>Ga0209476_10002102_pt1 | contig 13369 bp, 6 predicted proteins | sample KloWWTrecipitate_FD_187179 | JGI IMG/M metagenome (GOLD analysis project Ga0209476, IMG submission 187179) | Active sludge microbial communities from Klosterneuburg, Austria, studying microevolution and ecology of nitrifiers - Klosterneuburg... | ecosystem: Engineered > WWTP > Aerobic digester >... | reverse complement strand
GTAACCGCGTGTCCGTCGAGGTCGACGGCATTCCCGCCGCCGGCGGATTCGCGATCGGCGCGTACTCCGATTCCGGCCGCCGTTTCGTGGACCTCACGTTCGTCGAGCGCGTGGAAGTACTGCGCGGCCCGGCCTCCTCGCTCTACGGGAGCGACGCCATCGGAGGTGTCGTGGCAATGACGACCGTGAAACCGGGCAGCCTGCTCGACGGCGACGCGGATGCAGCGGCCCGCTTCGAATCGGGCTATGCATCGAAAGACGACGGCTGGCACGCTTCCCTCGTCGGCGCCGCACGACTGGGCCCGGCCGAGGCGCTGCTTGGCTATGTTCGTCGCGAGGGGCAGGCATCCGGCACCGCGGCCGACGTCACACCGAATCCCCGGGACTACGGCGCGGACAGCCTGCTTGGGCGCATCGTCCTGCCGGGAGCACCGGGCGGACCGCTGACACTGACTGCGGAGGCGGGCCGCATCCAGCAGGACACATCCGTCGACGCCCTGCTCGGTACGCCGCCGCGGTTCGTCAACACCACCCTGCTGCTCGGTGACGACCGCAGCGAGCGATTCCGGGTGGATATTGGCCAGCAGCTCGATCGCACCGCGTGGTTCGATAGCGCCGACTGGCGCCTCTACTGGCAGGGCACTGACACTGAACAGCGCTCGTTCGAGCGACGGCGTGCCGTGCCACCGCGCACGCCGCCCTTGCAGATCGAACGGGAGTTTCGCATCGAGGATCGCGCCTACGGCCTCGAGTTCACCGCCGCGCGTGCCCTCACCGCCGGGCAGATCACTCACGACCTCGTTTACGGCCTCGAGGCCGCGCTCACCACCCTCGATGAGTTGCGTGACGGTCTGCAGGTGAATCTCGCAACGGGTGCCACGAGCACGACGATCCTGGGCGAGAACATGCCGATGCGGGATTTTCCGCTTACGGACGTGACCGGGATCGGGATCTTCGCGCAGGATGAAGTGGCGGTCGGCCACAGCGCGTGGACCCTGATCCCGGCGCTGCGTTTGGACTACTACAGGCTCGAGCCGCGGGCGGACCGAGTCTATCGCGAGGACAACCCCGCCGTGCCCGTGGTCGCGCTCGATGAATTGTCGTTTGCGCCCAAGCTCGGCGTCACGTATGAAATCGGGCCGCGTGCCACCGCGTTTTTGCAGTACGCCCACGGCTTCCGCTCGCCGCCGCCGGAGGACGTCAACATCGGCTTCGAGCTGCCGCTGCTCAACTACCGCGCCATTCCCAATCCGGACCTGCAGCCCGAGCGCAGCCACGGCTACGAAGTGGGTCTGCGCTGGCGTGGCGAAGCACTGCAGCTCACGACGAGCGCCTATTACAACGACTACGACGACTTCATCGAATCGCGCGTGAATCTCGGGCCGGACCCGCAGACGGGAGTCATCCAGTTCCAGTCGCAGAACATCGACAAGGCTCGCATCTACGGCGCCGAAGTGTCCGCGAACGTGCAGGGTGGCAAACTTGCGCGGGGCCTCGAAGGTTGGACCGGCCGGCTGGCGGCGTCCTGGTCGCGCGGTGACGACCTCGCACGTGACGTGCCGCTCAATTCGGTGGACCCGGCGAGCGTGATCGCCGAAGTGGGCTACACGCCGGCTTCCGCGCGCTGGGGCGCGCAACTCGTGCTGACGGCCGTGGAAGCCAGGCACGATGTGGACGACACGCTGATGGATCTGTACGAAACGGATGGCTACGTGACGCTCGACCTGCTGGCGCAGGTGGACCTGGGTCGCGGACTGCGGCTCAACGCGGGGCTGTTCAACCTCACCGACGTCGATTACATCGAGTGGGCGGACGTGCGCGGCCGGCCTGTCGATGATCCACTGATCCCCTATTACACCCGACCGGGGCGCAACGTCTCCGTGACGCTGCACTGGCAATTCTGAAAAGACCCCGCCTCTTGCGAGGCGGGGTCGGAAGGAACATCGGCAGACGTCTGGCTCGTCAGTAGACGTCGCCCACCGTGTTGTACACGTTGAACTTGCCGGTCGGCGTGATGATGCGCTTGTCGTTGATGACGGTCTTCAGCTTGAGCGTCTTGTCGTCCACCACGACGATCGCCGATTTCTGGTCCTTGCCATTCCAGACGGAGAACCAGACCTCGTCGCCGTACTGGTTGTACTCGGGCTGCACGACGCGCTTCGGCCCCTCACCGAGGTTCGCCCACTCGGCGATCGGCAGCACCTTGTAGCCGGCCTCGAGGTTGCCGATGTCGAACACCGCGATGCTCTGGCTGATCTTCGGGTCCGGATTGAGCGTCGTGTCGACGTACAGGTGCTTCGACTTCGGGTGCGTCTTCACGAACAGCGAGCCGCCGCCCTGACCCTTCAACACGCGCACCACTTTCCAGGCGTGCTCCTTGTGGTTCGCCGGATCGGTGCCGATCAGGGTCACCTTCTCGTTGCCGAGTGCGCTGGTCACCCACACCGGACCGAACTTCGGATCAACGAAGTTCGCGCCGCGGCCCGGGTGCGGGATCTTGTCCACGTCGACGAGCGCGGTGAGCTTCTGGTCCTGCGAGTCGATGACCGCGATCTTGTCGGACTGGTTCGCGGCAGTCATGAAGTAGCGCTTGGTCGAGTCCCAGCCGCCGTCGTGCAGGAAGCGGGCCGCGCCGATCGTCGTCGTCCTGAGGTTCCCGATGTCCTCGTAGTTGACCAGCATGACCTGGCCGGTCTCCTTGACGTTGACGATGAACTCGGGGTGCTTGTGCGAGGCGACGATCGCGGCTACGCGCGGTTCGGGGTGATACTCCTGCGTGTCCACGGTCATGCCGCGGGTCGAGACGACCTTGAACGGCTCGAGCGTGGCGCCGTCCATGATCGTGAATTGCGGCGGCCAGTAGGCACCCGCAACCGCGTACTTGTCCTCGAAGCCCTTGTACTTCGAGGTCTCGACGGAGCGTGCCTCGAGGCCGACCTTGATCTCGGCGACGCGGTCGGGCTGCGCCATCCACAGGTCGATCAGGTCGATCCTCGCGTCACGGCCAATCGTGTACACGTAGCGCGCCGAGTGCGACAGGCGCGAGATGTGCACGGCGTAGCCGGTGCGGATGATGTTGATGATCTTCTTGGTGTCGCCGTCGATCAGCGCCACTTCGCCGGAATCGCGCAGCGTGACCGCGAAGACGTTGTCGGTGTTGTAGTTGTTCTCTTTCTTCGTCGGCCGCCTGTCGACCGGGACCAGCACCTTCCAGGTGGCCTTGATCTCGTTCATGCCGAATTCCGGCGGCTTCGGCGGCTCGTGCTGGACGAAGCGGGCCATGATGTCCACTTCTTCCTGTGACAACTCACCCGACTTGCCCCAGCTCGGCATGCCGGCCGGTGATCCCTGATTGATGAACACCTTGAGGTATTCGGTGCCCTTCTTCTGGGTGATGTCCGGGGTGAGCGGCTTGCCCGTGGCGCCCTTGCGCAGCACACCGTGACAGCCGGCGCAGCGCTGGAAGTAGATCTTCTGGGCACGCTCGAATTCGGCCATGGTCAGGTCGGGCGCGCCCGGGGTCACGCGGACCTGCGCACCCTCCGCGGTCATCGCCGTCGGTGCGCCCTGGTACTTCAGTTCGGAAGTGGTCGTCGGATGCTGCGTGGGCGAGCCCGCGGTTTTCGGTTCCGCAGCCACCTTGGCGCGCTCGGCCGCGACCAGCGAAGTCGACACCGCACCACCCTTGTTGCCCCAGGTGTTGAGCGCATAGGTGACGACGTCGGCAATCTCCTTGTCGGAGAGTTGCGTCATGGCCGGCATGACGGAGTTGTACTTCACGCCGTTCACGATGACCTCGCCCTCGAGGCCTCGCAGCACGACGCCGACCGCACGTTCCTTGTTGCCCAGCAGATAGTCGGAGCCGGCGAGCGGCGGGAAAGCGCCCGCAATGCCTTTGCCGTCGGTCTGGTGGCAGGCCATGCAGACTGTCTGGTAGACCGTCTCACCGGCCTTGAGATCCTCGGCACTGGCTGCAGCGGCGCTGGCCACTTCTGCCTTGTGGACCGCCTGCGCCCACACGGACGAGGTGATTCCGATGGAACCCGCTAGCGCGATGGCCAGGGCCAGGCGAACGGGCCGTTTCAGCTTCGACATCATGGGTGCTCCCGTGGTTGATCTCGGCGCGGTGTCGGATTGCTCCGACACTCTTCGCCGATTGGAACACTAGACGCCGTCTATGCTGGCCGCTTTGACCGGAGTCAAGCGGAGATCACTTCGGGCGTCCGTACAAACCCCGATTGTCCTAAAACTGATAACCCACATTGACGCCGAACGTGCGTTCGGGGGCGAAGGTGCTGATGGCCCAGCCCATGGTGCCGAAATCGATGCTCCATTCGCGTACTTCCTTGTCCGCAAGGTTGCGGCCCCACAGTGCGAAGTTCAGGCTGCCCTTGCGCAGCGGAACGTCACGCAACGTCAGGCGTGCATCGATCAGCGTGTGCGCCGCTGTCGATGTGTACAGGTAGAGCAACGGGTCGAAGTCCCGGCGGCTCGCGTAGGTCGCGCCCGCCCACAGCGCCCAGGTACCGTGGCTCGTTGCCGGGAAGCTGTACTCGGCGCTCGCCGCACCGGTGTGCTTCGGCGCATGCACCAGCGTCGATGCGGTCCCGGAAACGTCGGCCGTGACGCCGGTGCCGAGCCCTGTCACCGGATTGGAAATCGCGGTGATGTACTCATCGTACTTCACATCGAGGTAACCGTAGCTCAGCCGCAATTCCAGCCCCTCGACGGGCAGCACCGTGAAATCCAGTTCCACGCCCCGCGCGCTGCTCTCGCCGGCATTGACGAAGCGCTGCGATGCGCCGCCGGTGCCCGCCTCGAACTGCTTCACCTGGCGGTCTTTGTAGTCCATGTCGAACAGCGCCACGTTCAAGCGCGCGCGACGTTCCCAGAACTCGGATTTCAGGCCGAGCTCATACGCCAGCACGGTTTCGGCATCGACCGGAGACAGGAACGAGGCCACCGTTGTCGCGCGGGCGTTGAAGCCACCCGCGCGGTAGGCGGTCGCGACCTTGAAATAGGTGTTGATGCCGTCCCTCACCTTCCAGGACAAAGTGCCGCTCGGGCTGAAGTCACTCCACGATTTGCTGCCGTCGACTGTGCCGGGTGCGCCGCCGAACATGGTGGTCAGGATCACGGACCTGCGGTCCCTCGACCAGCGTCCACCGAACGTGAGGTCGACGGCATCGTTGATCGCCCAGGTCATCTGGCCGTACAGGGCGTAGGCTTCATTGTCCGTCGAATAGCGGAATATGGAATTGCCGAGGCGCACGCTCTTGCCGAGGCACGGGGTCGAGGAGACGAAATCGGCGCACAGGAACCGCTGGGTCGCGAGCGGCTGGCTGCCGAACGCGAACTGCGCAGGCAGCACGTACATCGACGGGTTGAACTCCCTGCCCTCCTCGGTGAAGTAGTAGGCTCCGAGGGTATACGTCAGCCGCTTTTCGAAGGCCGACCCGAGCAACTGCAGTTCCTCGCTCCACTGCTCCTGCTTGTCCTTGCGCGTGGAGTAGAAATTTGCGACCCGCGTGCCTGCCGGGATGTAGGTTCCGCTCGCGCCGTTGAGCACCGTGTTGGCATCGACGAATACATCGCCGAAACTGCTGCCGCGCTCATCTTCCTTCCAGGTCCGGTAGGAGCTGATCGACTTCACGGACAGGTCTGCTGTCGGACGCCATTCCAGGGTCAGTGCGTGACCGTAGACATCGGCTGTGTTTTCGTCATTGCTGTCCTGGACGAGTGGCAGCCTCTGCATGCGCTCCGGCGACGAGACGGCCGCGAGCTGCTGATAGAAGCGGCCGCTGAGGCTGATCTGCAGTGGCCGCACATGCACCAGCTGCGCGGTCGCGTTGTTCGCCTGACGCTGCGACCAGTCGAAAGCATAATCCGCCGTGAAGCGCTCGCCCGGTGTCCAGCGCAGGGCGAGGCGCGCCGCGTCGGACTTGAGGGCACCGAGGTCCTTGCCGCTGTAGAGGCTGTCCACGTAACCGTCACGCTGCGTGTGGTTATAGGAGAGCGAGGCCGCGAGCTGCCCCGACAATGGCAGGTCTAAGCGGGTCGTGCTGCGGAGAAAATTCTCGCTGCCGTAGCCGAGGGTCTGGGCAAACGCCAGTTCGTCGCCGGGCCTGCGCGTCACGAGATTGATCGCACCGCCCGTCGAGTTGCGTCCATAGAGAGTCCCCTGCGGGCCGCGCAGTACCTCGATTCGCTCGAGGTCGACGATGTCGAATACTGCGCCGGTATGGCGGCCGACATACACACCATCGAGGTAGATGCCGACCGCCGGGTCCATTGCGAGCTGCGTGTCGGTTGCCGAGACGCCCCGGATGCCAATGCCGATGTTCGACTGTGACCCGGCGATCGAATTGATACGGACATTCGGTATCTGGTCGGAGATTCTGCTGATCTCGAATGCGCCTATCGCCTCGAGCTGCGTGGGTCCCATTACGGCGAGCGAGATGGGCGTGTCCTGCAAGGCCGTCTCGCGTCGCTCGGCGGTCACGACGACCTCCTCGAGCACGACGGGGCCGGCTGGAGCCGGGTTCGCGTTCTGCGCCTGCGCCTGCGCCTGCGCTGCAATGCCCGCGGCACCGAGTGCGGCCGCAACCACGGCGTAGCGGATTGCGCCAGTCGCAGGGGTGTGCCGAATCGCTTGCATGTCTGTCTTCCTTACCGGCCCGTATGTGTATTGCAAGGGCAAGCTATGTGGCCTCCATGAGACTGTAAACACGAAGTTTTGCAGAAGTTCACTGCAGAATTGATGCGCGGGCAGCGTTCCATTCGCGACCCTTCTACCCCATCCTCGCGGCTGGATGAGAAACCGGTATCTATGGACCCTGGCCGCGGCGCTCTGCGCCACCGTGGGCTATGCGCCTGCGGCTGACGAGCGCGAGAGCGTGGAGGAGCAGTTGCGCGCCGAAGCCGAGATCGCAAGGCTACCGGTCAGATATGCCTGGGCAGTCGACAGCAAGCAGATCGATGCCGTGATGGCGCTGTTCGCCGAGAAGGCCGTCTACGACCTGTCCGCCTACGGGCATGCGAGTGCGGTCGGGCATCCCGCCATCAGGAAGCTTTTCCTGAATTCGGTCTTCCGTGCCGAACAATGCTCCTTCAGCAGCATCTCGAACGTCAGGGTCGATGTCCGCGGAACCGAGGCGAGCGGAGCCGACTACTTCGTGCACCTCGGCTACAACGATCCGAAGTACGGGGCCAACACCCGCCACCTTGTGGAAGGCCAGCACTTTTACGAGTTCGTCAGGGAAAAGGGCGAATGGCGAATCTCGCGCATGCTGGGCCGCCCCACTTTCGAGTCCGTGGAGAGCTTTCCTCCGGCAGCCATGAAGCACTGCCCGTAAGCGGCGTCGCCCGTATTGTACGGCGATGGATACCGAACCAGGTCCATCGTGATCGCTACTGTTCTACGACGCAGACCGGCGCCCTGCCAATCTTGCAGAGATCGCCGCGGACCGCATTCTCGCCATGATATCCCGGCGTGCGGCGGCGGGCGCTCCCGAGTTCCCGCGCGCTGTGGCAGGCTTCAGCGGGACGGAGACGATTTCACGACATCTGCCATTCGGGTGAAAAAGGCGGGCCCCAGCAAGTGCGCCGCGCACTCGGGCATAGGGCCCCTCGCGAGGCGGTCGAGGAACTGCTGCGCGATCTGCGTCTGGCAAGACTCGAACTCGCTCAGGGTCGAGTGCCCGCTCGCGGGAATCGTCACGCGCCACACGCGCGCAAGACTGTGCGCCAACTCGATGGCATAGAGATCCGGTGTCATCGGATCGAACCGCCCGGACAGGAGGAGCGTCGGGACGCGCATCCGGACCGCCTGAGGTGCACGCTTCGCCGCGGCGTCGTGGAGGGAGTGCTGGCACACCGTGCCCATGAAACTCACGATGGAAAAGCCGCGCCAGGCGACATCCGCGCGAGCGATGGGCAGGGGATTGCGCGCGGTGTATTGGTCGTTGCACACGATGGTGAAGAAGGCCGCTCCCGGGCCCGGCGCACCGTGCGCGAAGCCGGGGTACACATTCTCGATCATTGACGTGAGCAGCCGACGATCGCCCCGGCTCACCGTGTCGATGAGCAGCGGCACGAGCCGGAGCGTGCGGGCGTTGTAGAGCATCCAGTGCACGACGCCGAGGAAGTCGTGCCAGTTCACCGTGACATCGAGCGGGGCGCCGCCTTCTCCGGCCACCTGCATCCGCAGCGGCGCCGCGTCGAGCGCGACGAGCACGTGCCGCAGGCGTACGCCGAGGTCGGGGAACGCCGTGGCGCAAGCGCCGTCCGCAGCGCAAGCCGTGAGCACCCGGTCGAGCGCACGCGAGAAATTGCGCGGCCCTTCCGACATGAACAGATCGCTGCGCGGCGACATCACGGAGTCGAGGATCAGGCTGCGCACGCCTTCGGGATCGGCGCGCGCCGCCGCCTGCGCCATCCATGTGCCGTACGAGACCGCCAACAGGTTCCACTGGCGGATGCCGAGCGCATTGCGCAACGCGCGCAGGTCGTGCGCATTCGCGCGCGCATCGTAGGCCTCGACGTCCCGGCCCTGCGCGCGCAACTGCCCGAGGCATTCGAGCGCGAGGTCGGCGATGCGCGCATCGCGCTGCGCGTAGGAGATGTCGTCGACGAAAGCCTGCGCGCGCGCGTCCTCGGGCGCGGCGCATTCGAGCGCGGGCTGCGTCATCCTCGAGCCGCGCTGGTTGTAGAGGATGATGTCGCGCTCACGCGCGAACGGATGGTCGGCGAAGCGCGCGATCGTCTGCAGCGATTCGAGCGGCGCCGCGCCGGGCCCGCCATGCAGGAAGACGACCGGATCCGGCTGGGGTTGCGCGGCGGTGCTATGGATGATGACGAATGGCAGGGTGATGCGCGCGCCGCCGGGGCGATCGCTGCGCTCCGGCACGTCGAGCCGGCCGCACTCAAGACGGGCGCCAAGCGCGCCCGCGTTATAGGGGCACGCCACCTGCCACGGCGGCGTGACGGACGCGCGCGCGTAGTCGTCGTAGACCGCGCGCGCGATGTCGCCGATCCCCCGCTCGACTGTCTCCCACGGCACCATCGCGCCCTTGACGAAGACCACGATCGCCACCTGTCCGCCACCATCCGGCAGGTCGAAGACGCCCGCGTCGTTGACGGTAGCCGCCAGCGTCCCGGTCTTGTGGGCGAGCGGCGTGCCGGCGGGCAGGCCACGCCCGATACGCACCGGCTCCTTGCTGCGCGCGAGGATTCCCCGCAGCATCGCGGCGCCCTGCCGGGTCGGCCAGTCGTCGCGCCAGATCTTCTCCAGGAAGCGTGTCATCGCCTGGGGCGTGGCCTGATCCCGCGGGTCGCGCTCGAAGGCGAGGTAGTGCGGCCCGCGGCCGTCTTCCAGGTAAGGCAATTCCCGCGATGGGGCGGGCAGCGACTGGAACTGGTCGAAGAAGGAGGTCGCCGGGTCGGGTGGGTCCGGCAGGCCGGCGAACTGGCGCAGGATCTGCGCCGTCGTGCGATCGACGCGCAGGTCCGCGAGGCCCGCATGCCCGATGCAGCGCCGGACGGCCGCTGGCCCGCCGATCGCATCGAGGAGCACGTCGGTCGCCGTATTGTCGCTCGAGGTGAGCATCAGCTCGAGCAGGTTCTGCACCGAAACGGCGAGCCCGTGATGCGGGAAGGAGTCGCTCAGGATCGATGAGGTCGATCGCAGGCGCGGCTCGACGGCGATTTGGCTCACCAGCGTGAACTCGCCCTGCCCGACCCGCTCGAGCACGCAGGCGCCGATCGCGATCTTGTAGGTGCTCGCCATCGGGAAGCGCAGCTGCGCGTGGTACGAGCGCTCCGCGCCGCTGCCGAGGTGACGGGCGGCGACGCCAACCACCCCGCCGATGCCCGTTTCGATGCGCGCGATCTCGCGCGTGAGGGCGTCCGGCTTCTCATCCGCCGCGGCGGCACCCGTCGCGAGGACCGCGACGAGCGCCGCCCTGGCAAGTGGCTTCTTCAGAAGTCCCAGGTGATCGTCGCGCCAATGGTCTGCGGCTGGATCACGTTCGTGGTCGCGCGGACGATCGGGCCCGGCCGCGCCGAGCCGCCCGAGTATCCATACTCGTCGAACACGTTCGTGCCGTAAAGCGAGATGCCGAACGGGCCGCGCTTGTAGGCGACGTACAGGTCTGCGACCACCGTCGAGTCGATGACGAAGTTGTAGATCCGCGGGGTGATCGTCGCGCCGTTGGCGCCCGTACCGCCGTGAAAGCCAGCGTTGCGGTCGCCGACATAGCGCATGCCGGCACCGAACGTCACCTTGCCGTCATTGGCGAGCGGGAGGGTGTAATCGCCCCGTAGCGCCCAGGTGATCTCCGGCACGCCCGGCATCTTCTCGCCCGCGACCGCGCCGAATGCCGAGGTGTCGTCTTCATCGAGCGTGCTGTCGGTGTAAGCCGCGCTCGCCGTGACCGCGAACCGGTCGGTGGGCGAGTAGTGGAGTGCGCTTTCGAGGCCGTAAGCCGTCACATCGCTGTCGGCATTGCCGCCGGTCATCGCGCCATTGACGAACACGGTCGCCTGCAGGTTCTTCCAGTTGAGATACCAGGCAGTCACGTCGTAGCTCAACCGGCCACCGGCCGCGACGCCCTTGGCACCCACTTCATAGCTCCACAGTGTGTCGGTCTCGACGATGGGCGAGGCGCCCTGCAGCGGCAGGTTCGCCGAGGCCGGCCGGTAGCCGCTCGCGATGCGCGCGTACAGCGACAGCGTGTCGCTCGGGCGGTAGCGCGCCGAGAAGCTGTAGGTGTCGACCGTGTCGTCGATCTTCGTCGGGGGCACGTCGCCCAGCAGGATCTCCGGGCCGTCCGTGACCGCGACCGACGCCTTGATGTCGCCGACGCGCACGCCGGCCGACACATCGAAGTCCGGCGTGACGAAATAGGTGAGATCGGCAAAGCCGGCCAGCTCCTCGAGCTTGGAGGGAATGTTCACATCGAGCAGCAGGAAGTTGGTCGGCAGGCCCGCGAGGCGCTGGGCGTTGCCGCTCTTCTCATCCGAGTAGACCGCCCCGACCGTCCACTGGAACTTGCCCGCGGCTTTTGCGGTGTCCGTCGACACGAGGCGCAGTTCCTGCACGAAGCGGTCGGTCGACTGCGCGCCTGTGAAGGGAGCGTTGTTCACCGTGCAGCCGCAGAACAGCTGTATCAGCGGTCCAAAGGCCTCGACGAGATCCGTCGTCGACGACACCACCCGCTCCTGGTAGCTGGTCGACGAAATGAGGTCCGCCAGGCCGAATTCGTACCTGAGCGTGAGGCCGCCGACCTTGAACTCGCTCTTGTCGTCCGAGTAGGCCGTGTCGGTGTCGTACGGGCCCGCCGCCAGCCCGAACGGCGGCCCGCCGCCGGGCCCAGTGCCGTTGAGCGCCACGACATTGCGGCCGTGGAACGTGGTCTCGTCGTAGAGCCCCAGCAGCGAAACGCTGAAGCGATCGCCGAGGTTGCCGTGGAGTTTCAGCATGCCGCCCTGGTTCTCGTAGCCGTTCACGTCCTTCGCTGCGCCGCCCACCGCCGAGGGCAGTCGATCGATGAACCCGCCAACGTCCTCGTAGTAGCCGGAGAGTTTCACGCCGAGCCGCTCGTTCACGATCGGGGCATTGAGGCTGCCGGTATAGCGCTGGCCCGATCCACCGTGAGCGATGCTCGAGAGGTCGGCACTCACGTGGGCGCCGAAGGAGCCGAGCGAGGGATCGCCACTGACATAGCGAATGAGGCCGCCCATCGATGAGGCACCGAACGAGGTGCCCTGCGGGCCCTTGACGATCTCGACACGCTCCATGCCCGCCTTCATCACGTCGAGCAGGTTCTCGGCGCCGGCGGCGTTGCGGGTGCTGGAGCCGATCGGGATGTCGTCGATGTACACGCCGACCGTGGGCGAGGACGTCAGCTGCGAGACGCCGCGCATCGTGATCGTGTTGTGGGTCGGCGCACTGCCACCGCTGAACACCGCGCCGGGAGAGTAATCGAGGACATCCTGCAGGCTCGTCAGGCCGCCGACGGCGAGATCGGCGGGCGTCTGCACCGTCACGGAAAGCGCCGTGTCCTGCAGCGTCTCGGCACGGCGCGACGCCGTGACGACGATTTCCTCGAGGCTGCTGGCCGAGGATTGCTCCTGCGCCATCGCCATCGGCACCTGGGCCGCCATTGCTGCACCCGCCGCGATCAGGACCCCGATGCTGCGCCCTGCCGAGCGCACCCGGCACGATGACTTCTTCACGGTTCTACTCCTCCCGGTTCCGAGCGTTTTCTTATCAGAAAAATTCTCGGAGAAGAAATATCACATTCCCGGACGTTGTCAATCTTTCCGTGGCTTGCGCGGCACGGCTGTATCTGGCCCGCAACAGCTGGGGGCGTTTCTCTCATACGAGACGACTGAAAAAGCTCGCCATCCGCCGGCGCGCGGCGCGGGACTCGGGCAAATCCGGCAGGACGGCCGGGAAGGAGTGCACCATACCGGGCACGAGATCGAGAATCGGTCGCGCGCCGGCGCGCGCGAGCCTGAAATGCAGCCCGACGGCATCGCGCAGCAGGATCTCGCGCGAGCCGCACTGGATCAGGGTCGGTGGGAAGGCGGCGCTGTAGGCGGCGCGCAGCGGCGAGACATCCGGGTCGCACAGCCGCTCCCGCGGCGCGTACGCGAGCGCGCACAGCTCAAGATCCATCGCGCTGCGCAGCACGGGGTCGAAGCCCGCGAGCGCGGTGCGCGATGCGAGGCTCGCGCCCGGGTCGGCCCATGGCGACCAGAGCGCGAGCGCGCGCGGACCGGCCGCCCTGTCCTCGCTGAGGCGGCGGGCGACGGCGAGCGCGAGGCCGCCGCCGGCCGAGTCGCCGACGAGCAGCACGGGGACGCCGTCGGCACAGGCGGCCCGCACCGCGTCCTGCGCGAGTGGCACCGTCCGGTCGTAGCGCGACCGCGGCGCGCTCGGATAATCGATCGACCAGAGCTCCATGCCGAGCTCGTGCGCGAGTGGCACCGACGCGAACAGGGTGGAGTGCGCCGAGAACACCGTGTACGCGCCGCCGTGCAAGTACACGATGCGCGCGCGCGGATGGATGGATGCCGAGGGTGTCACGACGAGCGCCGTCAGCGCGCCGACCTGCACGGGGCGCAGCGTGGGCCGGTAACGCGCGAGCGTGCGCTCGTTGGCCGGTGCCACTGCGCTCTCCTGCAGCTCGAACAACGCCTGCCACGCCACGACGTCGTCCGGCGCGGGAGTCGTGACGCTCGTTTCCCTGGCCTCAAGGATGGCGATGGCGCGCGCCGCCGCGCGGCTGAGCCCCGGCTTCAGGCGACGGCCCTCAGCGCCGTATAGAGGGCGCAGTAGCGCGCATAGTGCTCGGCGTAGGCC
>Ga0209476_10002101_pt1 | contig 13374 bp, 9 predicted proteins | sample KloWWTrecipitate_FD_187179 | JGI IMG/M metagenome (GOLD analysis project Ga0209476, IMG submission 187179) | Active sludge microbial communities from Klosterneuburg, Austria, studying microevolution and ecology of nitrifiers - Klosterneuburg... | ecosystem: Engineered > WWTP > Aerobic digester >... | reverse complement strand
ACATTGGCTTTTGCTGGCCATCGGCCAACAAAAGCAGGCGTACCATCGGGACAGCGGTATGGAAGAACGCGTCGGCCCGTACATCATCGACCAGCTTCTGGCCAGCGGCGCCAGCGGATCGGTGCACCGCGCGCGGCATGCCGGCACCGGCCAGGAGGTCGCGTTGAAGCGGCTCAAGGCCGATCTGAACGCCGATCCGGATTTTGTGAACCGCTTCCGGCGCGAGGCGCGCGCGATGAGCGACCTCAAGCATCCGCACATCGTGCGGGTGTTTGAGTCGGGAACTGACGCCAATGGGCAGTCCTACATCGCCATGGAACTCATGCCCGGCGGCAGCCTCCAAAACAAGCTGGACAGCCTGCACCGGGCCAGGCTGTCCCTGCCGGTGGCCCAGGCCCTGGCGATTGCCCGCCAGGTGGCCGAGGGCCTGGCCTACGCCCACGCCCGGGGGATCACCCACCGGGATGTCAAACCGGCTAATGTGCTTGCGGCGGAAGATGGGCGCTATGCGTTGGCCGATTTCGGGGTTGCGCAGGTCGTTGACGCCACCCAGCTCACCCGCCCGCGCACAACGATCGGCACGCCGGTTTACATGTCGCCCGAGCAGGCCCAGGGTCTGCCCGCCGATGGGCGGAGCGACCTGTACTCGCTCGGGGTCATGCTCTACGAGATGCTCGCCCAGCGCGCGCCGTTTGTTGCCGAGACGACGCCCGCGCTGCTCTACAAGCACGTCCACGAAGCGCCGCCGCCGCTGGGCGGGGAGATCCCCAGGGCTGCCGCCGCGCTGGTGGCGCGCCTGCTGGCCAAGCGGCCCGAAGATCGGCCCCAAAGTGCTGCCGAGGCCATTCGAGCCATCGACGACATGTTGCCGCGGCCGGCCGCCGTGTCTCGCCACCGCGCGCGCGCGATCGGCGCAGTGGTCATCGCGGGGCTTGCCCTGGCGGCGGGCGCTGCAATCCTCGCAAAGGCGCCAGGCCCTGAGCGGGTCGATGGGGCCGTCGGGCCGGCAGCGATCATCTCCCCGGCCAAGACGCGTGCGCCTACTTTCACACCTGCCATCAGCGCAACCCCATCCTCCGGTCCGCGCGGGACAGTCACGGCCACGGTGCAAGCGAACACCGAGTGGCAGGCCGCCGGACTGGCGCTTCGTCCCGGTGACACGCTGCGGATTCGGCAGATTTCAGGGGCTTGGTCGGAATGCGCGCTGACCGGTTGCGCCTTTCACGACGCCGCCGGGGACCCGGGCGCGCCGCGCGCCCAGGCCAGCAATGCCGTGCAAGGCTGCCCGCACGCCTCGCTGGTCGCGCGCGCAGGGGAGGGGATGCCCTTTTGCGTCGGAGCCGGCGCATCGGTTCGGGCGGACGCTGGCGGCGAGCTGCGCTTGCGGATCAACGACACGATCCTGTTCGATAACGACGGCAGCGTCGTCGTTGTCGTCGAGACTGGCCCGCCCTGACCTCCTGGCGGTGGTGTTTCGGGATCGATACCCCCCGCCGGACGCGGGGGTATCGATCCCGAAGGACTCTCACACGAAGGTCTCGCGGCTGAAGGCCCGGGCGAAGACGAGTAACTCCTCCCAGGTCCGGACGGCGAAAATCCCCCAACCCTGCTCAGCGCGGGCGCGCTGCAAGGCCCGGCTGTCGTTGTCCGCGGCTGTCCCCCAGTTCGGGTTGCCGAGGTTGAGGGCCATCGTCGCGCCGCCGCGTGCGGTGCGGACCGCCATCGCCGAAATATCCCAGCCGCTGGCGCCCTTTTCGTCCTTGTCGAACATCGTCGTCACGCCCTCATCCGAGATGACCAGGATCCGGACCGGCCGGTCGGTCTTGCGGCGCGGCGCGTAAGTGTCGCGCAGGATGTGAATTGGGAAGGCCGTCCCCCCGCCGAAATAGCCGGTCAGAATGCGCAACACGTCGTCGGCGTCGCGGACAAAGCCGTCGGTCATCTTGAACTGGCGGGTTCCGCTCCACAGCGTCGCCTGCACCCGCCCGCCCGCGCGCAGAGCCGACAGCGCGATGATGGCCCCGGCCAGGGTGAGATACGACGTGTACGCCTGAGGGTTCGGCATCGAGCCCGAGCAATCGACATACAAATCAAGATCGAGCGGCTCCTTTGATGGCTGAGCTCCCTGCGTTGTCCCCCACACCCGTTGCAGCGTCGTCATGCCCGGTATGACGTTCGGGCTGTAAATCACGCTCTGCACCCAGTCGGCATTTTCGATCGGCGAGCCGATGTCCCAGGCCTCGAGGCCCTCGGGCAGCGGCTCGGTCGACTCGGGCAGGATGCGGCTGGGGAAGGGAATGAGATGCGGCATCGCCCGCTCGCGGTAGTAGCGCACTGCGATCTCATGGTCGGTCAGAGTGATCCCGAGTTGTTTGAGGATCTGGCCGTATTCGTAGGGCTGGCGATGCTGGCCGGCGCGTTGTTGTTTCGCATCGCCCGTTCGCGGCCCGGCCTTTTCGCTGACATCGCCTGAGCCGGTTGCGTCGATGCCGGTGATCTCGGGGTCGTTGGCGGGATGGACGATTTCGCCGATCTCGTCCTCGTCGATCTCGGTGAGCCCATCGGGCAGCGCGCCGGCCCCGGCGGCGTCCGTGTCGCGCCAGGGTTTGAGAATCTTCTCGGTGGTCTCATCGCCGTTGTCGAGGAGATATGGCAGGGCGAGCAGGGCAAAGCGCGAGGCGCCCCGCAGCCAATCCCGGGCATACACCCGGATAACCCGCGCGGCGAGCTGTGCGTCGCCCTCGATCTGCGTCTCCGACTCGGTCCGCGCGGCGACTTCGGCGGGCGTTGCTTTTGCCGCCCACGCGCTGAAGCCGGCCAGCCCGGCGGCCAGCGATCCGCGTTGGATCCCCCACAGAATCTCGTAGGTCCGCATGTAGAACGTCCACAGCCTGTCGGGAGTCTTGGCCGCGCCGGCGGCTTCGGCCAGCCGCCGGTAGATGCTGTCGATGCGCAGGCGGGCGCTGCGCTGCAGGCGATCGTTGATGAGTAGATCGGTGTACAGGTTGCCGACCATTGGCGCCAGGCGCTCAACACCTGGGAGACCCCGCCGCAAGCGGGCGATCATGCGGGCGTTGTCGGACAGGTCGGCCGGGCAATACACGTGATGGCCGATCTCATGGGCGAGGATCTCCTTGGCGTAATTGCCGAGGCCGAGCCGCTTGATCTCGGCCAGGTTGACGACGACGGCCTGGTCATTCAGGCGGATCATCGCGAAGCTTTCGGTCAGGCCCTCACGTTTGGCGTCTGCGTTGGACAGGCACCAGCGCGGTTCGCTCAGCCGGGTGTAGCGGCTCCATGCAGCCAGGGCATCTGGCCAATGGGCCGCCCACTGCGCCTGGAGGGCCTGAATTGTGTTGTCCACCGGCTTCGAAGATCAATCCTGCGCCAGGCGTCCCATCTTCTGCAACTCGCGCCGCGCGCCGTGCACCAGGTGACGCATGCCCACCTTCCCGCCATCGTTGGCGGCCAGATACGACGCGCTCACGATGATGTTTCGAATCGCGCCGCCCGCCAGCCGGTGCTTCTTCGCCAGCAAGGCCAGGTCGAGGCCCTCCTCGCGCGGCACGCCGGGCGGAAAGAGCGATTCCCAGATGCGCAGGCGGTACTGCTCGTCGGGAAACGGAAAGTCAACGGCAAAAGCCAATCTGCGGGTGAAGGCCTCATCGAGATTGGCCCGCAGGTTGGTGGCCAGGATCGTCACGCCGTCATAGCTCTCCATCCGCTGAAGGAGGTAGCTCACTTCGATATTGGCGTACCGGTCATGGGCGTCCTTGACCTCGCTGCGTTTGCCAAAGATCGCGTCGGCCTCGTCGAAGAACAGGATTGCGCTGCCGTTCTCGGCCTCGCTGAAGATGCGCTCGAGGTTCTTCTCGGTCTCGCCGATGAACTTGCTGACCAGGTTCGACAGTTCGATCTTGTAGAGATCCAGCCCCAGCTCGCGGGCGATGACCTCGGCCGCCATGGTTTTGCCCGTGCCCGGTGGACCGGCAAACAGGACCGTGACGCCGTCGCTGGCGGTGAGCTTCTCGCCAATCCCCCATTCCCCGAGCACCTTCGGGCGCACCCGGACCGTGTCGACGATTTCCTGCAGCATCTGGCGTTGGTCGTCGGGCAGGACGATGTCCGACCAACTGTAGCGCGGGTTAATTTTGCGGGCCATGCCCGACAGGCGGGGCGTGGTGTAGGCGCGCGCGGCAGCGAAAAGTCCCGCGTTGGAAATCGTGGGTGGCGCATCGGCGTCCCGCTGCGCGAGCGCGTTGTCGCGCGCGGACAGGGCCGTGTCGCGGATACGCGCCGCGGTCAGTTGAAACTGGCCGGCCAGCGCCGTCAAGTCCACGTCGTCGGCGAGGGCGATGCCTGCCTCGACCAGGAAGTGTTCCCACAGCGCGCGGCGCTGCGAAAAATCGGGCACGGCAAATTCAAACCAGGCCACCTGCCGATCGCGCTCGACGCCCTGGGCCTGCCACAACCCTTTGCTGGACAGAATCACGAGATCGGGGTGTTCCAGCACGTGCTCAAGCGCCGCGGCGCTCGAACCGCTATCGACCACGGCGGCGTCCCAGTTGCCCAGATAGGCGATGGCCCCCGTAAGCCGCGCATCACGCAGGGTCATCATGACCGCCTCGGCGACATTTGCGCCGCTTCCTTCGATGGCGGGAAGCTGCGCGGCCAGCAATGGCCGGTCCATGCCGTGCCCGAGCCAGCGCGCGGTCGCTTCCTGGCTTGACGCATCCGGCCCATGGAAGGCCAGAACCGGCGGATGCTCTTCGCCAAAGGCCGCCGCAATTGCGCCGATGGATTCCATCACTGGACCGGCCAGGATCGCATCTGCATCGCTGGCCGCGGGCGGCAGCAGGCGCGCGTTCAGGCGCGCGTCCGGCTGGTAGTGGCCAAGCAGCCAGGAGACGACGGCATCGTCGGGGCGCAGGGCCTGCGCCATCAACGACGCCGTGATGGTGTCGGCGGCCCGCTCGATCAGGCCGTGTTTGAACAACGGCGCGTCAGCGGCGAAGCGTGACAGCCATTGCAGGCGCTGCGCGCCCGGGTCGCACAGCAAGTCGAGCATCAAGCCGACCGTGGGCCGGCGGCGGGTGACATCGTCCTGCAGGTAACCGTACAGGCGCTCATAGCGCAGGTCGAGGGCCGGCGCGATGCAGAGCAGGAACACATCCAAATCAAAGCGCGAGAACAAAAAAGTCTGGGCCAGGCGGACCAGCCGCAGTGACTCGCCGGACTGGCGGGCGGAGGCGATGAGCTGATCGGCGGCCGCCCGGGCGGCGGACTCGTCGCTGGAGAAGGCCTTTTCTTCGGCCGGAGCAAGAACAACGGTCTGCGCCCAGTGCGCCCCAAACGGACGGCGGGACAGGGCCCCGGCTTCGGTGTCGCTGATCCGAAGACCGCGCAGGTCGTCGGCGGGATCCTGCCCGGCGACCTGCGCCCGCCGGGTGGCGCGGCGCAGAATGGCATCGAGGCGGCTCATCTCCGCCTGCAGGTGTTGCAGGCTGGGATCGGCGGGAAGCGCCGGCGCGCTGACGGCTCGCGTGGGCGCGGTGTTTTTAGGTGTGGCCATATCGGGTCGTTGTCCGGCGGAATCATATCCCGGAAGCAATATCCCCCCGCCCCGGCGTGCGCCGGGGCGGGGGGATATTGCTTCCGGGAACGGACTTCAGTGACCTAGAGCGCTTTCGCCAGCGCGATCTTGTGCTTCTTGTCGATCTTCGCCATCAGCGGACCGACCTTCCCCTTCACATTGTCATTGAATACCCGCTGTATTTCTCCCTTTGCATCATCCCAGTTGTCCGAGTCCCAGATCTTGGCTGCAGCGTCTTTGTCCAGCTTGGTCCGCAGGGCAAACGAGATGTTCACTTGTTTCTTCGCGCCGTCCTTGATGAACTCGTCGTACATGCTCTGCGAGCCCTTTCCGCCGCTCTTCTTCATGGCTTTCAAGAAGGAGTAGTTTTCGTCAAACTGAGCCCAGCCGGCGGGATCCGTGGCCTTTAGTTCCGCCGCGATTGTGTCCGGCAACGTCAGGTTTTCGACATGGGTGACCAATTCCTTGCCGGTCGCCGCTTTGATGGCCCCAGAGAAGAACTTGGCATCTTCCTTGTAGGACTTCAGCAGGGCTTTGGTCTCTTTGTGAATGACGCTATTCGCCTTTGCCTCCAGCGCCCCGGCTTTCAGAGAGACGTTCAGAAGCACGGTCGCCATGAGGTCAGCGTTCCAGTTTTGAGGCGACTTGGCTTTGTCCTTGTCCCACATCTCCAGGGCCTTGGCCACCGTGTCGCCGGAGTCAAGCAGCGTCTTGGCTTTGTGGGCCACCCAATAGGCTTTGTTCATTTTTGATTCGGCCATTTTTCCTTCCTTTTCGCTTTGTCTTTCGATTGCCTGTTGAGTGCCTGACAGCCAGGACAATAGATGATGCCGAGTATAGGCAACTTTTGCCGGTCGGCCGGCGGACCCGGGATCGTTGGGGGAAGCGATATCCCCGGGCGAAGCCCGGGGATATCGCTTCCCCCGAGCGCTTTTCAGCGCCGCATCGATTGACTGGCGACATACAGCCGGGAGCGGGCCCGGTTAATGCTGCCCAACGGCTCAAACTCAGAACTGGCGACATTGAAGGGGCTGAAGGACAGCCCGTCGACAAAAGCCTCGTCCTCGGCTCGGATCTCCTGGCTGGGCAGCACCAACTCGGCAAGGGTCTCGTGCGGGGCCAGCCAGGCCTGGCTTGCGTCGTTGAGCGAGGTGCGCCCGGGATTGAGGTAGCGCTGGATCCGCAGGTCGTAGCGCACGTCCTCGCGCTTGAGCCGGGCCTTGAATTCCGGGCCGAGGTCGCCCCGGGCGGACAGTCGACGTGGTTTGGGCGCCAGTGGGGCGAGGTGGAATCTCAGGGCCACCTTGCCGAAGGCATACGGCGCACGGCTCCACCACGTCTCGCTGGCCAGGCTGTCGACCGGGATCGCCATTTGTTCGCGCAAGACGCCGGCGATGGCCAGCGCGCGGGCAGGCCCGATGCGCGTCGCGAGCCGCAGCAGGCCGACCAGATTGGCATGCCCGCCAAACGCCCACATCGTTGCAGCCGACTCCCACGCGTCACGGGCATGATGGCGCTCAGCGTTGGCCATGAGCAGGTCGTGGACGGTGTTTGGGCCGATGACGATGCGAACGGCGCAGCCGCGCAGGTCAAGGCGCGGGCCGTGGCCGAGGGTGCTGGCCGCGTTGGAGTACCGGACATGGGCAGCGTATTCGGCCCCAGGGCGCAGGAAGCCGACCTGCAGATCGGGGGGGAGACGGCTGGCGACGCGGATATAGGCCCGCCGCACGCCAGCGAGCGGCGCGGCGTGTTCAGCGCGCATCGGTTTGCCGTTCGAGCGCTCGGCCGCGCGCACAACCGAACGGACGTCCTGCTCCATACGCGCGATGAGCGCTTGCTCGGCTTTGAGGCTGCCGCCCAGATATGAGATTTCGTCGCGCCAATCGGTCATGTTGAAGACGGCGATTGTAGCAACCTGTCTTTTCGGAGGCGATATCCGCGGCCCCGGCGTACGCCGGGGCCGCGGATATCGCCTCCAAAAAATCTAGGAGTTCTTCGCCAGAAATGCCTCGATGACGGTGACGAACTGCACGGGGGTCTCCATCATCGGGTAGTGACCGGCGTTGGCCATGACGTGCAATTGGGCGTTGGGCATCCACTCCATGATCGTGGCCTTGACGTAGTCGGTGGGCACGCCCTGGTCGTGCTCACCGGTCATGGCCAGGAAGGGGGTCGCGATGCCGGGCATCTCGGCCGAGAAATTGGTTTCCGACCACATATGGAAGTAGTCCTTGAAGGCGTCTCGGGTCGTGCTGGCCAGCGAGGCTTTAACCATGAACTTCTCCCACTCTCGGGTGTTGCGATTGCCGGTGGTGATCGCGCAGATCGTGCCGCGGTTGGCCGGCACACGCCAGGCGTTGGAGAACAGGGCGAGCGCGTCGCCTTCCATCGGCGCGCCGGTGGCCGGCACAGGCGTCACGCCCACGGCGCTCTTGAGCCGGCTGCCATGCCGGGCGCACAGATACTGCGCCACCATGCCCATCATCGAGTGTCCAACGAAATGAAATTTGCCAAGCCGCAGCGACTTGGACAGCCCGACGATGTCGCCGGCCGCTTCCTTGAGCGTGTGCTTGCCGGCGATCTTCCTGCTTTTGCCGTAGCCGCGCGGATCGACAAAGATCCAGGTGAAGCGCTCGCGATCCAGGTAATTGAAGACCGGGGTGAAAACCTTGTGGTCGCCCAGCCAGCCTCCGGCGACGACGACCTTTTCGGGTCCGTTGCCAATCACGACGTGTCCAAGAATATCTGCCATGGTTTGTCTCCTGAAGTCCTATGACTATATTCCGGAAGCGATATTCCCGCCTGGCGTACGCCGGGCGGGAATATCGCTTCCGGAAAACAGCGGTGACCGCCCGGGTCGTATCATCCGGGCCATGGCTGAATCGTTGTCGGATCTGTGGCGCCATCTCAAGCCGCGCCTGGCGCTGCTGCTCGGCATCGTCGGGCTGATGTGGCTGCTCGAGATCGTCGACACGCTGTTCCTCGGCCAGCGCCTGAACAGCCTGGGCATCCATCCGCGCGATCTGGCCTCGCTGCCCAATGTCCTCCTGGCCCCGTTCCTGCACGCCGGCTTCACCCACCTGATTGCCAATAGCGTGCCATTTGCGGTGCTGGGTGGCATCATCCTGGCCCGCAGTGTCGGCGAATTCGTCGGCGTATCGCTTGTCATCCTGACCGTAAGCGGGTTGGGCATCTGGCAAATAGGCGGGTCCAACACCGTCCACTTCGGCGCAAGCGGGATGGTCTTCGGCTACTTTGGCTATCTGCTTTTTCGGGGCATCTTCGAGCGCAGCCTGCCCTCGATCTTCATCGCCGTCGTCGTCGCCGCGGCCTATGGCTCGATTCTGTTTGGGGTGCTGCCCGGCCAGCGGGGTGTGTCGTGGGAGGGCCATCTGTTTGGCTTTCTGGGCGGCGCGCTTGCGGCCTGGCTCGGGCGTAAACTAGGTTCATCATGAGCGTTGGGCTATCCCTTCCCCGCATCGACGCGCGCGCCAAGGTCACCGGCAGCGCCGCATATCCAGGCGATCTGGCCATGCCCGGCATGGCCCACGCCAAAGTCCTGTTTGCCCGCCGGCCGCATGCGCGGGTGATTGCGATCGACACGCGCGAGGCGGCCAACCTGCCGGGTGTGCTCGGCATTTTCACCGGCGCGGATGTGCCCAACAACGAGTACGGGCTGGTGCTGTTCGACGCCCCGGTCATGGTGGGCGTGGCGGGGGGCAAGGTCTTCGATGGGGTTGTCCGGCACGTGGGCGAGAAGATGGCCTTGATTGTGGCCGAGACCGAGCGCATCGCCGAACGTGCCCGAGAGTTGATCCGCATCGAATACGAAGACCTGCCGGTCATCGATTCGATCGAGGCGGCCCTTGCGCCCGGCGCGCCGCAGCTTCACCCGCACTACCCGGGAAATGTCATTCACCCCTACAAAATCCGCCACGGCGATGCCGCGGCCGGCTTCGCCCAGGCCGAGGTCATCATCGAGGGAGAATACCGCACCGGGGCCCAGGAGCACGCCTATCTGCAGCCCGAAGCGGGTCTGGCCTATATCGATGAACAGGGCCGGATCACCGTGCAGGTGGCCGGGCAGTGGGCGCACGAGGACCAGGAGCAGATCGCCCATGCGCTGCGCCTGCCGCTCGAGCGGGTCCGGGTGATTTACCCGGCGATTGGCGGGGCTTTTGGCGGGCGCGAGGATATGAGCGTCCAAATCGTGCTGGCCCTTGCCGTGCAACGATTGGGCCGGCCGGTCAAGATCATCTGGACCCGCGAAGAGAGCATCATCGGCCACCACAAGCGCCATCCCGCCTGGGCCAGGGCGAAGCTCGGTGCGCTGCGCGACGGCACCCTGGTCGCCGCCCAGATCCAGCTCTACACGGATGCCGGGCCCTACAACTACACCAGCAACAAGGTCCTCGGCAACGCCACCGTCACCTGTGTCGGCCCGTATGTCATCCCCAATGTCACCATCGACTCGGCGGCGGTGGTGACCAACAACGTGCCGAGTGGCGCGTTTCGCGGTTTCGGCTCGCCCCAGGCGCTGTTCATCGCCGAGACCCAGATGAACAAGCTGGCCGACGCGCTCGGCATGGATCCGGTCGCGTTGCGGCGCAAGAACGCCCTGCGCGACGGCAGCATCACCGTCAACGGATCGGTCATTCCTGACGGCTGCTCGATGGTCGAGGTGATTAATGCCTGCGCGGCGGCGGCGGATTGGGGTGCGGCCCAGGAGGCTCTTCCCGTCAAGGGATATATCAAGCGCGGGCGCGGTTTCGCAGCCGGGCACAAGAATATCGGTTTCTCGTTTGGCGCCCCCGAGCGCTGCGAAGCCACGATCGAACTGCACGGCGCGACTCAGATTGAGCGGGCGGTGGTCTTTCACGCCGGGGCCGATTGCGGGCAAGGCGCCCACACGGCCTTTCTGCAGATCGCGGCTGAAGCGCTTGGAATTCCAACGGATAAGATTGAACTGCGCCTGAGCGATACCAGCACCAGCGGGAGCAGCGGCTCGGCCTCCGCTTCGCGCCTGACCTTCATGGCGGCTGGCTCGATCGTTGGGGCGGCCGCGGCTGTCTTGAAGAAGTGGCAGGAAGAAGAGCGCCCGGCTCGCGCCGATTTCGTCTACCGGCCAAGGGCAACCACAGCGATGGATCCCGAGACCGGCGAATCCGACCCGAATATCACCTATGGCTACGTCGCGGAGGTGGCCGATGTCGAGGTCGATACGGAGACCGGCCAGGTGCGCGTGCTGAACCTGGTCTGCGCCGACGACGTCGGGCGGGCGGTGAATCCGCAGCAGGTCGTGGGCCAGATCGAGGGCGGGGTGGCCCAGGGCCTGGGCTGGGCGACGCTCGAGCATTTTGTGTCGAAGGGCGGGCGCCCGCTGACCACCCGCTTTAGCACGTATTTGATCCCCTCGGTCTACGATGTGCCGGACAACGTCGACAGTGTGCTGGTCGAAATCTCTGATCCGCACGGCGCGCTGGGCATACGCGGGATGGCCGAGATGCCGCTGTTGCCAGTCGCCCCGGCTGTCGTCGCCGCCATTCACGCCGCGACCGGGCTTTGGATGGACGAGCTGCCGGTCACGGCGGAGAGGCTGCGGGCCAAGTTGAAGTAACCCAGGCTGTTGGAGCGTAGGCTTCAGCCGCCAAGGGTACTACGATTATCCAACGTACGCAGTACCTTTGCCGGCTGAAGCCCCAATGGCGTCATGATGGTTGCCCATCCGATGTCCGGCCCCTTCGGGGCCAGATGAGATAGCCCAGGGCGAAGCCCTGGGGACGCGCCATCAAACACAAGATGAGCCCTGAAAGGGCGAAATCCGGATTGGATTCGCTGAGCAGACCGGGCTGGTCGAACGTCCTCGCGTGCCATGCCGCCCCTTCAGGGCTGAATTCGAATGGGGTGGCGCAACCCAGGGCTTCGCCCTGGGCTGTCTCCTTTGGCCCTTTCAGGGCCACACATCGAGTGCGTCACCAACAAAATGCTATTGGGCCGAAGCCCATGCTCCATCCACGCAGTTTGCGCGCCGTCATCGTCTCCGTGATTCAGACAGAAGCGCTCAACTTAGCCGCCCGCGTCAGCACCCGCCAGCCATCGCACTGGGCCATGAGCGCGGGATCGGCCGTTTTGCGTCGCGATCGCAGGACCTGGCGCAGCGGCAGGCCGCGCGCGATGTCGGCCCGCAACCCTTCGAGAAACGCCTGAGCCGAGGCCGGCAGGACCGCTTCGAGGGCGGCCAGGGCTGCAGCGTCTTCACCGGCGGGGACTGCGCCGCTCGCCAGCACGATCGTCCCCACCCGTCGGAAAATGCGCTCGGGCCCGCCGCTGAGCGGGGGATAAGGCAGCACGACGTAGGCCTCGGGTGGGCGATCGAGGTCGAAATCCCGCAGGAAGACGACCGGCGCCTCGCCGTACGGGGTGAGCCCAAAGACTTCCGCCCGAGGCTCGTCGATGAAGTGGTCCTCGATCCAGCCGAACAGCAAAAGCTGGTCGAGGCGCGTCCCACGCTCGGTGTTCATGCTATGAATCAGCACGGGATAGGGCGCGGTGTGAATGGGCAGGCCGAAGACGATCCGGGCCGCCGAGCCGATCCGCTGCATGCCTGCGGAGGCCTCAAGCAATCGCGCCGCGTCAGCGGCGCGATCGCCAATGACCAGCGCGCACACCGCCGGCCCCGCCACGACTTCGGCCGGCGTGTCCAGATGCAGCAGATCGTCAAACGTCATCGGTAGTTCACTTCCCGGCCGGTCACCCGTGAGACCAGCCGCGACAGCGCATACAGCAGGACGATGGCAATCGCGTCGATAAAGGCGGTTAGGCCAAAGGCGGTCGCCAGCCACAGCAGCGCGGTGCGGGCTGGCGGGGCGATGCTCCGGGCGAGCGCCTCGCCGCCCAGGGCCAGGGCCCCGACCGTGATGATGCCCATGAAGATCAGCACCGGCGGCCAGGACTGCATGTCGGACGGCGAGGGGGCCATGCTGTTGGCGATGGCAAATACAACGTAGAACCACACCCACGCATCGGGGGCCTGAAAGGCGGCGACCAGTTGCTGGGAGATGGCGCCCAGGTCGCCGCTGCTGAGCGCGGTGTTGAGGCGGGTCGAGTTGAAGATGAGCAGGCTGATCGCGCCCAGGGCCAGGGTCCCGATCAGCAGCGGCGCGGCGCCGACGATGCTGGAGCGCACAACGTCCATGCGATCCATCTCGACAAAACCGAGCCGAATGCGGTCGCCCTCGCGGGCCGGCAACAGCGACATTTTGCGCACCCGCACGCCCAGCAGGCGCGCCATCAGGGCGTGGCTGATCTCGTGCAGGGCCACGCCCGGAAAGAGCAGCACGGCGTAGACGATCAGCATCTCCTCGCGCCGCCCCGTTAACAACAGCCCCAGCGCCTGGAGTAACTGATTCGCCAAACGGGACAGCATCATCAGCAGCCCAAAGGTGACGAGGAACGCGAGTAGCGCGGTCAGCATTCTATGGGCCGGATGACAGGGGTTTCCACCACAAAGGCACAAAGACACAAAGAAATCAAAAGGACCTTTGTGCCTTTGTGTCTTTGTGGTGAAAAAGAGCGATTAGCCGGCTGCTGAGACGATGGCGGCGAAGTCGGCGACCTTCAGGCTGGCCCCGCCCACGAGCGCGCCGTCGATGTCGGGCTGGCCAAGGATCTCTTTTGCGTTGGCGGCGGTGACGCTCCCGCCGTATTGGATGCGGATCACATCGGCGGCGGCGCCGGCGGCCTTGCGCACCTCGGCCCGGACAAAGGCGCAACGGTTCTGC
>Ga0209476_10002099_pt1 | contig 13377 bp, 10 predicted proteins | sample KloWWTrecipitate_FD_187179 | JGI IMG/M metagenome (GOLD analysis project Ga0209476, IMG submission 187179) | Active sludge microbial communities from Klosterneuburg, Austria, studying microevolution and ecology of nitrifiers - Klosterneuburg... | ecosystem: Engineered > WWTP > Aerobic digester... | reverse complement strand
CAGTGAGTGGGAGGACCGCTACGGCCCGGTGCCAATTGCGGCAGAGGCGCTGCTGGCCGTCGGCTCGCTGCGCGCCGAGTGCAACCGGCTGGGCCTGCGCGACGTGCAGATCGTGGGCAACCAAGCCCGCCTCGGCCCCATCGATCTGAAGTTCAGCGAGGAGATGCGTCTGCGCCGCCTCAGCCGCGACGCGATCTACAAGGAGGAGCAACAGCAGGTGGTGGTGCCCCTCAAGCGCGGCAGCGACCCTGCAGTCTTCCTCTCCGCCTTCCTCCAGCAACTGGTTCCCCCCACCGACTGACCCCTCGGGCAGGGCACCCTCGGACTGGGGCGGGTGGCAGGGATCGTCAGGAAGCGGTGAGCCAGAGGTAGCCGTTGGCGCTCAGCTGGGCGACCCCGTCGACGGTGACCACCGCACCGACGGATCGCTGCACTGCGGCGCCGCCGGCACCCACGTCGGCCAACCGCACCACAGCGGTGCCGCGGCCGAAGTTGGCCAGCATCACGAACGAGCCGTGCACCGGATGTGAACGGGTGAAGCAGAGCAGGTGCGGGTCGGGCGAGACCTGCACGACCACTCGCCCGGATGCGTCGAGGGCACCGATGCCTGCCCGAGCGGCACCGAGGGCGGCGAACATCGCGAACAGGCGAGCCTGCAGGGTGCCGGGCTGGTGACGACGCTCGGCGAGCGCCCAGTCCATGCGCGGTCGGTGCAACCAGCGGTTGTCATCGGCTTTGGCTGCGTCGCCGAGGTACGTGGTGTCGTTGCACAGGCCGAGCTCGTCGCCCATGTACAGCAAGGGGATGCCGCCATATGCGTAGGTGACGGCATACAGCAGCTCGAGACGCGCACACGCCAGCTCGAGGTGCACGTCGTCGTGGTCGGCGAGCGCGCGCTCGATGCCGCACAACGAGGCTGCGCTGCCGGATGTGCGGCCATCGCCGGTCTCGGGGTTGTACTGGAAGACGGCGCCCTTGGCGAACGAACCCGGGAACTGGCCGGCATAGAACTGCAGCAGGAAGTCGCGGTGGCTGAGGGAGCTCCAGCCCACCGATGCCGCGTCGGCCTCGGTGATTGCCCAGCCGATGTCGTCGTGGCAGCGCACGTAGTTCACCCACGCCGCAGTGGAGGGAATCGCGCCCAGCCGCCGCAGCGCGTTGGTCATCAGCGCTGCGTCACCGGTGGCGAGGCTGCTCCACAGCAGCACCATCAGCTGGTTGTTGTACGCCAGGTCGCACTCGTGTCGCTCGGGCTCGCCGGCACCCAGGTACGGCGGCAGCTCCTCGGGCGCGACGATTGCCTCGGCCTTGAACGCAGTCGCCGGTGCCGCCACCGACATCAGCGAGCGCAGCGTGGTGAGCAACAGGTGCACTTCCGGCAGGTTCTGGCAGATCGTGCCCTCCCGCTTCCACATGAACGGGGCAGCGTCGAGCCGCAGCACGTCGACGCCTTGATCGGCCAGATGCAGCATCACCTCGAACATCGATCGGAAGACATCCGGGCTGGCCCAGTTGAGATCCCACTGGAACTCGTTGAACGTCGTCCACACCCACTCCTGCCGATCGGGCAGCCAGCTGAAGTTGCCCGGCGCAAACGTGGGGAACACCTCCAGCAGGGTGCGCTCGTAACGGTCGGGCAGTGTGCGATCGGGGTAGAACAGGTACCGGTCGCGGTACGCCGGGTCGCCCGCGCGAGCCTTCACGGCCCAGTCGTGCTCGGCGGCGGTGTGGTTCACCACCAGGTCGATGCACAGGTTCATGTCACGCTCGTGCAACGAGCCGGCCAGCGCCCCGAGATCGCTCATCGTGCCCAGTCGCGGGTCGACCTCGTCGTACGCGGCCACGGCGTAGCCGCCGTCGTTCTCGCCGGCGCGCGGCCGCAGCAGGGGCATCAGGTGGAGGTACGTGATGCCCAACTCGCGGAGGTAGTCGAGGTGGTCGGCCGCGCCGGCCAACGTGCCCGCGAACAGGTCGGCGTAGCAGACGTAACCGATCTGGTCGGGCCCCTGGAACCAGCCGGGATCGGCCTCACGCGCAAGGTCGCGAACGAACAGCGCTGCCGGGCGGCGACCCACGTGAGCACCGACCATCTCGCGCAACGCGGCGAGCAGCGAGCCATCATCGTCGGGATAGAGGCTCGCGAGGCCGTGCTCGACCGTCGCCCAGTGGCGGTGCATGCGCGCGGCCAGCACTGGACCACGGTTCGCGACTTGTTGCTCGACTCCTGCGGTGTCCCCGTGCCACAACACTCGGAGAAGTGTATTGTCTTCGCAATGCAAGCGCTTACACACTCTGGCAACGCAGCCGGCTCCGGAAGCGCCCCTGCCGTCACCCCTCGGTTGGCGGGCCCCGATTGGTGGCGCGGCGCCGTGGGCTACGAGGTGTACGTGCGGAGCTTCCAGGACACCGACGGCAACGGTGTCGGCGATCTCGCCGGGGTCACCCAACGGCTGCCATACCTCGCGTCGCTGGGCATCGACGTGGTGTGGCTCACCCCCTTCTTCGCCAGCCCAGGCTTCGACCACGGCTACGACGTCGCCGACTACCTGGCCGTCGACCCGATGCTGGGCACCCTCGACGACTGGCACACGCTGTCCACGCGGGCCAAGGAGCTCGGGCTGCGGTTGTTCGTCGACATCGTGCCCAACCACACTTCGAGCGAGCACGAGTGGTTCCGGCAGGCCGTCACCGACCCCACCGGCCCGTTCCGCGACTACTACCTGTGGGCCGAGCCGAGCCCGGGCGGCGGCCCGCCGAACAACTGGGTCAGTCACTTCGGCGGCCCCGCCTGGACCCTCGACCCGGGCGGCAGCGGCCAGTACTACTGCCACCTGTTCCTGCCCGAGCAGCCCGACCTGAACTGGGCCAACCCGAAGGTGATGCAAGAGTTCGCCGCCATCTTGCGTACGTGGTGCGAGCGCGGTGCCGATGGGTTCCGAATCGACGTCGCGCACGGCCTCACCAAGGACCCCGCACTGCGCAGCAACCCGCAGTTGCGCGAGGTGCATCCCGGCATGCATCCGATGGACGTGTTCGCCTCGTTCCAGCACATCCACGACCTGCACCGCCACGAGACCGCTGTGCTGTTCCGGCAGTGGCGAGATGCCGTCGACGACCTCGGCGCCGTGCTGGTGGGCGAGATGGACACCCGCGACGTCGACCGGTTCAGCGAGTACGTGAAGGACGGCAACGCCTTGCATGCAGCCTTCGTGCTGCAGGTCGGGCTCAGCGAGTGGGAGCCCGAAGCCACCGTCACCACGATGCTCGAGTACCAGGCGAAGTCGAATGGCGGTGCCGCGTGGGAGGTGTCGAACCACGACCAGGCACGTGCAGTCTCACGCTACGGCGGGGGCGAGCTGGGCCTGCGGCGCACGCTGGCGCTCACCACGTTGATGGGCGCCTTCGACGGCATGTTGTTCCTGTACCAGGGCGAGGAGCTGGGGTTGCCCGACGCCAACGTGCTGGGTCACATCGAAGACCCGATGAGCGCACGCAACGGTGCCGGGATGTGGAGTCGCGACGTGGCCCGCGGGCCGATGCCGTGGAGCTGCGACGACGACAAGGGCTTCACCTCCGCACCCGTCGCGTGGCTGCACACCGAGCCGTTGCCGGTGGAGCTGACCGCCGAGTTCCAGACCGATTCGCCGAACTCCACCTGGCACCGCTACCGCCAGCTCGTGGGCCTGCGCAAACAGCAACCCGAGCTGTGGCAAGCGCCCTTCCAGCTGCTCGAGCAGGGCGCCACGCATCTCGTCATCGCTCGCGGCGGGCTGCGCATCGTGGGCAACCTGGGTGCTGCGCGGGTCCCGGCCGCGTGGCTCGCCGACGCCGAGATCATCTTCCAATCCGTCGACGATGCGGTCTCGGTCGTCGACGGCGAGGTGTGGGTGGCAGGCGAGTCAACCATCGTCGCTCGCATCGCGGCCGACTAGCCTCGCCAACCGCCATGGGGGACGACATCAGCAGCGCACTCGGTCGGGCAACGATCGACGACGTCGCTCGCGAGGCGGGTGTGTCCACCGCCACCGTCAGCAGAGCGTTGCGCAACCACGCCTACGTCGCGGAGTCCACCCGCCGCAAGGTGCTGCAGGCCGCCGACCGCCTGCTCTACGTCGCCAACTCCAACGCCGCCCGGCTGGCCTCGGGGCAGACCCGCACCGTTGGCCTGCTCGCTCCGCTGCTCACCAGCTGGTACACCAGCGAGGTCGTCGCCGGCGTGGAAGAAGTGTTCGCGCACGCGCGCTACGACCTGTTGATCGGCACCGCCAACCCACTCGCCCGCGAGAAGATCTTCCGCGGCGACGCTCGCTTCCAGCAGCGGATCGACGGCGTCATCCTCGTCGACGTGTTCTGCTCGGAAGACGGTGCCCGCCAGTTGGCCACGCTCGATACACCGGCGATCGTGCTGGGCGAACGCCTCAAGTCAGTCACCTCGGTTTCGGTCGACAACGCTCGCGGCGCCCGCCTGGCCGCACGACACCTGATCGATCTCGGGCATCGCCGCATCGGCCTCGTCGGCGGCCACGCCCACCTCGACGTCGTGCACAACGTGCCCACCGAACGTGCCGCCGGCTTCGCCGCCGCGCTGGAGGCCGCTGGGCTGCGCCTGCCCCATCAGTTCGTCGAGGACGGCGACTTCTCCATCGAAGGTGGCCGACGGGCGATGCACGCGCTGATGAGCCGCACCAAGCCGCCCACCGCGGTGTGGTTGATGTCGGACGAGATGTGCTTCGGCGCACTGCAAGCGCTGCGCGAGCTGAAGCTGGTGGCGGGGCGCGACGTGTCGGTGATCGGCTTCGACGACCACCCGGCTTCCAACGCCTTCGGCCTCACCACCATTCGACAGCCCGTTCGCGACATCGGCCGGTTGGGCGCGCGCCTCATGCTCGACCAGCTGGAAGGCTTCGGCACCGTGATGCACCACCCGATCGAGCTCAACCTGGTCGAGCGCATCACCTGCGGTCCGCCGCCCGGCTGACACTCGATGCAGCCGGCCGGCCGCTGACATTTCGTCAACGTTGCCCGATCGTATTGACGAGGGTGCTCGCACTGATCTACTCTGCAAGCGCTTACATATACGTCGAGCGCAACCCGGTGCTCGACATTTCCTGAGGGGGAGATTCATGGCGTCACAACGACGTTTGGCCACCATGGCCACAGTGCTCACGATCTCGTTGCTCGCTGCCGCATGCGGCAGTGACGAGAGCAGCAGCGACACCGCCGGCGGCGGCGACAAGCCGTTCGACGGCAAGACCGTCACGATCCTCAGCTCGATCCGCGACGTCGAGGCCGACCGCCTCGAGGCGGCATGGGCCGACTTCGAAGCCGAGACCGGCATCGACATCAAGCACGAGGGTTCCGCAACCTTCGAAGACGACATCAAGCTGCGCACCGAGGGCGGCGACTCGCCCGACCTCGCATTCGTTCCGCAGCCCGGCCTGCTGGCCACCCTGGTCAGCGGCGGCAAGGTCGTGCCGCTCACCAACCTGCAGGCCGACGTTGAGGCCAACGACATCGCCGGTTGGGTTGCCTTCGGCTCGGTCGACGGCAAGTTCTACGCCCCGCCGTTCGGCGCCAACATCAAGAGCCTCGTGTGGTACAGCCCGGTTGCCTTCAAGGACGCCGGCTACGAGATCCCCACCACCTGGCAGGCGATGCTCGACCTCAGCCAGCAGATCGTCGATGACGGCGGCACGCCGTGGTGCGTGGGCGCCGAGTCCGGTGGAGCCACCGGTTGGGTGCTCACCGACTGGGTCGAGGACTTCGTGCTCCGCACCGGTGGCCCCGATGTCTACGACCAGTGGGTCGCACACGAGATCCCGTTCAACGATCCTGCCATCGTCACCGCGGTCGACGCAGTCGGCCAGATCGTGAAGAACGACGACTTCGTGGTCGGCGGCGCCGAGAGCATTCCCAGCACCTCCTTCCAGGAGTCGCCGTTGGGCCTGCTCGACAGCAGCTGCTTCATGCACCGTCAGGCCAACTTCATCGGCAACCAGTTCCCCGAGGGCACGACCAAGGGCCCCGACGGCCAGGTGAACGCGTTCTACCTGCCCGTGGTCAACGAGGGTGACCCGAAGGTCATGCTCGGTGGCGGCGAACTGATCACCGCCTTCAGCGACAAGCCCGAGGTCGAGGCCGTCGCGAAGTACCTCACCGGCGCCGAGTACGCCAACAACCGGCTCGCCGCCGGCAACTGGCTGACCCCGAACAAGAAGGCCGACATCTCGCTGGTCACCGATCCGCTGGAGCAGACGTTCGCTCAGTTGCTCGCCGACTCCGACGTGTTCCGCTTCGACGGTTCCGACCTGATGCCCGGCCCGGTTGGCGCCGGTTCGTTCTGGAGCGAGATGGTCGAGTGGGTGGTGGGCAACAAGTCCACCGCAGAAGCCCTCGACGAGATCGAGTCCAGCTGGCCGTGAGCCACCTGTAGTTCCCCTCTCTCGGGGGTGGACCGGTTCGCCGGTTCACCCCCGAGGTGGAGTACGTGTAGATTCCCTTTCCTGCCGGCCACCTAGGTGAGCCGGCTTTCTTGAATCAGTCTGTGGGGGCCGCATGCTCGTGATTCTGAAGACCTTGCTCACCGTCGGGGCAGGGATTCTCGTGTTCGCCGCCATCCTCGGCGTCCTGTACTGGCTCGCCAGCCAGCTCCACGAGCCATGGCGCGAGCGAGCACGCGTCGCCGTGTTCGTGGGCCCGGCCATCGTGCTGCTCACCGGGTTGGTGCTGCCCGCCATCATCAACTTGCGGTTCTCGTTCAACGACCGCAACGACGACTGGTACGGCTTCCGCAACTACGTCGACATCTTCACCGACGAAGACAACCTGCTCGTGATGCGCAACACCCTGTGGTGGGGCGTGATGGTCACGCTCGCCAGCACCGTGATGGGCGTCATCATCGCCCGCTACGCCGACCGGATGCGCGGCGAGCCGGTCGCCAAGGCACTCATCTTCTTGCCCACTGCCATCTCCATGGTGGGCGCAGGCGTCATCTGGAACTTCGTCTACTCCCCGAAGGAGTACGGCCTGCTCAACTCGATGTACCAGCTGCTGCCGGGCGAGCAGAAGACCCAGTTCTTCTTGCAGGAGAACACGTTCTTCGGGATCGAGAACAACTTCATTCCGGGCATCAACACGTTCTTCATCATGATCGTGGTCATCTGGATCCAGGCGGGCTTCTCCACCGTGGTCATCTCTGCCGCGCTCAAGGGCGTGCCCGACGACCTCGTCGAGGCCGCCAGGATCGACGGCGCCACCGACCGCCAGGCCTTCTACAAGGTGGTGCTGCCCTACATCAAGGGCACCATCATCACGGTGGCCACCACCACCACCATCGCCGTGCTGAAGATCTTCGACATCATCCAGACCATGGGCAAGGGTGGGTCGTTCGGCACCAGCACCATCGCCAACGAGATGTACGAACAGGGCTTCCCGCAAGACAACGAAGGGCTCGGCGCCGCCTGGGCCGTGCTGCTGTTCCTGCTGGTGGTGCCCATCGTGTTCGTCAATGCCCGTAACCAGAAGGCCATGAGAGAGGCGCGCTGACATGACTGCGACCATTGCTCCGGCACCGGGCCACGACCTCACCCCGCTGCCCACCAAGGTGGCCAAGAAGCTGGGCAGCCCAGTCGGTCGAGCCGCGGTGTGGATGCTTGCTGCGCTCTGGACCGTGCCCACGATGGGCCTGCTCATCTCCTCGTTCCGCCCCGAGGACGACATCAAGTCCACCGGCTGGTGGACCTGGTTCACCGAGCCCACCAACGTCACCCTCGAGAACTACTCCGGGGTGCTCGAGAACAAGGTCAACGGCCTCCCGTTCAGCGACTTCTTCTGGAACACGGTACGCATCGCCATCCCCGCCGCCGTCATCCCCATCGTCATCGCCGCCTTCGCGGCCTATGCATTCTCGTGGATGAAGTTCAAGGGTCGCGACCTGATCTTCGTGCTCATCGTCGGGCTGATGGTCGTGCCGCTGCAGATGTGCCTCATCCCGCTGCTGCAGTTCTTCGGCAGCAGCTACTTCCCCGACGCGTTGGAGGGCACCCCCACCATCTGGATCGCGCACGCCATCTTCGGCATGCCGCTCGCCATCTTCCTGCTGAAGAACTTCATCGGTTCGCTGCCCAGCGAGGTGATCGAGGCGGCCCGGGTCGATGGCGCCTCACACATGACGATCTTCGTCCGCATTGTGCTGCCGTTGTCGGTGCCGGCGCTCGCCTCGTTGGCCATCTTCCAGTTCCTGTGGGTCTGGAACGACCTGCTCGTCGCGAAGGTGTTCGGCGGCGGTGCCGAGAGCCAACCGATGACGTTCGCGATGGTCGACATGGTGGGCAACAAGGGCAACGAGTGGCAGTTGCTCACTGCCGGCGCGTTCGTCACCATGATCGTTCCGCTCATCGTGTTCCTGTCCTTGCAGCGTTATTTCGTCCGTGGCCTCCTGGCCGGAAGTGTGAAGGGGTAAATCGTGTCCACCCTCCGTATGGTCAATCTGCAGAAGCGCTACGACAACGGCTTCGAAGCAGTGCCCGGCCTCGACCTCGAGATCCACGACGGCGAGTTCCTGGTGCTGGTCGGGCCGTCTGGCTGCGGCAAGTCGACGGTGCTGCGCATGGTGGCCGGCCTGGAAGACATCAGCGGCGGCGACCTGCTCATCGACGAGGTCGTCGTCAACGGCATGGGCCCACAGCAGCGCGACATCGCGATGGTGTTCCAGAGCTACGCGCTGTACCCCAACATGACCGTCGCCGACAACATCGCGTTCGCGATGAAGCTGCGCAAGACCGACAAGGCAGAGATCGCGGCGAAGGTCGCGGAGGTCGCCGAGCTGCTCGAGCTGACGGCCGTGCTCGACCGCAAGCCCGGCCAGCTCTCGGGCGGGCAACGCCAGCGCGTGGCCATGGGTCGCGCCATCGTGCGCAACCCGAAGCTGTTCCTGATGGACGAGCCGCTCTCCAACCTCGACGCCAAGCTGCGCGTGCAGACTCGTGCCGAGATCTCGAAGCTGCAACGTCGCCTCGGGGTCACCACCATGTACGTCACGCACGACCAGATCGAGGCGATGACCATGGGCGACCGAGTGGCGGTGCTGCGGCGCGGCGTGCTCATGCAGTGCGCCAGCCCCGCCGAGCTGTACGAGACGCCCGAGAACCTGTTCGTCGGCCAGTTCATCGGCTCACCGTCGATGAACGTGGTCCGTGGCTCGGTCACCGCCGGCGATGGTGACGACATCACCATCGCCATCGGGTCGCAGTTCATCAGCCTCACCGGCGAGGCCGCAGCACGCCTGCACGGCCTGCGCGAGTACGTCGGCCGCGACATCGCCATCGGCGTGCGCTCCGAGGCGCTCGGCGGCGACGGCACCGCCTCGCTCGACGTGTCCGTCGACCTCGTCGAAATGCTCGGCTCCGAGCTGCTCGTGCACTGCACCATCGATGCGCCCGCGGTGCGCGCCATCGATAGTGGTGTCGAGGTCTCCGACCAGCCGGAGTCGACGATCGTGGCGTCGCTCGATCCGCGGCACCCGGTGAAGGTGGGCGATCGCGTGCACCTTTCGGTCGACACACTGCGCATGCACGCGTTCGACCTCGAAACCGGCTCCGCGATCGGCCGACACTGATCCTCGTACCGGTCGCCGTGCGGGCCGGCCGCTGATGCGGCTGCAACTCGCCAAGGCCACCGAGCACGCCGGCATCGTCGATTGGCCGCTCGACGAGCCGCTTGCCGAGTGGTCGATCGACGGCATGCAGAAGGTGCCCGGGCTGCATCGCCACGTGGTGCGCCTGGTCGAAGTGGGCGAGACCAGCTATGTCGTGAAGGAGCTGCCCGACCCGCTGGCCGAACGCGAGTGGCGGCTGCTGCGCGAGTTGGCCGAGGCCGGCTTGCCAACAGCCGAAGTGGTGGGGGTGGTGACCGGCCGCGACGACGAAGCCGACGGTCTGCTCATCACTCGCCATCTCGACTATGCGTTGCCGTACCGCACCCTGCTGTCGGGGCGGGGCCTGCGCATTCCATACCTTGGCGAGCGCTTGCTGGATGCACTCGCCGGCCTGCTGGTGCGGCTGCATCTCGCCGGCTTCTACTGGGGCGACTGCTCGCTGTCGAACACGTTGTTCCGGCGCGACGCCGGTGCCCTGTCGGCCTACATCATCGATGTCGAGACCGGAGAACGACACCCGCAGCTGAGCCACGGTCAGCGCGCGCTCGACCTGCAGATCGCCACCGAGAACGTGCTGGGCGGGTTGCTGGACCTGCAGATGGGCGGCCTCTTGGCCGATGGGATCGACCCGGTGGAGACCGCCTTGGCGATCGAGACCTCCTACGATCGGCTGTGGCACGAGCTGACGGGTGTCGACGAGTTCAACGCCGACGAGACGTTTCGAGTCGATCGCCGCTTGCGGCGGCTGCACGATCTCGGCTTCGACGCCGCCGAGCTGGAGCTGGTCACCACCGTCGACGGTGCTCGCCTGCGGCTGGTGCCGCGGGTGGTGGAGCACGGCTTCCACACGCAGAAGCTGCGCGCGATCACCGGCCTCGAGGCCGGCGAGAACCAAGCCCGGCGCCTGCTCAACGACATCAGCCGCTACCGCGCGGTGCTGGAGCAGCGCGGTGGGCGCAAGGTGGTGGAGTCCGTGGCGGCCGCACGATGGTTGGAGGAGCGCTTCGAGCGCGCGCTCGCCGGCATCCCGCCTGAGATGGCCGCCAAGCTGGAACCCGCCGAGCTGTACCACCAGGTACTCGAGCATCGCTGGTTCCTGTCGGAGCGAGCCGGCGGCGACGTGGGCATCGACGAGACCGTTGCGTCGTACGTGGCCGACGTGTTGGCGAGTGCACCTGCCGAGCAAGTGATGACACCCGACGAGGCCTGAGCTCGCCACGATGCCGGCACGACACTGGCACCGGAATGGCCCCCGCACGGCATCGCCGACTCAGCCGGCGGCCTCGAACTCGCGCCAGATCTCGGCCCCGTCGGGATGACGCATCACCCGCGCGTGCAGCAGTTGCCGTTGCACCTCGGCCGCGATGGCCGGCTGGTCGACGGTGGCCCACTGCACCAGCCCGCTCCAGAAGCGCTCGATCAGCTCGCGACCGGCGATGGTGCCGCCATCGTTGGTGCGAAACGTGACCGCCGCACACTCGCCCAGATAGAGCTGCAGCGACGACACGTGGATCTCCTCGTCGGCGCGGATGCGGCCGACGATCTCCGCGGCTTCCTCGGCCTGCGGGCGCCGGCCCGGGAAGAGGTCGGGCGTGCGCAGAATGGCTTGCGTGTCGGCGAACCCCAGCTCGGCACGGAACTCGATGACGAGCAGGTTCATCAACAGCGACAACAGACCCTCCACCTCGGCGGCGACCTCCGGCATCCAGCGCCGGCCGACCTCCGGGCGAGCGATGTTCTCCGGCGGGTCGACATCGGGATAGGCGCCCTCACCGAACGCGAGGTCACGAGCCGCGAACCACATCTGGTCGTGCGCGCCCGCGCCGCCGGCAGCGCCCGACGCAGGATCGGCGACACCACCTTCGTCCCAGCCGTGCGCCTGCAGCAGGCCGTTGCCGAGGTGACCGATGGCCATCTGCGAGATGTCGTCGACGATGTGCGGTTGCAGCGGCGGAAACGGGATCTCGGCCAGCAGGCGACCGCGAGCCTCGATCTTGCCGATGATGGTGAGCGAGTTCCAGAACGACTCGCCCAGGCCGTGCCGCAGCAGCACACGCGACTGCGGCACCGTCGGCAGCCGCACGCCACCCAGCAACGACGAGTCGGCGTCGAGCGGCCGACCACCGCGTTCGGTGAGAGCGGCGGCCCATGCGGCGAGTGCGGGTACCCGCACCAACGCCCGCGGCGGCTGGTAGCTGCCATCGGGCAGGAAGCCGCCGTGCATGCGCCGGCCACCCACGTCGTGCGGCGCCAGATCGGGATGATCGCGCAGCAGTTCGTCGGCCGTGTACACCAGCGTGCTCATGTGGCGAGCGTACGTCGCAGGCGCGACGCGGTCGTGGCCGGACGATCACCGGGGGTCTCGGCGGAACCGCACGGTAGCCTTTCAGCCCGATGAGCCAGCTCAAGAACCGCCTGCAAGCCCTGACGTTGCTCGATCGTGCTTTCAGCGCGATGACCGATGAGGAGCTTGCCACACTCGTGGCCACGTTGCCCGAGGATCACGTCACCGCACTCGACGAGTTGTGTGGTGCTCGCGAGGGTGGCTTCACCGATGTCGAGGCGCGCAACCTGGCGATGCGCGCCACTGCCGCCCGCGGCCGCATGAACGGCGGGCTCGAGCAGATCTGCACGCTCGTCACCGATCCTGCGCTCGCCAAGTGCATCGAGGCCCTCGGCGACAACTCCGACAACCCCAGCGAAGAGCAACTGCTCGAGGTCACTCCCGCGCTGGTCGAAGAATTCGGCCTGGCTGCGACACGACTGATGCTGGCTTCCTCCGTCGCCGGGGAAGCTGCCGCGGCCGAGGTGCTCACGCGAGTGCTCAAGCACGACGAGACACTGGCGTTGCCGCCCGCCGAGCGCGTGGAGGTGGAGGTGCTGCCGGCGCGCACCGCCGACGAGGAGACGAAGGCGAAGCGCAAGGCCGCCAAGGAGAAGAAGCAGGCAGAGGCCCGCAAGGCTCGCGAGCAGCAGCTCAAAGCCCGCCACCGCTGACCGACCCCCGCCGACCCCACCCCGACCCCGACCCCCACCGACCCGCCCCGGCTTTACGTAGAGGTGTCGGGCCACTACCAGGGGCTGTGAGTTCGAGGTCTTGACACAAAGCGGCTGGTTCGGGGATCAGTCGAGCAGGGTGAGGGTGCCTTGCTCGTGGCGCAGCAGCCAGGCCTTCGCCTCCAACCCGGCAGCGAAGCCGGTGAGCGCACCATTGGCACCCACCACTCGATGGCACGGCACGATGATGCTGATCGGGTTGCGCCCGTTGGCGGCACCGACGGCGCGCGACTTGCGCACGTCGCCGAGGCGGCGCGCCTGCTCGCCGTAGGAGATGGTCGCGCCGTAGGGGATGCGACGCAACTGCAGCCACGCCGACTGCTGGAAGTCGGTGCCCACCGGATCCAGCGGCAGATCGAACTCGCGACGATCACCGGCGAAGTACTCCTCCAGCTGGAGCACTGCCTCGCGCAGCACCTTCGCTGCATCCGGGTCGCCATCGGCCGCCATCGGCAACCTGCCGGGTTGGGCCAGTTCGTTGGGCCACAGCACGGCTCGGAGGCCGCGCGGGCTGGCGATGAGCGTGAGCTCGCCCACTGGGCTCGGCATCGTCGCGCGCGACAGGGCGCTGGTGTCGCCGAGGGCGGGAAGCGTGGTTTCACTGCGGTTCATGGTTGCTCCTTCACAAGCTTGCCCAGAGATGGTGCAATGCGTACGAGCGCCAG
>Ga0209476_10002094_pt1 | contig 13391 bp, 16 predicted proteins | sample KloWWTrecipitate_FD_187179 | JGI IMG/M metagenome (GOLD analysis project Ga0209476, IMG submission 187179) | Active sludge microbial communities from Klosterneuburg, Austria, studying microevolution and ecology of nitrifiers - Klosterneuburg... | ecosystem: Engineered > WWTP > Aerobic digester... | reverse complement strand
CCCGGCAACATGAGCGAAGTTTCCACGCTGATCGCCACGGCCATGAAGATGGTGCAAACCACCAAGTAACCCCACCAAGCAAAAGCCCCGCAGTGTTACCACTGCGGGGCTTTCTTGTTTCTGGCGGAGCAGGCGGGATTCGAACCCGCGGTGGGTTTTACCCCACGCACGCTTTCCAGGCGTGTGACTTAAACCACTCATCCACCGCTCCAGAGCCTCGCATTCTACATCGGCCAGAGGCCATTTTCCGGTTCGCATCCACTTCCAGACAAAAAAAGAGGGCCCCTCTTGCGAGGAGCCCTCTCTGGCAGGAAAACCTGACCTGAAGAACCGCCGGATTAGCGGATCACAGCGATGGTTTCGAGCTTGCCAGCGCGAACGGTCTTCAGTGTCAAAGCGCCGCCCTTGATGTCACCCTTCTCGTCGAAGGAGATGGGGCCGGTCACACCCTTGTAGTCAGCAGTAGCGGCCAACACGGGCAGGTACTTCGCTGGGTCAGAGGAGTTGGCCTTGACCATGGCAGCAACCATGATCTTGACGGAGTCGTACACGTAAGGAGCGTAGACCTGCACATCGACATTGAACGTGGTCTTGAACTTGGCCTTGAACTCATCCATGCCAGCCTTGGCTTCACCTTCCACGCCGCCTGCTTCAGCGCAGAAGACCTGGTCGTCAGCAATCGCGTCGCCACCGAGCTTCACCAGTTCGGTGGAGCAGATGCCGTCGCCGCCCATGAACTTCGCCTTGATGCCCAGAGATTTCATCTGCTTGAGCATGGGGCCAGCAACAGCGTCCATACCGCCGAAGAACACGACGTCAGGCTTCTTGCCCTTGATGGTGGTCAGGATGGAGTTGAAATCGGTAGCCTTGTCGGTAGTGAACTCTTTGGCCACAACCTTGCCGCCAGCGCCTTCAACGGCTTTGGTGAACTCTTCAGCCACGCCCTGGCCGTACGCGGTACGGTCATCGATCACGGCGATGGACTTGCCCTTGAGGGTACCAACAGCGTACTTGCCCAGTGTGCCGCCCAGTTGAGCGTCATCAGCCACCACGCGGAAGGCTGTCTTGAAGCCCTGGCGTGTGTACTTGGGGTTGGTAGCGGAAGGAGAAATCTGGGGAATACCAGCATCGCTGTAAATCTTGGATGCGGGGATGGTGGTACCGGAATTCAGGTGACCCACAACACCAGCAACCTTGGCATCAGCCAGCTTCTGGGCAACAGCGGTACCTTGCTTGGGATCTGCAGCATCGTCTTCAGCCATCAGTTCCAGGGTGACCTTCTTGCCGTCGATCATCACGCCAGCAGCGTTCAGTTCTTCGATGGCCATACGGGCGCCGTTTTCATTGTCTTTACCCAGGTGGGCGATAGCGCCGCTGGTAGGACCAACGTGGCCGATCTTCACCACAGCAGCAGCCGGCGCAGCAGGAGCAGCGGCGGGTGCAGCGGGAGCCGCTTCTTCTTTCTTACCGCAAGCTACCAGCAGAGTTGCCGCAGCCAATACTGTCAAAGCACTTTTCACTTTGAATTGCATAAAAACTCCAAAAAATTGAACAAGGAAAAAACAGCGTGAATAAAATTATTCCACACCCATCACGATAACCTAGTTTCCTCTGACGGGACATAGGGAAGTTACCAACGGGGTTAATTTTTTATAGCAACCTGACCTAGTGACCCGTGGCGTTGCGGCGTGCGTAGGCGTTTGCAAGCGCCACCTCGATGGCAGCATCAATCGCCTCATGCATACGGGGCAGCGTCTCCAGAATCTGGGCGTCCAGCGTGGCATGCAGGCGTTCACGCAACTCTGCCTCCGCCTCGGGGGCAAGCACCCGCTGTCCTTCGTCAAACACAGGAGAGGACACAACGTCAGGCAAAACATTCGCCGCCGCTAATGCATCGCCGGGCCGGACGACTTCGGTCAACGTAGGGAGAAAACGGGACTTGGGTTTCTGCTGGGTCATCGGGTTCAGGCTTTCAGGGCGAGGTCATGCCGGGTAATGGCGATACCCAGGCGTGCATAGTGTTTCCAGCGCTCGCGTGCCAGTTCCCGGTCGGCCCCATCGGTGCTCACGACTTCAATCACGCGGGCGTACTGTTCGAATCCTTCGGGCACCTCGTCGCCCAGATTGACCAGCACCGGCGGACGGTCGCCACGCGCAGCGACGTCCCCCAGAATCACGGATGATCTGGCTGGCAGGCCCGCGGACGCGCTGGCTGGCGCGTGGGTAATGAAGTCGGTGGGTGATACGGCCCACAGTGCGGCATCGAGTTGCTGCAGGATGGTGTCCGAACCCAGCACCAGAACCCGCATGCCACTGCCCGTGGCCTTGCGCAACAGGCGGCACGCGTAGGCCAGCTTGTCAGGCGCACCAAAATGGAAGGCGACATCAGCCACAGTCCACCGTCCTCAGGAATGCGTGTGCTGGGTCATCAGATATTCGACCAACAGCCCGACGGGCCGGCCCGTGGCGCCTTTGGCGGCACCACTCTTCCAGGCGGTCCCCGCGATGTCCAGGTGCGCCCAAGGGTATTTTTCGGTAAACCGCTGCAGAAACTTGGCTGCCGTAATGGCCCCACCCGCGCGTCCCGCCACGTTGGCCACGTCAGCAAAACCGGTCTTGAGGCCATCTGCATAGTCGTCGTCCAGCGGGAGCAGCCAGCACAAGTCCTGTGCAGACTCGCCCGCTGCAAACAGCGCAGCACCCAAATCCTCCCGGCTGGAAAACAATCCGCTGCGCACGCCTCCCAATGCCACCATACAGGCACCAGTCAGCGTCGCAATATCGATTACGGCCTTGGGCTTGAAACGTTCGGCGTAGGTCAGCGCATCACACAACACCAGACGCCCCTCGGCATCCGTGTTCAGGATCTCAATGGTTTGCCCACTCATGCTGGTCACTACATCGCCGGGCTTGACTGCGCGGCCGCTGAGCATGTTCTCGCACGAAGGAATCAGCCCGACCACGTTGATGGCGGGCTTGAGCTGGGCCAGTGCCCGAAACACCCCCAATACGCTGGCGGCACCAGACATGTCAAATTTCATTTCATCCATTTCGGCCGCAGGCTTGATGGACACACCGCCGCTGTCAAAGGTGATTCCCTTACCAACCAGCACCGTGGGAGCCTGGGTTTTTGCCGCCCCGTCGTAGCGCAACACAATGAACCGCAGTGGTTCCTCGGAGCCCTGCGCCACGGCCAGGAAGGAGCCCATGCCCAGCTTGGTGACTTCTTTGGGCCCCAGCACGCTGCAGCTCACCTTGGGTAGCTTGGCCAATTCGTGCGCCGCTTTGGCCAACTCGATGGGCGTGGCATGGTTGGCAGGCCGGTTCGCCCATTCCTTGGCCAACTCCACTCCCGGCACCGTTGCACTGGCGCGCAGGAAAGTCGCGTGCACTTCCGATGCGTTGGTCGCCGTTACCAGCACCTTTTGCAGGGTTCGCCCTTCGGACTTCGATTTGGTCGTGGTGTACACATAGGTCGCATCGGCAATGGCGTGCACCGTTGCCCGCACCGCGTCTTCACGCGCTGGCGTGGCAAAACACACGACCAGTTTCTTCAAGGAAGGGCCCTTGAGGCTGGCCAGCGCCGCCGTTAGCGCCGTTCGCACCTGCTTTGCTTTGCCCTCCCCCACGCCAGCCAGAACCAGCCGCACGGCGCTGGCCTGTACTGGACGGTACAGCTGGAGCAGTTTTCCGGGTTTGGTTTCCAGATCCTTGTCCTTGATCGACTGGCCCGCCAACAGGGACAAATCGTCCTTGCCGGGCTTGAATCCCTCGGGAATCAACACCACCAAGGCATCACATTTTTCGCTGGCAACTGCGGCAAGGCCCAGGGGCTTGAGTTCAAAGTTCATAATTCAGGTTTTCCTTCGCTGCAATGTTATTCCATTCCTCTGTCCGCAAAGAACTCGCCCGCAGTTTTGGCGCCACCCTGGTGGTGCTGGTGACGGTGGTGATGACCATGACGCTGATTCGCACTGTCGGCGAAGCCTCTCGCGGCACGTTCAACCCGACCGACGTGATGATCATCATGGGCTATACCGTCCTCTCGGACATGCCCACCATCCTGTCGCTGAGCCTGTTCATTTCCATCCTGAGCGTGCTGACGCGCATGTTCGGCGACAGTGAAATGGTGATCTGGTTTGGCAGCGGCCGTGGTCTGGCGTCCCTGGTCAAACCGCTGCTGCGCTTCGCCTGGCCCATTCTGGTCGTCATTCTGGCGCTGGCGCTGTTTATCCTTCCCTGGGCATTCGGCCGCATTGAAGACCTGCGCGACAAGTATGAAAAACGCGGCGATCTGGCGCGCATCGAACCCGGCCAGTTCCAGGAATCCGCCAATGGCGACCGCGTCTTTTTTATCGAGAAAGATTCACAGGGGCGCCAGGCCGGCAACAACGTGTTCATTGCCACCAATGAACAGGGCAAGGAAACCATCACCTCCGCGCAAAGTGGGCGGGTGGAAGTCATCGGCACGGACAAATTTCTGATTCTGGAAAACGGCCAGCGACTGGAAAAGACCGTGGGCAAACCCGAACTGACCATGAGCGTGTTCCAGCGCTATGGCGCACGTGTGGGTGCAGACGACCAGTCGGCACGCAGCTACGTTCCTTCAAGCTCCATGACCACACTGCAACTGGTGCAGGACCCCACCAATCGTCACCTCGCAGAACTGTCGTGGCGCATCGGTCTGGGGCTGGCTGCATTCAATTTTGTCCTCATCGGTCTTGCCACGGCAGGGGTCAACCCGCGGGTGGGGCGCACCGCCAACATCGGCTTTGCGTTTATGGCTTTCGTGGTGTATTTCAACTTTCTGGTGCTGGGCAAGAACTGGGTGGAAACCGGACAGGTAGGCTTCGCCCCCTTCCTGATCGCCCTGCACGGCGGTGCTCTGGCACTGGCGGCGCTGTGGCTGACCAAGCGGCATAACAACTGGACCTTGCGGTTGCCCCGACGCAACCGGCCAACGGCCAGCCAGGAGAGCAGCACACTATGAGAACCATTCGCAAGCTGTTCTACAAGGAAATGGTGCTGGCGGTTGCGCTGGTCACGCTGGGGTTTATTGCCCTTTTCTTCTTTTTTGATTTTGTGGAAGAGCTTCAGGCCGTCGGCCGAAGCAGCGCACTGGGCTACAAGATTCCACAGGCCCTGGTCTACGTGGCCCTGATGGCACCCAACCATGTGTACGAACTCCTGCCCATCACGGTGCTGATTGGCACGATTTTCGTCATGGCCCGGTTGGCACAAAGCTCGGAGTTCACCATCCTGCGCACCAGTGGACTGGGCCCCTGGCGCGCACTGCGCACGCTGCTGGTACTGGGTATGGGTTTCGTACTCTTCACCTTTGCGGTGGGCGACTACATTGCGCCGCTGGCCGACAGGACTGCGCAGCTGCTCAAGGCGCAGTTCCAGGGCAAGGTCACGGTCGGCAAGACCGGGGCCTGGCTGAAGGAGAAACAGGCCTATGGGCACTATGCGGTCAACGTAGGCGCACTCGCGCCAGATGCCAGCATGCGCGATGTACGCATTTTCGAGTTCGACAACAAGGGATACCTGGTCTCCATGACCCTGGGCAAGACAGCACGTTTTGGCGAAAACGAAGAATGGAACCTCGAACAGGTCGACCGCACCGAATTCACCAGCGCGGATTCCAGTGCCTCCCACGCCCAGCGCCTGACTACCGACAGCTTCCGCTGGCCGACACAGATCAGTGCCGAAATGGTGGCGGCTGCCGTCCTGCGCCCCGAGCGCATGGGCACCATCGATCTTTTTCAGTACATGCGACACCTCAACGCCAACGGTCAGTCGGCGCAGAAGTACGAAATCCAGTTCTGGAAAAAAGTGTTTTACCCCCTGAGCTGCCTGGTGATGGTGGTGCTGGCCCTGCCCTTTGCCTATCTGCATTTCCGCTCGGGTAGCATCGCTACCTATGTGTTTGGCGGGGTGATGGCGGGCATCAGCTTTGTGCTGCTCAACAACGTGCTGGGGGACCTGGGTACGATTCAGGGATGGCAACCGTGGTTTACGGCTGCACTGCCAGGGCTGCTTTATTCCCTACTATCCCTCACCGCCTTTGCCTGGCTGGTCATACGACGATGAGTACCACATCCCAAAAACGCGGCATTGTGCTATTTGCCCACGGCTCGCGCGATCCCCTTTGGCACAAGCCCATGGAGGCCGTTGCCAGGTGCATCCAGGAATCACAGGCCGATGCACAGGTGTTGTGCGCCTATCTGGAACTCAGTACGCCGGATTTGCCCACCGCAGTGGCAACGCTGGTAGAGCGGGGAATTGGCGCCATCACCATCGTCCCCATGTTTCTGGGTGTCGGCAAACATGCCCGTGAAGACCTGCCACAGCTGGTGGCGCAACTGAAACAAGCCCATTCCGACGTGCAGTTTTCCCTCCAGCCCGCTGTCGGAGAGAACCCCCGGTTGATCTCGCTACTGGCAGACATTGCTCTGGACAAGAACTGAAAACCAGCGCAAACCCATAGATGATTGAGGCATAATGAATTTCATCTTTAGCTGAAATTCGATATGAATCTACATCAATTTCGTTTCGTGCAGGAGGCTGCCCGCCGCAACCTCAACCTCACCGAGGCCGCCAAGGCCCTGCACACATCGCAGCCGGGGGTTTCCAAAGCCATCATCGAGCTCGAAGAAGAACTGGGCGTAGACATCTTCGCGCGGCACGGCAAGCGCCTCAAGCGCATCACCGAACCCGGGCAACACGTACTCAAGAGCATCGAAGTCATCCTGCGCGAGGTGGGCAACCTCAAGCGCATTGGCGAGCAATACAGCGCGCAGGACAGCGGCACGCTTTCCATTGCCGCCACGCACACCCAGGCGCGCTATGTGCTCCCTGAAAGGGTCGCCGCCCTGCGCGCCGCGTACCCCAAGGTCAACATCAGCCTGCACCAGGGTGCGCCAGACCAGGTGGCCCGCATGCTGATCGACGAAGTCGCCGAAATCGGCATTGCCACCGAATCGCTCGCGGCCTATTCCGAGCTGGTGACCCTGCCCTGCTACGAATGGCAGCACATGCTGGTGCTGCCCGTGGACCACCCGCTGGCACTGCAGGACCGCATCACCCTCGAAGACGTGGCCAAAGAGCCGCTGATCACCTACCACCCGTCCTTCACCGGCCGCACCAAGATCGACCAGGCCTTCGCGGCACGCAAGCTGGAACCCCGCATCGCGCTGGAAGCCATCGACTCGGACGTGATCAAGACCTATGTTCGCCTGGGCCTGGGCGTAGGCATTGCGGCTGAAATGGCGGTCAAGGACGTGCAGGAAGACGGCGGCAAGAGCGGTCTGGTGGTGCGCCCCGCCGGGCAGCTGTTTGGCATCAACGTCGCGCGGGTGGCCTTCAAACGCAGCGCCTACCTGCGCAATTTTGTCTACACGTTTGCCGAACTGTTGAGCAACCGCCTCAACCGCCAGCTCATCGCCCGAGCGATGGACGGCCATGTCGAAGACTACGAAATGTAATTTCCTGACACCATGACTACACCCGCCATTCAAAGCCGCTTGCCCGAAGTCGGCACCACCATCTTCACCGTCATGTCCGCGCTGGCCACCCAGCACAAAGCCGTCAACCTGGGCCAGGGCTTTCCGGACTTTGCCTGCGACCCGGCCCTGGTAGACCATGTGACCCAGGCCATGCAGGCCGGGCACAACCAGTACCCGCCCATGCCGGGCGTGCCGGTGCTGCGCGAGGCCGTTGCGGCAAAAATCGAAGCACTGCACGGCCGCAAGTACAGCGTGGCCGACGAGATCACCATCACCGCCGGTGCCACACAGGCCATCATCACCGCCATCCTGGCCGTGGTGCACCCTGGTGACGAAGTCATTGTGCTGGAGCCCTGCTACGACAGCTATGTGCCCAATATCGTGCTGGCCGGTGGCGTGGCGGTGCGCGTGCCACTCACCCCCGGCACCTTCCGCCCGGACTTTGGCAAGATTGCCGCAGCCATCACGCCGAAAACCCGTGCCATCCTCATCAACTCCCCCCACAACCCCAGCGGCACCGTGTGGAGCGCGCAGGACATGCTGGCCCTGCAGGAACTGCTTGCGCCCACCAACATCCTGCTCATCAGCGACGAAGTCTACGAGCACATGGTGTTCGACGGCGCGCAGCACGAAAGCGTGGCCCGCTACCCCGGCCTGGCCGAGCGCGCGTTCATCGTGTCGAGCTTTGGCAAGACCTACCACGTGACCGGCTGGAAGGTCGGCACCGTGGCCGCCCCCGCGCCGCTGACCGCTGAGTTCCGCAAGGTGCACCAGTTCAACGTGTTTACCGTGAACACGCCCATGCAATACGGCCTGGCCGCCTACATGGGCAACCCGGCGCCCTATATCGATCTACCTGCGTTTTATCAACGCAAGCGCGACCTGTTCCGCGCGGGACTTGCCAAAACCAAATTCAAGATCCTGCCCAGCCAGGGCACCTACTTCCAGTGCGTGGACATCTCGGCCGTCAGCGACCTGAACGAGGCCGACTTCTGCCAGTGGCTCACGCGCGAAATCGGCGTGGCCGCCATTCCGCTGAGTGCGTTCTACGGCAACGGCTTCGACCAGCGCGTGGTGCGCTTCTGCTTTGCCAAGAAAGACGAGACGCTGCAAGCGGCGCTGGAGCGGCTGGCAAAGCTGTAGCCGGCTATTCAGTCGCCCTGAATGCGTCGTGAAAGCTGACGGTACCCCGAGGCACGTACCCGTCAAAAGACAGCGCAAAGAAGACCTCCGGCGGCACGCCCTCCAGCCCAAGCTCCGGCGTGTTCTGGAAACCGAACTTTCGGTAGTACTCGGGGTGCCCCACCAAGCAACACCCCCGGGCTTTCAACCCCTTTAGCCGGGCCAGCCCTTCCTGCACCAGCGCTTTGCCGATGCCCTGCCGCTGGACTTGCGGCAGCACGGAAACCGGCCCCATGCCATACCAGTCAGCCGTACCGTCGGACATCGTGACCGGAGAGAAAGCGATATGCCCGACGACTTTGCCATCCAACTCCGCGACCAGCGATACCGTCAATGCCCCAGCCTTGCGCAGCGCGGTGACGATGAACTGTTCGGTGTGATCGCTGATTTCCATCGTCTGGAACGCGGCCTCCGTCACCTCGGTGATGGCTCGCACATCGGCGTCTGTTTCTTTTCTGATGGTGATTTTCTGATGGTGATTTTCTGATGCATGTATTTGTTTGTTGCTACCCCTGCTTGTGCAGCACGATGGTCACCAGAGCCGACGCATCTTCCAGCGCCACCACGCTGTGCGGCAGATTGGCCGACAGAAACAGCAACTGCCCGGCCGCCAGCAGATGGCTCTCGCCATCCACCGTGACGTCCAGCCGCCCTTCAATGCACTGGATGGTGATTTCACCGGCCACGCTGTGCGCGGGGAACGCCTTGCCGGCTGGCAGAACCAGACGGATCACCTCCAGCTCTTCGGACTTGAAAAGCGCCACAGTCTTCTCGACCCGTAGCCTGCTGCCAAACGGTGTGACATCAACAGCCTGCGCAGATTGAATGTGTGGAATAGCCATAGTTCAGTATGCGCTCAAGTGCCCCGCCATTGCAAGACTGCGCACGCTACGACGGGCTTCACTGCCGGGTAAAGACGATGTGGGTGGCCAGTGGCGAGGCCACGTGCCGGGTGCAGGTGTAACCCAGCTCCGGAAGGTTGATGCCCTCCAACAGTCGCTCTCCAGAACCCAGCAACACAGGCGCAATGGCCACGTGCATCTCGTCGATCAGGCGCAGGCGAAGGTACTGCTGGATGGTGTTGACCCCGCCACCCACCCGCACGTCCTTGCCCCCGGCCGCTTCGCGGGCGCGCTCCAGAGCTGCGGCAGGGCCTTCGGTGACAAAGTGAAACGTCGTTCCGCCCTCCATCACCAGCGGTGGCCGTGGGTGGTGTGTCAATACGAATACGGGCACGTGGTACACAGGGTTCTCGCCCCACCATCCGCGCCAGCTCTCGTCGGGCCAGGGCCCGCGCACCGGGCCAAACATGTTTCGGCCAAGAATCCATGCACCCACGTTCGTAAAGCCGCGCTGGGCGAACTCTTCATCGACACCCTCCGTTGCCCCGTCCTCGGTGCCCAGCACCATTTTCTGAAACGTCCGCGTGGAAAACGCCCAACCGTGCAGCGACGTGCCACCCACCCCCAGCGGGTTATTGATGTCCTGGTTTGGCCCCGCGCCGAAACCGTCGAGTGAAATGGTGAAACTTTCTACGCGTAGTTTGGACATGATGTCTCCTAGTAGTGGGGGACTAATCAGTCTGACGTTTAGTTCAGCGGTGCGCGGTGCCTGTGCGCGTCCGTCGGAACGGCAAGTTAGAAGTGCTCGCCTCAAGACGCTCGGCAAGCCAGACTTTAATAACAGACTGCCTTGTAACCCCCAGTTTGCTAGCTTCGCGATCCAGCGAGTCAATCATCCAGGTCGGAAAATCAACATTCACCCGTTTCTGCTCTTGCAGCACTCGCTTGGCTTTAGACAAGTCCAAAGAAGCCGTGATGTCGACGTCCTCATCAAATTGTTGCTCAAACTTTTTAGCTTTCATAAAGTGCCACCTCTTCTATGCGTGCACGACGCACGGATATCAATCGGACATTAGCCCCTCGGTAAGTAATCACGGCCGACCAATGCTTCCCATCCATTAACCCAATCACCAGATACCGCGGCTCATCATCCGTTTTTGCCGGAATCTCCAGCAACATCGGGTCATTCCAGAGACCCTGCGCCTCGACAAAATCGATGCCGTGCTTCGTGCGATTGGATTCGCTCTTTGCGGCGTCAAATTCGAAGGAGTTCATAGTATAGAAACTATACCTTAATTGGTGTCGAATTAGCAGCTAGCCTAACGTCAAAACTGCCCGGCACGCAGCACGCGCCGCGAAGTGGCATCCTGCTGCTGCATGTCCGCGCCGAGCGAAATGTTAAGCATCACCGCGGAATGGGCAAGGTTCATTTCTGATCATCTCGTAATGATGAATACGGCAAAGCACGCTGTGCTGAATGGCCCCGCTGGTACACCCTTCCCGCCTACATTTGGTTCCGGGACGCTCTGAGCCAAGTAGCCGGTAAAACTCAAGCGCAAGTGAGTGCCTGATCTCCCCGGCTGGCGGAGGATCTGGGGCCCATGCGTGCGCAGGGAATGCATCGAACCGCCAGTAGTAACGAAACGAATAGAGGAACAGGTTCCCTCGCCAACACTGTCGGTTGATCCACGAAGTGGCGTGGAGCGAAGGCACCATTTATTCGAAGAGCGCCTGCAACGGGGCTTGAAACGTGCGGTATCTCAAGCTGGCATCTGCAAACCCGCTTCGGTACACACCCTGCGCCACAGCTTTGCCACCCATTTGCTACAGGCCGGTACCGCCAGTCCGCTGGATACGCTACAAGTTTAATAGCTGCTCACGCATATTCCACGAGGGCTAGAGGCCTGTTTTGCTTTCAGAAGCCTCTACGGGGTCTGCCTGGTGCGCTCCAGGCGGTCCAAATCGAACCCCTGTACTTTGAGCCGCGCCAGTAGCGCTCCATACGCTTCGGCACTCACCGCAGGTGTGCGCGACAGCACCCACAAATACTCACGCTCGGGCTCGCTCACTGCTACCAGTTGATAGTCAGGGTCCAGGTCAATCACCCAGTAATTGCCCCACACCATGGGAAGCCACGCAAGCCACGCGGGGGCAAAACGCACCTGAAGCTTGGGCGATGTAGAGGGCCCTGTCTGCCGGGCCTCGCCAATGGCCTCGTCAAAACTACCGTCTTCCGTTTTGCAGCGATTGGTGACCTGCACGGTGCCCTTGGCTTGCAGCTGGTACTGAGCCCGCGTCTCGGCCACGCACTTCTTCTGAAATTTGTTGGGGTATTTGGCAATCTCATACCAGGTGCCCATGTAGCGCGGTACATCCAGCGATGCGATGGGCGTCAGCGGCCCGGGCGCCGGCACCGCCGGGACGGATGCGGGAGACTGGGCGTGTACCACCAGCGCAAGGCAAAGGGTACTGAGAGCGACAACGAGATGTTTCATGCCAGGCATTCTAGGACCCTACCCCAGCTGCGCCCATGCCTTGTCCAGCCGCTTGACGCTGACGGGCTGCGGCGTGCGCAGCTCCTGCGCGAAGAAGCTCACGCGCAGTTCCTCCAGCAGCCAGCGGAACTCCTGCATCCGCTCGTCCTGCACACCCTTGCGCTCGGCCACCAGGCGCCAGTAGCGCTGCTCCTGCGGGCGCAGTTCGGCCAGGCGGGCAGCGTCGCGGGCCGGGTCGGCGCGGTATTTGTCCAGCCGCAGCGTGATGGCCTTGAGGTAACGCGCCAGGTGCTGCAGCCGGTCCCACGGGGTGGCCTGCAGGAACTTCTTGGGGATCAGGCGGTTGATCTGCTGCTGTGCGTCGGCAGTGGCGTCCGGCGCGTTCTTGGTGTCCTTGATCTTGCGGGCCGCGGCGGCGTATTCCAGCAGGATGACGCCAGCCATGCGCGCCACCTCGTTGGCAATCAGCGTCAGGCGGCCACGGCCTTCCTCGATGCGGCGCTTGAAGGCAAATTCATCGGTAGGCAATGGGTCCAGCAGAAAGGCACGGTCCAGCGCCACGGCAATGATCTGCTCGCGCAGCTCCTCAATCGTTCCCCCGCCACTGCCGTTGTCGGCCTTGCCCACGTTCATGTAGGACACAGCCATCTTCTGCAGGTCGGGGATGTTCTTTTCCAGGTACTTGAGCGCGTCCTTGATCTGCAGCGCAAACAGGCGGCGCAGGCCGGCGCGGTGTTTGGTGGCGGCCACCTCGGGCTCGTCGAACACTTCCACCGTGACCGCATCGCCCGCGTCGATCAGCGCCGGAAAGCCAATCAGCGTCTGGCCGCCAGAACCAGGTTTCTGGATTTCCAGCAGCTCGGGCAGCTCGCCAAAGGTCCAGGCGGTGTGACGCTGTTCCACCAGCGCTGCGGGTGGTTTATTGGCAGGCTTGGAAGATGCTATATTTTCAGTAGCTGCTTGCGCAGTATTTACGGGGGCTGGAGGCTGATTTGGCTTGGAATCACCTGGCACAACGGCCCCTGCGGCGCCCTGCCCCAGCTTGAGGTTGGCCAGTGCCTGAAACGCCCCGCGCGCCTGCTTGCCCCATTCGGATTTCAGTGCACTCAGGTTGCGCCCCTGCCCCAGCTGGCGGCCGTGCTCGTCCACCACACGGAAGTTCATGAAGTAGTGCGGCGTGAGCATGTCGACCTTGATGTCGGCGCGCACGATGTCCAGGCTGGTCGCCTCGCGCACTTGTCTTAACACCGCATCCACCAGGCTGCCCGCGCCAAACTTCTCGGGCGCGTTCAGTACCTCGGCAAACTTGCTGGCGGTGTCGGGCAGCGGCACCAACCGGCTGCGCGGGCGCTGGTGCAGGGTTT
>Ga0209476_10002093_pt1 | contig 13392 bp, 18 predicted proteins | sample KloWWTrecipitate_FD_187179 | JGI IMG/M metagenome (GOLD analysis project Ga0209476, IMG submission 187179) | Active sludge microbial communities from Klosterneuburg, Austria, studying microevolution and ecology of nitrifiers - Klosterneuburg... | ecosystem: Engineered > WWTP > Aerobic digester... | reverse complement strand
AGCGGCTTCATCAAGGCGCGTGTCCAGTGTTTCGAGGCGGGCCAGTAAACCCTTAACAGTGTTCTCAATGTAGACGTTTAATCCGGCCAAGCGATTATTTACCACGGAATTATATTGGGTCGATCCGGTAACAATCGTTAGGCCGGACCACCCGAGATAAAAAACAACTTTGTGCTTATCTTTATCCGACAAAGCCATTTTTTATCCTTTGTAGGGCTTACTCTTCGTTTCTTTCTTAGGCATTTCCACCGCAGGAGGGGGAGCCACGGAAGCCGGTGTTCCCAGCTTCTTTGCAGCACTCTCTTCCTGTTGTGCCGACAGCTTTTCATCGCGCTGTCTACGTCTCGACATAATGCTCATTACTTGACCGCGTACTGTAGGCAAACCACAGCCCCACTCAGAGCAACCACTGTGCCTGTATCCGTCTCGTCATACTCCACGGATACGGTAGCCCCTGCCGAAATCGACTTTTCCGCTGAAACCATGCTCATTGCCTTGGCGACGTTTGCGGTCACGGCCCCTTGACCGGCGGCGCGAGTGTCGAGGCTTGCGAGGATAGTTGAGCCCTTCTTGATATTCAAAATCACATAATCGCTGTTGCTGGCTGCGATCCCTGCCGCGCTTACTAGGTAAGCAGATTGTGCTTCCATGCCTTTTGCGCTGGCTGCACCAAGAACCACTCCATCTGCGCTCAAGGAACCCATTGGAACGCATACTAAATGAGGGTTGTTTGCATTAGACAATGCTGCAAAAGAAGGAAGAGAAAGAAAGCAAACTGTGAGCATGAGAATTGCTAAAATGAAGCGCATTTTTATTTCCTTTGTAAAGTTTTAAGATGCAAGGCCCAGGGGACCGAAGCCCCCCGAGGTTTTTAACTATTAAGTGAAAACCAATTTTGCGGTCTTGTAATCATTGGCCGCAATCTTTGCGTGGAAGCTCTTTACTGCATACCACTGGTTGCCCGTGAAAACCCACTCACGCGCCAAGATGTCATAGTCGCTTTCCAGCTCCATGTCTTGCTTGAGAATGTAGCCATAGGGGTCCATCTTGTGAACGTAGGCGGTGCCCACGGTCAGCTTGTCATTCTCGAAGACAGCCATGCCAAGCAATCGGCCAGTGAATCCAGGGACGCGGATCATCGGGTCATTTGCATCGGCCTTCATAAAGCCCGCAACCGTGTCATTCATAACGTCGAGCATATCGAGCGAGTGAATGAACAACGCTATTGCATCTGTGTGAAGATCGCCAAACGCCGTGACCTTGCCGCTGTTGATCGCGCGCACGTTCTTACCAGCAACCGCCATTGCAGGAGCAATGAAATTGCCAGCGCCCGAGAACTCAGCAAGCAAATCCGAATCCACTTTCTCAGCATGGCGGCGGCCAATCTGCGAAGTGATTTCAGAGATGATGCGCTCAGTGCGGGCCGCGCTCACTTTGAAAGCCTTCTTCTTGATGCCAACCGCTTTGCCGATTTCTTTTACAGTGGCGTTGAAGGAATCGTCTGACAAATTGTCCACTGTCAAACTTGCGGCTTCTGCCGGTTCTTCAACCGCACCGATCTGTTTGAAGTAAGGAAAATTGATGCTGGTTCCAGGCTCTTGCGTGAGGCTGTCGTCACTTGCGGCAATCGCGCCGAAAGTCAGCTTGTCACGGAAAAATGCTGAAACGTGTTCTTTCCAAACCTTCGGCTCAAATACGAAATCGGTTGATACTGTAGCTGCCATGTTAAAAACTCCTGCCTAAAAAGGCGTTATATTATTTCTTTCGTTTCGCGATCTTCTCCGCAGCTACGAGTTTTTCATACATGGGCCTATCCTTTTGATAAAGCGCAGACCGGCCACCGATTCCCAGTCCCATGAACTCTTCAAGCGATAACTCGCCATCGTCTTCATCAGGGTCGGGACCGCTTCCATCTACACTTGTAGACTTTGCGGCGTTCTTGGACTTGGCCATTTTTGCAATGTCGGCCACTTCCTTCTCGCTCAGTTCCTCATCCTCTCCGAGTGCCTGGAGTCTTTTGGACACCAAAAACTCGAAGTATTCATAGTCTGCTTTGCCCACGCCATGCTCTATCGCTGCGTCTGTCAAAGCTGTTCTCAATGCCAACTGTTCGTTGGCTTGCCTTTCTTGATGCGCGCGTTCTTCGAGTCTGGCCAGTCTTTCTTCAGAGGAAAGGTTTTCTTTTCCCTCATCACCAAAGAGCTTTTTTAAACCACCCTCGAACTTTGTCAAACGCTCGTCCGTACTCGTGACCTTGGACTCCAGTTCCTTAGCCTTCGTGCGGTACTTTGCACTTTCCTTACGCAACCCATCTACATAGGCTTTTTGCTCTGCCGTAAAGCCAAGAGTGCCGCCATCAGGGGGGTCCTCGCCTTCGTCATCGCCGCCATCACCATCATCAAGATCGGCTTTGGCTTGTGCTTTCCTTGCTGCTTCGTCTGCTGCTTCTTTAGCGGCTTTTTTCTCAGCTTCGGTCAACATAACTGTAACTCCTTTAGGGCACCTGGCCCTGTTTGTTTAACTGTGCTGTTAATCCTACCCACCAGGGGTAAAACTAGCAGCTCTTTTTTGCCACGCTTCTCTGAACGGCACCAAGATTGCCCTGTCATTGGGCCGATCCGGGGGAAATTGGAAAACGCGCTCCTTACCTTTATAATTAAAACGAAAAGGCTCGTTTATGTCCACAACTGGATTTTCTCTAGCCAGTTGGATCGAGTCCTTACCTGTCCTTGTGTCCATCGGGTGCATGAGCGACTTCTTCAAGTCTGGGATCGTGTTTTCCTGCACATCAGCCATCGCGTTCATCTTGGAATAGTTGTAAATGTTGTGCATTTCAGTCCTGACAATGCGGTTGAGCTTCCACTCCTCGCCCACAAAGAACCGACCAACGTCCGACACAAGACCGGAAACAGTCCGGCTATTTGAATCGCGCATAATCATGGCGTTCATAATGTTCTGCGTTATTTGGGATCTCAAATCCTCGCCATAGGCGTCTAGGCTGGCGTCGTACTTGTTCACCAAAAAGGTTTGGGAGTCAGAGGCCAGCTTTGCCACGTTCATATTGATGGGCTGGACCGATCCCTCGAACTTCTTCGAGAAGCGGGAAATCTCCCGGCCAAGGTCCTCGATCCCACGAATGGCCATGATCTCAGAGCTTGAAACCATCTCGCCTTTGAGCTTCTTCTTGATTGCCTCGATTGCAGCCGTGACTTGAATCAGCGTCACATTGAGCTGTTGCTCTGAGAACGTACCGTCTGGGATCGTGAGAAGCCGGTCTTGCAACTTTTGGCGCACATTGCGGAATACCCGCAGGAGCTTCTTTTGCTGCTTCGTCTCTAATGATTCGACTTGAGCAATGTTGTTCTCGATCAAATCCTGAACTGTGGGGTCTTCAAAAAATTCGCTCATTTTTTAACTCGTATGGGAATTATCCTGCCGTTGCGCCGAATGAATCTTATTCCCTTTGCACGGGCATTAACAGCCCTGTCTATCCCAGAAACTAGCCTTGCTGTCTGCCCATCTTGATTTACTTTTAATTTAGCGCCACGCTTAAACGCTTCTCCCATGCTCTTGTAAGCCTTTTTACTTAGTGCCAAGGCTGTGCCATAGGCTTTCGATTCATAATCTGCTCGTTGGGCCTTCATGGTAGGAAATAACTCTTCAATACTGGTCTTTGCAACCTCGCTCGTTCTAAGATGTTTTAATCTCGTAGATCCAAGTACGCGAGTTCGCCAAAACCCCTGCCTATGCAAGTTCATAAACGCATACTTTGCATAGTTAGAAACTATTTTGCTTTTATCCTTAACGCCTATTCCGATGTCGTATTTTTCAAGGCCCTTACGCACCCTTCCAATAGTCTCCTCAGACCCCCGTCTCTGTATGGAGAAGTCTAAGATTTTTTTATTTTTAACATGGAAATAATCCGCTATAGATTGGGGCTTTGGTAGCTCTGGCAATACTCTTGCGGATCGCGCTCCTATGGATTTGGCCGTATTACGAATTGGGATGAAAACCCCACCCACTTTTCTAAATATAATGCGGCCAAGTTTAACGCTCAAAAGGGAACCACATCTTCTTTTCGCTTATTGCTCACGCGCATGGGAACAATACGCCCATGAATCCTGCGGAAAACAACCCCTTTGTTATTGAAATCCTGCCTTGTTCGTATCCTGAAATTCTGATTCGCCCCTACCTCGCGGCCTTGGTACTCATAGCCGTGGGACAGATCCTTGATTGCCCGCTTTGCAAGCAACTCGAACCCAACCCCTTTGCGCTGGTTCAAAACATGAAGGAAGTCTTTCTTGGTCTTAAAGCCCTCTTCCCTGAAGTAATCGGGAAACGTGCTTTTGGTCCCGTATCCACCCAAAGCATAGCCCTCATGGTCACGGGCCACCCCACGCGATCCGGCTGATGCTTGTTTAACCTCGTTCTCCATCTCTGAGAGGCGCGAGACTACCATGTTGGAGCCTCCGACCTCTTTTGATCCTGAGTACAGCACCAAGCGCCCGCTGCGCTTCTTAAAACTGATCCCCTTAAAGTCCTTGTTCTCGACTATGTACTTATTTTTGTTTGAGCTGCCGGGGGCGAACATTACGGAATCCTTCGGAGCAAGTGCATCCACTTGCTTCCGGCTGCTTTGCGGAAAGCCAAGTTGCCTAGGAATACAGATGCAACCCCCGCCGCATGAGTAACTGTCTCTTCTGTGTCAGTTAGCTTCCGGCGCTCCGATCGCTTCAATAGCTCAGAGAGTCCTTGGCCAATTAGCAAACCACCAAGAAGGCCGGTCCCGATCTTAAAGACCAGTTTAGAACGCTTCAAACTCTTTGCTGCGGCTGCTTCTTTTTGGGCTGCTTTGCGGAGCATATTAAGCCCCAAAACACCCATTTTCTCGCCACCCATGACTTTTCTAAAAACGTGCTGAGAGTATTGGTTAGCCAACTTAGATTTGGCGTTATTTAACGTGGCCTTCTTGTAATACTTGCCCGCCGCGTACCCGCCGCCAATGGAGCTTAGAGCCCCCGCACCCAAAAAAGATGCCGCTTTGGGGAGTGATCCCTTGGGCTCTGTCTTCTTGGTCGTGGGACGGGACGTTGCCTTGTTCATCCTTATCGGGATGACCCTACCGTGAACCCTAATAAATCGAATGGCCTTGTCCTGACTCATTTCGTCCTAATGGGAATTATTCTCCCGCGAATCCTGCGAAACATTACCTTCCCAGACTCATAGCCGCGCTTTGCGCTGGCCCTAGCAATAGTCGCAGTCTTCTTGGCTCCCCACTTAGCAAGCCTAGGAGCAAGCACAACGCCTGTGCCAATCCCTGCACCAGCTAGAGCCCCCTCTTTGGCGTAGTCCATCCGGTGCCCAGGCTGGCCACTTACGAACCCACCACCCGCGCCCGCGATTGTGGCCCCCGCGATTATGCCCATGCGTACTTTAGGAAATTTCATCGCATAGTCCCCACATCTTTAATCTTAATGGGCACGATACGCCCGCGAATCCTGCGCCAAATAGTTTTTCCAGTGGTCATAACCTCGGCCTGTGCTTGTGGCGCTTTGATGCGAATGTTTTTTAACTTAGAGGCGGTGGCCATATTTCGGGCGGCTCTTGCTGCCTTCATTGCCTTACCCAATTTGTTTGCTGCAAGTATCCCACCTATTCCCGCAACAGCCCCAACATAGAGTCCAAGTATGGGATTTACAACTGCACCCAAAGTAGGTGAATAGGAGCCCTGCGCTCCCTCTGACTTCAGCCTATTATACGCTTGGTATCCTTTCACCGCGCCATAAACAGCAAGCCCAACTCCACCCGCTTTTACGCCTAGACCAAGTTTGCTTGTCTTAAATCTACCCCTAGCAACCCTACGATTTAATAAAACAGACCCCCCAACAAGAAACCCGCCCCCTACTTGCATCCTCGCAGCACTACTAACGCCCGCATGGTCGAAGTCGGCTTTAATTTTGTTGTTCCTCTCGCGTGATTTCTGCCAATATGATTTCTTAATGCTCATTTAGAATCCCCCAAATGGATTGATAACCGGCTGCGCTGCAACCTTAGCCAATTCTTCTTCTATGTTCTCAACTCCGAAATCAGGAGCCACCCACTTCATTGCAGTTTCACGACTGATGATGTTTGCCGAGGCCACTTGCACAGCAATAGAAACCTTCGTCCTGAGATCCTCCATTGTCGGCGGGAAAATCTCGGGCCATGTGACCGTTGCGCTAAACGATTGCGGAACGTAACCCTCTGGGATCGGCACCGGGGCTTGCCCGCCCGCGCGGTCTATCATTATGTTTGTGAGCGCCATCTTGAGCATCAAGCTAGTTAGGCTCTTTTCCAGCATGGGCCGGAGTTCCTCAATCAACTCCACCAAAGGACCATGCAGCACTTCCATGGCCTTTCCAGACTGTGCGCTGCCTACGATCTTCTCAGGGTCCAGCATGATAATGCGGGTCACATCCTGAATGGACATCTTCACTTTGTCGCGCAGCTCGCTTGCCGCCTCGACTCCAGTCATCCCAGCTTCTAGAAAGGTGGCCTCGCCATCTTTGCCCAGATTCCATGCCTTAGCACTGGAGCGAATCAGCTTGTCAACGTCGTCCTCATCCATTGCCTTCAAAGCAAGCTGGGGATCTTGGTTGTACTGAACAGCCGTCGAAGATTGCGAAAGGGAATAGTTTAGCTCATCAATGAACCCTAGGACGGGCTCAATGAGTGACTCGCCATCAATGGAATTTGTGCGCTCCGAAGTCTTTAGCCACTCGCCCTGCACGAATCCAAGGTTATGAGTGACTTTGGCCTCCACAGTGAACGTGGGGTCCATGTCCCCATTGTACTCTGGAGAGTTGTATTTGATGTCTGCTGTCTTTGTGAGTTCGAGCTTGTACCATTTCTTTTTTGGTCGGCCCTTGTCGTCTCGGTCGGCCTCATCCTCAAACACATACTGGATCTTGATGGAATCCAAGTTCCCAGCGGCGTCAAACTCTGGATAACACCACTTCGACAAATAGCATTGGAGCTTAAACTGGCCTTCCACAGCGTAGAAGCGCACGAAGGAAGACCCCGCAACTATCATGCGACGAACCGGCTCAATGAGATAAGCCTTCACACGCGAGGCGGTCTTTATCGCGCTCAAGTAGGACTCTGTGTCCGGGTCTTCCTCGATCTTAAACGTAGGGAAAGAACGAGAGCCCACCAGCTTAGAAGCCAATCGGCTTGCCAGCATCTTTGCAAACTCATATTGCAGCCTTGGGGCTCGCTCGCGCACAGGAACATAAGAAGAATCGGGGTTGTTGGATTGCTCCCAAGGGGTCAGGCCCACATATTGGCGGCCCTCATAGTAAGCGTCGAATAGGTCTAGTTCCTTCTTGCGGAATTTCTGCTTATTTGAAGTGCCCGCCATTACAACGCCGAGAGTATTTGCGGCCCGAAGCTCCGAACGTGATGAAATACCCGCGAAGCGCCTAGTCTCTGCCATTTATCTGCTCCCCATAACATCTAATGCAATCGGAGTTGGCTTGTAACGATTAGTCACAAGCCCCCAAAGCATCTCAAGAACGTCGGGGGCGTCGTCATGGTCCCCGTGTGGAAAATCCTGAATCTGATTCATAAACTCCATGCTCAACGTGCGATTAAACAAGATCCAACCATTGTTGATCTTGGGCTCAAGTGTGAAGATTCTAGCCTCTTTTTTCTCGCGATTCTCTACCTCATAAAATGGTACTTTGATCTGCCAATCCTTGACACCTGCTTTTTTACGCTCCGCTTCGAGTTCTTTGCGTTCTCGACCTATGTTTTCAGTTAACAAGCCGCGATATAAGTTTTCTTCGATCACGAACTTCTCAAACTTCATTTCATCACATAGCTCAAAAATCTGCTTTATGTAGATCGTCGGTTTTACCTTTTTAGTGTAGTCCCGGTGGACAAACATCCTGCCTTTTAGATCCTTGTAAGCGCCAGCCATGGCCGTAAAATCGAGCTTTGCCTTGCCTTTGGACTTGGTTTTACCCGTTGCCGGGTCGATTCCACCATAGGCATACATTTGGTCATAAGGCACGAAAGTGCCAGTCTTTTCAATAACAACGCCCCCGCGCTTGGGGTCTTCATAGTACCAGTGGACGGTATCAAATAGCGCCTCATCAGAAGGTAAAGGGGCGTTCTGCTTTTCCTTCATAAAGGCCCGCTTCCCGCGCTCCTCTAGCTGCTTCATCAAAAGGTAATAGGGCTCCTTCTCAGGCCATAGAACCTTGGTCCCCTTGAGCATCTCTTTTTCGTTGGCTTGGTAAAAGGCCAGGGCTTTTGAGTCCCGATCCAGGTCTTCAATGTTGTTATAAATTATCTTCCATTCTTCCCAAAGGTCTTGCCGGTCTGACCAGGACTCCACAGCTTTATACACACGAAACCTATAGGCCGGATTCTTCGAGAGCTTCATCAAGAGTGAATCCCGGTGCAGGATTGTCCCAACTATCTCAATTGACGTGTCATTCGATCCCAAGTTGGCGACAACCTCTTGGAGCCAATCGTGGTCCTTTGTTCGGATGTCCTCGTTATGTACTTCCTCGGAATCCTCAACGTCATCGAGTATAATTTTAGTTGGTCGGTGTTCACCATAGCGTATCCCTCGAACTTCAGTCCCTTTGCCCACAGCCTGAAGTAAGCACCTAGTATCCCCTTTGACTGCTTCAAAAGTCTCTGCGCCCACTTGCCTAGAAGGAAACCGTATTCCGTAAACAGCAAGGAAAAAATCGTTAGTAAGTATCTCGCGCCGAATGTCCTTAAGTTTTTGTGCAGCTTGGTCTTTGGTGGCTGAAATAAAAATCGTGTACTTCTGAAGTCCATAGGCGATGTCATGTAGGGGTTTGAGTAGTGCCTTAATCGCTGATTTCGCATAACCACGAGGGGCACAGTCCACAAGTCTAAGCGCCACTTGATGCGTTCTGTAGTCCTCGAAACAATCCCGATGAAAGCGGTTGAAATCATATTTGGTATAATGACCAAAGAACAAACTGCAAAAAAGCTCAAAGTCTGTTTCGCACCTGTAATAAATGGCCTTGTGAAATTCACTCTTGCTCGACTTTCCCGCCGACGAGCTTGCCCATAACCTCTCTAGCATGGCGTTGAAGTGAATCCTCGACATCCCCTGTATCATCGTCTTCGCTGACTCTTCCATCTAAGAACCCCAACATCTTTGCGAGTAACTCTAAGGCTTTTAATTTGTCACCGTGCTTGAGATTGCCGAGGTCAACCGAAGTAAACCCCATCTCTGCAAGCTCTTTGGCGATCTTCTGCCTGGTTATTTTTGAATCAGCCGTGGCCTCTGCGCGTAGCTGCCGAATCTTTTCTAAAACATTATCATTTGCCATCATGCGTCCAGCGTTTGCATTAGCAGACTTTGCCGATGCTTCTGGATATGCAGTGGCATACGCTTTGGCCGCGTTGCCGTGCTTTGCATACTCTCTACAAAACTTTTCTTGTTTATCGTTCAAGGCCATCTAGTACGCCAGGTCTATCACTGAATCCAAGTTTTGTGCGTAGGTGAGGAATGGAGAACGGTCGAACTCTTTTTTGTGCTGTTCCCACGTTTCCTCTGACATTGTGGTGAAGCAATACTTGGCTTTGCCCCTAGCGTACTTTTCCACCTTATCCGAGTGGATGCCCTGCATCCGCAGGAAGGCCACGAACTTCACATTTTTTGTTTCCATAACTAATAACTCCCCGTTATCTATTCTTAAATCATTGTGCCATGTCACCCGCGACAAACAAAATATCCTTTGGGCATTGCAGCCCGACCCAAGTCAGAAGTACAGTGCGATGTTCTATGCCCAATCTCCTGGGTATTCCCGTGATTGTGAAAATCGCGGCAAAACGGGCACCAAAACCTCATTCTCCCCTCGTTCACTTCTTCACATTTGAAAATCGGAAACCCTTCAATTTCTTTCAATACTGCTGCGCGTAATTTTAGCATTTTATGCTCCTTGTTATTTTCGTTATTTTTAAGCTCGCGACACTTGCGACACTTTTTTCCCCGGAATCTCTAAGCCGTATAATGGAGTCAAATACCCCACCACCTGTATCCGGGCGCTGTGTCATTCCCCTGTTTCCATATATATTTAATATTATATATAAAAGTGTAGCTAAGTGTCGCTAAACGCATCATGTTATGGAAATCATTAATGAATTTACGCGACATTTCGCACCGCGCACAAAGTGTCTCGCGGCACTTCATGTGTCGACTTTCTAACGCAGCATACCAAATAAAATGTGTCGCGCGACACTTTAGCGACACTTCGGAGACACTTCGTTTGCTCATGCGTCATAGTCTGCTCCACCCTCTATTTTTATGTCCCAATATCCTCGAAAATCTTTGCCCTCAATCTTGGTTGTGCCGCGCCGCAGCCTTCCCTGTGGAATCGCTTTCTGCAGGAGCCTTGAGAACTTTGTCATGGTCATGCGTTCATGTTCTCGAAGCTGGCCCGTATTTAGCGCCCAGTTGTCGAACTGCCGTTTTAGGTCAATATTTGAGGCAAAGTGGCACTTTCCATTCAACGGATGCACTTGGATGGTGGGCGTTTGTGAGAGCATTTCTTTCACCGGGTTGATTTCAAGCGTGTACCAAGTTTTATCCTCTGCTTCGCGCGAAGATTTGGTGAATCGTCTTTGGGCCAGCAGCCGGTCATATCCTTTGATAAATATGTTCACAATCCCCGGCAGCTCCGGGATCAGTTTGTCCATGATAAAATCATCTGCATCCACGCCTTCAAAAGTACGGTTAAAGGGGACAATGACCAAGCGGCGCATGAAGGCGAATCCCGGGTCATCTGTTTCCGGGATGTCGTTACAGGCATAGATCATCTTTGCTCTGTTCTTGATTTGATAGGGCTGGTTCCACATTAGCTTGACGGTGATCTCGGAGCCGTCGCTCAGGTACTTAAATTTTTCTGTGTCCCGCAGGGAGTCTTTTGAAAGCTCTGGTGCGATATTGAATAGCTTCCCCTCTAGAAGTTGGCGGTTGTTCTCATTAGATAAGTCTTTGAGTGAAACGGTTGCATAGTTGCCGCGACCAGCAACTTCTTTGAGTGAGCTAATAAAAATTGACTTTCCGTTTGCTCCATCTCCAAGAAGGAACAGAGTTTTATGAATCCAATACTCGTCACCACTTAGCGCGTAGCCTCCGAACTCTTCGAGGATTGCGCGCAGTTCTTTGTCGTCATCTGTGATTTCGTCAAGGAATTGCTCGAAGCGCGGGGCCTTGGCTGCGGGGTCATAAGCATAGGGCAAGCAGTTCCTAAAGCCCCAGTGCGGTCCATGCGGCAGCAGCTCTTTGGTTTTTAGGTTTAGGACTCCATTTAGAAAGTTCATGTGTCCGTTGATGCCATCGGTAAAGAAAGTGATGGGCACAATGTTTGTTCGCATCACTTTCTTACAAAATTCTTCACACATCGCGGAAGTGGGTTTTGGCACAAAGTGCTGTTCTGCAAAGTTTAGGATTGCGGTTTTGGATATGGCCTCAAAGTGTGTGCCTGTAAAAATAAATGGCAACCCGTTTTGATCTAGCGATTTGTGCGGGTGCTTTTGGTCAAAGAACTTTAGCAAATCACTGTAGCTTGGTTTCAGCTCGCCTTTTTTGTTGGTGGAGTGAAAACCAGTCCCCGCCGTGGCAATGTGTTCCTCCCCTTTCAAAGACACCGGGGAGACGATTTTGCCAAAGTTTGGGCACTTGGAGCATTTGCCCCAGATCGCGTTGATGCTTTTGCAAGTCCTGGGGCCGCTTGATTGAAGTGCCTGGTCCACTTTCTTCTCAACGTCTTGGGAGCTGTACCCAATGACTGTGGAATCACTTCCTGAGTCTTTGATTGCTTCGTGGAGCGAGTGCGCCCGTTGCCGGCCATTTTCCATGCGTCCGATTATGCTCAACGCTGCATAAAAATGCGGTTCGCGGATTTCTATGGGGTTTTCTATGGTGGCTTTTAGGAAGTTGCAGCCTTTGAGCATTTCTTTGGAGTCGAGCTTTGGGGCTCTGGTGTCGTCCCATGCAACGTGTTCATCTTCTGCGATCTCCGCGACCCCGGCCAATTTGCCCCAGTCGATGCTTTGGGGCTCTAGTTGGCCAGATATTAGGAAGGCTTGCTTGTCGGCTTTGCCGGGTTTCTTGTTGATGGTGTTCGGGAGCCGCATGATGCGGGCCGGGGTCCAAACGGATGGATCGGCGCGGCCAGGGATCTTGAGTTCTGCAAGCTCTTTGTCTACGCGCTCGCAGATTGCTTTGTACTGGAGTCGTTTTTGGTCGAAGTAGTCGGCAGAGGTGAAAGGCTGGTCGAACTGGGCGAAGAATTGAAGGCCATTGCCGGAGCAGATGACAACGGTCTTGGTGGGGTCAAACGCTGTCACCTTAAAGAAGGCGTCTATATAGAGTTGGTTTTTGCTTTGGTCGATGCCGTCGATGTCGAAGGGGAAGATTTCTTGCGACTTAAAGCGCCTTAGCTGGCCCCCCACTGTGCGCGGGTCCAAGCAATCAAGCGCCGTGAAGTAGACGTTCCAGCGTTCGTCCTTGGGTATCCTATCTATTACGAAATCGAGATTTTTAAAGAGCCACGGGACCGACTCAATCTCTGTGAATAGTTCGTGTTTCTTTTTCTCTTTGCCGTCTTTGGCTATGAATGGGCGTAGGCCGATAATTTGAATCATCGCAGTAACTCCTGTTGTTTAACTGTTAACTTTTCGCAGTAACGCTGTTTGTGGAGGGTAGGGTATTTTTTGCAAAGCTGGCAAGTCCATTTTTATTTTGCACAATACTTCCGCCGTAGTTATAGTGACTTTCCATTGAAGCCTTCTGTTGACGCTATGCCCCCCACTGTCTCGCAGCGGTGGGGGGATTTTTTCTTGCGTCTTGCAAGCACAGTCCGTAGCATTTTGTTTTAACAGTTACGGAGTTACATGAAAACGCCCACCACGGAACTAATCCATAGTTCAAAACTAGACACCTCTAAGATTGCTCCAGAGCTACAGATTCATGTGGCAGCCACGCTAGTTGTGCATGGAGATCCCTTCTCAAAGAATCCCAACAACCGGAACGACAAGGCTGGCGAGATCGCGCAGTTTTGCGTTCCGATCCCTTCCCGGTTTGTTGGAAAGCTAAAGCGCCACCATATAGACGAAGCGTTTGAGAATTTGAAAGCATCCTTGATGGAGCGTCTCCGCAAGCACGGGGTCTTGGGGCCTGGTGAGTGAGGTTCAGTTTCCCCCGCCCCTGTCTCCGGCTCCCAAGGTTGTGAAGCCGTGGCATCGGTGGATTCCATTGATTGCGATAGTTGCGAAATTCTTAGGAGGAAGATTTGGAAAAAGAAAAGACGTACACGGAGAAATTGACCGCGGAGTCCGAGATTGAAAAAGAGAACT
>Ga0209476_10002092_pt1 | contig 13400 bp, 12 predicted proteins | sample KloWWTrecipitate_FD_187179 | JGI IMG/M metagenome (GOLD analysis project Ga0209476, IMG submission 187179) | Active sludge microbial communities from Klosterneuburg, Austria, studying microevolution and ecology of nitrifiers - Klosterneuburg... | ecosystem: Engineered > WWTP > Aerobic digester... | reverse complement strand
TGCGCGTGCCGCAATCCACAGCACCCCCGCACCGGCCCAGATCATGGCCAGGCGGTAACCCGTCTGGTACGAGGCGGCCAGCGCCGCCTGGTGGTTGGTGTCCGCCGATTCGATGCGAAAGGCATCGAGCGCAATATCTTGCGTGGCCGAGCCAAACGCCACCGCCAGCGCGCACCACACGATGGGCCCCAGGGTGAGGCGCGGGTCGGCCAGCGCCATGCCCACCAGCCCGGCCACTACCATGCCCTGTGACAGCAACAGCCAGCTGCGCCGCCGCCCCATCAGCCGGGTCAGCAGCGGGATCGGCAGGCGGTCCACCAGCGGCGCCCACACCCACTTGAAGCCATAAGCCAGCCCCACCCAGCTCAAATACCCGATGGTGCTGCGGTCAATGCCCGCCTCGCGCAGGCGAAAGCTCAGCGTGCCCAGTACCAGCAAGAGGGGCAGCCCGGCCGAAAACCCCAGCGTGAGCATGCGCAGGCTGGCAGGTTCCAGGTACACGCGCAGGGTCTGGAGCCAAGAGGTGCGGGGCGCAGCAGCGGAAGATGGGGCGGGTCGGGGGTCGGAGGTGGGTCGCATGGGATAGGCGTTCGGGGCTGGGACATTATCCCCACGGCTTGGCGCCCCGGCCCGATGGCACCTAATCCGTTGGTAGCCCCCAGCGCAGCGACAGCGCGGCGCGGCGATCCGGTGCAAAGTTGATGCAATAGGGATCGGCGCCGACCGCCTGCACCACGCGTGGGTCCATCACACGGAACCACAACGGTGGCAGGTAGGCGATCAGAAAAATACCGAAATACCCCGAAGGCAGGCGCGGCAGGTCGGGGAAATCGCGCAGGCTTTGGTAGCTGCGACCCGGGTGTGCGTGGTGGTCCGCGTGGCGCTGCAGGTGGAACAGCACCAGGTTGGAAACGATGTGGTTGCTGTTCCACGAGTGGTGCGGTGCGCAGCGCTCGTAGCGCCCATCGGCCAGTCGGCGGCGCTGCAACCCATAGTGTTCGATGTAGTTGGCCGAAGTCAGCTGGAATGCGCCCCAGAACGCTACGGGCAGCAAGGCTGCGAGCATGGGCCAGCCGTACAGTGCCGTCAGGCCGCCGTAGAGCAGCGCCGTCACCACGCCCGCCTGCAGAATCTCGTTGCCTTGGTGCCAGGCGCGGCGTTCGCGGCGCTGCAGCCGTTGGGCTTCCAGCCGCCAGGCGCGCCGGAACGCCCCCGGCATTTCGCGCAGGACGAAGCGGTAGATGCTTTCGCCCATGCGGGCCGATGCCGGGTCTTCCGGGGTCGAGACATGGCGGTGGTGGCCGCGGTTGTGTTCGATGGAAAAGTGGCCATAGCCACCCAGTGCTGTGTTGAACAGCGCGACCTTGCGCGCCAGCGTGGTGCCTTTGTGGCCCAGTTCGTGGCTCAGGTTCAACCCAAATCCCAGCACCGCGCCGGTGGACAACACCGTCGCGACCCATGCGGGCCAAGGCAGGGGGTGGGATGCCAGAAAAATCAGGTTGAACAGCACGGAAACCCACAGCACCGGCACCGTTGCGTACAGGATTGCGCGGTAGTAGCCGTCGGCTTCCAGTGTCGGCACCTGCGATTCCGGCGGGTTGGTCCGGTCTTCGCCCAGCAGCCCGTCGGCCAGTGGCAACGCCGCATAAAAAAACACCAAAGGCACCGCAAACCACCACAGGCTGGCGGCGCCCAGGGTGTGGGCGAGCGGGCCGATGGTTGCCAGACCGGGGGCTACTACCGAGAGCAGCCAGCCCCAGCGTTTGCGATCTCGAAAGACCGGACTGGGCACAGCAGACGCAAAAGCGGGAAGATGCATGGTGGGCGCCCAAAGGAGGTGATGGGCTTGATTTTGGACAAGTCCCGCCGATCTGCCCACCGCAGGACACGCCACTAAATCGTCAAATGATGACAAATGCACCAAAATCATCGGTATCCAAGGCACCGTGCGAGGCCCTGTGCAGTGACATGGGCGCCTGGTGGGCGCCCAGCGTGCACCCGGTCTATGCACGGCTACTGTGCGCTGAACTGCTGCGGCGCGGCTTCTCCCGCGAAACGGTGCTGGGCGGGACCGGGTTGGCCTGGGATGCGCTGCACACCGGTGCCGCCTTTCTAAGCACTGCGCAACTGCAGCGGCTGGTGCACCATGCTTTTGCACTCACCGAAGAGCCCGCGCTGGGTCTGGCGGTTGGACTGTCGACCGACCTGTCGACCCATGGTCCTTTGGGCGTGGCGGCGATGGCCAGCGAGCGGGTGGAAGATGTGGTGCGGTTGCTTCCGCGCTACAGCCGGTTGCGCTTGCGCCTGGGCACCTTTGAGTTGGGCCCCCTCAGGGATGGCGGGTTGGCGCTGCGCTTTGTCGAAGCATTGCCAGGCGGCAGTGGCGACCCGCGACTGCGTGCCTACGTGCTCGGTCATCTCACCGGAGCACTGTTGCGCTTGCTGCAGGCGGTCAGTGGGTGGGGTGCAAGCGCGCCAGGGCTGGCCTTGCACTGGCCACTACCTGTGGGTGCCATGCCTGCGCATTGGGCGGGTGTGCTGCCGCAGGTGTGGTTCCACGGGCCGGGCTGGCAATTGGATCTGCCTGCTCACTTTCTGAATCAGGCGACCCTGGCGCCCGATGCCGAGGCCCGCCGCAGCGCATTGCGCGAATGTGACCGCCGGCTTGAAAGCCCCGCTGCTGGGAGCCAGGCGCAGCAGGTGCGCGAGCGATTGCTGGCCTGCGAAGGCCACCTGCCTGGGCTTTCGGCCATGGCGGAGGCACACCATGTCTCCCCGCGCACGCTGATACGGCGCTTGCGTGACGAGGGCATGACCTACCAGATACTGCTCGACCAGACCCGCGCCGACCTGGCCTGCTGGTGGTTGAGCCAGACGGACGGTCCGGTGCACGCCATCGCCGAACGCCTGGGATTTGCCGATGCCAGCAACTTCAGCCGCACCTTTCGCCGCTGGTGCGGCACCACGCCCAGCACTTATCGCCAGCGGGCCGAATGCAGTGGCGCGGTAGTCAAGGATGACGCCTGTGCCCACCAAGAGGGCGTCCGCTTGGATAGACTCTGAAACACCATGCATTTCAACGAAACTCCCTCTTCACCCACCTTCACGACGGGCTGTCGTTGCTGTGCAGGCCGAACGTCGGTGTGGAGTGCCCGGCGCGGGTTTCTACTCGCCGCTGCTGCGGGTGCCATCTCGCCTGCGCTGGCGCAGGTGGATGTGGGCTCGTCGTCCAGCCTGCGCAAGCTCGTGCCTGCTGAAACCTTGGAGAGCTCTGCTGCGCAGCAGTACCAGCAGCTGCTGGGGCAGGCGCGCGCCCAGCGCGCACTGGCGCCTGCGGAGCACCCGCAACTGCAGCATCTGCACGCCATTGCACGACGGTTGATTCCGTTCACCGCAACGTGGAATGAGCGAGCGCGCCAGTGGCGCTGGGAGGTCAACCTCATCGGCAGCAAGCAGATCAACGCTTTTTGCATGCCGGGCGGCAAGATCGCGTTCTACACCGGCATCCTCGACCAGCTCCGGCTGACCGAGGACGAAACCGCCATGATCATGGGCCACGAAATGGCCCACGCCCTGCGTGAACATGCGCGCGAGCGTCTTGCCAAGACGCAGGGCACCAATCTGGCGCTGCGGCTCGGTTCGCAGCTTTTGGGGCTGGGCGATTTGGGGAATGTTGCTGCCAGCCTGGGTGGGCAGTTGCTGTCGCTGCAGTTCAGCCGGTCGGACGAGAGCGAGGCGGACCTGGTGGGGCTGGAGCTGGCGGCACGTGCGGGCTACGACCCTTCGGCCGCCGTGAGCCTGTGGCAGAAAATGGGCAACGCCACTGGCAGCAAGCAGGGCGGGCTCGCCTTTTTGTCCACCCATCCTTCCGGCCCTGCGCGCATCCGCGAGTTGGAGCAGAACGTGCCTAAGGTGCAGGGGCTGTACGAATTGGCCCGGCGCGCAGGTTAATTTGTGCTATTAATATGCTAGCTGCTAGCGCTTATGGATAAAGCGCTAGAGCCTGTTTTTGCTTGAAAATTCTGGCTTGTACCACGCCTGCCCGTGGTCAGCGCAGACAGCCCAGGGGCGATTTATGTCCCACCCACGTAAGGGTTACTCTGGCGCTCACGCCCAAAAGTGCTCTCGGGTCCGTGCCCGGGGATGAACACCGTCTGGTCACCCATGGGCCACAGGCGCTGCACGATACTGTCGATCAGTTCCTGGTGGTTGCCCTGCGGGAAATCGGTGCGGCCGATGCTGCCCGCAAACAACACGTCGCCCACAAAGGCCCGGTCGATCTGCGGGGCGTGGAACACCACATGGCCGGGCGTGTGGCCCGGGCAGTGGCGCACATGGAGCGTCTCGTTGCCGATCTGCACCTGGTCGCCATCGGCGAGCCAGCGGGTGGGCGTGAAGTGCTGTGCGGGCGGAAAACCGAACATCGCGCTTTGCTGGGGTAGCCCGTCAATCCAGAACTGGTCGCCAGGGTGCGGCCCAACGATGGGTAGTTGCAGGCGCTGGGCCAGCTCGCCCGTGCCTCCTGCGTGGTCGATGTGGGCGTGTGTGAGCCAGATTTGCTCCAGCGAGAGATTCAGGCGCTTGGCCTGGGCCAGCAAGTGGTCCAGGTCGCCGCCCGGGTCGATGACGGTAGCCTTGAGCGTGGCATCACACCAAACAAGGGAGCAGTTCTGCTGGAAAGGCGTAACGGGAACAGTAAGGTATTGCAGCATGCGCGGTGGGCAGGAGGGAGTTCAGAGGTTGGTGGCAGCGATGACTTCGGACATGTCGGTCAGTCCTTGCAGCACCTTTTCAATGCCGTCCTGGCGCAGGGTGAGCATGCCGGCGGCAAGGGCCGAAAGGCGAATCTCGGTGGCTGACGCGCGGTGCCGGATGTGCTGGCGGATGGTTTCGTTGCTCAGCATCAGTTCGTGGATGCCCATGCGCCCCCGATAGCCGTGTTGTTCGCACTCGCTGCAACCCTTGTGACGCCACAGTGTGACGTGGCCGGTCTCGTTGCCGTGGTGGTTGCGCCAGCGCTCGATCTGCACCGCGCGGGCTTCGTGGGTATTGGAGGAACTGCTTTCAAGGTATTGGGCGGCCATGGACTGCAGGGTGTCGTCATCGGCTGTCCAGGCTTCGCGGCAGCCTTTGCACAGTCGGCGCACCAGGCGCTGCGCCAGGATGGCCAGCAGCGAGTCTGAGAAGTTGAAGGGGTCAAGCCCAATCTCCAGCAGCCGTGCAATGCTCTCGGGGGCCGAGTTGGTGTGCAGCGTGGACAGCACCAGGTGCCCGGTCAGCGACGCTTCGATGGCGATGCGCGCGGTTTCCTCGTCGCGCATTTCGCCAATCATGATGACATCGGGGTCGGCGCGTAAAAAAGTGCGCATGGCGGCCGCAAAGGTCCAGCCAATGCGCGGGTTGACCTGCACCTGGCGCAGGCCGCTCTGGGTGATTTCGATCGGGTCCTCGGCCGTCCAGATCTTGCGCCCGGCGGTGTTGATGTCGCTGATCACCGAATGCAGCGTGGTGGTCTTGCCGCAGCCGGTGGGGCCGACGACCAGCACCAGGCCATAGCTCTTTTGCACCACTTCGCGCATGGAGATCAGGTTGGCGGGATTGAGGCCAATGCTGTCCAGCGGCAGCGGCTTGGCCCCGGCCAGCAGGCGCAGCACCACGTCTTCGAGGCCGCGCGAGGTGGGCACGGTGACGACGCGCAACTCCACGGGGGGACCGCCAAAACGCGAGAAGTCGATCTTGCCGTCCTGCGGTTTGCGGTGCTCGGAGATGTCCATCGTCGCCATGATCTTGATGCGCGCCACCATGGCATAGCGAAAACGGGCGGGCAGCTCCAGGTAGGGCACCAGGTCGCCATCAATGCGCAGGCGCACGCGCACGTTTTGCGGCGCAGGTTCGGTCTCGATGTGGATGTCAGACGCCCGGTGGGCAATGGCCTCGTCGATGATCGAGTTGATCAGGCGCACCAGGGTGTTGTCGGACTCGGTCACTACATCGGCCTGGGCGGCGTCGCTTTCGGGCGTGCTGCTGCTCAGGTTGACGACCAGTTCCTGCGACGAGGCGCGCGCTGCCGGTGAGGTGTTGGGAACATTGCCTACACGGCCTGTGGTGACCGGGCCGGAAGGGTGCACGCTGTAGGCTTTGGCAATGGCCGGCAGCAGGGTGCCGGGGGCCGCCTGCAGCGGGATCAGGCGGCGCTGGGTGAGAAAGCGCAGCTCATCGAGCAGGGTGCGGTCGTTGGGATCGGCCATCAGCACCACCAGCGCATCGTCGCGTGCCAGCAGCGGCAGCACCGACTCGCGCTCTGCCACGCCGCGCGGCACCAGCGCCAGCGCGGTGGCGTCGGGCTGCAGGTGTTCGGGGTGCACCACGTATTCACCCAGCCACGAGGCAATAGCCTCGCGCAACTGGTCCTGCGAAAGGTGGCCCTGCTCGACCAGAATCTGGCCAATCAGGCGCTTAATGCCCTGTTCGCGCTCCCCCTGCTGCGCCCGCAGCCCCGCCATCAGCGTGGCTGGAGCCACCATCTCGGCGTTGACCAAGGCTTCGCCCAGGTGCCTGGCCTTGCCAACCAGCGGGTGGGGCGTGGTGACCAGTTTCCACAGCGACTCGTTATCGCGGGGCTCGAAGAAGGTCGAAGGCGTGCCGTTGGCAGTCGGTGTGGGCATGGTCTGGGCGGCGTCAGAGATCGAAGGAGTAGTCCACGGTCAAGGGCGCGTGGTCGGAGAATTTTTCGCCCTTGTAGATGGATTCAGCGCGTGCCAGGGCTGCGAGCGCAGGGGTGGCCAGGTGGTAGTCCAGCCGCCATCCGACGTTGTTGGCGTAGGCTTGTCCGCGGTTGCTCCACCAGGTGTAGGCGGTGTCGGTGGCGGTGGGTTGTAACTGACGGTAAACGTCTATCAGGCCGCCTTCTGGATCAGTTGTGTGCAACAACTTTGTCATCCAGGCGCGTTCTTCCGGCAGGAAGCCGCTGTTTTTCTGGTTGCTGCGCCAGTTTTTCAGGTCGATTTGCTGGTGGGCGATGTTGATGTCGCCGCACAGAATGAACTCGCGCTGTGCCTTGGCGCGCATGAGGTGTGGGTGGAAGGTGGCCAGGAAGCGGTATTTGGCCAACTGGCGTTCCTCGCCCGAGGAGCCGCTGGGAAAGTAGGCGCTGATGATCGACAGCTTGCGCGCCGGGGTGTCGAAGCGCAGTTCGACATAGCGGCCTTCGGCATCGAACTCGCCGCCATCAAATCCGACAATCACCTCACTTGGCTCGTGCCGGGTATAAATCCCGACACCGGAGTAACCTTTTTTCTGGGCAAAATGGAAATGGCCCTGTAGTCCGGCCAAGTGCTCAAACCGGCCTTGTATGTCGGCGGCTTGTGCCTTGACCTCCTGCACACAAATACAATCCGGCCCGGTGTCGGCGATCCATTGCTCCACGCCCTTGCTGGTGGCCGAGCGGATGCCGTTGAGATTGAGGCTGGTTAATCTGAACAAGGAATTCCCCATGGTGGATGTTGGCGCGCATACCGATTCAGGAGACGATCTGGCGCAGGGTTTCGTGCAGTTTGCCGTGGAGTCCGGCGTCCTGCGTTTTGGCGAATTCAAGACCAAGGCAGGTCGTCTGAGCCCGTATTTCTTCAATGCGGGGCTTTTCGACGACGGCAACAAACTCGGCCGCCTTGCGGAATTCTATGCAAAAGCCCTGTTGGCCAGCGGCATCGAGTTTGACATGGTGTTCGGCCCGGCCTACAAAGGCATCCCGCTTGCGGCCACCGTGGCAGTGGAACTGGCCCGGCGGGGCCGCAATGTGCCCTTTGCCTACAACCGCAAGGAGGCCAAGGACCACGGCGAAGGGGGCACTCTGGTGGGTGCGCCACTGCGCGGACGGGTGCTCATCATCGACGATGTGATGTCGGCCGGCACGGCAGCGCGCGAGTCGATTGCGCTGATCCAGGCGGCAGGCGCTACGCCCCATGCAGTAGCCATTGCACTAGACCGCCAGGAAAAAGCCACCGAGAATGGGCTTGATGTGCCGCACAGTGCGGTGCAGTATGTGCGCCACCAGCTTGGATTGCAGGTGTGTGCGATCGCCACGCTGGCAGACTTATTGCTCTACCTGTCCGATGCGCAGGGCAGTGCCGACATGGCGGCCCACCGCGAAAAGGTACTGGCCTATCGCCAGCAGTATGGAGTCGATGAAGGGTGATCCATTGAAAAGATCGGTGCCGAAGCTGTTGGTGGGTGGTGTGCTGGCAGGCCTGTTTGGGTTTGTGGCCGCCCAGGGTGTGCCCAATACCCAGAGCATCTACACCTGCGTGGACAAGCAGGGCCGCAAACTCACGTCCGATCGGCCCATCCCGGAGTGCATTGACCGTGAGCAGCGCGAGTTAAGCCCCACGGGCACTGTGCGCCGTGTTCTAGGGCCCACTCTCACCGAACATGAACGCGCTGCACTGGAGGTAGAGCGCCGCAAGGAGCTGGAAGAACGCAACCGCATCGCCGACGAGCGCAAGCGCGAGCGCGTTCTGATTGCGCGCTACCCCGACAAGGCCGCGCACGATGCCGAGCGGACCTTGGCCATTGTGCAGGTCGATGCGGTGACCGCCACGGCCACCCAGCGCATTGCTGAGTTGCAGGCCCGGCGCAAGACGCTGGATACGGAAATGGAGTTTTACCGCAAGGACCCGGCCAAAGCCCCCATGCTGCTGCGCCGTCAACTGGCGGAGAACGACGAAGAGGTGCAGGAACAGCGGCGCTTTATCGCTGGACAAGACCAAGAGAAACGCCGCATTCACCAGCGCTTTGACGAGGAATTGGCCCAGTTGCGCAAACTGTGGGCGGCCCAGCGCGTCGTTCCGGTGCTGCCCACGCCTTTGACGACGGCGCGCTAACCCAGGCGCGCGCGCAGTAGGTCAGTGGCCTGTTGCGGGTTGGCCTTGCCCTTGCTGGCTTTCATGACCTGGCCGACCAGCGCGTTGAACGCCTTGTCTTTGCCTGCCTTGAACTGCGCCACGTTGTCAGGATTGGCGGCGATCACCTCGTCGACGATCTTCTCGAGCGCTCCCGCGTCGTTCATCTGTTTGAGGCCCTTGGCCTCGACGATCGCATCGACATCGCTGCCCTGGCCAGTCCAGAGTACGTCGAAGACCTGCTTGGCAGCATTGTTCGAGATCGTCCCATCGGCAATGCGTGCCAGCATGGTAGCCAGCTGCGCGGGGGCGATGGGCACCTGCTCCATCGCCATCTCGCCCGCATTCAGACGCCGCGACATTTCTCCCATGATCCAGTTGCTTGCCAGTTTGGCCTGGCCGCTGGTTTGGGCTGCTGCCTCAAAATAGGCCGCCATCGCTTTGCTTTGTGTGAGCGTTGTGGCGTCGTATTCGGGTACGCCGTAGTCCTGCACGAAGCGCGCTGCCATGGCACGTGGCAGCTCCGTCATCTGCGCGCGGGTGTTCTCCACCCAATCAAGGCCAATCACCAGCGGTGGCAGGTCAGGGTCGGGGAAATAGCGGTAGTCGGCCGCGTCTTCCTTGGTGCGCATGGCGCGTGTTTCGCCCGTGTCGGGATTGAACAGCACCGTGGCCTGCTGGATGGTGCGGCCGTCTTCGATTTCTTCAATTTGCCAGCGGATCTCGTAGTCGATCGCCTGCTGCATGTTTTTGAAACTGTTCAGGTTCTTGATCTCACGGCGCGTGCCCAGTTCGGCGCCTGGTTTGCGCACCGAAACGTTGGCGTCGCAGCGGAACGACCCTTCCTGCATGTTGCCGTCACAGATGCCGATCCAGGTAACGATCTTGTGCAGCTCTTTGGCGTAAGCGACAGCTTCTTCGGAGGAACGCATGTCGGGCTCGGTCACGATCTCCAGCAGCGGCGTGCCTGCACGGTTCAGGTCGATGCCGCTCTGGCCAATGAAATCCTCGTGCAGCGACTTGCCTGCGTCTTCTTCGAGGTGGGCACGCACCAGACGCACGGTTTTCTTCTCGTCGCCTAGAAAAAACTCGACCTCACCGCCCTGCACCACCGGGATTTCGAACTGGCTGATCTGGTAGCCCTTGGGAAGATCGGGGTAAAAGTAGTTCTTACGGGCAAAAACGCTCACTGGCGCAATGTGGGAGCCCAATGCCAATCCTAATTTGATAGCGCAGGCCACGGCCTCGCGGTTCATCACGGGGAGGGTGCCGGGCAGGGCCAGATCAACGGCGCAGGCCTGGGTGTTAGGCTCGGCGCCAAAGGCGGTGGGCGCGCGGCTGAAGATTTTGCTTTGCGTGGCGAGCTGGGTGTGGGTCTCGAAGCCGATGACGACTTCATAGCCATGGATGAGTTTCGAGGTCATGTCAGATGCCCTCCGGAGCCTGGAGGTGGTAGTCGGTCGCTTGCTGTAGGCGGTGCGCGGCGTTCAGCAGACGCGCCTCGCTGAAGTAGTTGCCAATGAGCTGCAGGCCGACGGGCATGCCGCCTTCGCCAAAGCCTGCGGGCACGCTCATACCAGGCAGGCCCGCCAGCGATGCCGGCAGCGTAAAGATGTCGGCCAGGTAGTCGGCCAGCGGGTTGTTGCCGTGCTCACCCAGTTTCCAGGCCACCGTCGGCGCCACGGGGCCAGCGATCAGGTCGCACTCCTTGAAGGCGTTCTGGAAATCGTCGGCGATCATGCGGCGGATCTTTTGCGCCTGCAGGTAGTAGGCGTCGTAGTAACCGTGCGAGAGTACGTAGGCGCCAATCATGATGCGGCGCTTGACCTCGGCACCAAAGCCTTCGGCGCGGGTTCTTTTGTACATGTCCACCAGGTCGGTGTAGTCCTTGGCGCGGTGGCCAAACTTCACACCATCAAAGCGCGAGAGGTTGGACGAGGCTTCGGCCGGCGCGATGATGTAGTAGACCGGAATGGACAGTTCGGTGCGTGGCAGGTGGATGGGTACCAGCTTGGCGCCTAGCTTTTCGTATTCCTTGAGCGCGCCGTCGACTGCGGCGCGCACGTCGGGGGACAGGCCCTCGCCAAAGAACTCGGCCGGGATGCCGATGCGCAGGCCGTCGATGGAGTCGTTCAACGCGCGGCCGAAGTCCTCGGCAGGCATATCGAGTGAGGTGGAGTCGCGATCCAGGTCTGGGCCGCACATGCTGGAGAGCAGCAGGGCGCAGTCTTGCGCCGAACGGGCCATGGGGCCGGCCTGATCCAAGCTGGAGGCGAAGGCCACCATGCCATAGCGCGAGGCGCGGCCATAGGTGGGTTTGATTCCTGTGATGCCGCAAAAACTGGCCGGCTGGCGGATGGAGCCGCCGGTGTCCGTGCCCGTTGCGGCCGGTGCCAGGCGTGCCGCTACGGCAACTGCACTGCCACCCGAAGAGCCGCCGGGAATACGGTCTGTCGCCCAGGGGTTGCGCACGGGTGCAGGAGCGTCGAAACCGACCGGTGCTACCGCCGAATTCTCGTTGGCCGAGCCCATGGCAAATTCGTCGCAGTTGAGCTTTCCGAGGGTCACCGCCCCAGCCCCGGCCAGGTGCGCGACGACTGTGGCGTCGAAGGGAGACTGGTATCCGGCCAGCATCCGGGACCCGGCGGTGGTGGGAAAGTCGCGCGTGACGAAGATGTCTTTGTGCGCCAGCGGTACCCCTTCGAGCGGGCCCGCTGTTCCATTGGCCAGGCGCTCATCGGCGCTGCGCGCCTGGGCCAGGGTGGCGTCTTCGTTCAGGGACACAAAAGCGCCCAGATTCTGGTGCTGCTGGGCGCGGGCAAGGAAATGCTGCGCCACTTCCACGGCAGAGACGTGGCGTTCGCGCAGTTCGGCGGCGAGCTGGGCCACGCCCAGGTCATGCAGTGCGGTGCGGGAGGTCATACGGGCCTTACTCAATCACTTTGGGCACAAGGAACAGACCCCGTTCGACAGCCGGAGCGTTCTTCTGGTTGGCATCGCGTGCGTTGGGCTCGCTGGCGATGTCGTCGCGCAGGCGCAGCGCAATGTCCTGAATGGTGGCGACAGGGTGGGACAGGGGTTCAATACCCTGGGTATCCACAGCGCGCATCTTCTCCACAATATTGAAGAAACCGTTCAGCTGCGTGAGTGCTTGCTCACTTTCGCTGGGGCTGATTTCAAGACGTGCCAGATGGGCAATGCGGACGATGTCCTGGGAGGTCAGTGCCATAGGGGAAAAAGGGTCGGAAACCGGATGTAAAGCTTCGAAAGCGGGTATTCCGGCAGAAGTTATTCACAGGGGATGCGTTATTATCCCGCCTTTGCCGCTATACACCGCAATTGGCGGGTAAATGTGCGCAGTAGACCCAGATTAGACACCACAAAACCGGCGATGGCAGGCCGAAGCGCTTGCTGTGCCCGAGAGGATTTTGAATGTTCGGAGCTTTCCGTCGGTACTTTTCCACCGATCTTGCCATTGACCTTGGCACTGCCAATACGCTGATCTTTGCCCGTGACAAGGGGCTGGTGCTGGACGAGCCCTCTGTAGTGGCCATCCGCCATGAAAGTGGGCCGCACGGCAAAAAAGTGATCCAGGCCGTGGGCCGTGAAGCCAAGGCGATGCTCGGCAAGGTGCCCGGCAATATCGAGGCCATCCGCCCGATGAAGGACGGCGTCATTGCTGACTTTGTCATCACTGAGCAGATGATCAAGCAGTTCATCAAGATGGTGCACCCCCGCACCTTGTTTACGCCCAGTCCGCGCATCATCATCTGCGTGCCCTGCGGCTCGACCCAGGTTGAACGCCGCGCGATCAGGGACGCCGCCGAGGCTGCGGGTGCCACGGCGGTTTATCTGATCGAGGAGCCTATGGCGGCTGGCATTGGGGCGGGCCTGCCTGTCAGCGAGGCCAGCGGCTCCATGGTGGTGGACATCGGTGGCGGCACGACGGAAGTGGGCGTGATCTCTCTGGGGGGCATGGTCTACAAAGGCAGTGTGCGCGTGGGGGGCGACAAGTTTGACGAAGCCATCATCAGCTACATCCGCCGCAACTACGGCATGCTGATCGGTGAGCCCACAGCCGAGGCTATCAAGAAGAAGATTGGCAGCGCCTTCCCGGGTTCGGAAGTACGCGAGATGGAAGTGCGTGGCCGCAACCTCAGCGAAGGTGTGCCACGCAGTTTCACTATTTCCAGCAACGAAGTGCTCGAAGCCCTGACCGAACCACTCAACCAGATTGTTTCGGCCGTCAAGAATGCGCTGGAACAGACCCCGCCTGAACTGGGTGCTGACATCGCGGAGCGCGGCATGATGCTCACCGGCGGCGGCGCTTTGCTGCGTGACCTTGACCGTCTGTTGGCCGAAGAAACCGGCCTGCCCGTGCTGGTGGCTGAAGATCCCTTGACCTGTGTGGTGCGTGGCTGCGGCATTGCGCTCGAGCGCATGGACCGCGCAGGCAGCATCTTCACCAGCGATTGAACCATCCAGGCGTCACCCACACCGTGG
>Ga0209476_10002091_pt1 | contig 13401 bp, 17 predicted proteins | sample KloWWTrecipitate_FD_187179 | JGI IMG/M metagenome (GOLD analysis project Ga0209476, IMG submission 187179) | Active sludge microbial communities from Klosterneuburg, Austria, studying microevolution and ecology of nitrifiers - Klosterneuburg... | ecosystem: Engineered > WWTP > Aerobic digester... | reverse complement strand
CGCTGGCGACCCACATCGACGTCTGCTGCGCGTGTCGCCGTCGTTTGCCCATGGCCATCGGCGACAGTGTAGTACGCGGGATCAATCGTGTCGATCCCTAAGTCAGCGTTTCACCACGGGCTGCTAGACGCGCTAAGCGGCTAATCGTGAGCCGTTCCACTGAAGTACCTCGCGATTCCAAGTGTAAACCCCGGACCTGACTACAGAGTCAAGCAGGGCCGCCCGGAGATACACACGTCTGCCCTCCAACGTCCGCGAGGCGACTGCGTAGCACGTCGACCGATCTCTTCCTAACGACAATGAATCTGGCTGATCCGACGCAAGTAGACCGAACCGCGCGAGTTTCTTCGGCTGCCGCTCGAATTCACAGCATGTACGGCAGATCTGAACCGGCCGTCGGATAGGCATAGAGCGTCTGCTTTAACACCGACGCAGTGGCTCCCGTGCGCATTGCCACCGCGAACAGGTTGATGGCGTCGTCCGCGCGCGGACCCAGCAGATGTGCACCGAGAATCCGGCCGGACGTATTCTCGACGAGCACCTTGAAGCCGGAGTGCGTCTCACTGACGCGCCGTGAGTAGTGCCAGGACGACATATCGCCTTGATGGACGTCGAAGGCCAAGCCGCGATGGCGCGCGTCGCCTTCCAACAGGCCAGTCGCCGCGAGCGGAGGAATCGTAAACACGACGCTGGGGACGACCGAGTAGTCGGCGGTCCGCTGCTGCCGAGACCCATGAAGAAGGTTCGCCGCGACGGTGTGACCGTCAAGGGCCGCGACCGGCGTGAGCCGAGGCGCGCCGTTCGCCGCCGCGTCCCCGGCGGCGTAAACGCCGGGATTCGAGACGCTCTGCAGGTGTTCGTTGACGACGACGCCGTTCGTATCCCACTTGACGCCGGCCGCATCAAGATCCAGGTCATCGATCTCCGGCACGCGCCCGGCGCCGTGGACGACGAGATCCGCTACAAGCTGCGTCGACCGGCCCTCCGTTTGGGCGTGGACGATGAACGCGGCGTTTGAGCGTTCGACTGCCGTGACGGTCGAACCGAGTCGCACGTCAATGCCCAGCGATCGTGAGCGGTCGACGAGCAGGTCGACCAGGCCCGGATCGAAATGGTGAAGCGGACGCTCCCCGTGGTGGAGGATGGTCGCCTTGACACCAGCGCGGGCCGCGACGTGCGCAAATTCGAACGAGATGTAGCCACCGCCGACGAAGAGGACCCGCGGCGGCAGCGCATCGAGTTCCAGGAACCGCTCGCTGGTGATGAGATGCTGTTGGCCCTGAAACGAGAGATCAATGGGCTTGGCGCCCGTCGCGATGAGGACGTGTCGTCCTTCCAGCACGTCTCCCTCGACCGAAATGGCAGAAGAGCCGACGAAACAGGCGCGTCCGTGGAACGTCGAGATGCCCGCCTTCAGAAATCCACCTTCCCGTTCGCTGGGTACGGCTGCGATGAGATCGCGCTTGAAGCGCACGAGTTCCGGCCAGTCAATCCGAAGGTCCTCGGTGCGCAGGCCGTGTCCGCGCAGGCGGTTCACCTGATCGAGCGCTTCGGCCACGCCGACGAGTACTTTTTTCGGGTCGCAGCCGCGCAGCGCACAGGTCCCCCCAAACGGGCGTGAATCGATGACGGCCACGCTCCAACCGGCACGGCGGCACTTGTGGGCCACTACGCCGGCCGCGGTACCGGTCCCAATCACAACAAGATCGAATTGCCGTCGCACATCGTTCACAGGAGGCCACCTCGAAGGGACACGGGCCGGACGCGCGGAGTCGCGCGGTCTTATTTGTTCGCGCGGGGCACTTCGGCCTTGAATCCCGTCTTGCTGGTGATGACCTTGGCGATGGCCTCGGGTGTGGTCTTGGACGGATCGTAGGTCACGTCGGCGTTGGCCTTGTCGTAGCTGGCCTTCACGTCCCTCACTCCATTCACGGACTTCGCGGCGATTTTCACCGCCGCCTCGCAACCGGCGCAGGTCATGCCGGCGACCTTCAGCGTGCAGACCTTCAGCGCCGGTTGGTTCTGCGTGGTCCGAGCTTGTGCGCCGGCCGTCGCGCCGCCGAGACTCAGCGTGAGTAACCCAACCACCAGTGCAATCTTCATCTCATGCTCCTGTCAAAACAGAAATTGGACGTAATAGGGAAACGCGACGAGGGCGGCGACCATGAACGCGGCGACCCAGACGATGATTCGTCCGCGGCGCCGCGTGGACGGATCGCAAACGTCGCAATCTTGCGTCGGACGGTACGCCGCATAGAACGCGAAGCCGAGGAAGGCTGTCGTGACGGTCAGGAAGATCGGACGGTATCGTTCGAGGGAGGCCAGCGACGCCCCGAAGGCGCCCGCACCAAGGAGAACCAGCACGACTGGTCCGATGCAGCAGGCCGACGCGACGACGGCGGCGGCGACGGATGCGACGGCGGCCTTCATCGTGTCAACTCGCTGATCACCGGACACACGGGACGCTCCTCCGCGAGGGCGTCTTCGCACGCCTCGAGGTGGGACTGTAGCGTCTGTCGAAACGACCGCAACTGGGCGAGCTTGGCGTCCACGTCCGTGAGCCGAGCGGACAGGAGATCGCGGACCTTCCGGCATCGATCACGCCCGACGCGGCCTTGGTCGCCGACGATCTGCCGTACATCGTTCAGGGTCAATCCGAACGCTTGCGCCTCGTGAATGAATTGCACCTGCTTAAGCACATCCTCGCCGTATTGCCGCAGTCCGCTCGCGGTCCGCCGAGCGCGCGGCAGTACGCCGAGCTTCTCGTAGTAGCGCAGCGTGTCGACCGTGATGCCTACTTTGTCGGCGATCTCGCCAATCCGATACGCCCTACCCATGTGCCACTCGCTTCACTGTCTGTGTGATATCTCCGAGGCAACACGCACCTTTCGGATTGCGCACCTCACAGGCGCACCGCCCGGCGTCGATATGCGCCCGCACGCGTTCCGGCGCTCTCGATCGGCCGGTCTGCTCGATTTCGGCTCTGATCTCCGTTTCGTTTTCTCCGAAGCAGTAACAGATCGTGCGCGCACCAGGTGGCTGTTTCTGCCAGACCGGAACCCTCAGATCCGTCGTCGTGAATGTCCGGCCCGCTGCATCGAAATACACGACGTCGCACGACGCATCGGGACAGAAGCGATGCGCGCCGGGTTCAAATCGCTGCAAGGCCGTGTCGGACAGCAGCGCCTTCACTGTCAGTTCCTCCACGAGCGAACCCTTCGTTCGACACGCGGAGCACGCGAAGGTAGAAGCGGAAGTGTCGGCGGAAGCGTCGCAACTGCACTGAGGCATCTCGCAGACGAGTATCACCCCTGGAGTGCACTCCAGAGTCAAGGGCGTAGCTCGGGCTGAGCCTTCAGCGCCCCGATCTCGGGCTTGGTGGCACACACGACGGCGTAGCCAAGTCGTTGCTCGGCGACCGCGACACGTGCTTGCTGCGTCATCTTTTTTGCCGCGTCGAAATCAAACCCACCGAGGTCGATCTTCCGGAGACCGCGGAGCACATCTGCTGCGAACAGACGACTCCCAACATCACGGACCATTTCGAGGAGCACCGCGTCGTGGTTCTCTATCGACACGTCGACGAATCCGGCCTCCTTCAACAACGCCGCGTACGTGTTGGCGGGACGCGCGTCGGCGAGACAGGCAATCCACGCCATGAGATCCGCGAGTTCGTCGGGGCCACCAGGTGCGCGGGTGACATCGCTCAGGCCAACACGCCCGCCCGGCTTCAGCACGCGTGCAAATTCTCGTGCGGCCCTCGGCTTGTCGGGAAATGTGCAAAACGCACACTCGCAGATGACCGCGTCCAGTTCCGAATCGTTGAATGGCAGCTGCTCCGTGTCTCCGACGTTGAAGCGCACTCGATTGGCGAATCCTCGACGCTCGGCCTCTGCAGTCGCCCGTGCCACGTTCTCGACGCCGAGATCCACGCCGACGACACGACATCCGAAGCGTTGGGCCAGAAACAGCGCGCTCGTGCCGTTCCCGGAGGCAGCGTCGAGGACCAGGCTGCCGGGCGACAAGGCGAGCAACACGCCAAGGCGCTCAGTCAGAGCAGTGCCGCCCGGGTGAAACGACTCGCCAAGCAGGCGTCTGACGATCTCGCTCTCGTAGAATCGCGCGCAACAGTGCTTGACCTCGGCGGCGCTCGGGGGTGCCGCCCCGTTTCCGCGTACCGCCTCCTCGCTCAAGCCTTCGCCTCCCCGAATGAGAACGTCACCGGGCGTGGCACATACGGCCGCCCTTCAGCCCGCGCACGCCGCCGTTCTGGTTCGAGCGCTTCGAGCTGCGCTCGCGCCTGCTCGCGATAGCCCACCGTGTTATAGGCGCAGAACGGAATCTGTTTGCCACCCGGCAACAAGAACTCCTTGCAGCACTTCATCAGATTCTTCTGGTTGAATGTCCATGGATCCATGAAGTCCTGCACCATGATCATCAGCATGTGATCGGCGAGGTCGCCGATGGTCGCGGCATCCGGCAAGCCGCAGGCCTGGCACGATAGCGACAGCTGATCGAGCGACTTCGGCGACCCAGCCACCGACGATGACGACCAGAGGCCCTCGAGGGCGCCCCGAATCTCCACGCTGAAGTCGGGCACGACGCGATTGGTGATGTAGTCCAGATACTCGTACACGTTCACGATTCGCGGGAGCGGCGTCACCGTGTCGCCGTCGACGAACGCATACGTCACGGCATTGCAGGTCGGGAAGCAGCACGGCACGGGGATGAAGTCGCTCACGACAAATCGCCCGGCAGTCTGTTCCTCGACGAGCCGCAGGATGTCGGGAATAGTGATCCGCTGCATCGGATCGTGGGTCGGATGCCGGCCAGCGTGGAACGCGGGCTGAAAATTGATGCCGCGAACCGCCGGATGCGAGATCGCAAAATCGACGATACGACCAAGCTCGTGTTCGTTGACGGCCCGTTCGATCGCCGGCACCAGCGTCACGTGCAGACCGGCGGCCGCCAGGCGGTCCAGCGCGCGGATCCGTTCCTCGACAATCCCGGCGTCGGCGCGAAGCGTGAGCGACGTACGGCGCTCGAAGCCGTCGAACTGAAAGTAGAACGCGGGCTTGACCTCGGCGAGCTGCTCGACGAACGTGTCGTCGCGCGCGATCCGCTTGCCGTTGGTGTTGATCATCACGAAGCGGATGCCTCTCGCCTTGGCGGCCTTCACGAAGTCGATGATCTGCGGGTGAATCGTTGGCTCGCCGCCTGAGAACTGCACCACCTCGGGTACTCCCTCGGTCCGTACGAAGTCGTCCAGCATCGACTCGACTTCTTCGAGCGTCAGGCTGAACCCGGGACCGGCCGTCGAGAAGCACAGCGGACACTCCATGTTGCAGACGCTGTTGACCTCGATGATGCCGAGACAGGTGTGCTGCTGATGGTCTGGACACAGCCCACAGTCGTAGGGGCACCCTCGTTCGTGTTCCGTACCGAACGCCAATGGAATGGTTCCTGGCTTGTTGTACTTGCCGTTCGCGACGTAGGCTTCCGCGTCGCCGTAGACGAGCGCCTCGAATGGACCGCACGTCGGGCAGCGTTTCCGCATGTAGACCTTGTTGTCGCGGAGAATCACCTGCGCGTCAATCACGCGCCGGCAGTCGGGGCAGATGCTCCGCGTCAGCTCGTAGAACACGTAGTCGGCGTCGGTCTTGTGCATGGTCAGTGGTGTCCGGAGTCTCAAGGGCGGTGGGCAAAGCCGCGCAGCCGTCGGATGACGCGGCCAGCCGTACTCGACCTCCATCGTGCGGTGGCAACCTGACTGGCCATCTGTTGGAGCGCGGTTGCGTACGTGGGATAGGCGTGGACAGCCGTTGCGACATCGCCGACGCGGAGGCGCCGGGCGATGGCGAGGCTCAATTCGCCACTCATTTCACCGGCGCGCCCGGCCACGATCGTCGCGCCAATCAGCACACCGCGCCGATCAGCGATCAATTTGATGAACCCGTCTTCGTCGTCATCGCACGCGGCGCGATCCACGCGGGCGATGTCCCACCGTGTGACGGTAATCGCGCCGCCGAATCGTTCGCGGGCCGTCGCCTCGCTCAGGCCGACCTGTGCCACCTCCGGATCCGTGAACGTGACCCAGGCCATGGGGTTCGGGCGACCAGAGGCACTGCCCGGCAGCAACGCGTTCCGCGTCGCCTCGAACGCCTGCCAACCTGCGACGTGCGAGAACTGTTCACTGCCCAGCACGTCACCGGCCGCGTAGATGTGAGGCACGTTGGTCCGCAGCTGGTCGTCGACAGGGATGCCGCGATCCGAATGCGTGATACCCGCGCGATCGAGCGTCAGTCCACTGATGTTGGGGCGACGTCCGGCGGCCACCAGTACAGCGTCCCCGCGCGCTTCCGTTTCGTCATCCGCCGTGACCATCACTCCAGCCGACTCCTGTCTAACGGCGACGGCGCGTCCCCGGAGCCACCGGACGCCTTCACGCGCGAACACGCGCTGAATGACATCCGCGGTCTCGGGGTCGTCGTGAGGCATCAAGCGCGGCGCCACGATTGTGACCTGGCTGCCCAGACGTTGGAAGGCCTGCGCGAGCTCCATACCGAGCGGACCGCCCCCGATGATGATCAGTGATGCTGGCAGACTCGGCACATCGAAGATGTTGTGGTATGTGAAATGACGTGTCCGATCCAGCCCAGGAATCGACGGCGTCGCCGGAGTGGCTCCGGTGCACACCAGATAGCGTCGCGCCACTGCGGAACGTTCCGCGATCCGGAGTGTTCGATCGCTCTCGAACGAGGCAGGCCCTAAAGCGACGTCGATTCCTTCGCGCGCCAACGCCTCGGGTGACGTCGGCTCGTAGATCTGCTGCACTTTGCGGTGGACGTACTCGCGCACGGCGGGCATGTCGACCGTGCACGGCCCTCCGGCGAGGCCAAACCGCTGCGCCGAGCGGATCTCGTGGGCGGCCTTCGCCACTCGAATCAACGACTTGCTCGGCACGCATCCCGTCCACGTGCAGTCCCCACCGATCCGATCGCGCTCGGCCAGCAACACGCGCGCGCCCAATTGAGCAGCGAAGCGGGCGGCGATGAGGCCAGCCGCGCCGGCACCGACGATCGCGAGGTCGTACTCTGAGCGCGCCACTAAATGACCTCCGCTTTAGACGGACGAGCCGATCGCAGTCGTGGCAGCAGGGCGAGCGCCACAAGCGCGAGGCCAAGGGTGGCGTAGGTCAGCCCATCGATCGCCAGCCATCGTCCAGTGATGCCGGCGAGCACGCTGCCTCCAAGCGCGCCGAGGCTCACCAGAAACGAATAGATCCCCATCGCCGCTCCACGGCCGACTGCAGATCCGACGGCGCCGGCGAGTAGCGACAGGGCTGCGGGAGTAAAACCGCTTTCAATCATGATGAGCGCCCCGATCACTACGGTCAGCATCCAGCGTAGGCGAAGCGGTTGATCGCCCATGTGGTTGAGGATCAACAGCCCGATGGACACGCCCAGCATGGCAAACAACGCGATCCGGAGCGCGCGCGACAAGTCCATTCGTGGCAGGAACCGGCTCCAGACGACGACTCCCGTACCGAAGACCAGGGCATAGGCGAACAGCAGCCACCCAAGTCCAGCGGGATTGTCGGCGAACAGGCCGGTTAGAAGCTGTGAGCCGTTCGATCGATTCGTCAGCAAGAAGTACAGCGTCGGACCAAGCCAGAGACCCAGAATCGCATTCATGCACAGCCAGACGGGCGCCAGCCGCCGCAAGGCTGGCGTCGCCAGCGAGCGCTTCAGTCCTGCCCAGATGTCGCCGCCACGATGACGCCGGCTGCCCGCGCTCCCGACAAAGAGCAACACGGCAGCGACGATGTAGAGTGCCGCGAGCGCGCCGAATGCGCGAGTTCCGAGCACCGACCAGAGTTGGCTGCCGACAATCCCGCCAAGCGCGAGGCCTGCCAACAACGACAGCTCGAAGTAGCTCATCGCACGCGCGCGGAGCGTGCGATTGCTAGCGGTCGCGTCGGTCACATGCGCCAGCAACGCCGGAACGCTGGCGGCGGCGGCCAACCCTTCGAGGGCGCGGCTCACCACGAAGACGCCTGGGTCATGCGTGATTCCAAAGAGGAGCGTGGCGACGGCCGCGAGCAGCGCGCCACATGTCATGAGCACGCGTGTGGACACGGTGTCCGACAGCATCCCCAGCGGCACGGCTCCTACCAGTTCGGCCCCGAACGAAATGGCACCCAAAGTGCCTACCAACCCCGCTCCGACGCCGAAGCCGCGACCTGCAAGGTCTGCGAGATAGATACCGACCAGCACCGTGCTCGCCCCGCCGGCCACGCGCAAGATCCCGTTGCTGGCGATGACCAGCGACAGGTGACGCGATCCGGTGGGATCAGGCGTGCTGCACGACTCGTGACTCGGGGGCGCTGGCGATGACTCCGAGCAGGCTCCCATAGAGGACGTGGCCAATCAGTGACCCCATCGCGGCCATCGCGCCGCCCATTGCGCTGCTGAATAGCCCGGCGCCCATCGTCGGCATCACCACAGTCTGGGCGACGAGCCACAACACCAGCCCCCAGATCGTTCCCCGGATCGCCGGCGAGCCTGGAAGGTGAGCATATAGGACGTAGGCGTAGATCGCTGGAAAGATCACCGAGCCGTTGACGAAGTGCATCACCATTCCAGCGATCCAGCTGCCGCCGAGCATCGAGCCCAGCATCGCTGCGATATCCATGTGCAAACCCATCATGGGCGCCACCATGTACATCATTGCGGTCATTACCAGCGTGCCGACAAACCCTCCCAGTGCGGCGCGTGCAAACGTTGGATGCATATTCATTCCTCTCTCCCTTACTGTGGTGTCGTCGCGATCGGCGGTGTGGTGCGGCGCTTGATCGCAACTCGCTCGATCAGGTAGTCCAAAGAAAAGACGCCCGGACCACGTGTCAGCACCAACACCAACATTGATCCCCATGCGAGATGGTCGTTGTACGCGTTTGGGTACACGAAGATCTGAATGACCGCGATCATCCCGAGCAGCGGCACGGTGGCCATCCGCGTCGCAAGGCCAACGAACAGCAGAATCGGAATCGTCAGTTCTTGGATCATCGCAATGCGCGCCGCTATAGCCGGGTCGAGCAACGGCACTCGATACTCGTCCTCAAACAGCTTCACCGTGAATTCCCACGAGTTGTACTTGAGGAGTCCCGCCCTGAAGAACGTCGCGCCAACGCCGATCCGCCCCGCCAGCAAAATGATCGACAGCGAAAACCGCGCCAGTAGTGCGCGCACTTGATCCAGCTTCTCCAGCATCATGCGTCGCCGCCTTCAGCGAACATGACCTCAGAGACGAGACCAGCGTGGAGCATCGCCAGCGTGGCGCCTCCTGGCTCGAAGCTCTCATCGGCGCCGGCGGCCAGCTGCGCGGCGCATTCCAGCGTGCTGCCCTCCGCGACCGCCTGTCGAAACACGTACTCACCCTTCGTCAATCGGTTCAGCCAGAGCTCCCCGCGACAGCCACGCAGTTCCAACCAGACTCGTTCGCATCGCAACACGTACTGGTTCGGAGCTTCACCAGCCAAGAAGAACCTCACTAATTCGTCAAGCGACCAATCGAGCGCCACGTACTCCGTGCCGGCCTGGAGAGCTAGGCGTGCATCGGCGAGTCGCGCGGGATCGCAATCCGCGAGCGTCTGAAGTGGTGCGGCATCGACAGCGATCGCCAGCCGGCCAAGGTGCCAATCCAGCGTCGAGAATTGTTCAAGGTACGGCAGCATCGCGGCACCGCATGACGCGAGATAGGCGGGAAACTCCTCGCCATATTCCGCGATGCACGGCCGCGTCGGCGGATGGTGACGAACGAATCCCATCGCGGCTTGTGTCACCAGTTCGGAGCCCGCCAGCCACACCGTTGCGGCGAATCGCTCGACGAGTGAGCGCGCGAGGCTTGCGGTGTAGTGTCGGCTGTGGATTGCAAAGCGGCGCGTCGGGTCGTCACCACCGGTAAGTAAGCTGACGGACGCGGGAATCGCGTGTTCGACCACGGCAGCGGCGATGTCTGCCTGCAGGTCAGCAAGCTGCACGGTGCGCCTCGAGCACGTGCGATCGCACGCCATCCGCACGGTCGGCTTCGCTGACGAGCCGCGCGAGCGTTGGAATGTCGTTGTCCCATTCGATCAGCGTCGGGGCGGCGCCGAGCCGCCGTAAGGCATGCGCATACAGCGGCCATACTGAATCGTGGATGCTGTCGGCGTGGGTATCGATCAACACGGTCCTTCCTGGCGTTGCCTCGTCTTCTTCCGGCGTAAAGCCGCCGAGGTGCAGCTCGCCGACGGCACTCGACGGCAATCGATCGATGTACTCGTACGGGTCGTGCCCCATGTTGTGGCCGCTTACGAAGATGTTGCTGACGTCGCACAGCAGCCGGCATCCCGTCCTCGACACAAGCTCATTGAGAAACTCGACCTCAGTCATGGTCGAGTGCGCAAACCCCACGTACGTGGACGGGTTCTCCAACAGCAATCTGCGACCAAGCCTGTCCTCGACCCGCGCAAGCTGCTCTGCGACGAGTCGCAACGTTTTCTCGTCGTACGGCAGTGGTAGCAGGTCGTTGAGGTATTGACCGTGCGCAGTCGACCACGCCAGATGTCCTGAGACCAGGAACGGATTGAGACGTTCGACGAATCTCGCGAAGCGCTCGAGATGGGCGACGTCGAGACCATGCGCACTGCCGACCGAGACACCAACGGTGTGAATCGAGATGGGGTAGTCACGAGCCACGTCAAGGAGAAGTTCGGTCGCATGAGGGTTTGGGAGGAAGTTCTCCGGGTGGATCTCGAACCAGCCCACTGAAGGGTGAGTGGCCACCACCTCCGCCAGATGCGGAAGCCTCAGGCCGATACCGGCTTGTTCAGCCCTCTGGCTGCGCGAATCACGCGTGATGGCCACGTGCACCTCCGCGCTACTTCGGTTGGAGCGTGCCGCCCACGATGCGATCGCAATAGCCAGCCGGGACGTAGATCCAGGCCTTTGGATCGCTGTTGATTTTCGACGACCCGCCGCACGAGTTGTTGCCGGTGGACGCGCAGTCGTTTTTGCCTGCCTTCGCGATGCCGTAGCACTTTTCGGCCTTGAAGGACGGGGCAGGTACGGGCTTCTGAGCCGAGAGCGCGACCGGAGCGACGATGGCAGCCGCGAGCGCCGAGGCCACGATGTACCGAGAGTTCATGAGGGACTCCTCCTTGATGGACGACGTCGTGAGTGACGCCACAACGGCGTTCTGCCGTCAGAGGAAGGGTTCGGTGGATTGGCGCAAAAGGTTACGATGGCGATCGGATGAGCGCAGTGGACCTCCTCGATGAGCAGCTGAGGCTTCTGATGCGCGCCGCCCAACACGGCGACGCGGATGCGTATCGCGCCTTGCTCACGGCGGTGACCCCGCGGATTCGCCGGGTGGTTCGCGCACGCCGAGGCTTCCTTGGCGCCGCGGATACCGAGGACCTGGTACAGGACGTACTGCTCTCGGTGCACACCGTTCTCGCCACGTATGATCCGTCCCGACCGTTCATGCCGTGGCTGCTGGCGATCGTCCGAAACAGGCTTGTCGACGCCGCGCGCCGTTACGGCCGTCAGCAGGCGCACGAAATGCCGGTTGATGACCTGCAGGTAACCTTCGGTCAGATCGCAACGAATACGACAGATGAAGGGATAGGCGATGTGGAGGCGTTAGAACAGGCTATCCGGGCACTTCCAACCGGTCAGCGCCAGGCGATTCAGTTGCTCAAGCTTCAGGAAATGTCCCTGAAGGAGGCGGGGGCGGCGACCGGAACGAGCGTCACCGCGTTGAAGGTCGCGACCCATAGAGCCATCGTGTCTCTGCGTCGCATCCTGGGTGTGTCGAGCGATGAACACTGAGGATCTCATCGAACGTCTTGGCGACAGTCTTGGACCTGTCCGGCCGTTGGCGCCGCCATGGAGGCGCGCGGCCGTATGGCTCGCCTGCGCTGTTGCGTATCTCTGCGGGGTCGTTCTCCTCGCGTGGGCTCGCGGGCGGTCCCTCGAAGGCACTGGCACTGGCGTCGCTCAACAAGTCGCATTGGTGGCGACCGCGGTGACCGCTTCGGTTGCGGCCTTCGTCTCGGTCGTCCCGGCCGCCGATCGGCGAGTGATTGGCGTCTCTATTATTCCGGGAATGTTGGTCATGGGCGCTCTTGTTTGGGGCTGCATCGTCGATGTACGGACGGTGGGAACTCTGGGAATCGGTCGAGAGACCGACTGGCCGTGCGTTCTGTCGATCACATTGGGCGGTGCGCTGTTGTGGTCTCTCGGAGTCGCGATGCTCCGCCGGGGTGCTCCACTGACTCCACGTGTGAGCAGTTTGCTCGTCGGCGTCGCTGCATTCTCCGTGGCGAACCTCGAAGCGTGCCTCTCACGCTCGCATACGTTCACGATCACCGTCCTTCTGTGGCATGGGATGACGACGGCCTTGTTCGTTGCGGCATTCGCACAGGTTGGGCGTGGTCTTCTGACTTGGAAAAAACCGGAGATGCTACTGAAATGAGCCGGCGAACGATGGTCTCTGTCGCAATCCTGATCTGTGCGGTGGCGGGCAGGCAAATGGCGGCGCAGCAAACGGCACCGCCTCCCCTCCCGAACGTTCAAAAGCTCGGGCCGCAGGTGGGGACCCGCGTGCCGGACTTTACCCTTGTTGATCAGAAGGGGCAGTCGCGGACGCTCGCGTCACTGATGGGCCCAAAGGGCCTGATGCTGGTCTTCTATCGATCGGCTGACTGGTGTCCGTACTGCAAAACGCAGCTCGCTGAACTCCAGACCCGAACGACCGACTTGGCGAAGGACGGCATCGGGCTGGCAGCGATCAGCTACGACCCCGTCTCAGTCCTCGCTGATTTCTCCAAGCGGCGCGGCATCGCGTTTCCGCTTCTGTCGGATCCGGGATCACAGACGATCAAGCGCTACGGAATTCTCAACACCACGGTGCCTGAGACCAATCAACAGAGTTACGGCATTCCGTTTCCGGGCACCTTAATGCTGGACACGCGATCAGTCGTCACCTCGCGCTTCTTTGAGCAGGCGTACCAGGAGCGAAGCACGGTCGGCAGCATCATGGCGCGATTGGGAAACACCATCGATGTGCAGGCGACGAAGGTGACGTCTCCTCAGCTGGAGGTCACGTCGTTCGCGACCGACACCACGGTCGCACCTGGGACGCAGTTTTCGCTCGTCCTCGACCTTCGGCCGACTCAAGGCGTTCATGTCTACGCGCCGGGCGTTACCGGATACAAGCCGATTGCCTTGTCGGTTGTGCGCATTCCGGAGCATCGTGAACACTCATTCCGTTTCAACGTGAACGCCGATTCCGGGCATCGTGAACACGGATTCCGGCCATCGTGAACAGCGATTCCGGTCATGGTGAACACGGATT
>Ga0209476_10002090_pt1 | contig 13407 bp, 9 predicted proteins | sample KloWWTrecipitate_FD_187179 | JGI IMG/M metagenome (GOLD analysis project Ga0209476, IMG submission 187179) | Active sludge microbial communities from Klosterneuburg, Austria, studying microevolution and ecology of nitrifiers - Klosterneuburg... | ecosystem: Engineered > WWTP > Aerobic digester >... | reverse complement strand
TGTCCTCGGTCACGGTCGCCTTCACGGTCAGGTCGCCTTCCGCGAGCGAACCCATTTCGTCCAGCAGGCGCATGATCGCCTCCTGGTTGCGGTCGTTCAGTTCCTTGGTGGTGTGGTAGCGCAGGCGCTGCGCGCGACCCTGTGCCCAGACCAGGCCGCCGATCGAGAACAGCATCAGCAGGCCGGACAGGATGCTGACCCAGACGCCACCGACGATGCTGGTGTCCTTCAGCGAACCGAACGAGGTGAACGCCGCGAACAGGCTTTCGCTGTCCGAGAGCAGCTTGTCGGAACCGCTGGCGAGAGCGCTGGCCGAGGCCTGTGCGCCGATCAGCTTGCGCGAGTCGCCGACGATGCCGTCGAGATCCTTCTTCATGCCGGCCCAAAGGGTTGCGGCCTGGTTGAGCGGGGCGACCGCACCGGCCGCGGTGACCTTGGCGATGTCGCCGCTGCCGTTGCGCAGCGCATTCATCGAGCGATCAAATACCGCGGAGTCGCGGCCCAGTGCGTCCGCCGCCACCTGCGCGCCACTGCCACCGGCACGCAATTCGGCGATGCGCTGCGCCATGCGCGAGGCGGTGGTCACTTGCTGGAGTGCGGTGAACACCTGACCGGAGCCGGCACCACCGGAGGCCAATCCGCGCACCACTTCGTTCAACTGCGCCTGCAGCTGCGGCACCTTGGCGCTGAAGCTGTCGGCGCGGCCGGCCAGTGCCAGCACCGCCTGCTGCGACGCCATCACCTCGTCGGCGCGCTTGGCCAGTGGATCCCAGGTATTGCTCACCGTGCGGATCGGGCCGGACACGCCGGCCTGGTCGCCGAAGCGGTCGTTCAAGGTCTTGATGTCCTCGTCGACTTCGCTCTTGGTGGCCTTGAACGCGTCGAATGCCTGCGCGTCGCCCTCGACCGCGTCACGGCCTTGGTTGGTCAGTCGCTGCGAATTCAGCTGCAGGCGGGAGGCCGCGGTACTGGCGCCACCGAGGCGCGAGGCCTTGGTCGTCGCGTACAGGGTGTTGCCGGCGAAAACCAGCAGCGAGCCGATCAGCAACCAGATCCAGAAGTTGGTGCTGATGCTGCGGCCCTTGCCGGCGACGGAATCCATCAGAGTGCTCATGTTGCGACCTCGGCTTGCGTTGGGATCCGCGGATTACGCGGCGGCTTGGCGGAATTCTGGAGTACGAGCCAGGCGGTCGAGGCTGAACACGCCCCAGTCCTGGTCGTTGATGCGGTAAGCGCGATCGATGAAATGGGCATAGCGGCCTTCGGAGACCGACGCAGTGTCGATGCCCTGGCCGTCGACGAAGCTGCGTTGTCCATACAGCTCGTCGATGGTGACGGCGACGTCGCCGCCCGGCTGGCGAACCACCAGCACGCGCTGGCTTTCATGCAGCACCGTACGCTCACCCTCGAGGAATTGCTTGAGGTCGACCACCGGTAGCAGGGTGCCGCGCACGTTGGCCACGCCCAGCATCCACGGCAGCGAGCCGGGAACATGGCTGACGACCGGCAGCGGCATGATCTCGATCACTTCGTCGAAACCCGACGCAAGCCGGTGCGAACCGACCCGGTAGGCCACGCCGCGCCACAGGCCAGGCGCATCGAGCTGCTCCGGCAGGCCGGCGATGTGCGCCAAGCTGCGCTGCTCATAGTCGGCCAGCACCAGGAATGGCGAACGCTTGTCGCGCGGACGGGACGATACGCGGCGCACCGGCTTCGAGCGCGCGGCAGGCGCCTTTTGCGCGGGCGCCTCGACCGGCTCAGGCGCGGCTTCGACGGCTTCGACGGCCTCGACTTCAGCGGCTTCGACGAAGATCTCGACAGGCGCCGATGCTTCGACTTCGACGACGTCCAGCGCTGCGACAGTCTCGACCGCGGCGATGTCATCAGGCGCGGCGGACGCCGCCTCGACGACCGGTTCGGTCGCCGGCGACTTGCCCTTCTGTTTCTGCTTGCCGCGCTTGGCCATGTATCAGTGCCCGATCAGTGCGTTGATGCGCGCGATGAGATCACTCTCGCGCGGCGGCTTGACGATGTAGTCCTTGGCGCCCTGGCGCAGGCCCCAGACGCGGTCGGTCTCCAGGCCCTTGGTGCTGACGATGAGGACCGGGATATGGCTGGTGTCGACGTCGCGCGACAGCGCGCGGGTGGCCTGGAAGCCGTTCATGCCGGGCAGCACCACATCCATCAGCACCAGGTCCGGCTTGTCGCGCCGACAGGTGGCGATGCCATCCTCCGCGCTCCCCGACGTGGTCACGTGGTGACCGTTGCGTTCCAGCAACTGGGTCATCACCGCCGCTTCGGTGGGCGAATCCTCGATCAGCAGTATCCGTGCCATTGATGCCCTACCCCCCGGTCAGGCGTTGACGTATTTCCGTATCGCACCAAGCAACTCTTCACGCGTGAAGGGCTTGGTCAGGTATTGCTCGGAGCCCACGATACGACCACGTGCCTTGTCGAACAAACCATCCTTCGACGAAAGCATGATGACCGGCACAGTTTTGAACGTCTGGTTGTTCTTGATCAGCGCGCAGGCCTGATAGCCGTCGAGCCGCGGCATCATGATGTCCACGAAAATGATCTGCGGGTTGTGGTCGGCGATCTTCGCCAACGCCTCGAACCCATCGGTTGCGGTGACCACGTCGCAGCCCTCCCGGACGAGCAGCGTTTCCGCCGTACGCCGAATCGTCTTCGAGTCGTCGATGACCATCACCCTCAAACCCTTGAGGCTGATACCTGGATCGTCTTGCTGCGCCATGCGTTCCCCTTGCCGCCATTGCCCGCCGCAGTTTTCCTCTGCAGCTGGACTGTCTATATCCCAGCCTGCACGCGGCCTGTCAAGCGCCGCAATGCGTCACATCGATGGACGCTGCGCGTCGCCTGCTACCATCGTCGCAGCTCGTTCCGGACTTGCAGATGACAGACGCCGCACCACTCGACGTCGTGGTGGTGATGGACCCGATCGAGTCCATCAAGACCTCGAAGGACTCCAGCTTCGCGATGCTGCTGGAGGCCCAGCGCCGTGGTCATCGGCTGCATTACGTGCGGCCTGGCGGGCTGGCGCTGCGCGGCGCGCGCGCGGTCGCAACGGCCGCCCCGCTGGCTGTGCGCGATGTGCAGGGCAGCCACTTCACCGTCGGCGACTGGCAGGAACTCGAGTTCGGCCCGGGCCAGGTGGTGCTGATGCGCAAGGATCCGCCGGTCGATGCCGACTATGTGCACGATACCCAGTTGCTCGGCATGGCCCAGCGCCAGGGCGCGCGGGTGGTCAACGATCCGCAGGGATTGCGCGACTTCAACGAGAAGCTGGCCGCGCTGCTGTTCCCGCAATGCTGCCCGCCGACGTTGGTCAGCCGCGACGCCAAGGCACTCAAGGCCTTCGTCGGGGAACATGGCGAAGCCGTCCTCAAGCCGCTCGACGGCATGGGCGGGCGCTCGATCTTCCGGGTTCGCGCAGGCGAGGCGAACCTCAATGTGATCCTGGAAACCCTGACCGAGGGCGGTGTGCACCTGGCGATGGCGCAGCGTTACCTGCCGGAGATCGTGGACGGCGACAAACGCATCCTGCTGGTCGATGGCGAACCGGTGGACTACTGCCTGGCACGCATCCCGCAGGGCGACGAATTCCGCGGCAACCTGGCCGCCGGTGGGCGCGGCGAAGGCCGGCCGCTGACCGACCGCGACCGCTGGATCGCCGCACAGGTGGGCCCGGAGATGAAGCGCCGCGGCATGCTGTTCGTTGGTCTGGACGTGATCGGCGACTACTTGACCGAGGTCAACGTGACCAGTCCGACCTGCATTCGCGAGCTCGACGCCCAGTTCGGCCTCAACATCGCCGGCACCCTGTTCGATCGCATCGAAGCCCTGCCGGCGGCCTGATGGGCGCGGCCGCCGCCCCCGCGCTGCTGCCGGCGCCGCCCCGCATCGGCGAGTCCGAACGCCTTGGCGCGACCCTGGTGCTGTCGGTGCTGCTGCATTCGATGGTCATTGCAGGTGTCGGTTTCACCGTCGAAGACGCCGCGCCGATGCTGCCGACGCTGGACGTCATCCTGACCCGCACGCAGACGCCGCTGACCCCGGCGCAGGCAGACTTCCTGGCCCAGGCCAACAACCAGGGTGGCGGCGAGCACGACACGAGCAGCCGCCCCACCGCACCGCAAGCCGGGCCGTTGCCGCAGCCGGTCGACGGCCTCGCACCACGCCCGCTGCACGCGCAATCGCCCGCGCCCAGCCCGCCACCGGAAGCGCGGGTGGTGGCGTCCGCGAATGCGAGCCAAACGATCTCGACGCCGCAACCGCTGCAGCAGGTCGATGCCAACCAGGCGCCGCAAGGCCGCGAGAAGATCGACCGCGACATCGAAATGGCGCGGCTGGCCGCCGAGATCCAGTTGCGCTCGCAGGAATACGCCAAGCGCCCGAAGCGCAAGTTCGTCTCCGCCAGCACCAAGGAATACGCCTGGGCGGATTACCTGCGCGGCTGGGTCGACCGGGTGGAGCGCGTCGGCAATCTCAACTATCCCGACGAAGCGCGCCGCCGCCGCATCGGTGGACTGGTGGTGATCAGCGTGGGCGTGCGCCGCGATGGCAGCGTGGAGAACATCCGCATCGTCCAGTCCAGCAACGTGCCGATGCTGGACGAGGCCGCCACCCGGATCGTCAAGCTGTCGCAGCCGTTCGCGCCGCTGCCGAAGACCCAGGAAGATCCGGACGTGCTGCATGTCACCCGCACCTGGCAGTTCCTGCCCGGCGGCGAACTGGTCGATCGCTAACGAACGCCGTCAACGTATTGCGCGGGCGGCCTTCTGCTCGACGAGGGTCAGGGCGACGTTGTTGCGCAGGTAGGCGGGCTCGATGCGTTCCGCGGCCACCGCCTCGCCGCGCGCGAACGCCAGGGCACCGAGGCGGGCGACGTCCGCCGCATGCGGCAGGGCCGCGGCATCGACGGTTGCCAGCCGACCCTGCAGGTGTAGCGGCAACGCACCTTCCGTAGCAGAAAAGCCGGTGCCGACGCCATGCCAGCCATCGCCCTCCGGAATGTTGGCGGCGTCGGGCCTGGCGACGACTTCGGTGTCGAGGGTGACGATGTCATCGCCACGGCGGGCGAATGCGCCCAGGTAGATCTCACCCATCCGCGCATCGATGGCGGCGAGGATGCGGTCGCCATCCGCCCGCCCTTCCGAGCGCATCGCCAGCGCGGCCAGCGTGGACACCGCCAGCAACGGCCGGTCCAGCGCCAGCGCGATGCCCTGGGCAATGGCGATGGCGAGGCGCACGCCGGTGAACGCACCGGGGCCGCGACCGACCGCGATCGCGTCGAGCTGCGACTTCGCGATGCCGGCCTCGGCCAGCACCTCATCCGCCCACGGCAATGCCAGTTCCGCATGCCGGCGCGGCGCCAAGCCGAAGCGCTCGCGCACCTCGCCGTCGACGTAGACGGCGACGGAACAGGCCTCGGTGGCGGTTTCGAATGCGAGCAATCTCATGGGTCGGATTGTGACCCGAAGAAGGCCTGCACGTCGCCGATGTCGCGGGTCTTCGGCAACGGCGGCAACGAATCCATGAACATCCGCCCGTAGCTCTTGCTGGTCAGGCGCGGGTCGCACAGGACCAACACGCCACGGTCGGTTTCGGTGCGGATCAGCCGGCCGGCGCCCTGCTTGAGCGCGATCACCGCCTGCGGCAATTGTTCGTCGCGGAACGGGTTGCCGCCGGCGCGACGGATCGCGTCCAGCCGCGCTTCGAACACCGGGTCATCCGGCGCGGCGAACGGCAGCTTGTCGATGACGACAACGGACAGCGCATCGCCGGCCACGTCCACGCCTTCGCGGAAACTGGCGGTGCCCAGCAACACGCCGTTGCCGGACTCGCGGAAGCGTTGCAGCAGCACATGGCGCGGCTCGCTGCCCTGCACGAACAGCGGCCACGGCGCATCGCGCAGCAACTCCGCGGCCTCGCGCAGCGCGCGGTGCGAGGCGAACAGCAGGAACGCGCGCCCGCCCGACGCATGCAGGACCGGCATCAACGCTTCCATCAGCGCAGTGCCGTAGTCGCGCGAGGCCGGCTCCGGCAGCCGCGGCGGCAGGTAGCACAGCGCCTGCCGATCCCAGTCGAACGGGCTCGGTTCGAGCAACTCGACCGCGGTGTCGATGCCCAAGCGCTGGGCGATGTGCGAAAAGCTGCCCGCGACCGCCAGCGTGGCCGAGGTGAACACCCAAGACGCCCGCGATTCCTCGCGATGCCTGCGCAACGGCCCGGATACGTCCAGCGGGGTGCGCTGCAGGCGAAAGCCGCGCGGGGTGAGTTCGTACCAGTGCACCGAAACGGGGTCAGGTTCACTTTCGGCCGAGACATCACCGGATCCAGAGCCTTCAGCTTCGGAAAGTGAACCTGACCCCGTTTCGCCGGACCCCGTTTCGCCGAGCCAGCGGCGCAGGCGGCCGAGCTGGTCGCGCGCGCGCAGATGGCAGGCATCGAAGCCCGGTGCGGCCTCGCGCAGCGGCTCCAGTGTGTCCTGCATCCGTTGCAGCGCATCGGCGAGCGTCTGGAAAGCCGGCTCGATGTCGACCTCGTCCAGCGCACGCCACGCGGTGCCGCGAATCGGCAGATTGTCCATGCTCGCGCGCAGTGCACGCGCCGCCTGCTCCAGTTCGCGCGCCGGTTCCTGCAAGGCGGCCAGCGAGCCCGCGACCTCCTTGCATTCACCGATCGCGTCGCGCGCGAGTTCCACCAGCGGCCGCGCGCCCAGGCCTTCGCCGAAGAACTGCGCGGCGAGTTCCGGTAACTGGTGCGCCTCGTCGACCACGAACGCCTGCGCGCCCGGCAGGATCTCGCCGAAGCCTTCCTGCTTGAGCGCAAGATCGGCCAGCAACAGGTGATGGTTGACGACGACCAGGTCGGCGGTCTGCGCACGCTGGCGCGCCTGCACCACGAAGCACTCGCCCCAGAACGGGCATTCGGTGCCGATGCAGTTGTCCGCGGTCGAGGTGATCTGCGGCAGCAGCGGCGAGTCTTCCGGCAACGCTTCCAGTTCGGACAGGTCGCCCATCCGGGTGCGCCCGCTCCATGCGACCACGCGCTGGAACTGCGACACCTGTTCGCGCGAAGAGAACGCGCCGTTGAACATATGACCCTTGAAGATCTGCGGGTCGCCCTTCGCCAGCTCCATCCGGTGCCTGCAGAGATAATTCGATCGACCCTTCAGCAGCGCGGTCTTGAGACCGGTGCCGAGCGCATCGCGCACGCGCGGCAGGTCGCGCAGATACAGCTGGTCTTGCAGTGCGCGCGTTCCGGTGCTGATGATCGTCTTCATGCCCGACAGCAGCGCGGGCACCAGATAGGCGAAGGTCTTGCCGGTGCCGGTACCGGCCTCGGCCAGCAACACGCCGCGCTGCTCGAACGCCTCCGCCACCGCCATCGCCAGACGTTGCTGCGCAGGCCGGGCGACGAACCCGGGGATGCGTTCTGCGAGCGGCGCACCGGTGCCCAGCGCCTCCCCGACCGCCTGGCTCAGGCGCGACATCGCAATGCCCCGGGGATCAGGGCTGTGGCGCCGGCGCGGCCGGCGGTGCGTCCGCGGGGACGGGCAGCTGCTTGGCCGGATCCTCGCCGCCGAACCAGCCGCGGATCGCCTGCCCCGCGCGTTCCAGCGCGCCGGGTTCGCCATCGATGCCATCAGCGGGAATCGGGTTGCCGAATTCGTCCACCGGCTGCGGCGGCGCGTAGACGCAGGCCTGGTAGCCGGGCGCATAACCGGCGACGAAGGCGAAGCGACGCGCGCCCGGGCAGCCCGCATCGGTGCTGTGACCGCCTTCGACCCAGCGCCAGTCCAGCCCTTCGTCGAGCAGTTTCAGCGGCGCACTGGGCAACCGCGCGAACACGTCCGACCACACCCGCATGCCACCGGTGGCGCCGTACAGGCCGGTCGGCTTGTTCTGGTCGTTGCCGACCCAGACCACGGCGAGATGATCGCCGGTGTAGCCGGCGAACCAGCTGTCGCGACTGTCGTTGCTGGTGCCGGTCTTGCCAGCGGCGGCCAGCTTGCCGAGGCCGTCGCGCACTAGCGGGCGACCGGTGCCGGAGCTGACTGCGTATTGCAGGGCCACGCCAACCAGCCGCGCGGCCACCGCATCGCCCTTCTGCGCAGGCGGGGCGACGCTGTCGTAACGCTTGATCGCCCGACCGTTCGGGTCGAGCACGCCACGCACCGCATGCAACGGCTGGATCTCGCCGCCGGAAGCGAGGAACTGGTACAGCTGCGCCATCGCGTACGGGCTTTGGTCGACCGCACCCAGGATCAGCGACGGCTGGCCTTGGGACTCGATACCGGCGAGGGTGCGGGTCAACTCCGCCAGCCGCTGCGGCTGCACGTCCATCCCCAGCCGCACCGTGGCCTGGTTGTAGCTCTGCGCGAGCGCATCGATCAGGCGCACCGTACCGTGGCTGCGGCCATCCGAATTGCCCGGCTTCCAGGTGCGCGAACGGCCCAGGCTGACCGTGACCGGGGCATCGCTGATCGTGCTCGCCAGCGACCATTTGTCCGGCTGCGCCAGCGCCAGCAGGTAGACGAAGGGCTTGAGCAGCGAGCCGACCGGCCGCTTCGCATCGACCGCGCGGTTGAAGCCCTGTTCGGTGAACTCGCGGGCACCGACCACCGCCACCACGTCGCCATTGTGCACGTCGGTCATCACCACGCCGGCCTGCAGTGTGGGACGGCCTTTGGTCGACAACGACTTCAGCGTGCGCGCCACCGCGCCCTCGGCATAGCCCTGCGCCGCCGGCGACATGCCGGTCATCACCGACAGGCCGGCGCCGGAGAGTTTGTCGGCCGGGTAGTCGCGCGCCAGTTGCTTGCGGACCAGGTCGACGTAGGCGGGGAAGCGGTTCGCGGCCAGGCTGCCGGCGTTCGTGGTCACGCCCAATGGCGCCTTGCTCGCGCGCTGGTATTCCTTGTCATCGATGAGGCCGGTTTCGCGCATCTCGCCAAGCACGAAGTTGCGGCGCTCGGTGGCGCGCTCCGGGTTGCGCCGCGGGTTGTACCAGGACGGTCCCTTGACCAGCCCGATGATCAACGCGATCTGCTCGGTGGAGAGATCCTGCAATTCCTTGCCGAACCAGAATTCGGATGCAGCCGCGACGCCGCGGATCGATTGCGCGCCGCGTTGGCCCAGGTCGACCTGGTTGAAGTAGGCCTCGAGGATGGTGCGCTTGTCGTAGCGCGCCTCCAGCAGCAGGGCGAACAGGATTTCCTTGACCTTGCGGCGGATCGTCTGTTCCTTGCCGATGCCGAGCAGGCCGCTGCGTGCGAGCTGCTGGGTCAGGGTGCTTGCGCCCTGCTTGGTGTCGCCGCCGGATTTCACGGTGACGAAGGCCGCGCGCAGCATGCCGCCGACGTCGATGCCCATGTGGCGGTTGAAGTCGCGGTCCTCGACCGCCTGCAGGCCGGTCACCAGCAGCTCCGGCACCTCGTCCATCCGCACCAGCCGCCGCTCTTCCTGCTGCTGGCCGTACAGGGTGGCGATGCGCGCCGGGTCCAGTCGCGCACTGCGCAATGCGCGCTTGCCGGCAACGTCGCGGATCGCGGCCACGTCACCGCCGGACAGGGTCACTTCCAGCACGGCCGCCTCGACCCGGCCATCGACATCGTCGTAGCCGCGGCTGGAAATCCGCCAGCGCGCGCCATTGCGGTCGTAGGTGCCTGCGCGCTTGCCGTCACCATCGCGATACGAGGCCGCATCGAGCTCGGTCTTGAGGGTCTGCGCGTCCATCACCAGCCCGGTGCGCAACACCAGCGGCCGCGCGTAGACGCGGGTGGGCACCTGCCAGCGCAGCTTGCCGAAGCGCTCGCCGACCTGATGGTTGAGATACAGCATGTACGGGACCAGGAAGCCCAGCATCAGGGCGGCAGCGGCCAGCCCCCAGGTCAATAACCGGTTCCGCCAACCAGGGCCGTCGGAATCGCCACTGCCTGCATCGTCGTCGTGCAGGTCGTCTTCGTCTTCGATGCGGGGCATGGGCGGCCTGGCTGGCGGCTGTTTCGCGGGATGCGACAATGCCGGGTACGGTTGCGGCGAGTCTAGCGCAGGGGTTGCGCAGGACGCCGTAGGCCAACGCCCTGTTCTTCAGCCGGAGTTCCGCCGCATGCCCCTCCCCGCCGAAGCGCGCTTCTGGGTTTCGCGCGCGCTCGGCCTGTGGCGGCGCGGCTGGGCCAGCCTGCGCACGCGTGGGCTGTCGGCGAGCTGGGCGCGGCTGTTGCAGCAGTTCCGGCGCAGTGCGGTCCTCACGCAAGCACTGTATGCACCGGCTTCGATACCGTTCGCGCCGTTCGCGATGCCGACATCGACCGTGCCTCGCGCCAGCATCGTGATCCCGGTATTCGGGGCGTTCGCGCACACCCTCGCCTGCCTGCGCGCGATCGCTGCGCATCCGCCATTGGCGGCGTTCGAGGTGATCGTGGTCGACGATGCCTCGCCCGACGATTCGCTGGTCAAGCTGCGCGCCATCGACGGCCTCCACGTGCATGCGCGCGCCGCCAACGGCGGCTTCATCGCCGCCTGCAATGACGGCGCATCGCTGGCGCTTGGCGAGGTGCTGGTGTTCCTCAACAACGACACCGTGCCGCAGCCAGGCTGGCTGGATGCGCTGATCGACACCTTCGACACGCATCCGGACGCCGGCCTGGTCGGCGCGAAGCTGCTGTATCCCGACGGCCGCCTGCAGGAAGCCGGCGGGGTGGTGTTCGCCGACGGCAGCGGCTGGAATTACGGGCGCTTCGACGATCCCGGCGACTGCCGCTACACGTACCTCCGCGATGCCGACTACGTCAGCGGCGCGGCGATCGCGATCCCGCGGCCGTTGTTCGAGCGACTCGGCCGCTTCGACACGCGCTACGCACCCGCCTACTACGAGGACACCGACCTCGCCTTCGCCGTGCGTGCCGCCGGCTTGCGCGTGCTGGTGCAGCCGGCCAGCGTGGTCGTGCACGACGAGGGCACGACGTCCGGTACCGACGTCAACACGGGCCCGAAGGCCGCGCAGGTGCGCAACCAGGCGGTGTTCGCCGCCAAGTGGCACGATGCGTTGGCCACGCACCTGCCGGCGAGCAGCGTGCCCACGCCGGCGCTGCTGCATCGCCGGCAACGACAGGTACTGGTCATCGACGCGCTCACCCCGCAACCGGATCGCGATTCCGGCTCGTTGCGGCTGGTGAACCTGATGCGCCTGCTGATCGAGGAAGGCGCGCACGTGGTGTTCGTGCCGGCCAATCGCAGCGCCGATGGCGACTACACCGCGGCGCTGCAACAGATCGGCGTGGAATGCTGGCATGCGCCGTACGCGGCGCGCTTCCCGGCGTGGCTGCGCGAGCACGGCCCGCGCTTCGACGTAGTGATGGTGAGCCGTCATTACATCGCCGGCGAAATGCTGCCGCTGCTGCGCCGATACGCGCCAACCGCGCGCGTGCTGTTCGACACCGTCGACCTCCACTATCTGCGCGAGCGCCGCGCGGCGGAACTCGATGGCGATGCCAGCGCGCTGCGCGCCGCGATGCGCACGCGTGAGCTGGAACTGGCATTGATTCGCGAGGCCGACACCACCCTCGTCGTCAGCGAGGTCGAACGCGCGTTGCTGGCGGTCGATGCGCCCGACGCGAACGTGCGCGTGCTCTCCAACCTGCACCGCGAAACGCCTCCGGGCCCGATCTGGTCGCAACGCGACGGCCTGCTGTTCGTCGGCGGCTTCCGCCACCCGCCGAATGTCGATGCGGTGCTGTGGTTCGCGCGCGACGTTTTTTCTCGCATCCGCGCCGTGCGGCCGACGCTCGAATTCCATTGCATCGGCGGCGACGTGCCGAACGAGATCGCGCGCCTCGCCGACATTCCCGGCGTGCGTATCCACGGCCACGTGCCTGACCTCCAGCATTTGCTCGACGGCACCCGCGTGTCGGTCGCGCCGTTGCGCTACGGCGCGGGGGTGAAAGGCAAGGTCAACCAGGCGATGGCGCATGGCCTGCCGGTGGTGGCGACCACTGCCGCCGTGGAAGGCATGCACCTGCAGGAGGGCGACGACGTGCTGGTGGCCGACGATGCCGCCGCGTTCGCGGATGCCGTGCTGCGCCTGCACGAAGACGAAGCGTTGTGGGCGCGACTGTCCGCGAACGGGCGCGACAACGTTGCACGGCATTTCTCGCTGGATGCGGCGCGCGTCGTGGTCCGCGAGTTGTTCTTCGACTGACGTCGCGCGGCCTCAGTCCGCGCCCGAGCCGGCCCGCTCCAGTCGTTGCTGCAAGGCCTGCAAGCCGGGTACCGCGGCATCGAGCGAACCTGCACGCGCAATCGCACGCGCGGCCGCGTCGACCTCGCCGGCGCCCAGGCGTTCATCGGCGATCGCCAGCCAGCGCTCGGCCAGTCGCCGCTGCGCCAACGACGATGACGCATCACCCGGCGCCAACTGCCGCCAGGCCTCCAGGCAGACCTGCGCAAGCCCGAGGTCGTTGTCGCGCAACGCTGTTGCGTTGCAGTCGCGTGCGGCCGGCAACATGCCCTGCAGCGCCCGCTGCACCGCCGGATCCGCCGGTGCCAGCGCGCGCGCCTCGCGCAGGCGATCCCAGGCACTGTCGCCCGGTGGTGTCAGCCAATCCCCGCGCGCCCGTGCTTGTTCCGCCTGTGCGAGCAACTCGCGGACCTTGGCCTTCGCCTGCGGCGACGTTGCCAGCCGTGGCAAATGCGCGGCGCCAGCACGCGCGACCTGCAGATGGCGGCGGGCGGCTTCCACGCGCACGGGATCGCCCTCCAGCCGTTCCGCCAGCGCCAGCAGCCGCGTCGCGTCCTCGAAGTGGAAATCGGCGGTTGCGGCCGCTGCGTCGCCAAGCAGGCCCTCGACCACCGTGCTGCCGCATTCGCCCGGCATTGCAGATGGGTCGATGTCGCGCAGCACCGCGCAGGCCTCGGCGGCGCGCACGTGCTGCTTGCCTGCCAGTGATTGGCGGATGCGCGCTGCGCGTTGCTCGATTGCCCGCGCAAGTCCTGCACGCGAGTCGGGCAGGTCGACATGGCCGGCATCGAATCGCTCCGCAGCCTGTACCCGCGCCGCCGCACCGGCCAGGTCGCCGCGCGCGAGCAAGCCGGATACCGGTTGCAGCAGGTCGGACAAAACATCCTCGCGTCCTTCGACGGCACGCTGGTTGCGCGGCTGCAGGGTGAGCACGCGCTGATACAGCGGCAAGGCCGCATCGACGCCGTCCTGCAAGCGGCCGGCCGCATGCGCGGATTCCGCCGCGGCGAGCAGCGCGCCGATGCCGGCCTGCGCCGCATCGTCCATCCGCAGCAGCGCTTCGGCGGCATCGATGCCAGCCTTCGGCGCGTCCAGCTCACGGGCCAGACGCAATGCGATTAGCGCCTGCACCTCGCGACCGGC
>Ga0209476_10002088_pt1 | contig 13410 bp, 17 predicted proteins | sample KloWWTrecipitate_FD_187179 | JGI IMG/M metagenome (GOLD analysis project Ga0209476, IMG submission 187179) | Active sludge microbial communities from Klosterneuburg, Austria, studying microevolution and ecology of nitrifiers - Klosterneuburg... | ecosystem: Engineered > WWTP > Aerobic digester... | reverse complement strand
CCTGGGATTTGGAATGCTTGTTGTTAACGAGTACCTGCAACTGATCCCTGTATTCGGACGTACGTTTGACCCTTATGATATCCTTTTTTCCGGGTTTGGACTTATCACTTCTTATTTCGTTTTCGGAAGATTGCAACAGCGATATGAGGAAGCTCCTGTTTAGTTTTTTGTATCCAGGATTACAGGGGCATTCCCTTTTCCCATGATAATTACTTTTGAATTGGGCGATTTAGCCAGTTCCAGGTAGGCTTTTATCTGCTCATACTGAAGCTGCTGGTCGGTAAGGCCAATATTGATAATGCGCTGGTAATCGGCTATACCCTGTGCTTCCACTCTTTTTCGTTCAGCTTCCTGCTTTTCTTTTAACAGGACAAACTGCATTTTCTGTGCATCCTGTTCAGCATTTATCTTTTGTTCGATGGTTGCCTTTACTGAAAGTGGCAACGTGATATTTCTGACCAGCAACTGCTCGAGTATCAAACCTCTTTTTTTAAAATCATCTTCAATACTTTTAAAGATGCGCTGCTGAAATTCATCTCTTTTGCTGGAATAAAGGGAAATGGCGTCATAATAAACGGAATTATCACGGATTTTTGTCCGGGTCAGGGGTCGTACAATTTTATCTTTATAGTCTTCACCGGTTTCTCTTACCAGTTTGGGTGCTTCAGAAGGAAGGAGCTTATATAAAACAGTAAGGTCAATGGTGACTTCCAGTCCGTCTGCCGTCAGTACCCTGATGGCGTCATCGGCAGATCTGTTTCCTTCATCCTGCACACCACTCATCGTATAATTCTGCGTTTTTATATCCAGGCTTAATACTTCCATCAAGGGATTGATAAAATGAAGACCACTGTGTAATACATCATTTTGTACTTTGCCAAACAGTGTTTTTACTCCTATCTGACCTGCATTGATCTGAACAACAGACTTGGTAAGTACACCCACAATTATTAAAAGTACGGCAACTAATCTGGCAACTTTTGCAAACGGGGCTACCTGTTCATTTTTTTGCAAAACGATACCGGCTATAAGTGCAAGGATTCCAAGAATAATAAATGCCATGTCAAAGTATATTTAAAAGTGGTGAAAGTATAATAATTATGGCTGCAAGCTAACTGCTATGATCGGCAATAATAACCCAGCGGCCATTTATCTTTTGAAACAGGAGAGTATAGTGCCCGCCCACATCGCCGATACTTCTTTTTAAAAACCATTTGCCAACTACATGATAATGCCTTTTTGAAAGCCGTTTAACGGAGAAGAGGGTAAAGGTGAGTTTTCCCATGGCAGCTGTATCAGGGTATCCTTTCTTGTAATTGTTCAGGGTGTTGGTCCAGCCGTATGTTATACCAGTTTTGCCGATAAACATCAATGAATCATTTTCCCAGTACCCTTTCATAAAGCCATTGATATCTCCCTTATTCCAGGCCCCGGTTTGTTCGTTCAGAATATTCCTGATCGTTGTTTCATTTTTTGATTGGGCCTGTGATCCCATGACACTGCAAAAGCTGAGTAGCACAAGGAAATATTTCATACGAATCGTTTATTCATATGAAGATAAACCAAAAAAAGACGGAGATATCTCCCTAACAGAATCAATGGTTGCAATCGTCTGCATGTGCATGATTATGTACCCGGCATGATTTGTAATTTAACAGGTGACCGGTTACAATAAGGATCACGGCAGGTATCAGCAGCCAGGTACTGTAATGCAGGAAGAATTGTTTTAAAACCAGGAAAATAAATCCTGCATAGAAAAGGGACAACGGCAGAAGGCTATGATGGTGTTTCTTAAACCCGTGGTACATTGAATATGAACCAATAGCCAGGGCCAGCACAATCATACCGATCTCAAAACCCAGGTGATGGATGATGTTGATTCCAAACAAAGGGAGACTGCTGAGAAACAGGGGCAACAAAGCGCAATGAATGGCGCAGGCCAGTGAAGCCCCGATCCCTAATGCATCCCAGTTGATATGAAATTTCATAAAAGGGAACAAAGGTATTAAAAAAGCAACATAGTTGCAAATGAAAATATGCCTTCGTTAATCAGAACTATCCGGGACGTAACTTTGTTCTTTAATTCAATATTATGTCGAAAAAGGGTTGGTTGTATACTTGTTTTTTTATTGTCCTGGCAGTAGGTTTCTATTTTGTTCTGGCACGGGTTATTCCGGGATTTACTAAAATAGGAGTGGCTCCGGTAAGTTTTGTAAGACCATTTGCATTTACCACACAGGATGGTAAACCCTTTACGGAAAAAGATGTGGCCGGTAAGGTATATGTGGCAGAATACTTTTTTACCACCTGTAAAGGCATTTGTCCGAAGATGAATAATAATTTGAAGCTGGTATATGAAAAATTGAAGAGTGAGAAAGATTTCCTGATCCTCTCACATACCTGCGACCCGGAGACAGATTCTGTTCCACAGATGAAAAAATATGCTGATTCGATGAGGGTGAATACGCAACAATGGGTATTCTTAACGGGGCGCAAAGACAGTTTGTACACTGCAGCAAGGATAAGCTATACCATTGATGACCCGGTAAATAACCTGAAAAGCATAGAAGATGATTTTTTACATACCCAGTTTTGGGCATTGGTAGACAGGAATGGTGACGTTCGTAAGATTTATGATGGGTTGAAAGAAAGTGAGGTAAAAGAATTAATAAAGGATGCCGAAAAATTACTGAAGGATATTCCCGGGCAAAAGAATTAAATATCTTTATTATATAATGCCTAAACAAGCAAGTGTAAATATTGAAAACAAGATTGCGGGACTACTGAAGCGCAATAACCTGAGCATTACTGATAGCCGGAAAAAGATTCTGCATCTTTTCCTTGAGCAAACTGGAGCACTGGCCCATGGAGATATTGAGAAAAGGGCCGGAGAAAAATTTGACCGGGTAACAGTCTATCGCACCCTGCAAACTTTTGTTGATAAAGGGATCATTCATACGATTCCTACCGCCGATAATTCGATCCGCTATGCTTTATGTAAAGATGAATGTGCCGGAGGCCATCATCATGACCACCACATTCACTTTGTGTGTCATAAATGCAATAACACCTACTGCCTGGATGACGTGGTTACCCCGGAAATAAAGCTTCCCAAAGGCTATTCGGCTGAACATGTGGAAGTTGTAGTGGATGGAATTTGTAAAAATTGCCGGTAAAAAATCTGCCAGGTCATATCATAAAAGGCGTAAAAAACAAAGCCCCGGTGTAGAAACATCGGGACTTTAGGTTAAGGCTCTGATTAGTAGCTATGTAATAGTGCAATGAAGCACCTATTTTTTCTGATTCAAATGTATGATGTCAGTTTCATATTTCCGAAAAAAGGGCATACCACTTTTAGGGTATTTTTTATTTCTACAGGCTATCCATCTCTTTTTTAACAAATCCCATCAACTGGCTGATATATGCAGGGGAGAAATCAAATTGTAAACCTGCCGCTCTGAATAGCTCCGGTAATGTCTTTGTTCCTCCCAACTCAAGGGCTTTCAGGTAATTATTAATGGCGGATTCCGGGTTGTTTTTGTACTGCTGCCACAAACCAATTGCACCTAATTGCGCAATGCCGTACTCAATATAGTAAAAGGGCACTTCAAATAAGTGAAGCTGGCGATGCCATGCAAACCGGCGATATTCATCAAGTCCGGTGAAATCAATAACAGGCGAGGAAAATTCTTTTAGTATTTCAAACCAGCGATCAGCTCTTTCTTCCTCCGTATGATTTGGGTTCTCATATACCCAATGCTGGAATTTATCTATTGTGGCGATCCAGGGGAAAATGGTAATAACTCTTTCAAGCTGTTGTTCCTTAGCTCTTTTTAATTCAGCTGTACTATCAAAAAATACCTGCCAGTGGTCCATACTGAAAAGCTCCATGGCCATACTTGCTACTTCAGCAATTTCAGTCGGGTACTCTTTAAAACCAGTCAGTTCCAGCTCATGCGCAAGGAACGAATGGATGGCATGCCCGCCCTCATGTACCATTGTGGTCACATCATCCAGTGTTCCGGCGGCATTCATGAAGATAAAAGGTGCGCCGCTCTCTGCAAGCGGACAATTATAGCCGCCGGGTGCTTTGCCTTTACGGCTTTCCAGGTCAAGATGTCCCATTTCACTCATTCTTCTCAGGCATTCACCAAAAAAGGAACGGAGTTCATTGAAGCAGGCAATTGTTTTTTCCGTCAGTTCCACACCAGTTTTAAAAGGCCGTAAGGGCTGGGTGCCGGCTGGTTCTGCTTCCACATCCCATGGTCGAAGTGTATCAAGACACAGTTTTTTCTTTTTAGCTTCATAAAGCTGGTTCACCAACGGCATCACATATAGTTTTACCGCTTCATGAAACTGGTAGCAACTTTCTTTAGTATAGTCAAACCGGCCTAATTCAAGAAAACGAAAGTCCCGGTAATTTTCAAATCCTGCATTTACCGCTACCTGGTGACGCTTTTGCAAAAGGGAACTGAATAAATCACTTAATGGTTTTTTATCCTGCAATCTCCTGTTGCTTATTTTACGATATACTTCTTCCCGCAGGCTACGATCTTCATCTTCCAGGAATTTTGCCGCTTGTTGTAATGTATATTCCTGGCCTTTTACTTCTACGGTCATTTTCCCGGAGATAACACCGAATTGCTGTTGCATCACATTCAATTCAGCATTGATCGGTATATTCTCTTCCCGGAAAAGATCAATATTCTTTTTAACATTACGCAGGTACGTAAAATATTTTTGCTTGTCAAGCTCTTTAGTAAAAGGGCAACTAACCAGTTTCTTATTCAACTTGTCCGCATAAGGCTGGATCTTTGGCTGGATTTCCATCATAAAAAAAGTGAACGACTCTTCCAGTTCTTTATTCTCGGTATCACAGGTCATTTTGATCTGTCGCCAGCAGGCGTCTTCACTTATTATCGCTTCCACTTCACTGGCATCTTTCAACCATTGTTCAAGGTCAGCCACAGAATTAATTACCCGTTCGTCAAGGTTTTTAAAATAAGGTTCCAGGCTCTCCCAATTAGTGATAATAAAATTGTTTGGTAAAAAATGTCTTGTCAGTTTTTTAATATCAGCACTGTAGGTCATACATATTCATTTTAAATTGAAAAAAGCTATTTCAACTATAATTGAAATAGCTCGCAGCTCATAACAAACAACCCGCAATTTTTCTATTCCGCTTTCTTCTTTCTTGTAGTTTTCTTTGGTGCTTCTTCTGCTTTAGCCTCGGCGGTTGATGCTTCTTTCTTTTTTGCAGGGGTTTTCTTTGCCGGTTTTTCTTCAGCTACAGGTTCAGTAATTTCTTCCTCAGCTTCTTCCGGAATTTCAGAAAGCTTTATCTCCACATTATTCTTCTTCAGCACCTCAAACCATTTTACCATTTTTTTCATATCACTGGCATACACTCTTTCAAAGTCCATATCAGGGTATGCTTTTTCAAAATACTTTTTTACGGCTGCGGCATCTTTCTCGTCAGGTAATTTTCCACCAGCTTTGTCCATGGCGTTAAATACATCTACCAGGTTCACATTATCACGGATGGTGTACACTTCTATACTTTCCAGGTGAGAGAAATTGTGTACACGGCTGGACACAAACCGGGTGCTTTTATCTTCCAGCGAACGGACAATGGCTCCGTCAGTTTTACTGTTGATCAATTCAAATAACCCCGGCAACCCGGTTACGGCAACTAATTTACTGTACTCCATAAGATTAATAATAATTAAGGGACTGCAAGATACTTGAGTTCTGTCAAATGAGTAGCTTTGAAAATAAGTTTCCGGTTAGCGAACGGTTTAGGAGAAAGAACCGTCATATTTACCGGTTATTTCCATATTACTTCAAAATTTATCATCAATGAAAAAAATTTCTTTATTATTAGTAGCATCTTTAGTCCTGACAGCCGTCTCTTTTGCTCAACCAGGCGGGGGTGCGCCCCGGGTGACGGCCGAGGAAAGGGTGGCCAGAATTCATCAAAAAATCGACAGTGCTTTTAAACTGGAGTCCACAAAATTAGCTAATCTGGACACTGCATTAACTGTTCTGTACAAGGCACAGGATGCTAAAAGGCAGGAGTTAATGGCCGGAGGAATGCCTGACAGGGAAACCTTTATGGCCGAAATGAAAAAATATACTGATGCCCAGGACGAAATACTGAAAGCGGTACTTACCGAGGAACAGTTTACCATCTGGAAAGAGAAAATACAACCATCTATGCGTCCGCAGAGAACACCCGGCGGCGGTCGAGGTAAATAATTAGGATGAATTTCGGGCTATACTAAAAGCCGCTTCGCATTTTGCGGGGCGGTTTTTATTTTTTTGGTTGTATTAGTTTTATAGTTGGTGATAAACAGGGATAAATGATTCAGCTAATCTTTGTAACGGGCTGTCTGTTTAAAAAAACTAACATGAAAAAACTATTACTGTTTGCAGCCTGCGTATTTTTTAGTTCAGTGGTTTTTTCTCAAAAGCCATGCAGCCGTCCTGAATACCGACAGTTTGATTTCTGGATCGGGGAATGGGAAGCATTTGATTTAAAAGGTAATAAGGCGGGAGATAGTAAGATCAGCCTGATTTTGGACAGTTGTATTATTTTAGAAGAGTGGACCAGTGCCAGTATCAACCAGGGAATCCGCTATGCAGGTAAAAGCTTCAATACATACAATGCGGCAACAAAACAATGGCAGCAAACATGGGTGGACAATGTTGGTGGCAGTAATGAATACCTGTTGGGAAAATTTGAAAACAATAAGATCATTTACAGGTCTTCACTGTTCCCTTTCAACAAAGACACGATGGCCATACGCAAAATGACATTTACCAATTTAAATCCCGATAAGCTCCGCCAACATGGTGAAATTTCAAAAGATAACGGTACCAGCTGGACTACGGAATACGACCTGGAATACAGAAGGAGAAAATAAAATTTATTAAAGTTCTTAAACGTACTGAAAAACAAGAACGCAAACGGATGTTTTTAATGCAATGAATTCATTTTAACCAGGTCATTTTATCAGCAGGCGCAGTACAGGAATCACTGTAAAAGGTAAGTTGGCTGACAGGCAGAAGAAATGATGAGTGGAAAGATATTTTGGATTTATTATATGAACTTTAGAATCCAACTCTGCAATTTCTATTCATCACCAAAGCTGCTATATGAAAAGACTCTATTTTTTCTGCACATTGGCCATTGTTACCATTAATCTTTCAGCCCAAATGGATATACCTCCAGTCGGGGGAAATCCCAGGGCCATGATCGCTGAAGAATTGGGCATCACCAGCATCACAATACATTACGGCCGCCCCGATGTAAACAAACGGGAGGGTAAAATTTTCGGAGATGGTAACCTGGTTCCCTATGGTTTCAGTACGACCAATTTCCTTACCAGTAAGAACACATCACCTTGGCGGGCCGGTGCCAATGAGAATACGACCATTACTTTTGAGCATGATGTGAAAGTTGAAGGAAGAGACATTAAAGCCGGCACTTATGGTCTGCACATGGCACTGGCAGCAGATATGGTAACGCTTATCTTTTCCAATCAAAACGATGCCTGGGGCAGTTTTTACTACGAAGAAAAAAATGATGCTTTACGGGTAAATGTTAAGCCCGTCGCATTGGATAAAAATGTGGAATGGCTTAAGTATGAGTTTATTGAGCACAAAGAAAAATATTGTGTAATAGCCATGCAATGGGAAAAACTGTCAGTACCTTTTAAAATTGAAATGGATGTTGACAATATTGTAATTGCAAGACTGAGGCAGCAGGTTACCAGCCAGAAAGGGTTTAACAGTAATAATATGCTGCAGGCAGCCCAGTATTGTTTAAATAAGAATATTAACTTAGAAGAGGCGTTGGCGTGGAGCATCAGGGCTATCAACGGATTTCAGGGTCAAAAAAGTTTTATCACACTTCGTAACCTGGCCACGGCTTACGAAAAATTAAACCGTATCCCGCAGGCAGATTCTACGATGGATGAAGCATTACTGATTGCTACAGCTAATCAATATACCGCTTATGGCCGTCAGCTGATCGGGCAAAAAAGGACAGATAAAGCTATGGAGGTTTTAAAAGCCAGTGAGAAAAGATATGGCGATATGTTTGGTGTGAATAATGGCTTGATGAGCGTCTACTCAGCCAAAGGAGATTTTAAAAATGCCATAAAGTATGCAGAGAAAGCTTTGGCACAAGCCCCGAATGAAAACTCAAAAAAGCAGATAGAAGGGTTTCTAGTAAAACTGAAAGAAGGGAAAGATATTAATTAAAAGAGCCTTTTATATGGCTCTTGCCAACCCGGATTTATTAGCATGGCGTATATAAGTGGTATAGCTACCCAACCAGGTGCTGAATCAAAATTGAAATAAAAATGGGCAAAAGGGAAGGATAAACTGTAATTAAGGAATCAATAATTACACTGATCATATTAATAAACAAATAGATTAATGGCTACTGAGTTAAAAACAAAAAAGAATGATGCCAATGTGGAGGCTTTTCTTCAAACGATTGAAAATGAGGAAAAGAGAAAAGATTGTCTGACTATTCTCTCCATGATGAAAAAGATCACCAGGGAAGAACCAAAGATGTGGGGCAGCAGCATTGTAGGATTTGGTACCTATCATTATAAGTCTGAAAGAAGCAAACGGGAAGGTGATTGGTTTATTACAGGTTTTTCACCGAGAAAGCAAAATCTCACCATATACATAATGCCCGGAGTTTATTATTATAAAGAACTGGTTCAACAATTGGGCAAATGTAAGACCAGTGTTTCCTGTCTCTACATTAATAAGCTGAAGGATGTGGATACTGTCGTTTTGAAAGAGCTGATCAATACGGCATATAAGCGGATGAAAGAAATAGCAAATAAAAAATAACCAACAAAATCAATCAACATGGATAATGCTATCAGCTGGTTTGAGATACCGGCAACCGACATCGACAGGGCGCAAAAATTTTACGAAACTATTTTCCAGATACAGATGCAGCCCATGGATTTTCAGCAAACAAAAATGAGAATGTTTCCTCTTGATGACCCGATGAAAGGCATTGGCGGAACATTGATAGACAGTGGCGGGTTTCATAAACCATCTGCTACAGATGGTCCGCTGCTCTATCTCAATGGTAATCCGGATGTGCAAATAACGCTTGACAGGGTAGAAGCGGCCGGGGGGAAAATAGTAGTTCCTAAAACAGAGATCAGCCCGGAATATGGGTATATGGCCGTTTTCATTGATACAGAAGGAAACCGGATTGCCCTGCATTCAGTGCCAGAAAAATACCTGCAAAAGTAAAATCAAACAAACATGATAATACTATACATCATACTCGGCATAATTGCCGTTTTATTAATAACCGGTCTGTTTATCCCAAAAGGTATGCAAGCCACCCGGGAGATTATAATTAATAAGCCTAATGCCGATGTGTTTAACTACATCAAACAGTTAAAAAACCAGGACAACTATAGTAAGTGGGGCAGTATGGACCCTAATATGAAAAAAGAGTACCGGGGCATAGATTCGACGGTAGGCTTTGTAAGTGCATGGGAAGGAAATAAAAAAGTTGGTGCCGGCGAACAGGAAATAACCGGCATTGAAGAAGGTCGGAAACTAAGTACAGAACTACGCTTTATAAAACCCTTTAAATCAGTTGCTCAGTCCGCCATGACCACAGAAGCGTTAAGTGATAACAGCACCAAAGTAAGCTGGGGTTTTGAAGGCCAGATGAATTACCCGATGAATGTGATGAAACTGTTCATGAATATGGAAAAAGCTATCGGGAATGATTTCAGCACCGGCCTCAGCAATCTCAAAATAATACTCGAAAAGCAATAGTATGCAATCTAAAGCAACAACAGTAGATGCCTATCTGGCGGAATTGCCGAAGGACCGGCAAAAAGCAATCGCAAAACTCCGTTCGGTAATTAAGAAAAACCTTCCTAAAGGGTTTAAAGAAGGAATGGGTTATGGTATGATGGGCTGGAGTGTTCCACATAGCATTTATCCTGCCGGGTATCATTGTAACCCAAAAGACCCGCTGCCATTTATAGGGCTTGCTTCACAGAAAAATTTTATTGCTGTTTATCATATGGGTGTATACGCCAACCCCAAACTCCTGAAATGGTTTACAGAAGCCCATGCGAAAGCATCACCTAAAAAATTAGATATGGGTAAAAGCTGTATGCGGTATAAAAGAGCCGAAGACATTCCATACGAATTGATTGGTGAGTTGGCGTCAAAAATCACTCCTGAAGAATGGATTAAAACGTATGAGTCAGTTTTCAAAGATAACCGGAAGAAAAAATAAAATAATGCAGGCAAAGGTTTATCCTTATGGCAATGCTGTATATAAATGCAACTAAATGGATACTAAATTAAACAAGCACTTATGAGCAGTGAATCTATTGATAAGGCCACGCAAACACAGATAGCCAATATTGAAAAAAATACTGGTAAAAAACTGGTAGAATGGATTGCCATAGTCAACAAAAGTGGTTTTACCAAACACGGAGAATTGGTAAATTTTTTGAAAGAAAAGCATGGGTTTACACATGGCAATGCCAATACAATAGTGCATTTTGCCAAACAAAGCCATGCAGGCGCTGCAGAGAACAGCGATGACCTGATTACAGAACAATATAAAGGGAAAGAAAACCTGAAGCCCTGGTATGATAAGATAATGGCGGAGATAAACAAGTTTGGAAAAGATATAGAAGTGGCACCTAAAAAATCCTATGTCAGTTTGAGGAGGAAAAAACAGTTTGCCATCCTTCAGCCATCTACCAAAGACCGGCTGGATGTTGGGCTGAATATAAAAGGAGTAGAACCTTCAGGTAATGTGGAGGCAGGTGCAAAATGGAATGCCATGTGTACACACCGCATTCGTGTAGAAGAGGAAAAGACAATCAGTAAAGATTTGTTTAATTGGATAAGGCAGGCGTATGAACAGGCAGGATAAGATAAAATTAATAACTGCTGTTTTAATACTGGTTACTCAGTTTTCTTTTGCACAGAAAAATGGATGGAAGATTGCATATGTGTTGTGGCAGGATACTACTACAGTGGAGAATTCTATTCATAGTATGGACCCGGATGGGGAAAATGATAAATTAATCATAGATTATCCTGGTAGCAATTGGATGCCGATGACTGCCAGATATAAAATTTGGTTTCACCTGGGAAAAGATACAATAGGCAAAAAGGCAGGTTTATATTTTTATAATTTAAAAAATAAAACGGAAAAATATCTTTTTGATGCGAAAGGTCTTTACCAGGATATTGATTATCATAAGGGGCTAAAAATATATGCGGGTGGCTTCTTGCATAAGCCTGAGGGAAAAACAAAATCACAATATGATATTTTTTTATTCAATGAAGATGGCTCTTCAAAGAAACCGGTGACAAGTGATACTGCAATTGATTTGGAACCGGTATTCACTCCGGATGGGAAAAAAATTATTTTTCGCAGCAACCGTGACCGAAATCCGAAAAGCTGGGCAGAGTTTGAGATTTATAGTATCAACACAGATGGTACCGGGCTGAAAAGACTAACTTATAATCCCGATACTACACAAAACGTATTGCGGGCCAGCAGTCCAGTTATTACTCCTGATGGACGCATTGTTTTCGCCGGATATTGGGAAGGAACCTACCGCCTGATGCTGATGAATATGGATGGCAGCGATATCAAAGTACTGATTAAAATGGATGAAATGGAGCAAACTTCCTGCAGCTTTTCACCCGATGGGAAGCAGGTTGTTTTTACCGGCAGAATCAAAGGCAAACGAAATAATGATATTTACATCGTTAATACAGATGGAACCAACCTCCGCCAACTTACCAACGACTGGCGAAGAAAAGTGCAGCCCTTTATTATTACATCGAAATGAAATCAGCAATGAGTGGAAAATATTTTGTTCCCGGCTTTAGTACTACTATCGGCTTCCGTTGCATCGCACTCTTGTGCTTCCTGTTCGCTATTCAGCAGCACTGCTATGCTCAAAAAGGTAAAGGAACAGATAGATTATACTATACCCAATTAAAAACAGCCGAAGCCTACTACCGGCATAACCAGATAGGGGAAGCAAAAAATATATTACTCGCAGTTCCCGCAAACAAAAGAACTTTTGAGTGGCAGTTTCTGAATGCCCGGCTGGATAGGAGTATAAAGACTTTATCTTCCCATACTAAAGCAGTAGTGGGCATTGCTGTAAGTAAAGATGGAAAATATTTTGCAAGCGGTTCAGCTGATAACAGCATTATTATCTGGGATGCAGCATCCTGTCAGCTCATTCGCAAAATTGAAGCCCATAAAGGGCAGGTAACCACCCTAGATTTTTCTCCTGATAGCAAAACACTGATTAGTGGGTCTACAGATAAAACACTCCGGCTCTGGAATATAGCCGATGGAACAGAGATCAGGAATTTCAATGCAGATTTTAAACAGGGTATTTATCAGTGTAAATTCAGTAGCGATGGTAAAATGCTGGGAGTTGTTTCTTGGGAGAGAGGAGCAAATGGTGTGCAGGGATTTGCCAAAGTACTGGATGTACAGAATGGTATTTTGATAAAAAGGTTTGATACGGATGATCATCCCGCTTCAGCAGTTCAATTTTCTGCAGATAATAAGAAACTTTTTACCGGTACCTGGGGCTTTCAGATAAAGCAGCATGATATTGCATCGGTAAGCACGGACTGGAATTATGATATGCGGGAATTTGATTATTATACCGCTGTGCAATCAATAGATCTGAGCCGGGATAATAAGTATGTAGTACAGGGAGGGAAGGATAATAAAATCCGTTTGCTGAATGCAGCAGATGGAAAACTGGTTTATGTGATTGAGTCATGGCAGGGGCATAAAGAGTGGGTGAATGCTGTCCGTTTTTCTCCTGACGGAAAGCAGTTTGCCAGCATAAGCGATGATGGCTTGCTGAAGATATGGGAGACTGCGACTGGTATTAACCTCTTCACATTCAAAGGACATATTGCAGGTCTTAATCAATTAGCCTGGCACCCGGATGGGAAAAGAATTTATACTACCTCTGCAGACAATACCATTAAAGTCTGGGATATAAATGCTCCCGGCGAAATGAGTTTCAGGGCAAGTGTGATAGGTCCCTGGAATGCACCTGTTTCTCCTGATGGTAATTTGCTGGCTCCTGTTAACAGTGATAAATATCTTGCATTGTACAGCATAACAACGGGGAAACCGTTGATTTTCTTAGATAGCCTTTCTGCTTTTGCTGCCACATTTTCTTCTGATGGTCAATATTTGGCAACGGGATACAGAAATGTTATTGTTTACAATACTGCCACCGGGAAAAGGTTAATAACCGGCAAAGGGCACACAGGGGTTATTTACGGAATGGATTACAATGCAAAACTTAATTTATTTGTAACAGCGGCGGATAA
>Ga0209476_10002080_pt1 | contig 13442 bp, 12 predicted proteins | sample KloWWTrecipitate_FD_187179 | JGI IMG/M metagenome (GOLD analysis project Ga0209476, IMG submission 187179) | Active sludge microbial communities from Klosterneuburg, Austria, studying microevolution and ecology of nitrifiers - Klosterneuburg... | ecosystem: Engineered > WWTP > Aerobic digester... | reverse complement strand
GTCATCGCGAACGACAGGGCTCTACGATCGGCGTGGCGACCAGATCAAGCTCGACGAAGTTGAGCGGATCGCCATCTGACGAGATGGCGGCGCCGACGGCAGGGGCAGCGTCACCGTCGGTTCGGACGCCATGGGGCCACGACGGGTGGAGCGCAGGCCGGCGCGCGTGCTCACTGATCGAGCGACGTGGTCGCCACGATGGCGGTGAACTGCTCCAGCACCTCCGGCTGCCGTTGCTTCACGTACTTCGTGACCTTGGCATTTTCCAGCAGCTTCGCCAGGTACCCGCGGGCGAGCACCAGGTTGAGCACATCCTGGCCATATGACTGCTCGACCAGCCGATACTGCCCCTGAAGGTTCGACATCTCGCGCTCCATGCGGGCCATCTGTTCCGGACCGACTCCGACGACTTTGCGCGGGCGAACACCGTCCACCAGCGAGGTGCTTGGAGTGGCGACAAGCAGCGCTTCGGCGTAGGCCACTGTCATGTTGTTGGCGGCCACCATCAACTCGGCGCACTCGACCTGCCGCGTCGGCTTCATCTTGCGGATCACGCGGCCCAGTTCCACCGAGAACTGCCGGTCCTTGAACAACTCCACGGCTTCCGGGCAGATGCCCTCCAGCAGGTTGATCTTCTTGGTGATGTGGCTGATGTCCACGCTCAGGGCTTTGGCCAGGCGCTCGGGCGAGACGCCGCGCTCGACAGCCCGGCGGATCATGAAGTGCTCCTGGATCGTGGACAGCCGGTTGATGCGGTTGTTGTAGGTGTAGCTCTCGTCATCGGTGGCGATCAAGCACGGCGCGGCTTGGTGGCCCAGATCGCCCAGCGCAACCAAGCGGACGTGCCCATCGAGCAGTAGGTGCTGGCCAGAAGCGGCGTCCATCGCCGCCACCGACAGCGGCTCGATCAGGCCGACTTCCTCGATCGACGCGCGGATCTGGTTGTACTTGCGTGACGTCGCCAGGCCCACCGGTACCTTCCGCGACGGCAGGATCTTGTCCAGCGGCACCATCAGGGGCTCGGGCACGAACCCGAGCACAACGCCTGTCATGCCCGCCGCCCGTCAGGCCAGACCCGCTCCGCCAAATACTTCGGCAGGGTGTCCAGCCCTTCGGCGCGCAGGAGGTTGGTGAAGTTCTCGTCCTGAAAGAGTTCTTGTAGAGCGCTGACGACGAACAGCAAACGCTGCTGGGTGAAACCGGCCTTCCGGACCACGAGCTTTTGCCGTTCGACTTCCTTCTGGTAGGTTCGCACCAGACTCGATGTCGACACGTCGGCGCGTTTGCGCGGCGTGTTCTTGTCGATCGTCCGGCCTAGGTTGGCGCGGCGCTCCAACACCCGCCGGGCATCGATGAGGCGCTTGCCGCGCAGGGTGCCGGACTCATAGGCTTCCTGCAGTGCGGCCTGAACCGCTTGTTCGTCCTTGCCAGCGCCGACGATGGCCAGCGCTGCATTGAGCGGGATAGCCCCTTTCTCGACGGCAACCAACAGGCGCTGTTCACCCTGCTGCAGCAGTGTCAGCATGCCCTGCACGTACTTGAAGGCCAGCCCGGTTTTCGTGGCGATCTGCTTCGCGGTGTAGCCGGCATCCCGCAGCTGCTCGATGCCCGCCAACAGTTCCAATGGCCGCCATTGGCGCCGCGCAATGTTCTCGGCCAAGCTCATGATGAAGGCGTCTTCGTCACTTGCCACGATCACCAGCGCTGGGATGGCAGTTTCGCCCAAGGACTTGAACGCCTTTAGCCGGCCTTCGCCGCAGATCAGCAGGTAGTGCTCGGCGCCGTCGTCCAGCGTCCGTGGCGTCACCACGATCGGCTTCTTCAGGCCGATGGCCTTGATGTTGGCGACGACTTCGCTGAAGGCGCGGCTGTTGCGTTCCCGTGGGTTCAGCACCTCGATCTTGTCGATCGGCAACGAACGCACTTCGCCGACCGATAGCTGGGCAGTCATGCGGCAACCCTGAGCCTGGCTCTGGCCGCCATCCCGTAGAGGTAGTCCAGCGACCCGAAACGGTAGCTCTCGAACTCGACCGGGTTCTGCTCCGCCAGGCTGATGCGTGACGGCCCGAAGTCGATGCGCGGCAACAGGTAGTAGTCGAGCTGCGCCTGGTTGCTGGGGTCCAGGCGCGCGGCGACCGAGATGTCCGGTGACAGGCTGCTGTCCAGCCGAATCTTCCAGCGGTTGTGACCGCAGGGCGTGGTCTGGCACCTGGCCAGCACCACCGAGACCGAGAACTCTCGGTTCACCCACAGCAGGTCGGTTGCCGGATCGCGGACCACCGAGCCGCCCAGGCTGGCGATCTGCTTCTCGATCTGTTCGACGATCTCCGGGTGGGTGCGCCGCAGGAAGCGGTTGATCTCCAGGAACCGGTAGTCGCGATCGGGCGTGTAGCCGACCATCTGGTAGGCCCGGATCAGGCTGCCGAAGCGGTGCACGTAGACCGACGCCGAGGGCATGCCCTCGGATTCGTCGATCACCAGGCCCGACAGGAAACCGCGGTGGCGGTAGAGGCCACGCAGCCGGTCGATCAACTCCTCGTCCGTGTAGCGGCGGGCGCGCGCGCGGATGATGCCCTGTGCGGTGTAGAACACATCGGGCGCAACGATGCCGGTGAAGGCGCCTTCGCGGCGAATCCACATGTCCGGCGTGTTCACCACCCGCAGCTTCTTCAGCTTGAACGACACCCGGTTGTAGACGTTGTGGCCGACGTACTTTTCGTTGGTCAGCACCTCGTGCACGGTGGCGCGTGTCCAGTCGCGGCAGAGATCGGTCTGCACGCGCATGCCGTTGAGGCGGCCAGCGATCTCGGATTCGACCAGGCCGTCGTCGATGAACCAGCGGTAGATGTCGTTGACGATGCGGACCTCGTCGTCGGGCCCGGGCATCAGGATCACGCGATCGGTCTGTAGGCTCTTGTGCTCGCCCCGCGCCAGTTCGGTCTTCACGGCGCCTTGCACGTCGACAAGGGTTCGCCGCAGCCCATAGCCCGCAGGGCCGCCTTGTCGGAACCCCAACTCGATCAGCCGGCACTGGCCGGCGAACACCTTGGCCGACAACTCTCGGCTGTATTCACCTGCCATGGCGCGCTTGACGCCTTTGACGATGGTCGACACCGGCGAGCCGTCGTTTTCGAACTGCTCGGCGCAGTAGGCGACCTGAATCCCGGCGCGGCGGCAGATGTACTCGTAGTACGCGCTCTCGTCCGCGTCCTGAAACCGCCCCCATCGGCTGACGTCGTAGACCAGGATGATCTGGAAGTCGGCACGGCCGTTCTGAACGTCAGCGATCAGGCGCTGCAGGGCCTGGCGGCCGTCGATGCGCAGGCCACTCTTTCCTTCATCGGCGTAAGTCTGGACGATCTCGATGCCGCGGCGAGAGGCGTACTCACGGATCTTGTCGCCCTGGTTCTCGGTCGAGTACTGCTGGTGCTCGGTCGACATGCGAACGTACTCAGCCCCACGCATTCGTGGCGGTGGCGGTGGCACGTCTTCAGTGATGTTGTCGTTGCCCGAGTCCATGGGGGCCTCACCTGGAGGGTGGCGGGATGGCTATCGCTGCCGATGCACGCCAGGGTCCGTTGCGCGTACGTTGGTCGTCGGCACGGCGGCGAGCAGGCGCGTTGCGGCGTGTGTGGTGACAGTAACAGTGTTGCCCCAAAAAGCCGAACGAGTCGTCTCTTTGCAAACTCGGCGGAATGGCCTCAAGTGCTTGTCAGCACTGTGATTTCGACGATCCACACGTCCATCTTTGCAACGCCCTTGGGGGCGATGGCGCTGAGTCGGTAGGTGCCGGAAGCCAGCGCCGGCGCGGGCTTTGACGCGTCCATCTTTGCAATCGTGCCGACGCGTTGCGTGGCGCTGCGCGCACGCTGTTGCTCGCGATTGCGTTGGGTGTACTCCGGATGCGTGGCGCGGTACCGCTGCCAGTAGTCGGGCTGGCTGTCCAGCCACTTCCTCTGGGCCCTGGCCTGGTTCTGGCGGTAGTCGTCGTCGGTCTGGCGCTTCTCGCGCTGCCACAACTTGCGGCGCTGGCGTTGGCACTCGGGAGCGGAGCAGTAGCTCTGGTCGGGCGACTGCGTTCGCAGCGGGATGGGATCGCCACACGCCAGGCATCGTTTGATTCCCATGATCGTTCCCCCCGTGAAGACGCTGCGTCGTGCAGCGATTCAAGGGGGTATCGCTGCGATCACCGCCGATCGGTGGTACCGACCGAAGGGCAACAGCGCCGCGCACTCTGCAAGACCTGTGGAGGGCTGACTGCTTTGGGCGAGCAGCACCGCTGACGACTTGACGCAGCGCCGGCAGTTCGCGCCCATGCGTGCGGCGAATGCCTGGAGCGCCGAGCGCTTCAACTGCATGGATGGCGCCCGACTGATGTGCGCTTGGGGAGCAATGCCGTCGGCGGTGAGCTGACCGGGGCATCGACGGCGGACTTGAGGTGGCGACGTTTCGTGGGAGCGTGAGTTGGCTCACCACACCGAGGTTGCCACCATGTACGAGTTCACCACCATCAGCGGTCGCGTCATCGAGGCCAGGCGCTACATGAACCGATGGCCACGCCTCAATGAGCCCGACCCGGCGCGGGAGCGCTGGGAGGTGTGGATCAGCGAGCGGTCCAGCAGCGAGGTCAAGCTGACGGTGGCCAGCCGCATCATGCCGGCCAGGTGTGGGCACTCGGTGACGTTCGTGGTGGCCGACGGTCGACCGGTGGGCATGGTCAACTTGACCATCGGCGCCAGCGTGAACTTCACCCGTGCTGATCCGATGCCCGTGCTGCAGAGCCGCGACGTGATCTGGCCGGTGTTCATGTCGTTGGGCGGGCTGATGCTTGCGGCGTTCACATCGACGCTCGTCCTCGTCGCAGCCGTGCCGTTGGCAGTTCTCTACTTGCCCACCGTGGTCGTGGCCCGTTGGTTGGTACGTACGCGCCTGCAACGCGACGTCGATCTGCGGCTCAGTCAGGTCCGGACCGAGGACGTCGTGCGGCCGTTCCCCAAGCGCAGCTGACCGCTCCGTGCGCACTTTCGAGCTTCCCCGAAGCAGGCGCGGCACCTGCGCCAACTTCTGGCCGAGAAAGATGATCGTTGCACTGTCGCTGAATTCTCGCGACGATAGGCACCATGGAAAAGCAGCCTGACGATCTGGCCGCCGCCGGCCAGGTGCGGCGTATGCGCGTGCTGGTGGGCGGGCGCGTGGAGATCGAGCGAGAGATAGTGCGCCTGTGTGCGCAACGGCACTTTGACCCAGCCCGCTTAGACGATCTCACGCGTCAACTCGCAAGGCCGTCGAAGGCCGAACTTCGGGTTGTGACGAGGGGAGACTTGCTCCCGCCGGCCCTGCCTAAGGAGTGAAGCTCGGCAGATGGCGGCCCTTGCAGAGCGGTAGCAGTCGCTCCGCCCCAACGCCTCTGGGGCCTGCTCATTAGAACGAGGGTTACTCAAGCGTCGTCGACGACCGAAGGCTTATGAGGCCCTCAAACTGGAATTTTCTGGGACTTCCTGGGATTCAGGATATCCATATAGATCAATGATTTAGGTCTTTCGTCGTCTCCCGAGATTCCGTACCATTCCGCTCAAGACTGGCACCAAACTGGCACCAGGAAAGAGTGTCCTCACTGGCACCGTAGGGACTCGATGCACCAGTCGAGGCTGAAAACCGGGGCCCATCGACGGCGTTGACATGAGCTTGAACAGACCGGGCGGCATCTCTCCGCTCCTTAAACACGCACCCGCCGGAACCTACGTGACGGTCGAGCAACTGCCGCACGGCGGCTCGCTGCAGGCCCGCATGCTCTCCACGCAGGCGGTGCAGTTGTACTGGCGCTACTCGCTGGACGGCCGCACCTTTCGCGAGCCCATCGGCGTTCACGACCCGTCGGCGCCGCCGAAGAAGATGGAGCCGACGCCGCGCGGGTTCAGCCTGGCCGCCGCGCGTGAGCGCTGCCGGGAGTTGGCCATGCGGCATGAGCAGCACCGGGACGATGGCGGGCTGCGCGGGGCGAAGCTCAGCGCGCGCGAACGCCTGGCGCAAGCCCGCGAAGAACAACAGCTCGCGGAAGCGGCGGCTGCCGCGGCAGCCGCAGAGCGGGCCAGGCACTCGCTGGCCGCATTGCTGGACGAGTACGTGAAGCTGCAGCGCAGCAAGGGCCGCATCAGTGCGCGCGAAGCAGAGGGATCTTCGACCGGCATGTCGTGGAGGCCTGGCCCGCCATCGCACAGGCGCCGGCGTCCGAGCTGTCGCAGGAGCAGGTGGTGGATATGCTGCGCAGGCTCGTCGAGCAAGGCAAGGGCCGCACTTCCAACAAGCTGCGCACCTATCTCCGCGCGGCTTACCAGTGCGCCATGGATGTGCGGGTGTCGGCGTCGATCCCGGTCGCCTTCAAATCCTACGGCGTGCAGAGCAACCCGGTGGCGCTGACAAAACGCGACCGCCAGTTCGACAGCGCAGACAAGCGCCCGCTGACCATCGACGAACTGCGAGCCTACTGGCGGCTGATAGAGAAGTTGCCGGGCCTGCGCGGGCGATGCCTGCGGCTGCACCTGCTGACGGGCGGTCAACGCATCGAGCAGCTCGTGCGGCTGCGCTGGGCCGATGTGCGCGCCGACGCGATCACCATCCACGACGCCAAGGGACGCCCAGGCCAAGGCGCGCGGGCGCACACGGTGCCGATCACCAAGGGTGCTGCGCGCGACATGCAGGCGCTCGAACGCGTGGGCGACCATGTTTTCTCAACGACGAAGGGCGTCAAGTCGATCTTCGGCACGACGCTGTCGGGCTGGGCGGCCCAAGTCGTCGGCGATGCGATCGAAGGCTTTCAGCTCAAGCGTGTCCGGTCCGGCGTGGAAACGCTGCTGGCAGCGAACCGCATCAGCCGCGAGATCCGCGGGCATGTGCAGTCGCATGGGCTCACAGGGATCCAGGCGCGTCACTATGACGGGCACGACTACATGCTGGAGAAGCGGGAAGCGCTCGAGGTGCTCGCGCGCGAGCTGACTGGCGGTGCTGCGCGGCCGAAAGTTGCGAAGCCTCGCCGCAAGGCACCGTCGGCTAGTCAGCGCGCAGCTGGCTGACCAAATGCACCCCACCTGACAGCCTTACATTGGCGTCGATGCGAGCGCGCACCACCATCACCTCCGACTACTACGCCACCGTCGGAGGCTGCAACACTCGAATCACGTCTGCGCGGCTCACTGCGGCGTGTGCCTTCGACTTTGAACATGCTCAGACCAAAGCAGACATATGCACACACCATTAGACGAACACGCCTTTGCTGGAGCCTTTCGAGCCGGCGATTCTCGCCGATACGGCGTTGACCTAAAGAAGAATCGAAAGGCAGTCATTGATAGCGCAATCGCGACTGCGACCAATGGATTCCCTGCATTCTCCCCAATACATGCCACCTTCGTCAAAGGTCGAAAGTGCTCATCTGTCTCTGATTACTCGCAGGCTCTAATTCTAAGAGTTCTTGCAAAATTCATTGCCCGCCGCTTTCGTGTCGAAATCAAGAACCGAGATCGCGCAGTAAAGGGAGTCATCGAAACCCTCTCCGATTCAACACCTATTTATCTCGTTCGGCGTGATATTTCATCATTCTACGAAACGCTGCCGCTTGAACGAACTATCAAGCGACTTACTCACGACGTTTTTGTCCCGATGCTGCTGCGGAAACACCTCAACTGCTTCTTCAGCACATTTTGCGCAACTACAACAATCGGTTTGCCTAGGGGAATTTGCTTAAGCCCGATTCTTGCCGAGCTTGCAATGGAAGAATTTGACAAAGCAGTCAGGCAGCTTCCTGGCGTATACAAGTACTTCCGCTACTCTGACGACATACTAATATTTTCCTATGAGCCGACAGGCAACATTGAGACGGCACTACCCAATTTCTTGCCTACCGGAATGTCTTTCAATGCCACGAAGTCTGCAAGTATCTCGCTCAACTGCGAGGACAAGGGTCACCAAGCGATTGTTCAACTGGAATACCTCGGATACAGCTATCGAGTCTCCAATATGTGCGGCAGCAAGGACCCACGAAAGGTGTACGTCGGAATATCTGACCGCAAGATCTCAAAACTTAAAACAAAAATATTGTGCTGTCTCAAGGCAAACCAACGGGATAAGGACTTTCAGCTGCTGAAAGATCGTCTGAGATTTCTTTCTGGAAACTATGTCGTTTATCGACAAGGCGCCACTTCCGTGAAGTCATCGAAGTATGCAAAATCAGGAATCCACTATAACTATCGCCTCTGCGGAACCTATGAAAAGGGCGAGGTCAACAAGCATCAGGGCGCCGAACTGAAAGCATTGGACGGCTTTTATCAATCGCTGATAAGACCCGGAAGTACGATTGGCGCCCGGTTCAACCCTGTCCAGCGAAATGCACTAAAGACAATCTCGTTCTTTAAGGGTTTTGAACTCAAGCTGATGACTAGGTTTTCGGCACAACGAGTACAAGAGATCAAAAGGGCCTGGCGAAATGTCTAAGCGCATCAAGAAGAACTTCTGGCGCTTCAGGCCGCTTCTGACTGAAACCTTGCCGTATGAGTTGCCGGTCATTTTCGGTAACGATCGTCTCTACTACAGCCAGTGCCGATCACTTGACCCTTTGGCAAAACCGCTCATTGACAAGCTCCTACGTGGGTGGCGAGGGCACACCGTTCCATACAGCTATGGTGTTCGCAAAGATAGTGACCGTACAACGCAACTCGGGCTAGTTCATCCCATAACACAACTTGAGTTCTGCGATTTCTATGCTCGACACGAATCATCGATTCTCGACTACTGCAATAGGAGCGAATACTCCTTGCGTCGGCCCGCAGCTGTGGCCGCCGTGTATGTGGCCTCTCTAGGAGCATTGAACGACTCAGTACACAAAACCGGCGAAGTCCACTTAACACCGGAAGGCTCCGAACCTGAGCTCTCGAAGCTCGTCTCCTACTTCGCTTACGAGAAATACAATCTTCTCAACAAGTTCTACGAGTCGCGAGAGTTCATTCGACTCGAAAAGAAGTTTGAACTCCTCAAGCAACTCGATATTTCAAAGTGCTTTTACAGCATCTACACGCACTCCATTACATGGGCAACGAAAAGCAAAGAGTTTGCCAAGAAGAATAAGGGTGCGCATTCGTTCGAGTCGAGTTTTGATTCGTTGATGCAGCGATCAAACTATAACGAGACCAATGGTATTGTGGTTGGTCCCGAGTTCGCCAGAATATTTGCGGAAATCATTCTTCAGGACGTGGATCAAAAGGTCCAAAGGCTGCTCGCAGAAGACGCTCTGTTTGAAGGGCAGCAGTACTCGATACGTCGGTACGTGGACGACTACTCGGTCTTCTCCAATAGCGCAGAGATTGTTAGGAAAATCGAATCGCTACTGCGACGGGAGCTACTTAAATACAAGCTTCATGTCAACGAGTCGAAGGTTCGAGATTACCATCGTCCATTCGTTACGAACCTGACCCAGGCACGCGCAGACACCCGAACTAGAATTAACGGCGTCAGCGAAGTCCTTGTCAGTCCGGATTGGAAGGCAGCCACCGCAGCCAGCAGCAAACAGCGTCACGCGATCGGTGGTTTAATTCACGACCTACGTGTTATAGCGAAGCGTCATGACGTTCCATTCAGCAGTTTGAGCGGAAGTTTGCTTGGAAGCCTGCGGGCGTTATCTCGTGCCGCAAATAAGTCGCTGAACAAAGGGTCAACTGTCTCTGTGGAGAATTGGATCTTCGCCACTCGAAGTATTATCGACTGCGCTTTCTACATTACATCTGTCGATCTACGAGTTCGGACCACTTATGGCCTATGCCAACTTCTTTCCATAATTCAGGATGGCCTGCGGGCACTTCCAGCAATCGGTGGTGATTTCATTACTCATACGATTTCAGAAGAGTTGGTGGCGGTAGCCAAAACTGCATTGATCGCTGGCGAACAGACACCCGGAGAGGATAGTGTCGAGCTCTTCAATCTACTCATATGCGGCTCACATTTGCTTAAGCAGCACTTCACGAAGAATGGACAAGTTGAGAAAATTCTCGACACTCTGCTTGCGGGTGATCTAACTTACTTTAAGTACATTACTCTGAAGTATTGCTATCTGCGTGATCCATCTTATTTCGCGAAATCATTAACCGAGCTTAATCAGCGAGCAGAGTCTTTACTTGATTGTCTGGATTCCATCAAGCTGAAGAGTGAGCGATTTCATTTGTTGTGCGACTACCTAAGCGCGCCTGACGTGGACGTTGCCCGAAAGCGCGCGGTGTTCGTTAAGCGTTACGGTGGAACACCAAGCAATGCGGCGTTGACGAAGCTCGGCGAATCGATCGGATTTACCGATTGGACTGGCATGGAGTTGACTGCCTTCCGCGGACGGTTACGGGCTGAGGTTCTCAGCCCTTTCGAAGTGCGCGGGCGCAGGGTTGTCCACCGGCGGCGTGGCGCATGCCACGCAGGCGCCGACGGTGGGCAACCCGTGTTCACCGCGCGGCGGTGACGGATTGATGTGCTTGTTCTCGTAGTTCATCGGCGACAGGTAGCTCAGCGCGCTGTGGCGTCGGCGTGGGTTGTACCAACCCTCGATCCAGGTGAACAGAGCCAAGCGCGCTTCGGTCTTCGTCTGCCAGCTCCTGCGGTCGATCAGCTCACACTCGAGGCTGGCGAAGAAGCTCTCGGCCATCGCGTTGTCGTAGGCATCGCCCACGCTGCCCATCGAGGGGCGCACGCCCATCTTCTTGCAGCGCTCGCCGAAGGCGATGCTGGCGTACTGGCTGCCCTGGTCGCTGTGATGGATCACGTCATCGGGCCTGCGCTGCTGCAGCGCCATGTTCAGCGCGCTGAGCACCAGCTCGGCGGTCATGGTCTCGCCGATGGCCCAGCCCACTACACGCCGGCTCCAGGCGTCGAGCACGATGGCCAGGTAGATGAACCCGGCCCAGGTGGGCACGTAGGTCATGTCGGCCACCCACAACTGGTTCGGGCCGTCGGCTTCGAACTTGCGTTGCACGAGATCGGGCGCCTTGGCGTCGTGGCGGCAGCTTCGCGTCGTGATCGTGAAGCCACGGCGCCGGCTGATGCCGCGGATGCTGTGGCTTCTCATGAGCCGCGCCACACGCTTGCGACTCACGATGACACCTTGGTCGATCAGCTCGGCGCGCACGCGCGGCATGCCATAGGTGTGGTGCGAGTCGGCGTGCACTGCACGGATGCGTTCGGTGAGCGCCGCGTCGGCCAGCGCGTGAGCACTGGGGGCTCGATCGCGCCACGCGTAGTAGCCGCTGGTCGACACGCCCAGCACGCGGCACATGGTGGCCACCTTGGCGTCGGCCTGGTTCGCGTTCACGAGTTCGTAGACCCGATGGACGTCTTGCCGTCCTTGCCGGCGAACCAGGCCGTAGCCTTTGCCAGGATGTCTCGCTCCTGCTCGAGCTGGCGCACCCGTCGTCGCAATCGGGTCAGTTCGTCGCGCTCGGCGCTGCTCAGAACGTCTTTGCCGCGAGAAGGCTTGCCGGCGTCGGCCGCGGCGCGCGCGACCCACGCGGTGACGCTCTGCGCGCTGACGCCGAACTCACGCGACAGCTCGGCCGGCGTGCGCCCGGCCATGTGCAGTTCGACGATCTGCTGCTTGAATGCCTCCGGGTACGGCGGCTTGGTCTTGGGCATATCGGACTCCTTCCTTCTTGACGGTAAGGTGTCCGCGAAAACGGGTCAACTTCAACTTCAGTTGCCTGCTAGACGCTCGCGAGAGTCTAGAAGTGGTGAGAGTGTTGTTCTGAAGTTGCTGAGCAATCGAGGTCAACCGTCGTAACTCGGTAGAAAGGGCGTCAAACCCCGCGCAGCACGCTGAACTCCCTGAATAGCCGTACCGGCAGCGGCGTCTCCAGCTTCCACACGATGCTCATCGGCCGGTCGCCTTCGGCGGACTCCAGCGCCACGCGTCCGCAGGCGCGGTAGGCATCGCCCTTGCGCGGGCGCACGAAGAGCTGGAACTGCCACCCGTTCGTGGAGCTCTCCAGATAGCGCCGCCCGCCGGGCGTGTCCGGTCCTGCGCTGTTCTGCGTCTGCCAGTGAAAGCGGTCGGCGCTGATCGCATAGTCGTGATAAGAGATGCGGTCGTGATAGCCCTCGCTCTTGTCGAGCGTGACGAACAGAAGTTCGGTCTTGCGGCTGTTCAGCGGCAGCACGCCAGCCTGGAACGGGGCACGCCGCGTCGCGGTCAACCAGCCCACGGCCGTGAGCACTTCGCGCGCGCCGTAGGCGGCGTGCAGGCACAGCGGCGTGTCTTCAAGCCCGGGTACTGGCGTCGCTGCAACGTTCGTGCGGGCCTGCAGCAGGCCCGACAGCTCGACCAACTCATCGGCGATGGCAAAGTGGCGCTCGATACGATCGATGAAGGCTTCGAGGCCTGCCGCCTGCTCGTGCCGACCATCGATCTGGTAAGCCAGCATCTGCACGCCAAGTGCATCCTTCGCATTGAGCGTCGGCGGGTGGCCTTGCCGCGAGCCGACCGCGGCCATCACGTCGAGCCGCTGCGGGTCGTCCACGTGCAACAGGTCTCCGAAGCGGCGGCTGAAGTAGTCCTCTTCGGGGCCGGGCTCCGCAGCGATCAGGCCGGCGTCGCGCTTCAGTGCCGTCCAGCCGCTGCGGCCCTGGCCGGTGCCTGCGCGGTAGACGTCACCGAGTTCCAGCGCTTGGTCGCGCAGGAAGTCGGCCAACCGCACCGAAGCACGGCCGCGCAGGGCTGCATATGTCTGGAGCTCCGTCTTCAGGCGGCGCCAGTTCTGCGTCGTCAACGCGCGCAGACCCTGCAGCACCTGCTCTCGCGTCTGGCGCTGAAGGTGGATGTGGCAGCCGGGCGGGAGGCTGCCGAAGCCGTTCTCGACGCCGTCCACCAGCTCGCGGCGCGACAAGCCGGTCAGGCTCGACAGCAGGCGGTCGAACCGGAAGTCGGCACGGTGCTGGCCCACAAAGTCGAGCACCAGGCAGCTCTCCTTTCCCGGTGCCAGGCGCAGGCCGCGGCCGATCTGCTGCTGGAAAAGCACCGGGCTCTGCGTGGGCCGCAGCAGCAACAGCGTGTCGACCATAGGCAGGTCGATGCCTTCGTTGTACAGGTCGACCGTCACCAGCGCGCACAGCTCGCCGCTGAGCAAGCGCTGCGGTGCCCGGCGGCGCTCCTCGGGGCTTGTCGTGCCCACCACGCAGGCGGCCGGCAGGCCCGCACGGTTGAGCCAGTCGGTCATGAACTCAGCATGCGCGACCGATACGCAGAACACCAGGGCACGCGACCGTGATGCATCGGACGCCAGGCGACGCCATTCATTCACCGCCAGCCGGGCGCGCACATCATTGCCTGTGACCAGGTTGTCGACCGCCTCGCGCTCGCCAGGCCTGTCCCACGGCACCGCTGAGAAGTTGGTGGCATCGTCGCAGGCGTAGTACTCGAACGGCGC
>Ga0209476_10002078_pt1 | contig 13450 bp, 10 predicted proteins | sample KloWWTrecipitate_FD_187179 | JGI IMG/M metagenome (GOLD analysis project Ga0209476, IMG submission 187179) | Active sludge microbial communities from Klosterneuburg, Austria, studying microevolution and ecology of nitrifiers - Klosterneuburg... | ecosystem: Engineered > WWTP > Aerobic digester... | reverse complement strand
TTCACAGCGCGCGCACATCGTCGAGGGCGCGCTCATTCGCACTCCGCGGGCGCTGCCCGAGTGGCAACCCGGCAACCCCGTCCCACCGCCGGCGCCCACCGACACCAACTCCTCCGCCGCCGGTCTGGTGCCTGCACTGCTCGGCCTGGCCGGCGCCGGCGCGATAGCGGTCGTGATGCAGCAACCGATGTTCCTGCTGTTCGGTGCGCTGGGCGGTCTCGTCGCGCTCGGCAGCTGGGGCGCTCAGCGGATCGGCGCGCGCCGCGCGCGACAGCGAGCCGCCGCCACGTTCGCGGCGGCGCAGGCGACCTACCTCGCCGACGTGCTGCGCGACCGCGAACTCTTCCGCCAGTTCCACCTCGCGACCGTCCCGACCGTCGCGACCGCGTTCGCCACCATCACGACGACCACCACCGCACTGTGGTCGCGCCGCGGCGGCCACGTCGACGCGTTCGTGGCCGCGCTCGGTCGTGGCGACATCGCCTGGCCCGATGCGGCACACGAGACCGGCGAGCTGGCCGATCGCGAGGCGAGAGATCTTCCGATCGCGGCCGAGCTCGGCGGTGGAGCACGACTGGCGGTGCGCGGCCCGCAGGGGCTCGCGGTCGCGCGCTCGCTGCTGATGCAGCTGGCCTCCTCGTGCGGCCCCGCCGACCTGCGGATGGTGGTCGTCACCGACCGGCCGGCGCACTGGGACTGCATCCGATCGCTACCGCACCTCGGGCTGCCGGACGGTTCGGTCGCGGTCATCAGCGAACCCGAGCTGACCGCCCTGCTCGCCGACCTCGGGGAGCATCACGCACACCTGCTGTTCGTCACCGACCAGCCCTCGCTGCTGGCCACCCGCACCAGCCCACTCCGGCGTGCACTCGCCGACCCAGACCTGCACGCGCTGATCGTCGTGCTACACGCTGACGCCGGGGTGCCGCACCTGTGCACCAGTGTCGTCACCACCGGCGCAGGGTCGAGCGGCCGATGGGTCGCCGACACTCACGCAACGATGTTGCCGGTGCCCGTGCGCTGCGCCGGGCTCAGCGAGCGCAGCGCGTTCACCTGTGCCGCCGCGCTGCGCGGCCTGATCGACCCCGAAGACCCGTTGAGCGTCGCAACCGGCATGCCACGCGACATCTCGCTGGCAACGCTGCTCGCCACCGAAGGCGGTACCTCGTTGACCCCCGCCGGCATCGTCGCCACCTGGGTTGCCGCCGGCGCCGACCCCAGCCCACGCACGCTGATCGGTATCGCCGCCGATGGAGTGGTCGATATCGATCTCGTACGCGACGGCCCCCACGGCCTGATCGCCGGCACAACCGGCGCCGGGAAGAGCGAGTTGCTCCGCAGCATGGTCGCCGGCATGGCGGCCGGCGCGAGCCCGGCCCATCTCTGCTTCGTGTTGGTCGACTACAAGGGCGGCGCCACCTTCGATGCCTGCGCAGCACTGCCCCACGTGGTCGGCGTCATCACCGACCTCGACGACCACCTCGCCGATCGCGCGCTGCGCAGCCTGCACGCGGAGCTCCGTCGTCGCGAAGGCATCCTGCGCGACCATGGCGCCGCCGATCTCACGACGTTGCGGACGGTCGCCCCCGATGTGCTGCTGCCCCGACTCGTCGTCGTGATCGACGAGTTCGCCGCGCTGGTGGCCGAACAGCCGAACTTCCTGCACGCCCTGGTCGGTGTCGCCCAACGCGGTCGCAGCCTGGGCGTGCACCTCCTGCTGGCGACGCAGCGGCCCAACGGCGTCATCAGCGACGACATTCGGGCCAACACCAACCTGCGAGTCGCGCTACGCCTGCAGGACACCGCCGATGCCAACGACGTGGTCGGTGTCCCCTCTCCGGCGATGCTGCCCCGCGGCCTACCGGGCAGAGCGGTGATGCGGCTCGGCGCCGACGACCACCTCACCTTCCAGACCGCCAGGTGCACGACCACTCTGCCCGGTGGCACCGAGACCGAACTGCACGTATTGGTGCGCTCGATCTGCGAAGCCGCTCGGCTGGCCGGCTCGCCGCGCCCACCCGCCCCGTGGCAACCGGCACTGGCGACGAACCTCACACGCGACCACGTACCCGCCGACGCGATCGGGCTGATCGACGATCCCGATCAGCAGCAGATCTCGCTACTGCGATGGGCACCGGCCGAAGGCCACCTCCTCATCGCCGGTAGCCCGGGAGCGGGCGCAACCTCCGCGCTGTGCACGCTGGCCGCCGCATCGACAGCGGAGATGTACGTCATCGACGGCCGCGGCAGCGACAGGCTCGGCGAGTTGGCTGCGCACCCGCTCTGCGTCGCCGTCGTGCGGCTCCACGAACGCGAGCGAATGATGCGGCTGCTCTTCCGCTTGCGGACGATGATGCGCGCGCGAACGGTCGGTGGTGTGCACGAAGCGACGGTGTTGTTCATCGACGGGATCGACGCACTTCGGCGAACACTCGACGATCTCGACACGGCCGCTGAGTTCGATGCCCTGGAGGAGATCCTGGCCGACGGCGAGGCCGCGGGCATCACCATCGTCGCCACCACCGAGCATGCGGCTGCCGTGCCCGCGAGCCTGCTGGCACGATGCCCGCACCGGTGGGTGATGCACCTCAACGACACGCATGACGGAGCCATCGTCGGCGTCAACGCGGCACGTGTGCCCGGTGTGGGAACACCGGGCAGGTTGGTGGTGGCCACGACCGGGCTGGTGGCCCAACTGGTGCACGAGACAAATCCATTGCCCTTCGGAACACACGACGGCAGCCGAATGTCGCAGGGCATCACCACCGTCGCGCCGCTCGTCGACGCGGGCGACCTGCCGGCGGGCCTCGCATTCGACGGGAGTACATCACTGCCGCTGGGCATCGACTTCTCCAGCGGTGAGGCGCACTGTTTCGAACTGGTCGAATTTGAACACATCCTCGTTGTCGGCGGGGCTCGATCGGGACGCAGCAGCGCCCTCGCCCGCGTGGCGGCGGCGTGGCAACAGGCGCGTCCCAACGGATGCGTTGCCGTGATCGATCCACGAGGCAGGAGCACGCTGCCCACGCAGATGAGCGCACGCGACACCTCGCTGCTCGACGACCTGCCACAGAGCGGCCCGTTGCTGCTGCTGGTCGACGACGCCGAGATGGTCGACGACCCCGGTGGCCGACTTGCCGCGTTGGCCGCGGGGGCTCGATCGAACACCTGCATCGTTGCAGCTGGGCGACCCGATGCCCTTCGCCAGCTCTACGGTCACTGGACCACCGTCGTTCGCCGCAGCCGATGCGGGGTGGTGCTGACCGGCGGCAGCGACCTCGACGGCGACCTGCTCGGCGTCGTACTCCCCCGGCGCATACCCGTGCCCGCGCGACCTGGGCTGGCCTGGTCGGTCAGTAGCGGCATCGCCACTCTCACCCAGATCGCACTGACCACTCGACGGCCGGTCGCGGACGGCAGACACTACGTTGAGGCCCATGAGCGAATTTCCTGAGCCTTCGGTCGCCGAGCCCACAGTCCCGTTCGTGGCCCACGACGAGCCCAAGAAGCGTCGATCGGGGCTGCTCCTCGGCGTCGGCATCCTGGCAGTCGCTGCCATCGCCGCCGGCGGTTTCCTGCTCCTGAAGAAGGACACCGCCGAGGCCGGCTTCTCGCTCGCCAAAGCCAGCGCAGCAGCCCAGGAGACGAAGGCCGTGGCGTTCAGCATGACCATCGGCGCGATGGGCCAGACGATCACCGCCGAGGCCGAGACCGACAGCGACAGTGGTCTCAGCCACATCGTGATGAACCTCGGCCAGGTCGCCGGCTCGATGGAGATGGTCCTCGACACCAACGGCAAGGCCGTCTACTTCAAGAGCGACTTGCTCGCCGGCCGCGCCCCGGTCGATACCGCCTGGGTGAAGATGGACAGCGCGTTCATGGCGAACCACCCCGAGGTTGGTGGGGAGGCCATCTTCGAATCGGCCGACATGGGAAACCCGCTCGATGCGGGAGCCATGTTCGAGAATGCGAAGTCGGTCACCGAGATCGGTTTCGATGAGGTCGACGGCGTCAAGGTCAAGCACTTCCAAGTCGTGGTCGACACCGCAGCAGCGATGAAGGTGTCACCCCAGCTGCAGAAGCAGGTCGATCAACTCAAGGGTGACATTCCCAAGGAGTTGACCTACGAGGTGTACGTCGACGAGCAGAACCAGATTCGCCGCACCACCATCGACATGGTGACGGCCGGGCAGACGACGTCGGTCGACGTGGTCATCAAACCGCAGACCGAACCCATCGTCATCGAGATCCCCGATCCAGCCGACGTCACTGACTTTGCCGACCTGATGTAGGCGTCATCCTGTGCCCGAGGCGACCACCGCGCCGGGCCCCGCCACCACTAGGATCGCACCCCGATGAAGCGGACGACCCCCACTGCCCAAATGTTCATGCGGTGCTTCGGCCCCGTTGCTCTCGCTGCGCTGGCATTCACTGCCTGCAGCAACAACGATTCCGCCACTCCCGAGCTCACTCTGCAGCTCCCGCCGCGCATCGCTGTCACCTCGGTGAAGGGCGATCCGGAAAGTCTGCTGCTGGCCACCATCTATGCACGCGTGCTGGAGGACGGCGGTTTCCGCGTCGCCCGCAAGGACCCGGTGGAGATGGACCGTGCGCAGTACTACCAGGCCATCCAGGACGGCACGTTCCAGCTGATTCCCGACTACTCCGACGACCTGCTGCAATTCGTCTACAGCCTTCCCGAGGCGTCACCGCTGCCCAACACCTCGCTACCCACTGGGCCCGCCACCACCGTCGCGCCAGTCGTGGTGACCACCACCACGTTCCCAGCCACCACCGTGCCGGAGACGATCGTTGTCGGCGAGACCACCAGTCCCGCGACCAGCACGCCCGCGACCAGCACCCCTGCGACCACCACCACGCAGGGGCCTGCCGGGCTGCGCCAGTCGGCAGTGCCGCCCACCACCGATCCGTCGGTGGCCGGCGACACCACGACCACCGATGTACCCAAGCCCGGTAACGGTCACTCGATCGTCGAAGAGATCCTGGCGCTCCAGATCGGTATGCCCTCGAGCCTGATCGTCAACAACGGTTCGCTGGCGGAGAACAAGCAGGTCATCGCCTGCTCGGCAGCAACCATGGCGGCCAATACCGACACGCAACTGACCACCCTCACCGATCTCGCCTCCAACGCTCCCGACATCGTGTTGGGCGGGTCGGCAGCGTTCATGGGCGACAAGCTCCACGGCCTGCCTGCCTTCGAGCTGTACTACGGCGGCGAGTTCAAGGACACGACCACCATCGAGGACGCCGACCTGGCGGCAGCGATCACGGCCGGCGACGCGGACTGCTTCGTGATGAACTCACTCGACCCGCTGATCACCACCAACCGCATGACCATCCTCACCGACGATCAGTTGATGGTGCCCACCAACGCGGCGCTCGCGCTGATGGCGTCCACCTCCGCGACGCCAGAAGCGATCGGCACCATCGATGCCATCGCCACAGCGCTGACCACCTCTCGGCTCAACCAGATGCTCAACGAGATCATCAACAACGGCGGCGACCCGGTCGTGGTCGCCAATGCCTTCGTGGACACTCTGTAGTGATCACCGTCGGCGACCTCACCAAGCGCTTCGGCGCGAAGGTAGCCGTCGACCACCTCGGCTTCGACGTCCGCCCCGGTGTCGTCACCGGTTTCCTCGGTCCCAACGGCTCGGGCAAGAGCACCACGATGCGGTGCATGTTGAGTCTCGACCGGCCTGAATCGGGCGTGGCACTTTTCGACGGCACCACGTATCACGACCTACAACGTCCGCTGCACCAAGTTGGCGCACTGCTCGACGCCGGGTACGTGCACCCCGGCCGCAGCGCTCGCAATCATCTGCGGTGGCTGGCCGCCAGCAACGGGATCGCCCGCTCGCGCGTGGACGAGGTGCTGGAGATGGTTGGCCTCGCATCCGTCGCCGGTTCGCGGCTGCGCAGCTACTCGCTGGGTATGCGCCAACGCCTGGGCCTGGCCGGCGTGCTGTTGGGCGACCCGCACACCGTCATCCTCGACGAACCTGCCAACGGGCTCGACCCAGAAGGCATCCGCTGGATTCGCGACGTGCTCACCCACCTCGCTCGCCAAGGTCGCACGGTGTTGGTCAGCAGCCATCAGCTGTCGGAGATGGCGCTGATGGCGGAGGACCTGGTCGTCATCGGACAGGGCCGCCTGATCGAGCAGTCCACCGTTGCCTCGTTCGTCGACCGCTACGCCGACCACTGGGTGCGAGTGAAGAGCCCGACCGCCTCGGCACTGGTCGCTGCGCTCAAGGCCGCAGGTGGCGAGGTCACGTCGGCTGCCCCTGACACGCTCGACATTCGCGGCCTGGACTGCGTAGCCGTTGGCGAGATGGCCGCCCGCCAGCAGTTGGTGCTGCACGAACTGTCGGCCCAAACCGGCTCGCTGGAAGACGCCTTCCTGAAGGCAACGGCGGGCGCCCAGGAATACACCTCGATGGGTCTGGCCCCGCAATGATCAACCTGCTGCGTTCGGAATGGATCAAGCTGCGCACGGTCACGATGAACTGGGTGCTAGCCATCATTGCGGTGGGCTTCCCGCTGGTGGTCACGCTGCTGACGGCCTTCTTCAGTGGCGACAACGGCGGGTTCGACGCCCGTGACCTGGCCGGCGTGCTGACCGGCACCACCGTCGTTTCTGCGTTGCTCTGCGGTGTAATTGCCGCCGCGTCCATCACCAGCGAATTCGGGTTCGGCACCATTCGCCCGACGTTCGCGGCAACACCCAAGCGCATGCACGTGATCGTTGCCAAGGGCGTGGTGGTGGTCGTTGCGACAACCTTGCTCGCGGCCTTCGTGGTGGTGATCGGGTGGCTCGTCGGCAGCGCCATCGCCAGCAATCGCGGCGCGGAGATCGATCTCGGCTCCGTGCCAACGGCTATCCCCGCCATGGTCGGCGCGGTGGTCTTGACGGCGCTGATGTCACTGGCCGGATACGGCTTTGGCCTCATCACACGCAGTACACCCGTCGCCGTGTCCATCCTGATCGTGTGGCCGCTGATCGCCGAGGGCTTGGTCGGCGGGCTACTCACCGTCGTCACCAGCAAGGACAACATCGGCTCGTGGATGCCATTCCAGGCCGGCATCCGCATGGCAATCGTCGAGTCGTTCAACAGTGGCGGGCCGACGCGGCTCGTGTCGGGTATCTACTTCGGTGCTGTAGCGCTGGCCATCGCCGCCATCGGCAGCTGGTCGGTCAACCGTCGCGACGCTTAGCGAGCCCGCAGCTCCATGGCGTCGCGCTTGAGGATGGTGTAGTGGCGCTCGTGCTGGTCGATGTAGCCGAGACGGATGAAGCTGGCGATGGCCTTGTTGACGCGCTCGCGTGAGGCGCCGACCATACCGGCCAGCTCCTCCTGCGTGATCGGCAGCATGAATTCGTCGGACCCCTCGGACAACTCGAGTAGGCGCTTGGCGGTACGACCGGTGACATCGAGGAACACGCTGTCGGCCAGAGCTTCGTCCATCACGCGCAGGCGATGCGCCAGCAGGCGGGTGACGCCCCACAGCAACTGCGGGTCGCTGCGGAACGCCTTCACCACCGGGTCGAACGGGATGGCCAACACGGTGGACGGCTCGAGCGAGCGGGCCATGGCCGAGCGAGGGCCTTCGTCGAGCATGCTCATCTCACCGAACAGGTCGCCGGCATCCATCAGCGCAACGACAGTCTCGCGGTGGTCGATGGGGTTGGCGATGGCGATGGCGATGCGGCCACTGACCACGAGATACAACGAATCGGCAAGATCGCCCTCACGGAAGAGCACGTCGCCACGGATGAGGTGCAGCTCGCTGCCGACCGCAGCCATGTCGCGCACGATCGCCGGGGGCGCGTCGGCGAAGAAATCGGTACGGGCGAGCAGTTCTTCGTGAGCCATGGTCAGGCGAACGGTACTACCCTCGCCGGGGTGTCCACACAGCAGCCGGAGACCGAGCCACCGAATCTGGCAGATTCAGTGTGGACGATCGTCGTGGCCGGCGGCTCAGGGGCCCGATTCGGCGGTCTCAAGCAGTACGAAACACTCGGCTCGCAGCGTGTACTGGACTGGTCCGTGGCTGCAGCTCGCGCGGCCAGCGATGGCGTGGTGATAGTGGTTCCGACCGCCGATGCCGCCCGCGAGGGCGGGGTTGCGGGCGGTGCCACCCGCAGCGAGTCGGTACGGGCGGGGCTGGCGCAGGTTCCCCCGACGGCGACGATCGTGTGCGTACACGACGGGGCACGGCCCTTCGCCGGCGCCGATGTGTTTGCTCGCGTGGTGGCGGCCGTCGCTGCCGGGGCGGACGGCGCGATTCCCGGCGTGGCCGTGGCCGACACGATCAAACAGGTTGCTGTCGACGGCTTGGTGATGCACACACCGAACCGTGCCGAGTTGATGGCGGTGCAGACGCCGCAGGCCTTTCGCGCCGACGTGCTGCGCGCTGCCTACCTGGCCGGCGATGCAGCCACCGACGACGCGGCGTTGGTCGAGGCGGCCGGTGGTCGCGTGGTCGTGGTGGCCGGCGACGCCGACAATCGCAAGATCACGGACCCCGACGACCTGGCGTGGGCCCGGCGACAGCTTCCCGAGGAGACACCGATGATTCGTGTGGGGCAGGGTTTCGACATTCATCGGTTCAGCGATGACCCGTCGCGACCGCTGGTGTTGGGTGGAGTGACGTTCGAGGGCGCTCGCGGTCTGCACGGCCACAGCGACGCCGACGCGGTCGCCCATGCAGTGACTGATGCGCTGCTGGGTGCGGCCGGTCTGGGTGACATCGGTGAACACTTTCCCGACACGGACCCGCAGTGGAAGGGCGCTGATTCGCTGGTGCTGCTGCGTCACGCGGTCGCGCTCGTGAAGGAAGCTGGGTTCGTGGTCGGTAACGTCGACTGTTCGGTTGTCTGCGAGACGCCGAAACTGGCGCCGCACAGGGCGACGATGCAGCAGCGGCTCAGCGAAGCGGCAGGTGCACCCGTCACCGTCAAGGGCCGCCGGGCAGAGGGCCTTGGCGCTCTCGGCCGCCAGGAAGGCATCGCCGTATGGGCGGTTGCCGTCATCCAAGCGCAAGGACACGATCGATGAAGCCAGGCAAACAATCCGGAAACAAGGGCGGTCCGCGCGGCGCGCGTACCGCCGGTGCAGGCAAGGCCGGGGGCAGCCGGTCCGCCGCGCCGAGGTCCGCCGGACCAAAGTCGCCAGCCGGCAAGCCAGAAGGCGCAGCGGGAGCGCGACCGGCGCGACCTTCACGCGCGGGTGGCGCGAAGACGGAGAGCAATCGTGGCGTCACCGGCGCACGGCAATACGCCTCGCGTGGGGCCGGACGCACCGGCAAGATCGCGCAGCCCGGCGACGAGCGCAACCGCCCCGTCGACAAGCCGCTGGGTGGCGAGCAGATCGAGGGTCGTCAGGCCGTACGCGAGCTGCTGCTGGCCGGCAAGCGGCGTGTCCACGAAGTGTGGGTGTCCGTCGAGCTCGACGCCGAGGGCAACCAGAACGAGGTCATCGGCGACATCATCGACATCGCCACCACCATGCGCGTGACCGTCACCAAGGTGGCTCGTCGCCGTCTGGACGAGCAGGCTCGCAGTGAAGCCCCGCAGGGCGTGTTGGCGTTCGCGGCGCCGCTGCAGGAGACCGAGCTGACGACGCTGCTGGTCCGCAAGGGCACCAAGCAGCCGTTCCTCGTGGCCGTCGATGGCGTCACCGATCCGGGCAACCTGGGCGCGCTGCTGCGCTGCTGCGACGGTGCCGGCGTGCAGGGCGTCGTTCTTCCCCGTCACCGCGCGGTCCATGTGACCCCCACGGTCGCCAAGGCGGCGGCCGGCGCTGTCGAGCATGTCCCGATGGCGGTGGTCGGTGGTCTGCCCGCTGCGCTGGCTCGCATCAAGGAAGCAGGCATCTGGGTCGTCGGCCTCGATGACGCCGCGGACAAGACGCTGTTCGAGATCGGCGACCTGGCTGTCGAAGGCATCTGCCTGGTGTTGGGTGCCGAGGGTGCCGGGCTCTCACGGCTCGTGCGCGAGCGTTGCGACATGATCGTCAGCATCCCGATGCTCGGTCGGCTGAGCTCGCTCAACGTCAGCGCCGCCGCTGCGTTGGCCACCTTCGAAGTCGCTCGCCACCGCGCCGTCTGAGACAGTACGGTCCCCCGCGTGAGGATCGAGCCGTCCAACGTTCTGCGCAACAAGGCGAAGGCCGCGGGCGCAACCGAGTGGCTGGCGAACGTGCAGCTACTGGTCGACACGTTGTCGGTCGAGTGGGGTTTCGCCGTCGATCACGGGTTCGCTGACGGCACCGAGGCGCTCGTCGCAGCCGTCACCATGACCGACGGTAGCGATGCAGTGCTGAAGCTGCTGATTCCTCGCGCGGACATGTACGAGAACCACGAGATCACCGTGTTGGAGTTGGCCAATGGCGACGGTTGCGCGGCGCTGTTGCGTGCCGATCCGGAACGCCGGGCACTGCTGCTCGAGCGGCTCGGCCCGTCGCTGCATGACCTCGGGCTACCTCTTGGGCAGCGGCACGAAATCCTGTGTGCGACCGCGCTGAACTTCTGGCGCCCAGCTCCGGACTGCGGGCTGCGTAGTGGCGCCGAGAAGGGTCAATGGCTGATCGACAGCATCAGCGCTCTGTGGGTCGAGCTGGATCAGCCGTGTTCGCAGGCCGCTGTCGAGCTGGCGATCGAGTGCGCCCACCGCCGCATCGAAGCCCACGACGATCGGCGGGCAGTGCTGGTGCACGGCGACGTGCACGAGTGGAACACGTTGCAAGCCGGCGACGGTTTCAAGTTGATCGATCCTGATGGGCTGATCACGGAGGCCGAGTACGACCTTGGCATCATCATGCGTGAGGACGCCGACGTGTTGTTGGCTGCCGACTCGGTCGTCGATGCGAGTTGGCAGCGGGCGCGGTGGCTGGCCGATCGCTGCAATCTCGATCCCGTTGCCACGTGGGAGTGGGGGGTGGTAGAGCGCGTGTCCACCGGGCTCCTCGCGACCAGCCTCGACCTGCAGCCCTTCGGTCGCGACATGCTTGCGGTCGCGGACACGCTCTCCAGGTGACTCGGCCGAGGACCGGGAGCTTGAAGGCGGTGTTCAGCGCGAGTGAGGCCGGTAGCGTGCCCGGACCATGAGTCGGGTCGTCGCGTCCATCGCCCCGGCACGGCTCGGGCGTAGCTTTCGCTGGTTGCTGGCCTCGTCGTGGGTGAGCAACATCGGCGATGGCATCGGGCTGGCTGCCGGGCCGCTGCTGGTCGCGTCGCAGACTCACGACCCGCTGCTCGTCGCGATGGCTGCGCTGCTGCAACGGCTGCCGTGGTTGCTGTTCGGTCTCTACGCGGGCGTGATCGCCGACCGGCTGGACCGGAGGCTGATCATCGTCGTGGTCGACACCCTGCGGGCGGGCGTGCTGATCGCACTGTCGGCGATGATCGCCCTCGACACCATCAACGTCGGCGCCGTGTTGGCATCGATGTTCCTCATCGGCATCGCCGAGACCTTCGCCGACACGACGACCCAGACGCTGCTGCCGATGGTCGTCGAGCCCGCCGACCTCGGCCTCGGCAACTCACGGCTGATACTCGGGTTCATCACCGCCAACCAGCTCGCCGGCCCACCGATCGGCGCCGCGCTGTTCGCCCTCGGGATGGGATGGCCGTTCGTGACGCACGGCATCCTCGTCGGCTTCGGCGCGTTGCTGATCTCGCGCATCGCTGTCTCCAAACCCGAATCCGTCGACGTGCATCCTCCCGCGCGCAGCCAGATCGCGGAGGGCCTGAGGTGGCTGTGGCGGCATCCGGCCATGCGCACGCTGACCCTGACCATCGTGACCTTCAACATCACGTTCGGCGCTGCCTGGTCGGTGCTGGTGCTGTACGCCACAGAGACCTTGCACATGGGCGAGATCGGCTTCGGTCTGCTCACCACCGCCAGCGCAGTTGGCGGCATCCTGGGCTCGTGGTCGTACACGGCGGTCGAGCGGCGCATCAGCCTGGCCAACATCATGCGTGGTGGGCTGATCATCGAGACAATGACGCACCTGATCCTCGCCGTCACTCGCACGCCGGCGGTGGCCATGGCCGTGTTCTTCATCTTCGGCGTTCACACCTCGGTGTGGGCGACCACATCCACCGCTGTGCGCCAACGGGCCGTGCCCAACGAGTTCCAAGGTCGCGTCGGCAGCGTCTACATGATCGGCGTGCAGGGTGGCATGGTGGTGGGGGCAGCCATCGGTGGTGTCGTCGCGCACCGCTGGGGTGTCACCGGCCCATTCTGGTTCGCCTTCGTCGGCTCGGCACTGATCCTCGTCGCCATCTGGCAAGCCCTGGGCCACATCGCCCACGCCGACACACACCCCTGACACGCCTGCGTGGCTGTCAGCCGGCTTCGCTGGTGTCGCTGGTGTCGAGGGTGACGGGGTCGAGGATGGCGGGGTCCAGCGTGGTCGTGGGCGCGAAGGTGGTGGTCGTACTCGACTGGCCGGGGCAGGTGACCTTGACGATCTGCTGCTGCTCGAAGTTGAACGTGGACTTGGCAGTGGCGCCGAACAGGTCGATGAAATCGTTGAGCGACGCGGTGTCCTCTGCGCAGCTGCGCTCGACCTTGGGGGCGTGCTGCACGACCCAGCCGTTCTCCAAGCGCACCCAGCCGCCATCGAGCAGTTCGGCCACCGCGGGCAACTCGACCGTGGGCCCCGGAACGCCCTTGATGATCGAGAACCACAGCACGCCATCACCCAGCAGATCGGCGGCCACCGTGCATTGCGCCAGCTCTGCGTATCGCGGGCAGTCCATCTCGCCCGGTGTACCCGCCGTGATGATCATCGTGCGGGTGCCGTCGACGATCAGCGTCATGTCCTTGTTGGCGCGCCCATCGACAATGGCGAATCCTGGTGGCGGCTGCACCGCATAGACCCAGGCAACGACGTCGATCGTGCGCTCAGGGGTAGCGGTGCCGACATCGGCGGCCAACGGGTCGGCATCGGACTCGCGGCTCTTCGCGAACGCCGTCACGGCGAGGGCCAACCCGCACAGCGCGGCGATCGTCAGCCAGAACCGAAAGGTGAAGAACTGCCGCACGGCGCGAGCGTAGGTCAGCCGACGCGAAGAGCGGCGGCGGTCGCTACTGCAGCCCGCGTCGCGGCAGCACCGATGGCGTCGAGCACGTCGTCGGAATGACCGAGGCCGACGAACAGCGCCTCGTACGCGCCGGGGGCCAGCGCGACACCCTCGGCGAGCATCGCATGGAAGAACACGCGGAACATCGCCTCGTCGGTGGTCTTCGCCTCCGCGAAGTTGGTGGGGGCCACGCCCACGCCCAGCGCGTCGCCGAAGTACATGCCCACCAGCGTGCCCTCGACCGGGAACGTGGCTGCGAGACCGGCCGTCGCGAACGCCTCGGTGAGCAGCGACGACAGCCGCGCCGCGCGATCGCGCAGCTGCACATACGCGT
>Ga0209476_10002076_pt1 | contig 13452 bp, 13 predicted proteins | sample KloWWTrecipitate_FD_187179 | JGI IMG/M metagenome (GOLD analysis project Ga0209476, IMG submission 187179) | Active sludge microbial communities from Klosterneuburg, Austria, studying microevolution and ecology of nitrifiers - Klosterneuburg... | ecosystem: Engineered > WWTP > Aerobic digester... | reverse complement strand
CAGACCGGACAGCTGAACGAAGACTCACTCACCACGTTCATCGAGAGCGATCTGCTGTGATTGCTGTCGACGGTCGCCTGCCGCTGGCGTTCACCTCCGGGTTGCTCGCTGCCATCAACCCGTGTGGATTCGTGTTGCTGCCGACATACCTCATGTATTTCCTGGGCATGGAGAACCTGCGGCCGGGCAGCGAGCGCAAAAGCGTTCGACGCGCCGTTGCCGTCAGTCTGTCGGTCTCCGCCGGCTTCCTCTCCGTGTTCCTCGTTCTCGGCATCATTGCCAAGTGGGCCACGAACTCGTTCCTCGACGCGATGCCCTACATCTCGCTGGTCATCGGTGTGGCTCTGATCGTGCTCGGCGTTGCCATGATCTTCGGATATCGCATTCCATTCACGTCCCCGAAGATGGACATCGGTCAGCGCGACCGGTCGGTGACCAGCATGTTCGTCTTCGGCATCGCCTACGCCGTCGCCTCGTTCGGCTGCACCCTGGGGCCCTTCACGGGTACCGTGCTCGGGGCCATCACCACCAATGGAATTGCAACCGGAATCGCCGCCATCGCGCTGTATGGAATCGGCATGGCCTTACTGGTCACGGCGCTCACCGTGACGCTGGCCATGGCCAACACTGCTCTGCTGAAGTTCCTGCGCCACGGAATGGAGTGGTTCGAGTACATCGCGGGCGTCTTCGTACTCCTGACGGGCGTCTACCTGACCTACTACTGGTACTCCAGTATCAACGAGAACTACGGCAGCAGCATCACGTCGAAGGCCACCAGTTGGCAGGAACAACTCACCCGCTTCGTGCAGCGCAACCAGACGACCGTGGTTGTCGTCGCGTGCGTCGTGATCGTGACGGCCATCGTCGCGTCGATGTCGGTCAAGCGCCGACCACAGGAGTGACGGCGACGCCGTTTCGCGATCTGCTGGCAATGCCCGGCGTTCGTGAGGTGTGCGAGCGTCGCGGCCGGCTGGGCTTCATGGCCTACCACGGGGGCTCCCTGGAGGCGCTGACCGACGTCGTCGCGTCGCGCGCTGCGCAGCGCTGCGGGGCCAGCTACTACGGCGTTCTGCAGCCCGCCGACTTCACGTCGCACATCCCGTCGCACCGCGTGTCCGCGCACGAGTCCGAGACACTGGCCGCGTTCGTCGACCACGTCGATGTCGTCATCACCATCCACGGCTACGGCAGGCACGGGTTCTGGACGACGTTGCTGCTCGGGGGTCAAAACCGGCCACTCGCCGATCACGTTGCCGGCCACCTGCGCACGCACCTTGCGGACTACACGATCGAGACCGATCTGGACGCAATGCCCCGGGAGCTACGCGGCCTGCACGCCACCAACCCGGTCAACGTGCCGCGCCAAAAGGGTGTGCAGATCGAACTGCCGCCACGCGTGCGCGGTGCCAGCCCGATCTGGAAGGACTGGAAGGGCCCCGGCCTCGTCCCGCACACCGAGTCCCTCATCGACGGCCTCGTGGCCGCCGCTCAGAGCTGGCCGTTACGGGGCTAGGCGTTGGATCTGCCAGTCGTCCGCATCGGTGGACGGGGTGTACTGGAGGCGGTCGTGGAGACGACTGGGACGACCCTGCCAGAACTCGAAGCGGTGCGGCCGCAGCAACCAGCCACCCCAGAACGCGGGACGCGGGACGGGGCCGTCGCCGAACGTCTCGGCCATCTGGGCGACGCGCTGCTCGAGCCAGCCACGATCGGGAATCGGCTGCGACTGTGGCGACGACCAGGCACCCACCTGAGAGCTCTGCGGGCGGGAGGCGAAGTACTCGTCGCTCTCCTCGTCGCTCACCCTCGCGACCTCACCGACCACGCGCACCTGGCGATGCAACTGCAGCCAGGTGAACAACATCGACGCCCGCGGCGACGCCGCGAGCTGGCGGCTCTTGGCCGAGTCGTAGTTGGTGAAGAACGTGAAGCCGCGCTCGTCGGCACCACGCACCAACAGGTAACGCGAGGCCGGCCACCCGTCATCGTCGAGCGTGCCGAGTACAAATGCATTCGGCTCGACGCAACCGGCTTCGCTGGCCTCCGCATACCACCGCTGCCACTGCACCATCGGGTTGGCGTCAACGTCGGCGATGTCGAGGCCAGCCGTCTCGTAGTCCTTGCGCCGCGAGGCCAGTTCGTTGGGCGCCAGCTCGCTCATCACGCAGCGCCGACGCGCGGACCGATGACCGTCATGCCACGCATGTACCGCTGCAAGGCTTCGGGCACGGCGACGGTGCCGTCCTCCTGGCGATAGTTCTCCACGATCGCAGCCCACACACGGGGCACGGCCAGCGCCGACCCGTTGAGCGTGTTGGCGACGGTGGTGCCCTTCTCGGCGGCGGTGCGGTAGCGAATGTCGCCACGACGGGCCTGATAGTCGGCGAACCAGCTGACCGAACTGACTTCCAGCCACATGTCGCAGCCGGGCGCGTAGACCTCGATGTCGAAGCTGCGGTGATGGCTCTGCCCCATGTCGCCGGTGCAGATGTCGATGATGCGATACGGCAGGCCGAGACCCTTGATCAATGCCTCGGCGCGGTCGCGCAGTTCGATGAGCATTGCCGGGCCCTGCGCGGGCGTCGTGACCGCCAGGATCTCCACCTTGTCGAACTCGTGGGTGCGCAACATGCCACGCGTGTCGCGCCCGGCCGAACCGGCCTCGCGGCGGTAGCACGGCGTGTACGCCATCAGCCGGATTGGCAGCTGGGTGTCGTCGATGACCTCGCCTGCATACAGCGACGTGAGCGGCACCTCTGCGGTGGGGATGCACCACAGATCGTCGCGCTCGATGGCATACGCGTCGTCAGCGAACTTGGGCAGCTGACCGGTGGCCGTGAGCGTGGCCGTGGTGACCAGCGAGGGCGGACGGATCTCTTCGAACGCATCGGCATTCATGTCGAGTGCGTACTGGCACAGCGCACGCGCCAGCGTTGCCCCGGCACCGCGCTGCATCGTGAACATCGAGCCGCTGATCTTGGTCGCCCGCTCGTTGTCCAGGATGCCGAGCGCGTTCGCGGTCTCCCAGTGGGGGATGCGCTGGTACTCGGGGAACGAATCGGGTAGGAACGGGCCCTTGATGACGGGGTTGTCGTCCTCACCGGCACCATCGGGCGCGTCGGGGTGCGGCAGGTTGGGAATGCGCAACAACAGGTCGCGCAGCTCGGCCTGGATGACCTCGAGTTCGTCGGCCGCTGCCTTCTCCTGCTCGCCCAACGCACGGCTCTGCGCCTGCAATGCCTCGGCACCGTCGGCGTCGCCCTCACGGCGCTTGCGGCCGACCTGCTTGGACAGCTCGTTGATCTCGGCGCGCAACCCGTCGCGGCGCGACTGGTTGTCGCGTACCGCCACCTCGACATCGGTGGCCCGCTCCAGCTGCTCGAGCACCTCGGAGCTACCGCGCCGGGCCAGAGCGGCGCGAACGCCATCGGGGTCTGTGCGGAGAAGTCGGACGTCGATCACTCGCTCAGGCTACTCCCATGCCTTTCAGCGTCCCCAGGGCTTTCGGGTGCGCAGCCTTTGTCCACGGGTAGATTCTGGGTCGTGGCCGCTGTCGAAGTCTCAGAGCTGACAGTTCGCTATGGCGATCTGCAGGCCGTGCGTGGCGTGTCGTTCACCGCCGCCGCCGGCGAGATCACCGCCGTACTCGGCCCTAACGGCGCCGGCAAGACCAGCACCATCGAGGTCTGCGAGGGCTTTCGTCGCGCCACGTCGGGCAGCGTGCGGGTTCTCGATCTCGACCCGGCCACGCAGCAACGACTGCTCAGCGAGCGGATGGGCGTGATGCTGCAGGAAGGCGGCGTCTACCCCAGCGCGCGGGTGCTCGACACGGTGCGTCACTACTGCGCGCTCTACGGCAAGGGCGCCGTCGCCACCGAACTGGTGGAGCAGGTCGGCCTCAGCGGTCGCGCGAAGGCAACCTGGCGGCGGCTCAGCGGCGGCGAGCAACAGCGCGTCTCGCTGGCCCTTGCGATGGCAGCACGACCCGAGGTGGCGTTCCTCGACGAGCCGACGTCTGGCGTCGACGTCAACGGCCGCGACACCATCCGCGGCATCGTGCGTCGCCTTGCCGACACCGGCTGCGCCGTAGTGCTCGCGACGCACGAACTCGACGAAGCCGAGCGTCTGGCCGACCGTGTCATCATCTTCGATCAGGGTCTGGTGATCGCTGACGGCACGTTGGCCGAGCTGCGTCGCGGCCACGACGAGATCCGTTTCCGCAGCAGCCCCGACCTGGACACCATTGCACTGGCCAGTGAGATCGGAATGGTCGCCAGCCGCGTCGGCAACGACGAATACGTGATCGACGCGCCACCGCACCCCCGCCTGATGGCGCAACTCACCGCCTGGCTTGCCGAGGAAGGTCACCCGCTCACGGATCTTCGGGCCGGCGCCCAACGTCTCGAAGATGTTTTTCGGCGCCTGACCGCCGAGAAGGACGAGAAGGACGAGCAGTCATGAAGCGCTTCAGCACGCAGCTGCGCACCGAGCTGCAACTGGTCTCGCGCAACGGCGAGCAACTCCTGCTCACGCTCGGCATTCCGGTGCTGCTACTGGTGTTTTTCAGCCTGGTCGACGTGCTGCCCACCGGCACCGACGAACCCATCGACTTCCTTGCCCCGGGTGTGCTGGCGCTCGCGGTCATGAGCACGGCGATGGTCAGCCTCGGCATCGGCACCGGTTTCGAGCGCACCTACCACGTCCTCAAGCGACTGGGCGCGACACCACTGGGGCGGGGTCGGCTGATCGCGGCCAAGATCACCTCGGTCACCATCGTCGAGATCGTGCAGTTCGCGGTCCTCATTCCTGTGGCGTACGCACTCGGCTGGTCACCCGCCACCACCAACTGGCCGGCAGCGGTCGGAGCCGTCGTGTTGGGCACGATGGCGTTTGCCGGCATCGGCCTCACCTTTGCCGGCAGGCTGCGCGGTGAGATCAACCTCGCCGCGCTGAACGGTCTGTATCTGGTGATGTTGCTGCTGGGGGGAATGGTGATTCCGTTCACCAAGCTCCCCGGAGCGCTACGCGCTCTGGCCCACGGCCTGCCCAGCGGCGCGCTAGCCGACGTACTACGCGAGGCGCTCGGCGGGAACGGCACACAGCCGACCACCAGCTGGATCGTGCTCGCAGCCTGGGCCGCCATCACGCCGCTGATTGCAGCAGCGCTGTTCCGCTGGGATTAGAAGGATCAGGTCGGCAGGAGATTCGGCGCCAACGGCAGCATGGCGACGAACTCGGCACCCGTCTCGGTAGCGCCCACGACCAACGAACCACCATGCAACTCGGCGATGCGGCGGGCGATGGACAACCCCAGACCGGCCCCGCCCTCATCGGTGGTTCGCGCCTCGTCGAGGCGAGTGAATGGCTCGAAGATGCGGTCCCACTCAGCGACGGGAATCGTGGCGCCGTCGTTCCACACCCGCAGCCTGGCCACGTCACCCTCGATGCCCACGGTGATGCGCACGACCTGCTGGGCATGACGTAGCGCATTGTCCACCAAGTTGCGAACCAGGCGGACCAAGAGCGCTGCGTCGGCAGCCACCCACGCGCCGCCGCTGACCACCGCGAGCCGCGGGTCCGAGTACCGTGCCAACTCCACGTCCACCAGCGCGGCGAGATCCAGGCGTTCGGTCGTGGGCAACCTGCCGCCACCGTCCACCCGAGCGAGGTCGAGCAGCTCCCCGGCCAGCGACTGCAGACGGTCGATGTCCACCATCACCTCGGTCGCAGTGGCCGGCCAGTCGGTGCCGTTCGGGTAGGCGAGCCCGACCTCGAGCTGCGCCCGAGCCGATGCGAGTGGGCTACGTAGTTCGTGAGACGCATCGGCCAGGAACTGACGGCGCGCGGAGGCCGCTGCGTCGATGCGTTCCAGCAACCCGTTCATCGTCGCCGCAAGACGATCCAGCTCTGCCGCACGCGCGTGGGCGGAGATTCGCTGATCCGGTCGAGTGCCCGGAATGGCGGCAACCTCGCGACGCATGCGCTCCACCGGCGACAACGAGCGCCCGACCACGAACCAGATGCCGGCAACGGCCAGCAACGTCAACAACGGCAACCCGACCCAGAGGCCGGCCACGAGCGCAGCCACCGACTTCTCGGCAGCGCGCAGTGACGAGGCGGCGTAGACGGTGAGCGGACCCGCCCCCGTCTGGACGGTGCGCGCGACCACCCGATAGTGAGTGCTGCCAACGCCGCCGACCACCGGCCCGGGGACGGTCTGGGCCGCCTGCGTGCCGACCGACGGGGCCGGAAACACGTCGAGCCGCACGGTGGCAGCGAGCCCTGGCGATACGGCCACGACCACTCGGTCGCTGGTGATCACCTGCACCTGGCCCGTGTCGACCCCGGTCGCCGTCAGGGTGGGCGACAGTTTGCCCTGCTCGGCCAGGTCGGCAACGAATTCGACCTGCCGGATCAGTTGCTGGTCGGCGTCGTCCACCAACGTCGAGCGCAGCCAGCGGGTCACCAACAGCGCCGTGGCGAGCAAGGTGAGGGCGACCACGATCGTCGCCACAGCGGTGACGCGCAGCCGCAGTGACGTACCGCGCACGCGTGCGGCCCACTGCGACCGACCCGCCATCACACAACCGCCAGCCGGTAGCCGCCGCCACGGATCGTCTCGATGCGATCAGCACCCAGCTTGCGTCGCAGCGCGTGCACGTGCACCTCGACCACGTTGTCGGGTCCGTCGAACGTGTCGTCCCACACGTTGTCGAGAATGTCACGCTTGGGCACGACCTCACCCGGCCGCCGCGCCAGGCACTCCAGGATCGCGAACTCACGCGTCGTCAGCACCACGTCGACACCGTCGACCGTGCATCGCCGCTGCGATGGCGACAAAGTGACCTGGCCGACTCGCATCTCGTTCGTGCTGCGCCCACTCGCCCGACGGATCAGCGCTCGCAGTCGCGCCACCAACACCACATAGGAGAAGGGCTTCGAGAGAAAGTCATCGGCGCCCGTGTCCAGCGCCTCGGCCTCGTCGAATTCACCGTCCTTCGCGGTCAGCATCAGGATCGGTGTGTCGACGCCCCGACTGCGGATCTCGGCACACACCCGGTACCCGTTCATGCCGGGAAGCATGATGTCCAAGACGATCGCGTCGTAGCGATTCTCGGTGGCGGCCCACAGACCATCGGGACCAGTATGTGCGACGTCGACGGTGAACCCTTCGGCCTGCAGCCCGCGCTGCACTGCAGCCGCCAGGCGTACCTCGTCGTCGACCACCAGCACTCGCATCGTGTGCATTGTCGCACCGATCAGCCGCTGTTGCTCGGGCTGGATGGCGCTGTGGCTGAAGGTGGCTTCAGCAAGCTTCAGCGTCGGTTCAGGGATGACCTGGCATCATCTACCAATGACACTCGTCGTCAACGAACAACTCCCCCAGCACAGGCCTCCGTCGCCGCTCCCGCCCCCGCCGCCACCCCCCTCCTTGCCCGAGGCACAGGCACCGGTCCGGTCCTCCTCCCGTTCCGGTCGGTTCGTGGGAGCGGCGGCGGCTTGTGCTGTTCTGTCGGCCGGGGTGGCCTATGGCACCGTTCGGTTCACCGAGCAGGACGGCACCAAGGTGTCGTACGTCGCCACCAGCGCCAACACCGACGGCTCGGCCGCTACCAACGATCTGTATGCACTGCTCGCCAGGGCCGAGCCCGCCGTTGCCGCGATCGAGGTGTCGACCGGGGACGGGAAGGATCTCACCCCGGTTGCCGCCGGTTCTGGAGTGGTCATCTCCAACGACGGTCTGATGCTGACCAACGCGCACGTCGTCCTGCTGACCGATCAGGGCGGCAACACGATCGACAACCTCACGTTCACGGTGAAGATGTTCGACGGGACAGTTCGCTCGGCCAAGGTTCTCGGCGCCTCGCCCGACTACGACGTCGCACTGCTGCAGCTGGCTGACACCAGCAACCTTCACCCACTCGCGCTGGCGGACACGTCCACCATCCGAGTCGGTGACGACGTCGTCGCCATCGGCAACGCACTCGACCTTGGCGACTCACCCACTGTCACGACCGGCATTGTCTCGGCTCTCGACCGCACGCTGCAGGAATCAAGCTCCATCACGTTGCACGGCCTCATCCAGACCGACGCGGCCATCAACCACGGCAATTCAGGCGGGGCGCTCGTCAACCGTCGTGGGGAACTGATCGGCATCAATTCGGCTGGCATTCCTGATGCGCAAAACCTCGGCTTCGCCATCTCCGTGGCCACGATCAAGCCGCTGCTCGACGACCTCAAGGCTGGGAAGTCCGTCACGGCTTCACCGATCGGATTCATCGGCGTCAATGTTGCCGAGACCCCGTTCGGCGTGACGGTCACCACGGTGCAGGATGGAACGCCCGCTGCTGAAGTCGGCATCAAGGCCGGCGACATCATCACCCAGGTGGGCGATGCGACGGTCGCCACCGCCAACCAGCTGTCGACCGTCCTGCGGGGAACGACGCCGGGTTCCACTGTCACGGTCACCGTCAAGCGAGATGGCGCCACCAAGTCGTTCGAGGTCACCCTCGCCGAGCGGCCGAACAACTAGTGCTCGGCCGGCGCCTTGCTGGCGTCGAAGGCGGCGGCAACGTCGTCATACGTCAACAGCTCCTCGGGTTCGGGAGCACGGCGGTATGTGTTCTCCTGCGGCGTACTGCGTCCGAAGCGCTTGAAGAACATGTAGATCACAACGGTCCACAGGAACACACCGCCACCGACCTTCATGATCAGTCCGGCAACCTGCTGATCGTTGATCGCGTCGATGTTCCACACCCGTACCGGCTGGTCGCCGTAGTGGGTGTACACCGGCTTGTCGGCGATGGCCAACCACGCAGCGGGCACGGTGGGCACCACGCTGAACAAGAAGAGGTAGATCATCTTGCCGGCATGGCGCATGTGCAGTTCCGGCAGCGGGCCCACCACCGGCATCCACGCCAAGACTGCCGTGGTTACCACCGCGAAGTGCAACAGGAAGTGCAGCGGCCCGTTGACCGTACTGCCGTTGACCACCTGAGGAATGTGGGTGACCATCACGACACCGTTGAAGATGACGGCGGCGACGACCGGTTTCGTGAAGAAGCGAACGACGCGGTACGTCGTTGCGTCACCGACCAGCACCCGCAGCAGCCACTCGGGCGTCGCCAACAACACCAGCGGCGGCAGGAAGTAGCTGAGCATCATGTGCTGCAACATGTGGGCGCTGTAAAGGTAGTCCTCGCCGATCTGGTGGATCGGCCAGGTGCTGGCGACGAACAGCATCACCATCGATCCGATGAAGCATCTGAACTGACGGCGTGTGACCACCGGTTCACCGGGAGCAACAGCATCCGGCCCGATGACACGCACCATGTACGTGTAGGCGCCCACCAAGAACGCAACGAGCACATACACCTCGACGTTCGGCTGAAAACGCCACGGATCCGCGAACGGAGCGGCAGCGAACATCAGATCACCTGTCGAAGAACTTGAACGTCGCCAGGAACACGAGGAAGATGACTATCGCGAGCCCGAGCCCCATGTAGAACAGCACGCCGAACAGCTTGTTGTCGAACTTCAGGTGCATGAAGATGAGCACGATCATGAAGAACTTGATGGTCATCATGATCAGCAGCAGGGGTGTCGCATACCCACCGAGGTGAATCCAGTACGTGGACGTCTCGAGTGCTGTCAGCACCGCCAGCACCAGCGCGACCTTGATGAAGTAGTGGTCGGAGGGTACGTGGTGGACGTCGGACTCGTCAGCTACGAGACCATTGTGTTCGACGTGTTCGGAGACTGCGCTCATGGCTACTACCTCAGGCCGGGATCAGGTAAACGAGAGTGAAGATGACAACCCACACGACGTCGACGAAGTGCCAGTACAGGCCCACGATCTCGACGACCTCGGCCTTGTCGCCGGGGATACGCCCACGGCCGATGATGGCAGCAAGAGCGATCAGCATGACCACACCGACCGACACGTGGACGCCGTGGAAGCCGGTGAGAGCGAAGAAGCTGGAGGAGAACAGGCTGGTGGTGAAGCCGAGACCCTCTTGATAGAAGGCGGTGAACTCGTAGACCTGGCCGCCGACGAACAGTGCACCAAGTAGCGCCGTGGCCAGCAGCCACAGTCGGGTGTTCTTGTCGTCGTGACGCTTCGCGGAGTTCACTGCCAGCACCATCGTGAGCGAGCTCATCAGCAATACGAAACTGCTGACCGAGGTGAGTGGGATGTCGAACACCTGAGCCGGGCCGGGACCTGACCCGTGACGACCCCGATACAACATGTAGGTGCTGATCAGCCCACCGAACAGCAGGCACTCGCTGCCCAAGAAGAGCCACATTGCCAGCTTGTTGTTACTGAGCCCGGTCGAGCCCAGGTGTGGCCCAGCATGGGCATGATCGTCATGCACCACTTCGGGTTCTTGGATCGTGATGTCAGCCAATTGACGCCAACTCCTTCGTAGGACCGCTTCCCTCGACGGGCGGGTCGTAATCAGTGTCATCAGCCACCGACGGCTCGAGTGTCCAGCCGAAGAGAGCAAGGACCAAGATGGCGAGGCCGACGATGGACAACATCCGGTTGAAGATGATGCCGTAGGCGATCACCGGCAGCGACAATGCGAGCACGATCGGCCAATACGACGGCGAGGGCAGATGGATGTGCGTATCACCTGCAGCCTCCTCGATGGCAAGCAGTTCCTCGCCGCTCTTCACCTTGACCAGGCGTGGGCCGGCGTCGGTGTCGACTTCCTCGTACTTGCGGTGGAAGAACTCGTCGAGCGCGTGCACGGTGGGGATGCTGTCGAAGTTGTGCTCCTTCGGCGGGCTGGCGGTCAGCCACTCGAGGGTGCGGGCATCCCACGGATCGAGCGGCGCCTTCGCACCCTTCTTCGTAGTGATGAAGATGTTGATGACGAACAGCAGCACGCCGAGCGCAATCGTGAACGAACCGATCGTCGCGACCTCGTTCCAGAAGCCGAGGTTGAAGAAGCCCTCGCCCGTCAGCTTCGTCGGCCATACGACCATCCGCCGCGGCTGGCCTTGCATGCCCAGGATGTGCATGGGGCCGAAGGTGAGGTTGACACCGAAGAACATCAGCCAGAAGTTCCACGTGCCAAGACGCTCATTGAGCATCTTGCCGAAGATCTTCGGCCACCAGTAGTAGAAGCCTGCGAACAGCCCCATCACTGCACCGCCGACGATGACATAGTGGAAGTGGGCCACGATGTGATAGGTGTCGGTCTGCTGCGTGTCGGCGGGAGCCGACGCGTGCGTGACGCCTGACAGTCCACCGATGGTGAACAACACGATCATGCCGATCGAGAAGTTCATGGCCGTGGTGAACCACAGCTTGCCGCCCCACAACGTGAGGGTCCAGTTGACGATCTTCACACCGGTCGGGATGGCAACCATCATGGTGGCCGCCGAGAAGACCGCGACGCTGACGGGGCCGAGGCCGCTGGCAAACATGTGGTGAGCCCACACGCCCCAACCGATGAATCCGATGGCGCAACCGGAGAAGACCACGAACTTGTAACCGAACAGCGGCTTGCGAGCGAACGTCGGCAGCGTTTCGGACACGATGCCGAAAGCCGGCAGGATGATGATGTACACCTCCGGGTGCCCGAAGATCCAGAAGAGGTGCTGCCAGAGCAACGGGTCGGCACCCTTGTCGACATCGAAGAATGCCGCACCGAAGCTGCGCTGGAAACTGAGGAGGAACAACGCCACCGTGATGACCGGCATGGCGAACAGCAGCAGGAACTGCGTGACCAACTGCATCCAGCTGAACACCGGCATGCGCATCAGCGACATGCCCGGCGCACGCATGTTGATGATGGTGACGATCAGGTTGATGGCACCGACCAGCGAGGCGATTCCGGTGATCAGGAGGCCGAGCAGCCAGAAGTCGATGCCATGGCTGGGCGAATAGAGCGGGCTGCTGTTGGGCGAGTACATGAACCAGCCACCGTCGGCTGCTCCCCCGAGGAACCACGAGCTGTTGAGGAACAGGCCACCGAAGAGAAACAACCAGAAACCCACCGCGTTGATACGGGGGAATGCGACGTCACGGGCGCCGATCTGCAGCGGCACCAGGTAGTTGGCGAACGCCGCTGCCATCGGCATCACGAACAAGAACACCATCGTGGTTGCGTGCATCGTGAACATCTGGTTGTACAGGTCGGCATTGAGCACCGTGTTGTCCGGCGCTGCCAGCTGCAACCGGATGAGCAGCGCTTCGCTGCCGCCGACGAGGAAGAAGAACAGCGAGACGGCGCCGTACATGATGCCCAGTCGCTTGTGGTCCACCGTGAACACCCACGACTTCCAGCCGGTGGTGCTGACGGGGCGCTTGAAAACACCCAGGGCGGCAGTGGGGGTGACCAGGGCCGGCGGGCTTGCGGCCGGCTCTCCGATAACGGCGGGGGCGTCTGCGGGTCGTTCGATGATTGCCATGACGTTGGCTCCCTTTACTTCCGCTCGAGAAGGTAGGCGATGAGTTGATCGATCTGATCCTCGTTGAGGTTCAGGTTCGGCATCCCGCGTGTCTTGCCACCGGTGGCGGCCAGCTTGGCCGGATCGGCGTACATCGGCTTCATGGCCGGTGCATTGCGAAGCCAGGTGCGCAAGTTCGCTTCGTTGAAGCACTCGGGCGTGACGCCCTGTAGGTACAGCGCTCCGAATTCGTCGGGTGGGGCCTTCCACAGCTTCTCACGACATTCGTCGGTGATCAGGTCGAACGTCCAACCAGCGAAGGCCGTGCGGGTCATCAAGTCGGTGAGGTTTGGCGCGGCGCCCGACACGACGTACAGGTCGGGGGCTGCCAATACTGGTGCGCCGTCAGCAGTCAGCATGTCATTGACCTGGTGGCACTTGCTGCATTGCGCCTGGAACGTACCTTCGCCTTCGGCGGCCAGCGTGCCCGGCTCTGGAGCCACATACTCCGCAGTCTGGTTGTCGACCCAGGTCTGGAAATCGGCCGTGGTGAGCGCTACCGCTGCCTGGCGCATGCGGGCATGGCTGAGACCGCAGAACTCGGTGCACTGACCCGTGTAGATACCGGGTTGGTCGGCCTGCATGCGCAGGGTGTGCAGTCGACCCGGCACGGCGTCACGCTTGCCGTTGAGCTTGGGGATCCAGTAACTGTGGATGACGTCGCGGCTGGTGATGCGCAACAGCACATCGACGTTGGCCGGAATGACGAGCTCGCTGGCGGTGACGATGGACTTGGGAATCTCCACACCGCCGCAGGTGCTTCCTTGGACGTAGTCGTACTCCCACCACCACTGCTGGCCGGTGACGTTGATGACGCAGTCGTTGTCCTTGCGGTCGAGCTTGAAGATGGCAGCGATGCTCGGCACGGCAACGACGGCGAGAATGATGGCCGGCAGGATGGTGAGCATGATCTCGAGCTTGGGATTGCCGTGCGACTGCTCGGGAATCTCTTGGCCACGATCCTTGAACTTCAGGATCGCGTAGCCGATG
>Ga0209476_10002075_pt1 | contig 13455 bp, 9 predicted proteins | sample KloWWTrecipitate_FD_187179 | JGI IMG/M metagenome (GOLD analysis project Ga0209476, IMG submission 187179) | Active sludge microbial communities from Klosterneuburg, Austria, studying microevolution and ecology of nitrifiers - Klosterneuburg... | ecosystem: Engineered > WWTP > Aerobic digester >... | reverse complement strand
GCTGACCGTTGGGCGCCGGACGACGACCCGGTTCAACCGCGAAGAGCGCGCCTTCCTCGAACTGGTCGGCAGCCTGCTTTCCTACGCAATCGCGAACGAGCGGCGGATTGCCATGAGCGCCCAGGAAGCGGAGGAGCAGACCATCGTCGCGCGGGCCGCGGCGGCCGTCGCCAGCGAAGAAGACACACTCGCGATTGCCGTCGCGATCCGCGACGCGAGCGAAGCGTTCGTTTCGCGCCCGTTTGTGAACTTCGGCTACCTCGAAGGCGATCGGGTGGTGTTTCCGGGGCGCGATGAGATCACGACGAACCTGCCCATCGGGCCGTACATGCGGCGGGCACTGGTCGAAGGGCAGTCGCTCGTGCCGGCGCCGTCGCTCACCGGCGGCATCCAGGAAGTGATCGAGGAAGCGGAGCGCCGCGGCCTGCAACAGCACGTGATGAGCGCGGCGCGTTCGGGTGGCGAGATCATCGGCATGCTGGTCATTGGATCGCGCGATCCTGCCTATCGCTTTGGCGAGCGGGAGCTGCGCCTGGCGCGGCTCATCACCGATATCATCGGGCCCGGCATGGCGCATGTGCGCGCTGTCGAGCGGGAACGGCGCGACGCCGAGGACCAGCGCGTGCTGACCGAGCTGGCCGCGGTCTGCGCCCGCGAATCCAACCCGGTGGCGATCCTCAACCAGATGGCGGTGGAACTCCGCGCGCTCATCCCGCGGCCGGTGACGGTCTTCGGCTATCGCGATGGGGATGAAGTGGTCTATCCGCGTGCAGATGGCGTGTATATCCGCCTGCCGGTCGATCAGACGTTCGCGTTGGCGGATGAGCGCGGCCAGATCTTCACTTCCGAGATCCCGGAGGGTTCGGATCCCTCTGGCGCGATGCGGGCGCTGGGGCTCCGGGCGAGCTGCACCACGGCGATCCGCTCGGCCGGCGTGACCGTGGGGTATCTGCTGGTTGGATCGCGCGAGCCGGGCTTTGCTTTCCACCGGCGGGAGCGCGAACTCCTGCGATCGGCGGCGCAGATCGTTGGGCCCGCGATGGAAAACGCCCGCGCGGCGATTGCGGCGCGGGAAGAGGCGGAGGACCAGCGCGTGCTGGCTGAAATCGCGGCGATCGCCGCGCGCGAGCCGGATGCCGATGCAATCATGAATGCGCTCCCGGCGGCGCTTGCGGCGCTGGTTCCCGGGCCGGTTGTGCTCAGTGGCATCATCCGGGACCAGACCGCCGTCTACCGGGTTTCAGATCCCCGGCTGCGGGAGATGTTCGGGGTGGCGTATGTGCCGGTTCCGTTTTCGGTGGCGGGGCACGAAGCCCTCCAGACGGGGCAGTCCACCGGGCACACCAACGACATGGAAGGGCAGTTTCGCGCGGATGTCTCCGGGATTCACGCCTTTGCGCTGACGAACTACCAGACGGCTGGCTCAGTGGTGGGCACGCTGCTGGTGGCGACCACCGACCCGGAATACCAGTTCACCGAGCGCGTGCTGGCGCTGCTGCGGCGGGCGGCCCAGGTGCTGGGGCCGGCGATCGAGGCGGCGCGCGTGCAGGATGAGTACAACCGCCAGCGCGAGCTCTACAGCCTCATTCTGCGGTCGCTTACCGAGGGCGTGGTTCTGCTCGATAGCCTGGGCAGGGCGATGTTCATGAACGCGCTGGGACGCAAGGTGCTTACGGCGCTGGGCGCTCCCGCGTGGGTCGATACCTGGGAAGAGTCGGTCGCGGTTGTTCCAGAGGAAGTGCGGGCCGACTTCGCGGCGGCGTTCAGCGAGGGCCAGGCGAGCCAGGGGCGGGCGGTGCTCGAGATCGAGGACACCCCGGTACACCTGGACTACGAATTCGTGCCGCTGGATAACCCCACGTTCAAGGTGCTCCTAACGCTCACCGATGTGACGGCCGATGTGCTGCGGGAGCAGGAGGAAGCGCGCGGGCGGGAGCGGATGGCGCAGACATCGCGGCTGGCGGCGCTTGGCGAGCTCATCGGCGGGGTGGCACACGAACTGAACAACCCGCTGACGGCAATCCTCGGGTTTGCGGAGATCATCGGCTTGAGCGAAGACGCCCGGCCGTTCGCGGAAGAGCTCGGCGTCATCCAGAAAGAGGCGTTGCGGGCGAGGAACATCGTGCGCGACCTGCTGTTCATCGCGCGGCCGGGCACATCGGAGCGGTCCATGGTGCCGGTGGCCGATATTGTGGCGCACATCGAACGTTTGCGGCGGAGCCACTGGGTGCAGATGGGCATCGCCGCCGATATCCGGATAGAGCCCGATTGCGTGGCGTGGGGGAACGAGCACCAGCTGACGCAGGTCATCCTGAACCTGGTGACGAATGCGGAGCAGGCGCTGGCAGGAAGTGCGGCGCCGCGCCTGGTGCTTTCCGCCCGGCGAGAGGGCGACCGGGCGCGCATCGTGGTCGCGGATAACGGGAAGGGGATGGATGAAGAGACGCGGGCACGCATCTTCGAGCCCTTCTTCACGACCCGGCAGGGGATCGGGACGGGGCTGGGGCTGCCGCTTTCCTATTCGATTATCCAATCCCACGAGGGAACTATCACCGTTGAGACATCGCCGGGGGCGGGGGCCGTGTTCACGGTCGATTTACCCCTGCACGAGCCGGGCGTGGCGGTGCATGGACCGGAACGCCCGGTTGCGCGCCCTTCCCGCCTGCGGATGCTGGTGATCGATGATGAGCCCAGCCTGCGCAAAGTGTGCCAGCGGTTGGTGGAGAGCCTGGGCCACCAGTGCGATTCGGCCGAGAACACCGCCTCCGCACTCGTTCTCGCCCGCTCCGGGGACTTCGATGTGGTCCTTTGCGATTACAGGCTGGCGACGGAGACGGCGGACCAGGTGCTGGAGGGGCTGGAAACGGCCGCGCCGCACCTGATCCCCCGGACAATCCTGGCGACGGGAGCAACGACCGACTTGGGCGTTGTGCGGCTGGTGGAGAAGTACGGACTCCAGCTCATGGCGAAGCCCTACGGTGTGGAAGAGCTTTCGCGGATTCTGAACGAATCGGCCCCTCGCGCGGGCTGATGGCGCAAGTCTCTTCCGATCCGATCGGGGCAGGCAGCAGGGCCCACGCGGCCGCTGCGCAACATTCGCTCGCGTGCCGACAATCCCGGTAGCACTTCGCGGGGTTTTCATCATGGCGGTCCGGGCACATCCAACGGCTCCACCACGGACGGTGGAAGAGGTGCTGGCGGACATCATGGCCAGGGTTTCGATGGTGGCAGCGGTAGTGGCGGCAGCATGGCTGGGAGCGACGCTTTAGGCCGGTATTTCTGGCTGGCAGGCGCGGCAGAAGCTGGTAATCCGCTGGTTCGCGGTGATCTCGGTGATGGTAGCGCCGCAGCGGGGGCAGGGCTGCCCGCCCCTCCGGTGGATGCGCATGAAATCGCGCCGCTCTTCGTAATCGAGTACGCCGTTCTTCACCATCGCCTCGCTGACGAGCGGGGTTGCCCAGTCCATCACGGCGAGTGCGGCCCGGTACAGCCGCCGCAGGGCATCCTCCGGCAGCTTCGTGCGGGGGGTATAGGGATTGATGCGCGCTTCCCACAGGATCTCATCGCTGTAGGCGTTGCCGATGCCCTGGACGAATTCGGCATTGGTGAGGATGGCCTTGACCTGGCCGCGGTAACGGCCTGAGCGGGCGATCCATTCATCTTCGGTGAGCGCCGGGTCGAGCAGGTCGGGCCCGTTGGTGGCCCAGTTGGGGATGCTTTCGAGGGTGCCGGCGGGGGCCAGGTAGAGCTTGCCCATCAGCCGTTCATCGGAGTAGCGGAGGGAGTGGCCGCCGTCGAGGTCGAGCACCAGGCAGGTCTTGGCGCGGAGTTTGGTCTGCGGCGCCACGAACTGGAAGCGGCCGGTGAGCATCGGGTTGATGGCGAGGACGCGCCCGGATTCGAGCGAGAACAGCAAGAACTTCCCGTGCCGCCGGACGGGCCCGAGGGCGTCACCGGTGAGTTCCCGGAACTCCTGGGCGGGCGTCCGGAAGACGTGGGGGATGCGCACGGCGGCGGCGACGACCCGTTGCCCGGTGGCGTGTTCGCTGAAGAACCCGCGAATGGCCTCGAGCTCGGGTATCTCTGGCATCGCGGGCCGATCATAGCCGCCGCGGGCGGCAGCCGCCGAAAGGCGGAGGACATGATGCGGATCATGGGCGCGGCCCGGCGGGTCTGCTGAAGTTATATTCTTGACTTCGTTAGTCAAGTTTGTTGTGATAGTCAGGATTTCCACTGGACAGCGTGCAAGGAGGGTGCCATGGGTGCCGAATCAAACGGGAGCGGAGCCGAACGCCACAAGGTCGTGATTATTGGGGGCGGCAATGCGGGGATTAGCGTGGCGGCACGGCTGAGGCGCAAGCTCAAGGGCGTCGATGTCGCGATCATCGACCCGGCCACCACGCACTACTACCAGCCGCTCTGGACGCTGGTCGGCGGCGGCGTATTCAAGAAAGAGAAGTCGGCCCGGCCCGAGGCATCGGTGATCCCAAAGGGTGTGACCTGGATCCAGGATGCGGTGACGGAGTTCCGGCCCGATGAGAACGCCGTGGTGACGGCGGGCGGCAAGCGCGTGGAATACGAGTTCCTGGTGGTGGCGCCCGGCATCCAGATCAACTGGGGTGCCATTCCCGGTCTGGCCGATGCGCTGGGCAAGGATGGCGTGTGCAGCAACTATTCGTACGACACGGTGGACAAGACGTGGGAGTTCATCAGTACCTTCAAGGGGGGCACGGCGGTGTTCACCCAGCCGAGCACGCCGATCAAGTGCGCCGGCGCACCGCAGAAGATCGCCTACCTCGCCGATGACGCGTTCCGCAAGGCCGGGGTGCGGGAGGGGGCGACGATGATTTTCGCCAGCGGCGGCCCCAAGCTGTTCTCAGTCGAGAAGTACGCGAAGACGCTTTACAAGGTGGTCGAACGCAAGGGCATCGATCTGCGCCTGCGAACGGAGCTGGTGGAGATCCGCGGCGCGGCGAAGGAGGCCGTGTTCAAGAATCTCGATAGCGGCGAGATGACCACGGTGGCGTACGACATGATCCACGTGACCCCGCCGATGAGCGCGCCGGACTTCGTGCGCAACAGCCCGCTTGCGAATGCCGATGGGTGGGTGGAAGTGGACAAGGCGACCTTGCGCCATGTGCGCTACGCCAACGTCTTCGGGATCGGCGATGCGAGTAGCCTGCCGACGAGCAAGACGGGCGCGGCGATTCGCAAGCAGGCGCCGGTGCTTGTAGCGAACCTGGCGGGGGCCATCCTTGGTGGTGCTGCCGATGCGAGCTACGACGGTTACACGGCCTGCCCGCTGGTGACTGGCTATGGGAAGCTGGTGATGGCCGAGTTCGATTACGACCTGGCGCCGCGCCAGACGTTTAAGTTCGATCAGTCGAAGGAGCGCCGCTCGATGTACCTGTTCAAGCGGAATGTGCTCCCGGCGATGTACTGGCGGCTCATCATGAAGGGCCGCGCCTGAAGGCCGGGCACTAGATCCGGGCATCGACCGGGGCTTCTTCCTCGGCTGCGGGGAGCGGAGGAAGTTCGCGCGGGCTCTTGATCCCGAAATGTTCGAGGAAGCGCATGGTGGTGCGGTAGAGCTTCGGCCGTCCCGGTGCATCGGCGGTGCCGGTGATATCGACCAGGCCGCGCTGTTCGAGGATGGCGACCAGCCGGTCGCTGTTGACGCCGCGGATCGCTTCGATTTCGGCACGGGTGCACGGCTGCTTGTAGGCGATGATGGTGAGGGTTTCGAGGGCGGCCCGGGTGAGGCGCTGCCCGGGGCCGGTGCCCAGCATGTTCTCGATGTAGGGCGCGTATTCGGCGGCCGCGCCGAGCTGGTAACGCTGGCCGTCTTCGAGCACCCGCAGGCCGCGCGCTTCGTAATCGGCGGTAAGCGTCGCGAGTGCCTTGCGGGCGGCGGCATCGCTTACGCCGGCGGCCCGGGCAAGGGCGGCGAGTGGCTGGGGCTCTTCGGTGACGAAGAGGAGTGCCTCGATCACCCACGGGAGTTCGTTGGCCGATGGCGGCCGGGTGGTTCCGGGTTCAGTCATTGGCGATGGGGCTCTCTTCGTGCGGGGGTTCGGGCTGTGGGGGCGCCGGTGGAGGGGTGTAGGCGCGCAACGCGGCGCCAACCGGGCGGGCGCTCAGCTCATCGTACGAAATATGGATGAGCGGCCGGCGAACGCTCGTGACACCGACCTGGTCCTTGAGTACGGCGGCGACGCCATCGCCGAGGACGCGGGTGGCGTGGGCGATGCTTGCGCTCGGTTCGATGGTGGCATCGAGGATGGTATCGACGATGCCGGCCGAAGAGACGCGGACGGTGGGGGCCACGCGGCGGACTTCGGGCAGTTGTTCGAGCTCATCGCGCAGGAGGCTTTCGATGGCGGCGGCCGTCACCACGACGGTGCCACCATCGGCCTGGCGCATGCGGAGTGTGCCCGCGCTGGCTGCCCGGGAGGACCGCAGGACGGCGATGAGGAGGCTGAGCAATCCGAAGAGCACCACGGCGGCGAGGATGCCGGTGACTATCCACTTCGCGGTATTGCTCGCCTCGATGAAGGCTTCGAGGTTGAAATCGCCGGCTTCGAGATCGAGCTTGCGATCCTGGTTCCAGGCGAGGGCGATGAGTCCCCCGGCGGCCGCGAGGAGGAGCAGGCTGTAGAAGACGAGGAGGATGCGGCGGACGGCGTTCATCTGGCCTCCATGGGGGAGTACCCCAGCACACCGTCATGGTACACCTCGCCGAGGCGGATGGGCGTCACGCGGTTGAACATCCCATCGCCAGGGGCATAGACAGGGATGTAGTTATCGGTATGGCCGTGCCAGAGCGGCCCCTGGCCGTCTTTCGCAGGGCGTCTGCTCTCCCAGAGCACGGGGCGGATGGTGCCCGTGTGTTCGCTCCGGAAGGCCAGCGAGAGATCTTCGCCGAGCGCGAGGAGGCGGCCCATGCGGTCCTGCTTCACGCTGGGCGGGAGCTGGCCCTGCAGGCGGGCAGCGGCCGTGCGGGTGCGCTGGGAGTAGGGGAAGCAGTGGAGGCGGGCAAAGCCGGTTTCGCGGCAGAACGCGAGCGTTGCCTCGAAGTCACTATCGGTTTCGCCCGGGAAGCCGGCGATGACATCGGTGGTGATGGCGGCGCCGGGGATTGCCGCGCGAATGCGGGCGGCGGCATCGCGGAATTCGTCCGCCGTGTAGCGGCGGCGCATGGCGGCGAGGGTGGCTTCGCTGCCCGATTGGAGCGCGAGGTGGAAGTGGGGCATCAGGCGCGGATCGTGCCAGAGCGCCAGGAGCCCCGGCGTGATGTCCTGGGGCTGGAGCGAGCTGAAGCGCAGGCGGGGGACTTCGGTACGTTCGAGGATCCCGGCGATGAGGTGCCGGGGGCTCAGCGGCGGATCGAGTTCCCTTCCCCAGGCGCCGAGCTGGGTACCGGTGATGACCACCTCGCGGGCCCCCGTTTCGACGGCGCGGCTGATTTCGGCGGTAACGTCGGCCACGGAGCGGGATTCTTCGCGGCCGCGCGTCCTCGGGACGATGCAGAACGAGCAAACATCATTGCAGCCTTCCTGGGCTTTCACGAAGGCGCGGGTATGGAGGGGCGACCGGGCCGGCGCGGCGGACCGGCCGGGCGGGCAATCGGCGGAGAGGAAGGCGATGAGTTCGCGCTTATCGGCGGTGCGCGTGCCGACGACGAGGTCGGCGCCAAGCCCGGCGGCGGCATCGAAACCGGCCGTTTGGGGATAGCAGCCGGTGACTGTGACCGGTGCGCCAGGCGAAAGGCGCTGGACCGAGCGGATGAGTTTGCGCGATTTGGCATCGGCCACATGGGTGACCGAGCAGGTATTGATGACGTAGGCATCTGCTTCGCAGAGGCGATCGACGACGTGGAAGCCGGAGCTGCGCAGGCCGTGGGCTATCTCTTCGGAATCGGCAAGGTTGAGCTTGCAGCCGAGGGTCAGGATGGCGGCGAGTCGTGCCATTTCTACAGGTTACGGGTGGTGGGGGGAGAGGGAGAAGGGAGGGGGGCGATCCGCGCGAGGCAAAAGTAGGGTACGGTGGTAAGTGACACCGGCCGGGAACGATCCGCCGGTGTTGACCCTCGCGAAAGCCGCGCTGCCCGGCTTGCTCTCCAGATCGCCTTCGTTTCGTCTGATGCGTCCGGTCCTGAGCTGAGCCGGGTGCCCGTGGGTGAAGCGCGGGCCGGTGGCGCTGCGCCGACGTGGCCCACCACGGAAGGAAGGTACGGACCCATGAATATCTATGTCGGAAACCTGAGCTACAACTGCGCCGACAACGACCTCCAGACTGCTTTTTCGGCGTACGGAACCGTACGCACGGCGCAGGTGGTAAAGGACCGGGAGACCGGCCGCTCGCGGGGCTTCGGCTTCGTCGAGATGGACGACCAGGCGGAGGCCGAAGCGGCCATTCGCGGACTGAACGGCGCCGATCTCCTCGGTCGCGCCCTGACGGTGAACCAGGCGAAGCCCCCCGCCGAGCGCGGCGAGCGCCGCAGCTACGGCGGCGGCGGTGGTGGCGGCGGCTACGGTGGTGGTGGCGGCGGCCGCCGCTACTAGATCCTGCTTGGGCCGCCCGCGCCCCGTACCGGGGCGCAGGCGGTCTGCGCGTTCCTGTTCCGCCGCTCGAGGCGGCAGGGAAAGGGGGATGACTGTGGCAGGAGGAACCGTTGTGGAACATAGCGCGGAAGCCGGTGGCGGGGGCCATGTGCACCGCTGGCGGATTGAGGCGCAGGGCGGGCCGGTCTCGGCGGGGAGCTGTGCCTGTGGGGCGGTGCGGGAGTTCGCGAATTCCTGGGACCGCGATTCGAGCGCCTGGGCGCTTTCGCGCGGGCGGGCCGGGCGTGGAGCCAACCAGCCCGGAGACTGAGCGTGTGGGCGCGGCCATTGAATTCGCTCGCCGGGTGGAGCACCATGCGTGGACTCTGATCCGGAGGCGATGGTATGAGTGACGATCTGGCCCGGGTATTGCGTGAAGCCGAGGCGGCAGCGGCGGGGCCGGCGGCGAGCATCGTGGAGACGCTGGCAAATCGGGTAGGCATCCGCGCCGGGGCCCATGCGGCCTTCGGCGAGCCGGTCGAGTGCGATGGGGTCACGATAGTCCCGGTGGCGAAGGTCCGCTTCGGTTTCGGCGGAGGATCGGGCCGGGGTATCGAAGAGGGCGCCGAATCCGGGGAGATTGGCGAGGGCTCGGGTGGCGGCGGCGGCGCGTTCACCTCGCCGCTCGGCTTCATCGAAATCAAGGATGGGCGTGCGGAGTTCAAGCGGACGCACGACCCGGTATCGGCGGTACCGGTGATCCTTGCTTCCGGGTTTACGGCCTGGCTGGTATTGCGCGGTCTGAAGCGCATCCTTCGCGGCTAGTGCTCCCTGGCGGGCGCAGCGCTGGCGCCCGGACAAACGCGGGAAGGCCCGGACGGGACCACCCGTCCGGGCCTTCCCGGTTATTTGCCCAGGGCGAACTCAGGCGAGGCGGAAGCGAGAGGTGGCGGCGGTAAGGGTTTCGGCCATCTCGCGCATCTGGTTGGCGGTAGCGGCGAGCTCCTCGGATTGGGCGGAGAGCTCTTCGGTGGAAGCGGAGACATCCTGGACGGAGCCGCTGGTCTGGGCGCTGGTGGCGGAGACCTGGCTGATGGCCTCGGTCACGCGGCTGGTGCCGGCGGCCATCTGGTTGGCGCTCTCGGCGGATTCCTCGGCCATGGTGGCAATCTGGCCGGCGCTGGTCACGATCCGCTCGGCGCCGGAAGCGAGGCCCTGGACATCGCGGGCGATCTCCTGCATGCGGGAAGCGGAAAGCTCCACGGTGCCGATGATCGAAGTGAGCGAGCGGCCTGCCTCTTCGGTGATCTGCTGGCCCTGCTGCACGTCCCGGACACCGACAGCCATGGCCTCGACGGCCTCCTGCGTGCCCGATTGGACTTTGGCGATGAGGGCGGCGATCTCCTTGGTCGACTCGGAGGAGCGCTCGGCGAGCGAGCGGACGTTCTCGGCGACGACGGCGAAGCCGCGTCCCTGCTCGCCAGCGCGTGCCGCCTCGATGGCGGCGTTGAGAGCGAGCAGGTTGGTCTGGGCGGCGATCTCGTCGATCGCCTTCACGATGGCGCCGATCTGCTGGCCGTACTCGCCGAGCTGGTCGACGGTGCGGGAAGCGCGCTGGACGGCGGTGGCGATGGACTCCATGGAGGAGACGGCCTGGCCGACCGCCTGCTGGCCCTGCTGGGCGGCGGCGCGCGATTCCTCGGCCGAGCGCGCGACTTCCTGGCTGGCAGCGGCGACGAGCTGGATGCGCTCGCCGATCTGGGCAGCTTCTTCGCGCGATTGGTTGGCGGCGGCAGAGGAATCCGAGGCGGTGGAGGCGAGCTGGCCGGTGCCGCTCGCAAGGCGCTCGACTTCGCGCGCGGACTCCTGGGAGAGGTCGCTCAGGGAGACGGCGGAGCGCGTGACTTCGTCGATGGCGTGGGCGATCTGGCTGGTTGCGCTGGCCATCTGGTCGGATGAGCCGCGGAGGGATTCGGCCGCATCGGTGATGGCGCCGGCACCATTGCGGACGTTGCCGATCATGTCGCGGAGGTTGGTGACCATGCTATTGAGGGCGAGGCCGAGGGAGTCGCGGTCGCCACGCGGGGTGACGCGGGCGGTGAGATCGCCATTGGAGACGGCGACGGCGGCCCGGGCCATTTCGGCGAGGTAGGCGGACATGGCGCTGAAGGAATCGGCGAGCTCACCGAGCTCGTCGTTGGACTTGCGGGCGATCTCGACGTCGGTTTCGCCGCGAGCGATGCGGCGGGCGGCGCGGACGGCTTCGTTGACGCCGCCGGAGATGGCGCGGGAAAGCCAGATGCCGGCGGCCGCGGCGATAAGGACGCCGAGTGCCGCCAGTGCAAAGACCATTTTGCGGGCCGAGCCGGCGGCATCCTGGCCGGCCTCTGCCTGGGCGAGGGAGTTGTCGTTCACCGTGGTGAGGAGGTTGGCCATCGTCGTGTTGAGCGCCTCGATGGCCGGGCTAAACTCCCCGGCGACTTTGACGAGGGCCGCGCCATCCTTCTTCTCCACGGCCTCTGCGTAGCGCGCAACGAGGCCCTGGAACGCGGTGACGGCCACCTGCGCCTCGGCATAGGACTGTTCGGCGTCCACACCGGGGAGGTGCGCCTGGAGGTCGGTGAAGGCCTGACCCCCGGCGGTGAGGTCGCCATCAACGAGCTTCTGCAGATCTTCGAGAGCTTTCGGATCGGTAGTTGTCGCGAGCCGGGCCGCGTTGGCCAGCCCCACATCGAAACCATGCTTGGAGGCGTTGATGAGCCGGGTGGCGACGATGCCTTCATCGTAGAGTTGTGCTTCCCGATCGGATGCCGCGCCGAGCCTGGTGGTGGCAAGCCCGGCGATCACGACTGACGGGAGGACTGCGATGGCGAAGCCGGTAAGAAGCTTCCTGGTGACGGACAGTTGCAAAGTGGTCTCTCCATTCGAACTCACAGCACCGGCCGGGCATTCGCCCGGAGGCACCCCCAAATCATCGTTGGACGGTGGGAGCAGGCCGTATGCGGGATTCCCCTGAGTGCCCGGCGCGGTTGCGATGATTCTTCAATGAGTCTTAAGGAAACCCCTGCCGATTTCGTGATGGATTTCACATGGAATTCATCCGCTGGACCGCGTCCGATGGACATGGCGGTCTATACTGGCTTGGGTAAAGGGGAATCACGCCGAATGCGCACGGTGTTCCTGGTTACCCGCCACACCGACCTTTCCCGCTTCGGCGCGGAGCTCGATTCCCGCGGGTTTTCGGTACCGGTCGTCGCGCCCGAACAGCTGGCCAGCGACGAGGTGGGAGTGCGCGCCGACGTCGTGGTCCTCGATCTGCGCGATATCCCACCGGCGGCCTTCAACGTCCTCTGCGCGAACTACGCACAAGAAAACACGATCCTCGTCACGGTTGTGCCCACCGGGGGCATCGACCGGGTGACCGCGGACATGGCGATCGATGACTTCGTCATGCTGGATTGCCCCCCGGAAGAGCTGGTCCGGCGCATCGAGCGCGCGCTCTGGAGCAAGCACGGGGTGGATAGTGAGAACAACGTGCGCTGTGGCGCCCTGGCTATCGACCTTTCCAACTACCGTGTGACGGTGGATGAGGAGCCGCTGGTGCTCACCTTCAAGGAGTACGAGCTGCTGCGCTTCCTGGCGATGAACTCCGGCCGGGTGTTCACCCGGGAGCAGCTCTTGAACCGCGTCTGGGGCTACGACTATTTCGGCGGTGCGCGGACCGTCGATGTTCACATCCGGCGCATCCGGGCGAAGATCGAAATCCACGGCCACGCCTTTATCGAGACGGTGCGGAACGTGGGTTACCGGCTGGTGGCCGAGGCGAAGAACGAGGGCTGACGTTCGGGTGGGCGCCATGCGCGGCTTGGAGCTGGCGGGATAGCGCGGCACGGTGGCGGCATTTCCCCCAACTGGAGCCATGCCCATGCCGACGGATCCTCCCCTGCCCATCCTGCTCGAGCGCCTCGATGAGGATCGCCGGAGGCGTTACCGCGAGAACCTGCGGTTCTACGAAGGCGACCAGTGGCCCGGGAGGGCGCGCCGGGGCGAACGGCGGCTCACGTTCAACTACGCCCGGGCACTGATCGATAAGGTCACGAGCTACCTGCTTGGCGGGTCCTCGGTCCAGGCGGAGGGGGGCGAGGAGCATGCCAGCCGGGCGAGGGAGTGCGAGCGCGCCCTCCGCGCGGTGGAGCAGGCGAACGGGCTCACCCAGCTGGACTACGAGACGGAACTCGACTGCGCCGTGCTGGGCGATGCCTGCTACCGCGTTTCGTGGGATGAGGCGGCTGGCGGGGTGCGCGTCACCGCGCCTGACGTGCAGGGCATCTTCGCCTGGCGCCAGCCCGATGACCCGGGGCGCCTGACGGCGATCGCCTCGCAATACACGCTGCCGCCCGCGCCCGGGGTCCGCTCCCAGCCCGATGACCGGGTAACCGAGTACTGGACCGGGGCGTCGTTCGAGATCTGGCGGGGGAACGAGCTTGCCGGGCGGCAGCCGAACCCGTACGGCTTCATCCCCTTCGTGCTCTTCCCCAACGTGCGCGAACCGAAGCAGGCGTGGGGATCGAGCGACATCCCGCCGCTGGTGGAATCGAACCGCGAACTGAACCGGGCGTTCAGCCAGCTCAGCCAGATCCTGGAACTCTCAGGCAACCCGATCGCGGTACTGGAAGGCGTCAGCGGCTCGCAGGACATCTCGGTCGAGCCCGGGGCGGTCTGGGAAGTGCCCGAAAGCGCGCGCGCCTACCTGCTCGACCTGCTCCAGGGTGGGGGCGTGGCCCTCCACCGCGACTACATCGACCTGGTCTACCGGACGCTGCACGACCTGGGTGAGTCGCCGCGCACCGCCTTCGGGCACAACCCGCAGGGGCTGAGCGGCGTTGCGCTCAACACGGAGCTGGACCCGATC
>Ga0209476_10002062_pt1 | contig 13481 bp, 10 predicted proteins | sample KloWWTrecipitate_FD_187179 | JGI IMG/M metagenome (GOLD analysis project Ga0209476, IMG submission 187179) | Active sludge microbial communities from Klosterneuburg, Austria, studying microevolution and ecology of nitrifiers - Klosterneuburg... | ecosystem: Engineered > WWTP > Aerobic digester... | reverse complement strand
TGCGCCTGCTCGTCGATGGCCAGACCGAGGCGGCGCTCGAGCAATTCCTCGACATCCTCAAGGCGGATCGAAACTGGAATGAAGGCCTCGCCCGCAAGCGCCTGATCGCCGCCTTCCTCGGCATCGATGACGCGGATCTCGTCGCCACCTGGCGGCGCCGCATGTCCTCGCTGTTGTTCTGATCGGACGCCTTGATGAGCAAGGCGCGGCGACTGCGCAGGCTGCTGAACATCTGGCCGCCATTCCTGTTCAGTGGCATACGCGTGCTCGAAATCGGCGAAGACTGGCGTCATGCGCGTGTCGTCCTGCGCCGGCACTGGTACAACACCAATTATGTCGGCACGCATTTTGGCGGCAGCCTGTTCGCGATGACCGATCCTTACTGGATGATCCTGGTCATGGAATGCCTCGGTCGCGATTACATCGTCTGGGACAAGGCGGCCGAGATTGAATTCGTCGCCCCCGGCAAGGAGGACGTCTTTGCCGAGTTCCACGTCGAGGACACGCTGCTGGATGAAATCCGCGCAGCCACTGCAGGCGGTGACAAATACCTGCGCTGGCTGCCGATCGAAGTGAGGACCGCATCCGGCGAGCTGATTGCCCGCATCAGCAAGCTGATCTACGTGCGGCGCAAACCCGAAAAACCGGCAAGCCCGGCCTGAGCCCTATCGGCGCCAGCGTGCCGGCAGCGAATCCAGGCGTGTCGCCAGGCGGCTTCACTGATCCGGATCAAGACAAAGCGACCAGGCTTGTCGAACAATCAAGAATCCGCTCCATCAAGATCGGCAGAAACGGCATGTCCCCTTCCATTCCGCTCGACGAAGCGCAAATAGCCCGATTGATCGACCGCTTCTACGACAAGGTCAGTGCCGATCCGCTGCTTGGCGCGGTTTTCAATCCCGTGGTCCACGACTGGCTCGCCCACAAGCGCCTGTTGACATCATTCTGGTGCTCGGTGGTTCTGCGTGCGGGCACCTATCGGGGCAACCCGATGGCCATGCACCGCGGCCATGCCATCGGCAGCCAGCACTTTGCACGGTGGCTGCAATTGTGGGGCGAAACCAGTCGCGAAATGCTCGATGCCGAGGCAGCCGACCTGATGATCGAGTTCGCGGGACGCGTAGGCCACGGGCTGCAGCTCGGGCTTGGCATCCAGCCGCAGCCTGCCAGGTCGAGTCCATTCGCTATTCCAGTGGTCTCCGCCGCTGCGCGGGATTGACGGTCGCCCTGCTCAGCGCGCCGGAACAACGTAGCCGTTGTCGATGTAGACCCGATCACCGCGGCGCATGCGGAAATCGTCGGGCTGCTCGAAGGAATACGTGCGCCCGCCACGATCCATGCGCACGGTGATGCGGTAGTAGGTGCGCGAATAGCGACGTTCCTTCTCGATATCATGGCCGACGGCACCGCCTGCCAGGGCACCAACGATGGTTGCCGCCTTGCGTCCATCGCCCTTGCCGACCTGGTTGCCGAGCGCGCCGCCGACGATCGCGCCCAGCACGGTGCCGCCGCCGAGGTGATTGCTGCCCCGCTGACCGATCGACTCGATGCGGATGATGCGCCCGCAAGCCTCGCAGTCGCGATCGTAGTAATTTCCACGCGCCTGCACGTTCTGCACCGGCACGCAACTGGCGATCAGAAACAGGGACACGGCTGTCAGCAGGATTCGATTCAACATGGTCATTGCTCCTTGGAATGTCCGATCGCCAAACGACATGACGGCGATCGCCGGGCGCAGAGTGTCAATGCCATGATGAACTCAGGCGGAACCCGCGAGCGCTGGCGCGCCGGTGCCGCCACCCTGGCCCGGCTCAGCATTGCAGGTGGCGTTCCTGCCGCGACGGCGTCGCCTTCTTGCGCCGCGGACGCGGGCTTTCACGAGCACCATCCCCGCCTTCGAAGCGCAGGCGGCTGCGCCCGCCAGTTGCCTGGTAGTCGGCGATCAAGGCCGCGCTGACCGCAGCCTCGTTCGCCGCGTCGACTGCGCACAGGTACTCGTGCAACAAGTGCACGAGGCGCTCGTGGGCAAGCGCGTGGGTCTGTCCGGTCCGCCGATACAACCAGTCGCTGAAGGCGAGGAAGCACGCAAACGGCTGTTCGGCGAGCAGCAATGCAAGGGTTCGCGAAAAGCGCCCGGAATTGGCAACGATGTCCCAATAGCGGGAAAACCGCGACAGCCTCTGCATCGTCGCAAAGTCGACCGCGTTGGTGGCGAGGATGTTGTATGGCGGATCGGGATTGAAGCGCAGCCCGTATTCGATCGTGTGCCGCGAGATGGGCGCACCACGCAGGCGCTTGAGGATGCCGAACTGGATCTCGTGCGGAGCAAGGCCAACGAGGCGATCGAATCCGGCGGCGAACGTGGCCATGTCCTCGCCGGGCAGGCCGGCAATCAGGTCGACATGCAGGTGCGCATGGGTCTGCGTGCGCAGCCATTCGATGTTTGCCGCAGCGACATCGTTTTTCTGCCGGCGCGAGACGCGAGCCTGCACGGCCGGATCGAAGCTCTGGATGCCGATCTCGAACTGCAGGGTGCCTTCTGGAAACAGGAGGATTTTCTCCTTGAGGCGCTCGGGAAGGTGGTCGGGGATCAGTTCCAGATGCACGAATACCGGATCCTGCGGGGCACGGGCGAGCTTGTCGAGGAAGAAATCGAGGATGGCCCGCGACGTGTCGATCTTCAGGTTGAACGTGCGATCGACGAACTTGAACTGCCGCGCTCCGAGGGCGTAAAGCGCATCGAGATCGGCAAGGAAGCGATCAAGCGGAAACGGCCACGCGGTCTTGTCCAGCGAGGAAAGACAGAATTCGCATTTGAACGGACAGCCGCGTGAGGCCTCGACATAGACGTTGCGCTGGCGCACGTCTTCCTCGCTGTACTCGGCATACGGCGAAGCAATCGCCGGCAGCGCTGCCTGCACGCCGGCAATGACCTTTTCCGGCGGGCGCTCGCCCGCCATCAATTGGCCGACGAGGCTGGCGAAACTGACATCGCCCCAGCCGGTGATCACGTAATCGGCCAGGGCGCAGATGCGTTGCTGATCGACTTCGTGGCTGACCTCGGGCCCGCCAAGGACGATGACGATGTCGGCTGCCAGCGCCTTGAGCTGGGCCACGAGGCGCGTCGATTCCTCGACATTCCATATGTACACGCCAATGCCGATCACCTGCGGCCCTTCGGCCAGCAACTTCTCGACGATTTCCTCGGTCTTCTGGCCAATGACGAACTCGCGGATCGCCGAGGTCGCGTGCCAGTCGCCAAGGTTGGCCCGCAGGTAACGCAGGCCCAGCGACGCATGCGCGTAGCGGGCATTCAAGGTGGCAAGCAGGATGTCGGTCATCGCGGCATTATCGCCGGTAACCGGCGGGTGCGCCGGCAGAAGACGCTCAGGTGCTTTCCGCCAGGGCTGCAGCGATGCTGTCGCAGATCGCCGCAATCGCCGCGCTGCACATTTCCGCCTCGGGCAAGGTCGCATCGACGACCAGAGTTCCCTCAGGTGCCGGCTCGCGCCGGGCAATGACATCGTTGACCGTTTCCGGCGTGCGGTCGGCAGCCACATGGCGTCGTGTCGCCAGGTCGCGGGCAATCCGCCTGCGCGCCAGCTCCGGCGGGCACTCGATCAACAGCGGAATCGTCACGATGCCGTGTTTCGCGGCCACATCGGCGACGCGATCAAGCTCGCGGCGGCGCGAGAAGGTCATGCCATCGATGACGCTGCCGACGCCAAGCATGCAATTGATGTCGAGGGCCAGCAGCAGGCTTCGATAGGCAGCACGCTTTTCCAGGAAAGTGTAGTTGCATTGCGGAAACATCGCCGCGCGGATCTGGTCGCGGCAGATCCGGCGCAGGCCAAGCTGCTCCTCGATGGCTTTCGCCACGACGCTTTTGCCGGCACCCGGCAAACCCATCGTCGCGACCACGAATGGTCTTGGCGCCAACTCGCGGCGAAGTGGAAATGCATCACCGCCTGGCGGAAATCGCGAGGGAATAACCGGACTGTGTTCGACCGACATGCCTGGGCGCCCTCGAAATCGGTGCACATGGGTGACGAGGAGACTGCTTGATTCACTTGCCTGGATCAAGCGGCAGCGTTCTGGTCGCCCCGGCCGATTGAGGCGATAATCGGGCAATTGCATCCGGAATCGACATGGCCAAGCGGCAACTCTATTTCAAGCGATACCTGCTTACCGGCCTGCTCACGATTGTCCCGCTGTGGCTGACCTGGATGGTGTTCAAGTTTGTCTTCGGCCTGCTTTCGGAAGTCAGCGCACCGCTGGTCGCCGGATTCGTCTCCGTGCTTGGCAGCACCTGGCCGACAACCGGGGAACTGCTGGGCCAACCATGGCTGATCTCGCTGATTGCCTTCGTCATCACCCTGGTATCGCTGTACCTGGTCGGCTTTGCCGCCAATTTCGTCATCGGCCGGCGCCTCATCGAGGGCATGGAAAACCTGATCCAGCGCATCCCCGTCGTGCACTCGATCTATGGCGGCACGAAAAAGCTGATGTCGGTCCTGCAGAACAAGCCGAGCGGCACGCAGCGGGTCGTGCTGATCAACTTTCCCTCACCCGAGATGAAATCGATCGGCTTCGTCACCCGCGTCATGCAGGATGCCTCCGGCCGCGAACTGGCGGCCGTCTACGTGCCGACCACGCCGAATCCCACCGGCGGCTATCTCGAGATCGTTCCCGTCGAGCAACTCACTGCCACCGACTGGAGCGTCGACCAGGCCATGGCCTTCCTGCTTTCGGCAGGCGCAGTGGGTGCCGAAACCCTGCCTTTCGCTGCCGAATGGCCGGGCGCGCAGGCAAATGACCTTCGACACTGACAAATCCCGTTCAGTTTGCCTAGGATGCCCGGCTGAAACCTCGATCCGGCTGCATCGGCGCCGCTTCCTGGCCATTCACTTTCCATGGCGCTGCGGCTCGCGTCCTGCGCCCCGTTCCTGACAGGAGTTTCCATGAAATTCGATTCACTCAAACCGCTGGCGCTGGCCCTCGGCGTCGCCTTGGCACTCACCGCCTGCGGCGCAAAGGAAGCAGCTACCGATGCCGGCGCACCCGCCGCCTCGGCACCGGCCGCGGCCGTCGAGACACCGAAACATGTCGCCTTCGACACCAGCGACATCGATACCAGCATCAACGCTTGCACCGACTTCAACGCCTACGTCAACAGCAAGTGGCTTGCCGCCAATCCGATTCCGGATGACAAGACGCGCTGGGGCGCTTTCGACCAGTTGCGCGAAACCAGCCTGAATACCCAGCACGAGATCGTCGAGGCTGCAGCCAAGTCGAATGCCGCCGCCGGCTCGATCGAGCAGAAGATCGGCGCGCTGTACAAGGCCGGCATGGACGAAGCCGCCATCGATGCGCTCGGCCATGAACCGATCAACCCCGAACTCGCCAAGATCGACGCATTGAAGACCAGCAAGGATGTGGTCGCTTATCTCAACGACAGTTTCGCGCGTGGCCAGGGCAGCTTGTTCGCCTTTGGCGCGGAAGCCGATTTCAAGAATTCCAGCCGCAAGATCGCCTACGCCTTCCAGGCCGGCCTTGGCCTGCCAACACGCGATTACTACGACAAGCCCGACCATGCGGCACTGCGTGACGCCTACGTTGCGCACATCGCCAAGACCCTGGAACTGATCGGTGTCGAGGCCAACGAAGCGAAGAAGCAGGCAGCCAGCGTGCTTGCCTTCGAGAGCCGCCTGGCCAAGGCCTCGCTGGCCCCGGTCGACCTGCGCGTTCCGGAAAACCAGTATCACTTCGTCAGCATCGACGAGGCCAACAAGGTCACCCCGCATTTCGACTGGAACAGCTTCTTCGCCGCGCAGAAGGCGGATGTCAGCGATGGCTTCTCGCTGTCGCAGCCGAAGTTCTTTGCCGAAGTCGACAGGATGCTCGCGAAGACGCCGGTGGCCGATTGGCAGGCCTACCTGCGTTACCAGTTCGTCGATGCTGCTTCGCCGTACCTGTCCAAGCCGTTCCAGGAAGAGTACTTCGCCTTCCACAAGGCCACTCTCAATGGCCAGAAGGAAGACGAGCCGCGCTGGAAGCGCGTGCTCGGCACGGTCAACAGCCAGCTCGGCATGGCCCTTGGCGAGCTCTACGTGGCCAAGGCATTCCCGCCGGAATCCAAGGCCCGCGCCCAGGAACTCGTCGACAACGTGCAGGCGGCGCTCAAGGCACGCATCGAGAAGCTCGACTGGATGAGCGATACCACGCGCGCCAAGGCGCTGGAAAAGTGGTCCACCTTCCTGCCGAAGATCGGCTACCCGGAGAAATGGCGTGATTGGTCGGGGCTGAACCTTAGCGGGGACAACTATTTCGCCGATGTCGCTGCCGCCATGCAGTTCAACTACGACTACGACATTGCCAAGATCGGCAAACCGACCGATCGCAAGGAATGGGGCATGACCCCGCAGACGGTGAATGCCTATTACAACCCGACCGACAACACCATCAACTTCCCGGCGGCAATCCTGCAACCGCCGTTTTTCGATGCCAAGGCCGACGATGCGATCAACTACGGCGGCATCGGTGGCGTGATCGGCCACGAAGCCAGCCATGGTTTCGACGACCAGGGCAGCCAGTTCGATGCCGTCGGCAACAACACCAACTGGTGGTCCGAAGAAGACAAGAAGGCGTTTGAAGCACGCACGGCGAAGCTGGTCGAGCAGTTCAACGCCTACGAGCCGCTGCCCGGCAAGCACATCAACGGCCAGCTCACCCTCGGCGAGAACATTGCCGATCTTGGCGGCCTGGCAATCGCCTACGATGCCTTGCAGGTTGCCATGGCCAAGGATCCTGGCGAGGCCAGCGAGAAGATCGACGGCTACACGCAAGACCAGCGCTTCTTCCTCAACTGGGCACGCATCTGGCGCGGCCACATGCGCGACAAGCGCCTCGAGGTGATGCTCAACACCGATCCGCACTCGCCGACGACCTATCGTGCCATTGGTGCGCCGTCGAACCTGGACGCGTTCGCCAGCGCGTTTGCCTGCAAATCCGGTGATGCCATGGTCCGCGACGGCGACACCCAGGTGAAAATCTGGTAACAATCGGCGCTCGACCCGCCCCGCCCAGCCGGGGCGGGTCACGCGCGAGGATGCATGCGGCACCTGCCTGCCCGACCTCGACAATGCAGGAGCCGCCCGTCTTGATCGCCGATACACGCCTCTTCACGGCCAGCGCGACATGAGCGTCGACGCCGTCATCACCTGGGTTGACGGTGCGGATCCCGCGCACCGTCAAAAGCTCGATGCCTGGCTTGCCCAATCCGGCATGCCCCGCCCGGCCACGGCCGAACCCACGCGCTTCAACGATGCCGGCGAAATCGACTGGTGCATCCGCTCGATCCTGCGCTTCGCTCCCTGGTTCCGCAGGATCCATGTCGTCGTCGACGCGCAGACGCCAGCCATCCTGCAGCGCCTGGGCGCGGGCGGACTTGCCGATCGCTTCAATATCGTCGATCACCGCGAGATCTTCGCCGGATTCGAGCAGCACCTGCCAACCTTCAACAGCCGTTCGATCATCAGCATGCTCTGGCGCATCGAGGGCCTCGCCGAGAACTTCGTCTACTTCAACGACGACATGTTCCTCTTGCGCGATGTGCAAGCGGAAGATTTCTTTCGCGATGGTTGCGTCGTCCAGCGCGGCGAGTGGCGCAGGCAAGCAGGCAACGCCTGGCCAGCCCGCATCATGCGCCAGCTCAAGCGCCTGCGCGGGGCGCGTGCGGACAAGGTCGGCAATCTCGATGCACAGCAACTCAGCGCACGCATTGCCGGCTTCGAGGATCGCTACTACCGCCTCTACCACAACCCGTATCCGATGCGCCGCTCGACCCTGCGGACTTTCTTCGCCGAGCACCCGGACCTGCTCGCCAGCAACTGCAGCCACCGGCTGCGCTCCAATGTGCAGTTCAAGACCGAGGCGCTGGCCACGCACCTCGAATTCCTTCACCACAACGCCATCGCCGACAACCGCCTGCACGTCGTCCAGCTCAAGCCGAGCGAGCAACACTCCAGCCGCGTTCATCGCAAGATGGCCAGGGCTGACGCCAGCGACAGCTCCGCCTTTGTCTGCGTGCAGAGCCTCGAACTGGCGCCCGCAGCCGTGCAACAGGCGATCATCGAGTGGCTGGACCGGCGGATTGGTCGGTGACCAGGATCGTGAACTGGCGTATGGATCGCGCGGACGTCATGAATGATGATGCCGTGGAGCTTCGTCCTGCCTGAACCCTCCAGCGCCTCGCCACCCGGGAATCCGCTTCGATACAGGCAGGCCTGACCCGACATAGGAGATCACGCGCATGCTTCATCCGGAAATCTTCTGCGGTCTCCTGCTTGCGACAGCGATCGGATCCAGCGATGCGCGTGCCGCGATTCCCGACTACACGCACATCGAGCTGCAGGCGCGCAGCAACCTGCTGGTCAATGACGATGGCTGGAACCTGCCGCCGGGCTCTTCGTTCAACAGCATTTCCGCGAGCATCAACAACTCCGGCAAGGTTGCCTTTCCGGTGCAGATCGTGCCGATCAACGGCGATCAATCAAACACCGGCGTCGGCCTCTGGTTCGGCATGCATGGCGTCGGCGGGATCGTCGCCCTGCACGAGGCACCGGTCGATGGCATCTCCGATCGCGTCAGCATCAACGCCAGCGGCCAGGTTGCCTATTACACCCACGATGATGGCACCAACTATCGACTGCGCCGCTTCGACGAGCTGACATCGACATCGACCCTCGTCAGCACCCTGCCACTGACGCCGATTTCGTTCGCTGGACATGTCATCAACGATGCCGGCGTGATCGGCTACCGTGCCGGGCTCGGATCCGGCTACGGGCTGGCCTCGACCGGTGCAGGCAGCTCCCTGCTGCATGTTGTCGACAGCAATGTGGAAGCCGGTCCCTACGCCTACATCTACACCCCGGCGATGAATGCGCAGCGCCTGATTGCCAGCAAGGTCAGCATTGGCGACTTCAACCACAACGAGATTCGCAGCTTTGCCAGCAATGGCAGCTACACGACGCTGGCCGTCGATTCGGCAACCGACGGCAGCTCGCCGTACAACCGCTTCGACAATGGAATTGCCTACAACGATGCCGGTCAGGTTGCGGTGGCGTTGCGCCTGCAGGCCGGCAATGTGCGCGCGATCTACCGGTTCACCCCCAACGGCACCAGCGTCGATGCGGTGGAAATTGCACGCGTCGAAGCCAGCGGCACGATTCGCGACATCGAATCATTTGCGCCCTCGATGAACAACAATGGCCTTGTCGTATTCCGTGCGCGAGATGCAAACGGCCAGGCCATCTATGCCGGCGACGGCACCAGCCTCGTGCGGGTCATCGGCAAGGAAGACGCGGTAGCCACCGACCTTGGGCCGGGGCGGATCGGCCAGCATATCGACGATCCTTCTGCCTGGCCGATCTTCAGCGGCGCGCCGGCGATCAACGATGCCGGCGACATTGCCTTCATCGCGGCGCTGCATCCGCAAGGCAACAGCCAGATCGAGTGGGGTAGCGGCGTGTTTGTCGCTTCCGCTGCGGCCGACTCCATCTTCAGCGATGGATTTGATTCCCCATGATGCTTGACATGGACGGCTGCGAGGCTGCATCGACGGACAAGTGCGCCAAGCCGGACAATTCGTGTTTGTGCCTGCGGCCGGACAGGGGATAATCGCCGACTCCCCTGAATGCACTGAACACTGATGGCTCTGGTTCCTGGTCAACGCTACATCTCGAATGCCGAACCCGAACTCGGGCTCGGCACGCTGATCCGCATCGAAGGACGCAGCGTGCAGCTGCTCTATGCGACTGCGGGCGTCCTGCGCCAGTACGCGGTGCACAGCGCGCCGATCGCGCGCGCCGAATTCAGGATCGGGCAGAAAGTCTCGGGCAAGGGATTCAGCCTGGTCATCGAGAGCGTCGCCGAGGAAGACGGCCTGCTGGTCTATCACGGCGGCGGCAAGGCCCTCAACGAAGCCGAACTGGACGACAGCCAGTCGATTTCCAGGGCCGATGAACGCCTCGTTTCCGGCCGCGTCGATCGCGCCGACCATTTCGATTTCCGCCAGGAAGCGCTGTTGCGCCGTGCCGATGCCTTGCGCTCGCCGGCCTGGGGCCTGGAGTCCGCACGCATCGACCTGATTGCGCACCAGTTGCGCGTGGCCGAAATCGCCGCCGCGCGGCAACCCTTGCGCATCCTGTTGGCCGATGAGGTTGGCCTCGGCAAGACCATCGAAGCCGGCATGATCCTCGCCCGGCTGCTCGCCAGCGGCCGCGTCGGACGCGTCCTCGTGCTGCTTCCCGAGACACTTGTCTACCAGTGGTTTGTCGAGCTGCTGCGCCGCTTCAACCTGCAATTCTCGTTGTTCGACGAGGAACGCTGCGAATCGATCGAGACCAGTGACCCCACGCGCAACCCGTTCCAGGATGAGCAGCTGGTCATGGCCAGCATCGGTTTCCTCAGCGGCTCGGCCAAGCGCGCAGCGCAGGTCACCGAGGCCGGTTGGGACCTGGTCATTGTCGATGAGGCCCATCACCTGACCTGGACCGAGGACTCGGCAAGCGCGCAATACACGCTGGTGGAAAACCTCGCCGCGCGCACGCCGGGTTTGATCCTGCTCACGGCGACGCCGGAACAACTCGGTCGCAGCGGCCACTTCGCGCGCCTGCGCCTGCTCGATCCGGCGCGCTACCACGACCTTCGCAGCTACGTGGCCGAAGCCGACAGTTTTACCGGCTTGTCGGAAATCGCCGGCCGCCTCAACGACGGCGAACCGCTGTCGAGCGACGACGTGAAGGCTCTTGCCGGGCGTTTCGGTGACGACGAACAGCTCACCAGCCTCCTGGCCAAACCGCTGGATGCCGCGGCGACGAACACCGTGCTTGATGCCCTCATCGATCGTCACGGCACGGGCCGGGTCATGTTCCGCAATCGCCGCGGCCAGGTCGGCGGTTTCCCCCGCCGTGTCGCGCAACTGGTCACCCTCGATGGCAGCGAGCTCGACGACGCGCAACGCCAGCACCTGCTTGCCGAATTCCATGCCGACCTGCAGGCCACCGCGCCCGAGATCGAGCTGCCCTACGCGAATGATCCGCGCCTGAACTGGCTACTCGGCATGATCGACCAGCTTGCCGCGGAAAAATTCCTGTTGGTCTGCCGCAGCCAGGCCAAGGTAATTGCACTCGAGGAGATCCTGCGCACGCGCAGCGGGGTCAAGGTCGCGCGCTTCCACGAGGGCATGAGCCTGCTGCAGCGGGATCGCAATGCCGCGTACTTTGCCGAAGCGGAGGGCGCACGCCTGCTGTTGTGCTCCGAAATCGGATCGGAAGGCCGCAATTTCCAGTTTGCCCGCCATCTCGTGCTGTGGGACTTGCCGCTCGATCCGGACCTGCTCGAACAGCGCATCGGCCGGCTTGATCGAATTGGCCAGAAGCACGACATCCTCATCCATGCCTGTGCCTTTTCCGGTACCGCGCAGCACGCCCTGATGCGCTGGTTCGAGCTTGGCCTCGACGCGTTTCGCAGCAGCCCGTCCGACGGTCGCGAGCTGCTCAAGCGCTATGGCCAGCGCCTCGTCGAGGTCGCCGAACAGCATGCCCATGGCGGCGAGGATGCCGATTCCGAACTCGATGCGCTGATCGGCGCAACCCGGGCCAGCCACGAGGAGTTGTCGGCACTGGTCAACAGCGGGCGCGATCGCCTGCTGGAACTGGCCAGCGCGCGGCAGAGCCACGCCGATCGCCTGCAGCGTGCACTCGCCGCAGCCGACGCCAATCATGGCAATGACGAATTCATCCTGCGGCTTTTCGAGCAGTTCGGCATCGAGAACGAGGAACTGGCACCGCGGACGGTCGTGCTCGATCCGGAATACCTCAGCACCGATGGTTTTCCCGGACTCAAAGACGGCCCGCAGCAGGTCACCTTCGATCGCGGCATCGCCCTCGCCCGCGAGGACCTGCCCCTGTTGCGCATGGATCATCCCATGGTCAGCGGTGCCATCGACCTGCTGCTCGAAGGCGAACATGGCAACGCTTCGTTCCTGGTCGATGACAGCCTGCCCGCTCGCAGCGCCATGCTCGAATGCATCTTCGTGCTGACCTGCGTCGCCGATCGCGAGCTGGCCGTCGACCGCTACCTGCCGCCGCTGCCGATCCGCATCGTCGTGGATTCGCGCCTGTTGCCACGTCACGATTACCAACCCGCTGCAGACGCCGTGAAGCGCTCGGCCGACCGTGCCATCGAATATTCACGCTATCGAAAGCTGCTGGCCAAGCTGGTCAAGCCAATGCTCGCGCATGCCGAAACCCTGGCCCGCGAACGCGCACAGGTCGAAATCGGCGCGGCACTGACCACGATCGAGCGTGAACTCGGTGACGAACACGCGCGCCTGGTTGCCCTGGCCCGGGTCAATCCAGCCGTGCGCACGGAGGAAATCGAGGCCATCGATGCCGAACTGGAGGCTTTGCGCACCGCGATTCCGCAAGCAGCACCCCGCCTCGACGCGGTCCGCTTCATCTGCAGCACGGATTTCCTCAACCTCGCCTGAGCCGGAATCCCGCTTCGCGCAGGAAGCAGCTTCAGTCGCGATGCCTTTCAGGGCATCGCAAACCACGCCGCGTCATGCTTGCCGATCCTGGCCAGCCATCGGCCAGAGACTGCAGCGCTCAGGCAGCTCTCGATTGGCGCATCATCAAGGCGAGCATGTCGGCAAGCTTGTCGCGCATGGCGCGGCGGTCGACGATCATGTCAATCGCACCATGGTCGAGGAGGAATTCCGAACGCTGGAAACCTTCCGGCAGCGATTCGCGCACGGTCTGTTCGATCACGCGGGCGCCGGCAAAGCCGATCAGCGCTTTCGGCTCGGCAATGATGATGTCGCCAAGCATGGCGAAACTGGCAGAGACACCGCCCGTGGTCGGATCGGTCAACACCGAGATGAATGGCAGGCCGGCCGCACGCAGGCGACCAAGTGCGGCCGAGGTCTTGGCCATCTGCATCAGCGAAAACAGGCCTTCCTGCATGCGCGCACCGCCCGTGGCGCTGAAGCAGACCATTGCCTGGCGCTCAGCCAGGGCAAGCTCGGCACAGCGGGTGAATTTTTCGCCGACGACCGAGCCCATCGATCCGCCCATGAAGGCAAAATCAAACGCGCAGGCGACCAGTGGTCGACCTTTCAGGCTGCCCTGCATGGCAACCATGGCGTCCTTCTCGCCGGTGGCTTTCTGCGAGGCGACAATGCGGTCTTTGTACTTCTTCGAATCACGGAACCTGAGTGGATCGACCGGATCGAGATTGCCGAACACTTCCTCGGCCGCGCCGGAATCGAACAGGGCGAGCAGGCGCTTGCGCGCGCGAATCTTGTGGTGATGGCCGCATTGCGGGCAAACCATCAGGTTGTTCTCGAGCTCGGGCCCGTACAACACGGCACCGCAACCGTCACATTTTTCCCACAGGCCTTCGGGGACCTTGCCCTT
>Ga0209476_10002061_pt1 | contig 13481 bp, 9 predicted proteins | sample KloWWTrecipitate_FD_187179 | JGI IMG/M metagenome (GOLD analysis project Ga0209476, IMG submission 187179) | Active sludge microbial communities from Klosterneuburg, Austria, studying microevolution and ecology of nitrifiers - Klosterneuburg... | ecosystem: Engineered > WWTP > Aerobic digester >... | reverse complement strand
ACCACCGTCGGCGCATTGGTGGTCAGCACCAGCGCAAACGCCACCAGTGCCAGTACAGCTCCCACGCCCAGAGCCTCGCGCACCGACACGGCGCCGCTGGTGATGGGGCGCTGCGCCGTGCGCTTGACGTGCCGGTCAAAATCCCGGTCGGCCACGTCGTTCACGCAGCAACCGGCACTGCGCATCAGGATGGTCCCCAGCGTGAACACCGCCACCAGGTGCCAGCCCGGAAAGCCGCCAGCGGCCAGCCACAGCGCACTGAGTGTGGGCCACAGCAACAGCAGCCACCCTGCGGGGCGGCTCCAGCGGATGAGATCAAGGTACAGAGACAGGCGGCTGCGCGGCGAGGGAAACATACAGACGAAAAAAGACTGGGGCTCATCCGGCCTACTGGCACGCAGGCCGAACCGATGCCGCCGCAGTGTAGTGCAGTGCCCGGCCGGCCACGCGCAGGCCGCCAGGCGCAACAGATTTACTCTTCCAACAAAGAGCGCAGCATCCAGGCCGTCTGTTCATGCACGGTCAGGCGCTGGGTCAGCAAGTCGGCCGTGGGTTCATCGCTGGCACGTTGCACCGCAGGGTAGATGCTGCGTGCCGTGCGCGCCACGGCTTCATGGCCTTCGACCAGCACGCGCACCATGTCCAGGGCCTTGGGTGGCTTGCTGGGCGCATCGGGCACGCTGGCGAGTTTGCCGAACTCGGCATACGAACCCGGCGCTACATGGCCCAACGAACGGATGCGCTCGGCAATCGGATCCACGGCGTTCCACAGTTCGGTGTACTGGCCCATGAACATCAGGTGCAGCGTATTGAACATCGGCCCCGTCACGTTCCAATGGAAGTTATGCGTAGTGAGGTAGAGCGTGTAGGTGTCCGCCAGCAAATGCGAGAGGCCGCTGGCGATGGCAGCTCGGTCCTTGTCGCTGATGCCAATATGGATGGCAGGAACCTTGGATTTGGGAGCTTTGGTAGTGTTGGCGGCTTTGGCCATAGTCATCTCCTGGGGTGGATAAACAATCGAACCTGGGAACATCCGCATGCGGTCAAAACACGCAACTGCAAGCTCACAGGAGCTACCGGTTCACTGTAACGCAAGGCTTGGCGGTGCGATGTAGGACGGTGACCACCGTGCATTGCGCGCTCATGACAGCCGCGTAACTCCCGGCAGCTCACAGGCATAAATAGCGTTGCGCAGCGCGGCGATGGCTTCATAACGCGTAAAGCTGCGCCGCCAGGCCAGCACCACACGGCGCGTGGGCGGTGCGCTGCCGTCGCTCTCCAGGATGGGCAGGTAGCGGATATGCGGTTCATCGCTTTTGCGCCGCCGGGCCTGGCGCGAGAGCGCCTCGCTCGGCACCGCCAGGCGCGGCACCAGGGTGACGCCCATGCCAGCAGCCACCATGTGCTTGATGGTCTCCAGCGACGAGCCCTCAAAGGTCTTGCGGATACCCTCGGCGTTGCTGGCAAAGCGCGCAAACTCGGGGCACACCTCCAGCACATGGTCGCGAAAGCAGTGGCCAGCGCCCAGCAGCAGCATGTTTTCGCTCTTGAGTTCCGCCGCCGACACCGAGGGCTGTGCGGCCAGCGCGTGGTTGCTGGGAACAGCGGCCAGAAAGGGCTCGTCATACAAAGGCGCCATGGCCAGCCCCGTGTCGGGGAAAGGCTCGGCCAGGATGGCGCAGTCAATCTCGCCCGTGCGCAGCATTTCAAGCAGCTTGACGGTGAAGTTCTCCTGCAGCATCAACGGCATTTGGGGGGTGTTCCGAATGGCGTGGCGCACCAGATCGGGCAACAGGTAAGGGCCGATGGTGTAGATCACGCCCAGCGTCAACGCACCCGCCAGCGGGTCCTTGCCGCGCTTGGCAATCTCCTTGATGGCGGCGGCCTGCTCCAGCACGCTCTGGGCCTGGCGCACGATTTCCTCGCCCAGCGGGGTCACACTGACCTCTCCGGCGCTGCGCTCAAACAGCTTGACGTCCAGCTCTTCTTCCAGTTTTTTGACCGCCACCGACAGCGTGGGCTGCGACACATAACAGGCATCGGCGGCACGGCCAAAGTGCTTTTCGCGCGCCACGGCAACGATGTATTTGAGTTCGGTGAGGGTCATGTGAGTAGCAGTGTTGGCACCCGGTGCCTGCGCGGCCTAAGCCTAAATATCGCGCGGTGCAGGATCAATGCTCCTATGATGCACGAACCATGACACCGCGCACCACCAGGTCTTTGCATCTGCGCCTTTGGGCAGTCATCGGCATGGCCTGCCTTCCGGTTTTTTTGATGGCGTTCCTGGATTACAGGGAACGGCGCCATGACGCGATCGCGGGTCTCGAAAATGAGGTTGACCGCATGCTGGTCGCCGTCCGACTGACCGAAGATGCCGCCTTGCGCAGCATGCACCAGTCCTTCCAGATCATGGCCCGGGCGGACAACCTACAGTCGCTCGATGGCGCAGATTGCTCTGGCCTGGCGCGGCGCCTGATGCAATCCATGGAGGATGTGGCCAACGTCGGGGCAGTGCTGCCCAGCGGCGCCGTTTTCTGCAGTGCTATCGCCCAACCAAAATTTCGCCGGTTGTGATGCCCTGTCCCACACTTGCATCCTGAAACCATTGGCGATCGTTGACTGTGACCTCTGTGCGCAAGGGGATATTCGCACAAACCCGGCATGACCTTTGGCTACCCGGTGCACGACGCCCAGGGCCAACTCAAGGCCATCCTGTTTACCTCCATCCAGATCGGCTGGTTTGACAAGCTGGTATCGCAATTCAAGCTGCCAGCAGGGTGGAATGCATTTTTGCTCAGTGATGCGGGCGAAGTGCTGTCCTACCACACCGACAACGGGCAGACGCCAATGCAGCGCCTGGCGCCCGAGGTCACTCAGCGGTTTCTGGCAGCGCTGCAAAGCGGGCAAACCGTCAGCGAACTGGAAGACCTGGACGGCCACCAGCGTATGTACGGCATTGTGTCGCTGCGCCTGTCCCGGTCACCCTTGGTCGTCGCTGTTGGCGCCCCCGTGGACCGCACGGTGGCGGGCATTGATCAAGGGTTCTGGCTGCGTATTGCGCTGCTGTTCGGTATTGCTCTGCTGTCGGCGCTGGCGGCACGCTATTACGTCTATGGCCTGATCGAGGCATGGACGCACAAGATCACTGGCGCCATCGACGGCGTGGCCGCTGGGCGGCTGGAGAGGCCTATCCCACGGTACTCGCGGGTGCGGGAACTGCAAGCGGTGGAACAAGGCATCAACCACATGGCCGACGAACTGCTCAAGCGCGACGTGGATTTGCGGCGCCTGTCCACCGCCGTGGAGCAGAGCCCCGAGAGCATTGTGATCACCGATACGCAAGCGTGCATTCAATACGTCAACGAAGCCTTCGTGCGCAACACGGGCTACACACGGGAAGAAGTTTTGGGTCACAACCCACGCATCCTGAACCATGGCAAGACAGACCCGTCGATCTACAAGGCCATGTGGGACGCATTGGTGTCCCGCAAGGTGTGGCGCGGCGAGTTCACCAACACCCGCAAAGACGGCTCTACCTATGTGGAAATGGCCATCATCTCCCCCATCGTCGATGCGAACGGCCAGGTGACCCACTTTGTCGCCACCAAGGAAGACATCACGCAGCAAAAGCAGTCCGAGGAACTGGTGCACCGACTGGCCTATTTCGACGCACTGACCGGCCTGCCCAACCGCGCCCTGCTGCAGGACCGGCTGCTGCTGGCACTGCAGGCCAGCGCACAGCACAGCATGCTGCTGCTGGTCGATATCGACCGGTTCAAACAAATCAATGACACCTGGGGCCATGCCGCAGGCGACCTGCTGCTGTGCGAGATGGCCCGGCGCATACGGGATTGCATGGGCGCGCAGCACACGGTGGCACGTCTGGGCAGCAACACGTTTGGCGCCATCGTGCAGACCATTGGTGCAACCGCTGAACAGGCTATGGCTGCTGCGCACCCGTTGGCACTGCAGTTGCACAACACACTGGCGGCGCCCTATGAGCTGGGAGCCTCCAGGAAGCTCTATATCGCCACCAGTGCAGGTGTCACCCTGTTTGGAGCAGCGACGGCGCACCCCGATGTGGTGCTCCAGCAAGCCGAAATGGCGATGTACCGCGCCAAGGAAGAAGGTGGAAGCAGCGTACTTTTCTTTGACGACACGATGCAGGCCACCATGGATGCCCGCGTGGCCATGGAGATGGGTTTGCGCGATGCCATCGCAAACCACGCCTTCGAGCTGTACTACCAAGTACAGGTCGACCAGGCAGGTACCGTGGTCGGCGCCGAAGCGCTGATCCGCTGGATTGGCGCGGACGGCAAGGTGATTTCCCCGGCAGACTTCATTCCGCTGGCAGAAGAAACCGGGCTGATCGTGCCCATGGGCCAATGGGTGCTGGACACCGCCTGCCAGCAACTGGCTCGGTGGCAGCGCAACCCAGCCACCCGGCACCTGACCCTCGCCGTCAATGTGAGCGCAAGGCAGTTTCACCAAGCCGACTTCGTGGCCCTGGTGCACGAGGCCATCGACAGCACGGGCATCCACCCCGGCGAACTGAAACTCGAGTTGACCGAAAGCGCGATCCTGGGCGACATCGAAGCGACCATCACCAAAATGCACCAGTTGCGCGACCTGGGTCTGCGCTTCGCACTGGACGATTTCGGCACGGGCTACTCGTCGCTGTCTTATCTGAAACGCCTGCCCTTTGACCAGTTGAAGATCGATCAATCATTCACCCAGGACATGCTGAATAACTCTGCCAGCAGCGCCATTGTTCGCGCCGTTCTGGTAATTAGCGAAGCACTGGGGCTGGAGGTCGTGGCCGAAGGGGTAGAGACGGCGGCACAGCGCGCCTTTCTCATCAGCCACGGCTGCCAGTTCTGCCAGGGCTATTTGTTGGGCCGCCCGGTGCCCATCGGTGCGTGGGAAGCAGCCCACACCACGCGCCCAGACGGGTCTACGCTTTGAGGTAGTCGGCCTTGCCCCCCAGCCAGCGCGCCACGTGCCGCTCGGCATGCTGGGGATAGCGGTCCAGCATCACCGGCGCCAGTGCCCGGGCCCATTCGAGCAGGTGGGTGTCCGTTGCCAGGTCGGCAAAGCGCAAGAGGGCATCGCCCGACTGGCGCGCGCCCAAAAACTCCCCCGGGCCGCGGATCTCCAGGTCGCGCCGGGCAATCTCGAACCCATCGTTGGTCTCCTGCATGGCGCGCAGCCGCTCCTTGGCGGTTTGCCCCACGCGGCCACTGTCGTTGGTGGCATACAGCAACACACAGGCCGACGCAGCCGCACCGCGCCCCACGCGACCCCGCAACTGGTGCAGCTGGCTCAGGCCAAAGCGCTCGGCATGCTCGATGACCATGAGCGAGGCATTGGGCACGTCCACCCCCACTTCAATCACCGTGGTGCTCACCAGCACACCCATGCGTCCGGCGCTGAATTCGGCCATCACCGCTTTCTTTTCGGCGCTGGGCATGCGCGAGTGCAGCAGGCCCACCACGGTGCTGGGCAGGGCTTCGCTCAGATCGGCATGGGTGGCGGTGGCGTTAGAGAGGTCCAGTGTCTCGCTCTCCTCAATCAACGGACACACCCAGTACACCTGTCGCCCCGCCGATACCTGGGCGGCAATGCGGGCAATGACTTCGTCTTTGCGGCTGTCGGCAATCAGCCGGGTGACGATGGGCGTGCGCCCCGGGGGCAATTCATCAATGACAGAGACATCCAGGTCGGCGTAGTAGCTCATGGCCAGGGTGCGCGGGATGGGAGTGGCGCTCATCATCAGCATGTGCGGCTCCATGCCCTGGGCGGCCAGCTTCTGCCGCAGTGCCAGGCGCTGTGCCACGCCAAAACGGTGCTGCTCATCGATGATGGCCAGCGCCAGGTTTTTGAACTGCACCTGCTCCTGGATGACGGCATGCGTGCCCACCACCAGCGCCGCCTCGCCAGACGCCACCCGCGCCAGCATAGCAGCCCGCTCTTTCTTTTTTTGCCCGCCCACCAGCCAGGCCACGCAACGCCCCTGCGCTGCCAGCAAGGGTTCAAGCCAGCCAATCATCTTGGCAAAATGCTGTTCAGCCAAAATTTCCGTGGGAGCCATCAAGGCGCATTGCCAGCCTGCTTCGATCGCCAGGCAAGCGGCCAGGGCCGACACCACGGTTTTGCCCGACCCGACATCGCCTTGCAGCAACCGGTGCATGGGCCGGGCGCGGGCCAAATCATGCGCGATTTCTTCGCCCACACGGTGCTGGGCAGCCGTCAGCCCAAAGGGCAGCGCAGCCAGTAGCTGCTCGTGCAGGGGTGGCAGGCCCGGTGCCCCGCCACCGGACGGGATCACCGGGGCGCTGAGCTGGTCGCGCGCGCGCCGCGACTGTTGCTGCGATAACTGCTGTGCCAGTAGCTCTTCGGCCTTCAGGCGCTGCCAAGCAGGGTGGCTGCGGTCTTCGAGCGCCGCCAAAGATACATGGGGCGCCGGGTGATGCAAAAAAATGAGCGCCTCCCGCAGGCTGCATAAACCCTGGAGGCCATTTTTATCTATATTTTTGACAAATGGCAACTCTACGCCGGGGGGAAGCGTATCGGACAGCTCCGCACGCTGTAGGCCCATCACCACCGCCCGCCGCAAATAGGGCTGCGGCAGGCCTGCCGTGGTGGGATACACGGGCGTCAAGGCGGTGGGCAGTTCGCCACCAGCCACGCGAAACGCCGGGTGCAACATCTGCCGCCCCCAGAAGCCCCCTTTGACTTCTCCCCGGATGCGCAGACGCGCGCCTACCGCCAGGGTTTTCTGGTGCGAGGGGTAAAAGCTAAAAAACCGCAGCTCACAGGTTCCGGTGCCATCGTCCACCTGCACAAGCAACTGCCTGCGCGGACGCAACTGCACCTCACTGGCCGTGACAGTGGCTTCGACCTGCACCATGTCGCCGTCGCGTGCATTGCGCAGCAGCGTGATGCGCGTTTCATCTTCATAGCGCAGTGGCAAATGCAGCGCCAGATCAATGTCACGCACCAATCCGAGCTTGTGCAGCGCCTTTTGCGCCACACCAGGTGTCGTGGGTTTTTTACGAACGGGAAGGTTTGTGTCAGCCATCGTGAGCGAAAAAGGCTAACATGGGCTCTGATTGTTACCTCGTTTTTACATCTAAGTCCGGTTCATGCTCAAACGCATTGATGTCAAGCACCTCACCTTGGGCATGTACCTGCAGGAGTTCTGCGGCTCGTGGATGGAGCACCCTTTCTGGCGTGCCAAGTTCGTCCTGACCGACCCGAAAGACCTGGATTTGATCCGGGCTACCGCCATCCGAGAAGTTTGGATTGATGTCTCCCGGGGTATGGACGTCGGGGCGGGGACCGCCTCGCTCTCGCGCGAAGAGGTAGATGCCCGCATCGATACCGACTTCAGCCTCCTGGAAGAAATGCCGCCCATAGCGGCGCCCCCGCCAGCGCCACCGCCGCCTCCCGTCAAAGACCATGCGCCCACCAGTATGCAGGGTGAGTTGCGCAGGGCCGCCTCCATTTGCAGCCAGGCCAAGCAGGCCTTGGTGTCGATGTTCAGCGAAGCCCGGATGGGCAATGCGGTGGACGCGGAAAGCGCTTCCAGCTTAGTGGCAGAAATCTCCGATTCCGTGATTCGCAACCCCGGTGCGCTGATCAGCCTGGCGCGCCTGAAGACGGCAGACGACTACACCTACATGCACTCGGTGGCCGTCTGCGCCCTGATGGTGGCGCTGGCGCGGCAGCTGGGCCTGAGCGATGCACACACCCGCACCGCTGGCATGGCAGGATTGCTGCATGACCTGGGCAAAGCCGCCATTCCCATGTCTGTACTGAACAAGCCAGGCAAACTCACCGACGCCGAATTCACCGTGGTGCGAAGCCACCCGGTTGAGGGCTACCAGATGCTCAAGGAGGGCGGCAGCGTGGAAGCCGCCGTGCTCGATGCCTGCCTGCACCACCACGAAAAAATCGATGGCACGGGCTACCCCGACAAGCTCAAGGGCGACAAGATCAGCCTGATCGCCCGAATGGCCGCCATTTGCGACGTGTACGACGCCGTCACATCAGACCGCCCCTACAAGCGCGGCTGGGACCCGTCAGAATCCATCCGCCGCATGGCCGAGTGGACCAACGACCACTTCGACGCGCGCCTTTTCCAGGCTTTTGTCAAAAGCATCGGCATCTACCCGGTGGGTTCGCTGGTGCGCCTGACATCGGGGCGCATCGGCGTGGTGACGGAGCAAGCGACCAAGTCTCTGGTAACGCCGATCGTCAAGGTTTTCTACTCGACAAAATCCGACCTGCGCATCCCGCCCGAAGTCGTGGATCTCTCGGCGCCCCAATGCACCGAAAAAATCGTGGCCCGCGAGGATCCCGATCGGTGGCGCTTCCCGGACCTCAGCGAACTGTGGTCTGGCATACCCGGCCAACCTTGGTAGCAATTTGCTCTTGACCGCACGGGCTCTGTCACAGAGCCCGTGTCACAGATGCAAAACGCCCCAGAACCCTTTCGGGCGCTGGGGCGCTTGAATTTGGTGGCCTGGGACGGAATCGAACCGCCGACACAAGGATTTTCAATCCTCTGCTCTACCGACTGAGCTACCGGGCCTGAGCCTCAAATTATAACCAAAAAATTTTCGTCTTTTCCACTGTACCAAATTAATTACGCTTTCCACGTGCCAAGTCCACACCCAACTGGCGCAGCTTGCGGTAGAGGTGGGTACGCTCAAGGCCGGTTTTCTCGGCGACGCGGGTCATGGAGCCGCCTTCCCGTGCCAGGTGAAACTCGAAATACGCTTTCTCGAATCCATCGCGTGCTTCGCGCAAAGGACGGTCCAGGTCGAACCCCTGGTGTGCGTGCGGGCCAGTGTCGGCCTCCATGGTGATGGGCAGGTTTTGCGCCGTATAAATGGTGTGGTCTATGGTCGGCGGGCTGGCGGCCACCACGGGCGCCGGAGCGGGTGGGCGCAGCGACTGGCGTGCCAAACCCTGCTCTACCGACTTGAGCAGCTTTTGCATGGTGATGGGCTTTTCCAGAAAGGCAAAAGCACCGATGCGCGTGGCATCGACCGCCGTATCAATGGTTGCGTGGCCACTCATCATGATGACGGGCATGGTCAGCAGGCCACCAGCCGCCCACTCTTTGAGAAGTGAAACGCCATCGGTATCGGGCATCCAGATGTCGAGCAAGACCAGGTCGTAAGTGCCGTTGATGCGGGCAGCCCGGGCTTGCGTTGCGTTTTCAGCGAGATCTACGCTGTGTCCTTCGTCGTTCAGGATTTCCGACAGGAGATCCCGAATGCCGAGTTCATCGTCAACTACCAATATGTTTGCCATGTATGAAGTGCCTTGAAACTGCAGTGCACAGTGTTGTCAGGACGCCACCCTGTGCTCAGGGGCGAATGATAGCGATACTTGGGCGCCTCGTACCACGCCATCTTCTTGTCGGTTCGACAGATCGATGCGAGCACCATGCTCATCGGCGATTTTTTTCACCACCGCCAGCCCCAGACCCGTGCCCCGGGCCTTGGTGGTGACGTAGGGCTCGAACGCGCGTTGCAGGATGTGCGCAGGGAAGCCCGTGCCATGGTCACTGACGCGCAGGCGCACGCGCTGCGAGGTGTCGCTCCAATGGGTACTGATGCACACAGGCGGCAGCACCGTAGACTCAGTCGTGCCCGCCCCGGCCTGGTCGGTGGCATCCTGTGCGTTCTGCAGCAGGTTGTGCACGACCTGGCGCAGCTGCTGGGCATCTCCCAGGATGCGTGGGCAACGGGGGTCCAGCTGCGCCTGCACGGCAACGCTGACATGCTCTGCTTCATAGAGCTGAAGGACGTCGGCCACCAGGGCGTTGAGATCCAAGGGCTGCAGCTCTGCAGCGGGCAGGCGGGCGTAGTCACGAAATTCATTGACGAGCCGCTTCATCGCATCCACCTGGTCAACGATGGTTTTAACGGACTTGGTGAGCACAGCTTGCTCAGCAGCAGGCAGCTTGCCTGTTAGCTTCATTTCCAGTCGCTCGGCCGAGAGCTGGATCGGCGTCAAAGGATTCTTGATTTCATGGGCAAGGCGGCGTGCCACTTCACCCCAGGCCTGTGCGCGTTGTGCCGACACAATTTCTGTGATGTCGTCGAATACCAACAGCCACGCAGCATCGGGCAACTCGGCACCCCGGGCTACCAGGCTGGTGGCATGGTGGCCTGCCCCGCTGGGGGACTCGTGCAACTCAAACGATTGCTGCCAGTGGTCGAGCCCATGGGTGTCGCTGTGGCTAAGGTAGGCGTGGAACTGCTCTTGTACGCCAGCAGCAAACCCCTCCAGGCCTGGCACCTGCGCAAGCAGCCGTCCCTCGTAGGCCGCCATGGGCGCACGCAGAATGCGCGTGGCGCCCGGGTTGGAGGTGCGGATGGTGCCTTGTCGGTCCAGCACGATCACGCCGGCGGTCAGGTTGTCCAAGATGGTCTGCAATCGTGCACGGGCGGCGTCCACGGCCCCCATGCTGTTCTCGACCGTGGCCCGTGCGTCGGCAAGCTGTTGCGTCATGAGGGCAAAAGAGCGCGTCAGCCCCCCCAGCTCATCCTTGCCTTGCAGTACGGCCTTGGGGCTGAGGTTGCCTTGCGCCACTTCGCGCACACCTTCGGCCAACACAAGCAGAGGGCGGGCCAGTTGGTTCCCCAGTATTACGGCCAGCAGCACGGCACCAAAAACGGCCAGAAACAGGCTGAGCGTGAGCGTGCCTATATACATGCGTCGCAACCCTCCCCGCGCCAGGGCACGCTCCTGGTATTCCCGATTGGCTTCCTGTACGGCGACGGAGTTGTCCACCAAAATGGGCGGCAATGGCAGGGTGACCTGCAGGTAGCGCGGCTCCGCCAGAAGGCCCATGCCGGTGCTCGGCACCAAGGCCATGGCGTTGACCCGAACGTTCTGGAGTGCAGCTGGGTCGGCCAGATCGGTGAGGTCTTCGAGCCCTTCGATCTGGCTCACGGCCCGCTGTTGCCGCACCGCACGTAACTGCTGGGGTGTGGGGCGCTCAGGGTTGATGCGAAAGCGCGACTGGCCCACGCTTGCAACCATCTGGCCCGCAGCGCTCCAGAGCACGACATCTGAGGCACCTAGCTGGTCTCGAATGCGTTCCAGCGCCAGCACTGCCGTGGAATCCGGCACCTGCGCCAACTGGGTACTGGCGTTGCGCGTGCGGGTGGCCATGTCCGTGGCCTGCATTTCCAGGGTGGCACGCGCCAGGTTAACGCCGGCCGCCAACGCGCCCTCCACTTTGACATCAAACCAACTTTCGATGGAGCGTGACACAAACTGGTAGGAGACAAAGTAGATCATCAGCCCCGGCGCCAATCCGACCAGGGCAAAAATAGCAGCCAGCTTGACCAACAGGCGGCTGCCAAAACGCCCACGCCGCAGGCGCATGAACAACCGCAAGGCCACCCAGGCCAAGACGGCCACCAACAGCACCGCCACAACCACGTTGACGCCGAAAAGCCAAGCATAGTTGCGCTCATACAGCACCCTGTTGTTGGTGGTCAGGGTCAGCAAGAACAGTAGCACCAAGCCAATGGCCACCATGACGGCAGCCCCTACACCCAGCGCCCAACGCACGGCGCTCGAGGGGCGCTGAGCCTCGCCAGTGCGGCTCATCGCCCCTGCTCCATCGTCAAGCGCTGGTTGCGCACCATGGAGAGGTTCCAGCCGGACCGGCCCATGGCTCCAATCTGCAAGGGCCGGGGCATCTGCGACATGTCTAGCCAAAACCGCAGGTTCACGTTGTAGCGCGCTTGCGGGTCAATGGTCTGGGGCTCAGTAATTTTCCAGCGGGCAATGCGTTGCATGCTTGCGAGAACATCGCCCAGTTCATCGAAATTCTGGCCAAAAACAACGCCCAGGCCGTTGCCCTCGAAGGGGACGGGCGACACGTTCAGGCGCCAGCGGCGGGTCAGAGGCTGGTAGCTCAAACGCATGTAGCGCGCCGTGGTTTCGACGCGCTGGTCGTACCAGTACCAACGATCCCGCACCAATTCCGCTTCGGTGACGAAATACATCGGTATGCCCTTGTGCAGGGCATCTTCCACCAGCGTAGGCAGGTCGAACTGCAATACGGCGCTGAGGAATACCCCTTCCTCGGTCCATTCCAGCCCCATCTCTGGAATGCTCGCACGGCTCTCCGCATGCACAGGCAGACTGAGGGTCAGCCAGACCGCCACCCACCAATACAGCCAACCACGGGCCCAGTGGCGCGCCACGGATGCGTCAGGCCGGTGCTTTTTGAAGCAATGCGTAGAAAAAGCCGTCATGTTCACCTGGCTGATTGTCCGGGACTGCTTTCCCCTTGGTACCCATGCCAGGCAATAAATGGCCCGGGGAGGGCAAGAGTTTGGCATCTTTGTGGTGCGCAAGAAACGCTTGCACTTGCCCATCGCCCTCGGCCCGGAAGACAGAGCAAGTGCAGTACAGCAGGCGGCCACCTGGTCGTAGCAGCGGCCAGAGGGTGGCCAGGAAATGGGACTGGATAGCTGCCAATTGCGCTATATCGCTCTCCCGGCGCAACCAACGCACATCGGGATGGCGGCGCACGATGCCCGAGGCTGTGCACGGCGCGTCCAGCAAGATCGCATCAAACGGCTGGCCGCCGCAGTGCGTATGCCACCAGTCCTGCGGCCGCCCTGCATCGGCTGCCAGCACCTGGGCGTGTAGCCCCAAGCGCTCCAGCGTGCCGCGGATACGCTCGCAGCGCTCAGGGTCCACATCCAGCGCGGTCACCTGCAGGGCCGCATCGGGGCCTGCCCATTCCAGCAAGTGCGCGGTCTTGCCCCCGGGCGCTGCGCAGGCATCAAGGACACGCATGGGACGTTCAAATGCAAGCCCGTCCAGGAGCAAGGGCGCGGCCATCTGGGCCGCCGCGTCCTGCACGGAAGCCAGTCCGTCAAAGAAGCCCGGTAGGTCCGACACGGGTAACGCACGGTGCAGCACCAGGCCGCTGTCTCCGATGGCATGTGATTCACAATTGATAGCTGCTAGCGCTTGCTGGTAAAGCGCTAGAGTGGTTTTTTGTCTATTAATTCTTAGCACCATCGGTGCCTGGGTATTGTTGGCCTGCAGAATCTGCTGCCACTGCGTAGGGTGGTCTTGCTGCACGCGGTGTACCCACCAGCGGGGGTGATTCCATCGGGCCTGCGGGTCATTGTGCGTGGCCTGCAATAGTGGTTCACGTTCACGCAGAAAACGGCGCAGGCAGGCGTTGATGAAGGCAGCCTGCGTTCGCGTAGCGCTATTGCCTTTGGCAGCATCCACGGCCTGGTTCACCAGGGTGAAGGGTTCGTAGGGAGCGTTGTCGGCATCGCACATCAGCGCCAGCGCCGTACACAACAGTGCATCTGCCGGAGGAGATGGTTTGCGGGGGGCCAACTGCGTTCGCAAGGCTTCGGCCTGGCCAAGAGAGCGCAAGACCTGGAACAGCAAGGCCTGTACCCCGGGCCGCTGCG
>Ga0209476_10002060_pt1 | contig 13483 bp, 9 predicted proteins | sample KloWWTrecipitate_FD_187179 | JGI IMG/M metagenome (GOLD analysis project Ga0209476, IMG submission 187179) | Active sludge microbial communities from Klosterneuburg, Austria, studying microevolution and ecology of nitrifiers - Klosterneuburg... | ecosystem: Engineered > WWTP > Aerobic digester >... | reverse complement strand
GCATGCAACACCTGTGTCGCGAACCATTTGTCGATCACCAGCCGGTTGGTGCGGAACCTGTCATAGAAGGCGGCCAGTTCTGTCTCTCCACGCCCCGCTTCGATCAGGCAGGCCAGCGCGCCCTGCATGTCGGTCATGTTGCTGGCCGTGTTGAAAAGTGCGGCGGCTTTCGCCCCGCCGTCCAGCCGGTTGAGGTAGGACAGGCACGCCAACCGCAAGGCCCGCCGCCCCGCCGCCGCCGCGTCGGGCGAAAAGGGGCCATCGTCGGCAAGCGCTGCGAAAGCCGCTTCAAACGGCTTTTCCAGATGCTGCGCGATGGCGGCGGCCAGGCGTTTCGTCTCAGCATGAGTGCGGTCCGGGTCAGGCACATGTCCGCCGTCCTTCAGGCCCTGCGCCAGATCGTCCGCCGATGGCAGCCTGAGGCAAAGCACGCGGAATGCCGGGTCAAGGCTTTCATCCTGAAGCACCGCCGACAGCGCCGGAAGAAGCTGCTGCGACGGGTCTTCGCCCGACAGGATCATGCGGGTCAGGACATCGCGGGCAAGCGCCCGGCCTGCTTCCCATTTGTTGAAAGGATCGGTGTCATGAGCGAGAAGAAAGGCGCGCTGCGCCTGATCAACCTTGCGGTCCAGGATCACGGGCGCCGAAAAATCGCGCAGGATCGACGGGATCGGGCGGGCGGCGAGCCCCTCGAACCGGAAACTTTGGGTCACTTCGGTCATCTCAAGGATCTGCGTCGGCAGAACTTCGTCGCCGTTGGGGTTCAAAAGGCCGACGGCTATCGGGATAACACGCGCCGGCTTGTCCGGCTGGCCGGGCGTGGGCGCAGTCTCTTGCCGGAAGGTCAGCGTATAGGTTCCGTCCGACCAGGCCTCCGCCACGGAAAGGCGGGGCGTCCCCGCGTCAGTATACCAGCGCTTGAACTGGGTCAGGTCGCGCCCCGTAGTATCCTCGAAAACCTTCAGCCAGTTTTCGATGGTCGCCGCTTCGCCATCATGGCGATCGAAATAGAGGTCGAGCGCGCGTGCATAGTCCTTTTCCCCGATCAGGTGCTTCAGCATCCCAATCACTTCGGCGCCTTTTTCGTAAATGGTTGCCGTGTAGAAATTGTTGATCTCGACATAGCTGTCGGGCCGCACCGGATGGGCAAGCGGGCCCATATCCTCGCGGAACTGGCGGGCGCGCAGCGTCAGCACATCGTCGATGCGCTTGACCGGCGCGGAGCGCATATCTGACGTGAACTGCTGGTCGCGGAAGACTGTCAGCCCCTCTTTCAGGCAGAGCTGGAACCAGTCGCGGCAGGTGATGCGGTTGCCGGTCCAGTTGTGGAAATATTCGTGGGCGATCACGCCTTCGATCCGTTCGTAATCCTGGTCGGTCGCAGTGTCCTGGCTGGCCAGAACGAGCTTGGAGTTGAAGATGTTCAAGCCCTTGTTTTCCATGGCCCCCATATTGAAATCGTCGACCGCGACGATGTTGAAAATGTCCAGGTCATACTCTCGGCCATAGACATCCTCATCCCACTTCATTGACCGTTTCAAAGCTCCCATCGCATAGCCGCAACGGTCAAGATCGCCTTCGCGCACCCAGATGTTCAGTTCGACCTTGCGGCCTGAACGGGTGGTGAATGTATCGGGCAAGTTCACCAGCTTTCCCGCGATCAGCGCGAAAAGATAGGCGGGCTTGGGCCAGGGATCGGACCATTCCGCCCAGCCATCACCGCTGGCCACAGGATTGCCGTTGGACAGAAGCACCGGCATGTCGCTTTCGATCCTGACCCGGAAGGGGGCCATCACATCGGGCCGGTCGGGGTAGTAGGTGATCTTGCGAAAACCCTCCGCCTCGCACTGGGTGCAGTAGATGCCGCCCGACATGTAAAGCCCTTCAAGCGCTGTATTGCCTTCGGGGTCGATCTCCACCTCCGCTTCCCAAACGAAGGGATGATTGGGGATATGAGCTTTGGCGACGGTCAGCCCCTCATCGCCGAGGTGAAGGGCCTCGGCGGGCAGGGGTTTACCGTCGATCGCGGCTGAAACCAGCCGCAGCTTTTCGCCATGCAAGAACAGATCGTGACGGCCGGGTCGCGCCGGGTTGGGCGCATAACGGATGCTGGCCAGAACCCGCGTCGCCTTGGGCTTCAGTCGAAACGTCAGGCCGACCTCGGCGATGGTGAAGGCGAAAGGCTGGTAGTCCTTCAAGAGGGTCGGTGCGGGTTGTGCTTCGGTCATCATGTCCTCCGATCGTCGCGGGCGAGTTAGGCGCGATTGGCGGGAAAAGGGAAGGGGGTGGTATTGTGTGGAGTTTACGAAAGGTGAATTTGGTAGATTGCGAAAGTCTGAGTGCTGCTACTGTTGCCTGTCGTGGCGTCGCAGCCTAATTGTGTGCAGTGGCATACAGCCAAGGGGGGCGATGATGATCCGGCGGAAGCTTTCAGGGCTTGATGTGGATGAACGTCTGGCGATCTTCATCGAAGCGCAGGCCCTGCCCGGAACGGGAATGACACCCGACCACTTCTGGCAGGGCTTCGCGGACCTCGTCCGCGACCTTGCCCCGAAAAACCGCGCCCTTCTGGCCCGGCGCGAGGCACTGCAAGAAAAGATCGACGGCTGGCACCGCACCCATCGTGACCAGCCGCATGACCATTATGCCTATCGCGCCTTTCTGGAAGACATCGGCTATCTTCTGCCCGAAGGGCCGGATTTCCAGATCGACACCGCCAATGTCGACCCGGAAATCGCAAAGGTTGCCGGACCGCAACTTGTGGTGCCGATCACCAACGCGCGCTATGCGCTGAATGCCGCAAACGCCCGTTGGGGCAGTCTTTATGACTGCTACTATGGCACCGATGCGATGGGGTCCGCCCCACCGCCCGGCGGATATGAGCGCGGGCGGGGCGCGCGCGTCATCACCCGCGTCCGGGTCTTTCTGGACGAAGCCTTCCCCATCGCGGGGGCCAGCCATGGTGATGTGCGGCGCTATCACGTGAAGGATGGCGCGCTGCTGATCGATGATCTGCCGCTGGTCAGCCCCGAAAAGTTCGTGGGCTATCGCGGCAATCCGCGCGCACCGGATGCGGTCTTGCTGAAAAACAACGGGCTGCATGTCGAGCTGGTCTTTGATCGGGCGCATTTCATCGGGGCGCGCGATCAGGCCTGTCTGGCCGACGTGGTTATTGAAAGCGCCCTGTCGGCGATCATGGATTGCGAAGATTCGGTCGCCTGCGTGGATGCCGAAGACAAGGTGCAGGCCTATGCCAACTGGCTGGGCCTGATGCATGGCAATCTTGAAGCGGTCATGGACAAGGGTGGGCGCACGATGACCCGCCGCCTGAACCCCGACCGGACCTATACCGCACCCGATGGCAGTGTGCTGACGATCAAGGGCCGTGCGCTGCTGTGGATCAGGAATGTTGGCCATCTGATGACCAATCCCGCGATCCTGCTGCCCGACGGATCAGAGGTGCCCGAAGGGCTGATGGATGCGATGATCACCGTCTTGATCGCCCTGCATGACCTGAAAAAAACCGAAGGCGCACGCAATTCGCTTTTGGGGTCGGTCTATGTGGTCAAACCCAAGATGCACGGGCCGGACGAGGTGGCCTTTGCCGATGAAATCTTCGCTCGGGTCGAAGCGGTCCTAGGTCTGCCGCGCTACACGGTGAAATTGGGCGTGATGGATGAAGAACGGCGCACGTCTGTGAACCTCAAGGAATGTATTCGCGCCGCGCAGCATCGGATTGCCTTCATCAACACCGGCTTTCTTGACCGGACCGGGGACGAGATCCATACCTCGATGGAGGCCGGCCCCTTCAGCCGCAAGGATTTCATCAAGCGCAAGGGCTGGATCGGGGCCTATGAAAACCAGAATGTCGATATCGGGCTGGAATGCGGCCTGTCGGGGCGCGCCCAGATCGGCAAGGGCATGTGGGCGATGCCTGACCTGATGGCCGCTATGCTGGAACAGAAGATCGACCATCCAAAGGCGGGCGCAAGTACGGCATGGGTGCCATCGCCCACGGCAGCAACATTGCACGCGCTGCACTACCACAAGGTCGATGTGTTCGCGGTTCAGCGCAAGCTTGCCGCCGGGGGGCGGCGCGCCTATGTGGACGCGCTTCTGGACATCCCGTTGGCGACGTTCCGCAAATGGAGCGAGGCGCAGGTGCTGCGCGAGGTGGAAAACAACGCCCAAGGGATTCTTGGCTATGTGGTGCGCTGGATAGATCAGGGTATCGGCTGCTCGAAAGTACCGGATATCAACGACATAGGCCTGATGGAAGATCGCGCAACCTGCAGGATCTCCGCCCAGCACATCGCCAACTGGCTGCATCACGGTATTGTCGACGGCCAGCAGGTGATGGCAGCCCTGCGTAAGATGGCCGTGGTGGTAGACCGCCAGAATGCGGGCGACCCGGCCTATCGGGCTATGGCGCCGGGGTTTGACGGGATCGCGTTTCAGGCCGCATCCGACCTGATCTTCAAGGGCCGGGTGCAGCCTTCGGGCTATACCGAGCCGCTGTTGCATGCCTACCGGCTGAAGGCAAAGGCGTCGGGCTTGGGCGCCTGATCTCAGGTCCGGCGGGCTGCGGCCCCTTGCGGGGCGCGGTCTTTGCCCTATCCTGTGGCCAGACCGGGTGTCCCGGCATGAGGCTTTCATGTTTCTCAACACGCTCTCCGGGCGTTTTCTTTTGCTGACTGTCATCTTCGTGATGCTGGCCGAGGTGTTGATCTTCGTCCCCTCGGTCGCGCGCTTTCGCGAGGATTACATTCTGTCGCGTCTGGAACGCGCGCAGATTGCATCTTTGTCGCTTCTGGCGGCGGGGGACATGATCGACGAAAAGGTCGAACAGGAACTTCTCGCCAATGCCGAGGTTTACAACGTCGTCCTCAGGCGCGACGAGATGCGCGAACTGGTTCTGTCCTCGCCCATCCCGTCCGATATTGTCGCCACTTACGACCTGCGTGATGCACCTGCGTGGCAGTTGATCCGCGATGCGATCGAATGCCTGTTCTGGCGGGAAAACCATGTGATCCGGGTAATCGGCGATCCGGTCAAGCAGGCGGGGTTGCTGATCGAAGTCACGATGGACACAGCGCCCTTGCGGATGGCGATGTTCGACTACGGCTTCCGTATCCTGGGTCTTTCGGCGATCATTTCTGTTCTGACGGCCGGGCTCTTGTTCTTTGCGGTGGGCCGTGTCCTTGTCCAGCCGATTAAACGGGTGGTAAACCATATGACCGCCTATGCCGACGCGCCCGAAGATGCGCGCAGCGTCATCGTGCCGCAATCCACGGTGATCGAACTGCGCGAAGCCGAGGAGGCGCTTCTGGCCCTGCAAACGCAATTGACCAGCGCCCTGCGTCAAAAGGAACGGCTGGCCCAGCTTGGCGGAGCGGTGGCGCGGGTCAGTCATGATCTGCGAAACATCCTGACCACCGCGCAGCTTCTGACCGACCGGATCGAGACAAGTAACGATCCTGCGGTTGCCCGCGCGGCACCAAAGCTTGTGACCTCGATCAGTCGTGCGGTGGCGCTGTGCGAGGCTACGCTGGCCTTCGGCAAAGCCGAGGAAGCCCCCCCGTCGCTGGCCCGATTCAAGGCCCTGACCCTGGCCGAGGAAGTGATCGAAGCCGAGGTTTTGGCCGGGAATGGCCTGGTCGAATTTGTCACCGACATTCCCGCCAGCCTGACCATCCGCGCCGATCGAGAACAGATCTACCGGGTTTTGTCGAATCTCGCCCGCAATGCCCGCCAGGCGATCGAGGCGAGCGGCAAGGCCGGCACCGTAGAGATCGGCGCAGGAGAGGAGGAGGGTGGCTGGTGGGTGCGCGTGGGCGATACCGGCCCCGGCCTGCCGCAGCGCACCCGTGACCATCTGTTCCAGCCCTTTCAGGGCGGCAACCGCAAGGGCGGCACCGGCCTTGGCCTGACGATTGCGGCCGAGCTGGTGCGCGGTCATGGCGGACGGCTGGAGCTTGTGCGGTCGGATGACGGCGGCACCGAGTTTCTGGCGCATCTGCCGCGTGAACTGGTTCTGGGTGATCAGGCCTGACCTGCCGCGCTACTTCTTTTTCTTCTTGCGCGGCTTTTGCGGTGCTTCTGCCAGCTGGCTGAAACGGCGGGCGAGTTCGACGCCATCACTGGCCGCCAGGTCGGAAAGGGTCGATCCGATCGCTTCAAGAACTTCATGCAGCGCCGCCAGACGTATATCGCCGGTCTGCGCCTCGGCCGCGACGATCCGGTCAAGGATCGGGGCCACCACCTGCCGTTGCCGCGCGGCCAGAAGCCTGCCAAAAATGTCCCACGGGTCGATCGGCGCGGTGAAATAATCCTTCCGGTCGCCCGGCGCACGGGCCAAGCCGATCAGATTCCACCCGCGCAATTCCTTCAGCGCGGTCGAGACGTTGGAACGTGACAGGCCAAGCGTCGCCACCAGATCGTCGGCACAGGGCGCGCTTGCGGCACGCCAAATCGCGGCGAAGCACTGGCCTGCCGGGCGGGACAGGCCAAAAAGCTGCGCGACATCGGCGAAAAGATCGGGAAGGGGTTGTTCGGAAGGACGCATGTTTCAACTCTGTCGCCGCCATGGCGGGCCTGCAAGCGATCATTCGCGCGGGCTGTTGGCGGGCGCCTGCGTCCTTATAGAATGACCCGGTGTTCGGGAAGTCCCCTGACGCCAGGCTCTGCCGTGAAGACGCAGCCGTTTTGCGGCTCAGTGGCCAGTATTTCTGCACTCAGGTCCACTCGCGCGGTGGTCACGAAAAGGGTGCCGAAGTCCACTCCGCCAAAGGCCGGGCATGAAGAATGCCTGCCCCCGACCGTCACCGCGCGCTGGAATGCGCCGTCCGGCCCGTAGGCCGCCACGCGCGAGGATCCCCATTCGGCAAGCCACAGCGTGCCGTCGGCATCAAAGACGGCGCCGTCGGGGTTGCGGCCCGTGCTGGAAAGATCAAGGAAAACCTCCACCTCTCCCCTCGGCCAGCCATGCAGCGGGTCAAGCGCCACCTTCCACACGATTTGCCGCGCCGTGTCTGCGAAGAAACCGAAGCGGTGATCGGGGCTGAAGGAGATGGCGTTGCTGATGGTGATCGAAGGGAACAGGCGGCGCATCTCGCCCCGGTAATACCGCCAGATCGCGCCCGCTTCCTTTTCGGCGCTTTTGCCCATCGTGCCAATCCAGAATCCACCCCAGGGATCGGCCCGCCCGTCGTTGGAGCGGGTGATCGGATTGTCGGCCTCCAGCGCCGTCACCCGGTCGCGCGCGCCGCTTTCCAGATCCATGACCCAAAGCGCGCTTTCGGACGCGACCAGAAGTCTGTCCCGGTCGATCCAGCCCGCCGCAGAAGTCAGTTCGTCGAACGCCCAGATGCGCGGTCCGGTCTGGCCGCGGCTCATCAGAGTCCGGCCCAGAATATCGAACCAGAACAGTTCCTGGCGTTCGGGGTGCCAAAGCGGCCCTTCGCCCAGCTGGCATGGGCGGTCATCATAAATCCTGCTCATCTGATCCCCCTGATTCTGCTGCTTTTTGCTGACCGCTGGGGGTGTAGTATAGCGCTAACTCTTGCGCCGGGCACAGGCGGAAATATCGGCCGCCAGCGCCCGGATCAGCGTATCATATAGGTTTGGCCCCCGATCCAGCAACTGCCCTTCGGGATCCAGCGCGTTGCCCAGTTGCGCGGTCGTGCCCTCGATCAGGACGGCGGCTTGCCGTGCGTCATGGCCAACTTCCGGAAAGAGGCAACGCACCTGGTTTTCCGCCAGAATCGCACGCAGTTCGCTCAGATGCGCGGCACCGGCGCTGGCGGCATCGCCGGCCTCGACTGTGGCGGCGATGGTCAGGGCGAAACGGTCGGCGAAATAGCCATAGGCATCATGACCCATCACCAGGGGCACATCGGACGCAGGGGCAAGCGTTGCGGTCACCTCGGCCTCCAGCACATCAATGTCGGCCAGAGCCAGATCGGCGTTGCGGTCATAGATGTCGGCATTCTGCGGGTCGGCCTTGGCCAGCGCATCGCGGATCAGCACGATCCAAGCCTTGGCATTCCTGGGATCAAGCCAGGCATGCGGGTCGATGCCGTGGTGGTCGTGCCCTTCGTCAGCCTCGGCGTCCGCCGCTTCGTCGTGATGCGCGTCCTCATCTGCATAATCGCGGCGCATTGTCGATGGGTCGGCCAGCAGTCCGATGATCTGCGCACTGGCCGCGCTGTCCAGCACACGCTCCATCCAGGGGGTCAGTTCCGGCCCGACCCAGATGACCAGATCAGCCCCCGCAAGCGCCCGCGCCTGCGAAGGACGAAGCTGGTAGGAATGAGGATCGGCCCCCTGTTCGACCAATGTGTCGGGTTGGCCGAGCTCGCCCATGACCTTTGCCGCCAGCGACTGCACCGGCGCGAAGTCTGTCACAACGGCGGGAACCTCTGCCACGGCAGGCGTGGCGATCAGGCAGGCGGCAGTGACGTAGGTGCGGAAGTACGGGCGGGGCATCGGCTTCTCCAAGGGGCATTGCGGTTCGGATCAGCGTAGAATACATTATGTTATAACAGTCAATATAGATGATATAATATATCATGAATGATGCCGCTGAAGACGCTGCCCTGGCCTTTCAGGCCCATGATCACAGCCATTGTTCGGGCGAACTGATCCGGCAAGCCGAGGATATAGCCGCCGCACGCGGGGCGCGGCTGACGCCAGTCCGGCGGCGGGTGTTGGAAATCTTGCTGGAACAGCACCGTGCGCTGGGCGCCTATGAGGTTCTGGACCGTCTGGCGCAGGACGGTTTCGGCAACAAACCCCCGGTCGCCTATCGCGCGCTCGACTTTCTGGTGGAGCAGGGGTTGGCGCATCGGGTGGCGCGGCTCAATGCCTTCATGGCCTGCACCCACCCCGGCCAGTCGCACAGCCCTGCCGTGCTGATCTGCCGGTCCTGCCAGACGGTCGCAGAGGCGCCCGGCACAAAGATTCATACCGCTATCGAAAGTGCCTCCGCCGATGCCGGGTTCGTCGTGGAAAGTACGGCGATTGAAATTCTGGGCCAGTGCCCCGCCTGTCAGCGGAGCGCGGCGTGACCTTGCTGGAGGCGATGGGCCTGGGCGTGCGCCACGGCGATCATGTGATCTTGCATGGCGTGAATTTCGCCATCCGCAAGGGCGAGATCGTGACAGTGGTCGGCCCGAACGGATCGGGTAAATCCACGCTCGTGCGGGCGCTGATCGGGCTGGAACCGGCCAGCGAAGGGGCGGTGCGGCGGACCGAGGGGTTGCGCATTGGCTATGTCCCTCAGCGCCTGAAGGTAGAAGCGGGCCTGCCGATGACGGTCCGCCGCTTCTTGTCTTTGCCCCAGCATGTGGGCGACGAAGCCGCCGCCCATGCCGTGTCCCGGGTGGGCGTGCCGGGGATCGAGGGGCGCCAGCTTTCGCGCCTGTCGGGCGGACAGTTTCAGCGGGTGCTGGTGGCGCGTGCGCTGTTGTCCGCGCCCGATCTTCTGATCCTTGACGAACCCACTCAGGGGCTGGATCAACCCGGCGTCGCGGCCTTTTACCGGCTTTTGGCCGAACTGCGGGCCGAAACCGGTGTGGCGGTTCTGCTGGTCAGTCACGACCTGCATGTGGTGATGAGCGCGTCTGATCGCGTGCTGTGCCTGAATGGTCATATCTGTTGCGAGGGCGCGCCGGAACATGTCTCTGCCGCGCCCGAATACCGGGCGCTTTTCGGGTTTGGCGATGGCGGGGCGCTTGCGCTTTACCGCCACCACCATGACCATGACCATGACCATGACCATGACCATGATCACGGGCACGGGCACGGGCATGACAATGGCCAAGGTGACGCCCATGGCACTGAACACCACCACGCCGAGGCCCCGCATGTTTGACGAATTCCTGTTACGTGCGCTTTTGGCTGGCGTAGGGCTGACGCTGGCAACCGGCCCGCTTGGTTCGTTTGTCGTCTGGCGGCGCATGGCCTATTTCGGCGATGCGACTGCGCACGCAGCCATTCTGGGCGTGGCGCTATCCTTTGCCTTCAACTTGCCGCTTTACGCCGGTATCCTTCTGGTCGCGATTGCAATAGCGCTGATCATCTCGTCGCTTGCCGGACGTGGGCACCAGATCGACACGGCCTTGGGCGTGATGGCGCATTCGGCGCTGGCGCTTGGTCTTGTTGCGGTTAGCTTCCTGCCCGATGTGCGGGTTGATCTGCAAAGCTACCTATTCGGCGACATTCTTTCCGTCGGTTGGATGGATGTCGCCTGGGTCTGGGCGGGATCCGTCTTTGTGCTTGCCCTGATCCTCTGGCGCTGGTCGGGCCTTGTCACCGCGACGGTGAACGAGGAATTGGCGCAGGCCTCCGGCATCAATCCACGGCATGAACGGCTGGTGCTGACGCTGGCACTGGCGCTGACGGTGGCCTTGTCGATCAAGATCGTGGGCGCGCTATTGATCGCGGCGCTTCTGATCATACCGCCAGCCGCCGCGCGCAGTCTGTCGCGCACGCCCGAAGCGATGGCGGCTTGGGCGGTTCTGGTTGGGGCTATCTCGGTCGCGGCGGGGCTTGGGGGATCGCTGCGCTATGACACGCCCGCCGGTCCGTCGATCGTGGTCGCGGCTTTCGCCCTTTTTCTTCTGTCCTTGATCCGCACCGCACGACGCTAGATTTCGGATCGGGCACCGGCTATTTCCGGCGCAAACCGCAGGAGGCAAGAGATGGGCAATCACCTGTATGACGCACTTTTCCAGCCGCATAGGGCCAGTGCGCGACCCTTCTTGATCCTGCAAGACAGGACCGAATTGTCCTATGACGCTTTTCTGCGCATGACCGCGCAATATGCGGGTGCCTTACAGGAACTGGGCCTGAAACCCGGTGACCGGATCGCATTGCAGCTCGAAAAAAGCCCGCAGATGCTCGCCGTCATCGCGGCGGCCATTGCGGCGGGGGTGGTGTTCTTGCCGCTCAACACCGCCTACACGCCGGCGGAACTGTCCTATTTTGTCACGGATGCAGGCGCGCGGGTTCTGTTGGCCGACGCATCCCGGCGGGAGGCGCTGGAGCCGGTTGCGGGGAAGGCCGGCGCGCGCCTTCTGACTTTGAATGCCGATGGCACTGGCAGCTTTGCCGATCTGGCCCGCCCCATGCCCGAAGATTTCCAGCCTGTCGCGCGCGCGCCGGGCGATCTGGCAGCGTTTCTTTACACATCGGGCACCACGGGCCGCTCCAAGGGAGCCATGCTCAGCCACGACAATCTGTTGTCGAATGCCGAAGTGCTTGTGAAGGCGTGGCAATTCACCGCCGACGATGTCTTGCTGCATGCCCTGCCGATCTTTCACACGCACGGCCTATTCGTGGCGACGAACGTGGCGCTTCTGGCGGGTTGCCCGATGATCTTCTTGCCAAAGTTCGAAGCGGATCAGGTGATCGGCCTCTTGCCGCGCGCCACGACGATGATGGGGGTTCCGACCTTTTACACCCGGCTTCTGGCCGACCCGCGGCTTGACCGGACACTCACCAAAGGCATCCGGCTTTTCGTCTCCGGCTCTGCCCCGCTTCTGGCCGAGACACACCGCCAGTGGCAGGACAGGACCGGCCATACGATCCTTGAGCGTTACGGGATGACCGAAACCAACATGAACACGTCGAACCCCTATCTGGGCGCGCGGCGCGCGGGCACGGTGGGTCTTCCCCTGCCGGGGATCGAGGTAAAGGTCTGCGATCCGTCCGGCGCGGAATTGCCGCGCGGCGAGATTGGCGTGATCGAAGTGCGTGGCCCGAACGTGTTTCAAGGCTATTGGCAGATGCCCGAAAAGACCCGCGAGGAACTGCGTCCGAACGGCTTTTTCATCACCGGCGACCTGGGGGTGATGGGGGCGGACGGCTATGTCACCATCGTTGGGCGGGCAAAGGATCTGGTGATTTCCGGTGGCTTCAACATCTATCCCAAGGAAGTCGAGGATCATCTTGATGCGCTGCCCGGCGTTCTGGAAAGCGCCGTGATCGGCGTGCCCCACCCCGATTTCGGTGAGGCGGTGGTGGCGGTGGTGGTGGCCGCGCGGGGCGCGGCGCTGGACCCGGCGGCACTGCGCGAAAGCCTGTCGCGGGATCTGGCAAAGTTCAAGCAACCCAAACATATCGCGATCGTCGGGGATTTGCCGCGCAATACGATGGGCAAGGTGCAAAAGAACCTGCTGCGGGACCAGTTCAAGGGACTGTTTCAGTAGCCAGCGTCGCGATCAGCCCAATTGGTCGCGCAGAATACCTGCGAACCGCGCAACCCGCTCGGATGTTGCATCGGCAAATCCGCTGACCAACCCCGAAAGCCGCGCTTGAAGGCAATAGCTGGAAAGGGCTGCGGTGCCGAACCCGGCGCGGTGAAGTGCCGCCAGACAGCCGGCCTCTGCCCCTTCGGGCAGGTGAATGGCCAGTTGGACACCACCTTCGGGGTCGTCGGCGCTAACGCCCGGCAGTGCGCGGGCGGCGGCGGCCAACATGCGGCCCCGTTCACCGTATCGCGCTGCGATGCGCATCAGGTGGGCGCGGTAGCGGCCACTGTCGATCAGGTCCGCCAGCGCTGCCTGCGCGTGGACATTGGCGGCCAGCCCCAACGCCCGGTGCGCGGCGGCCAATGGCGCCGCCAATGCGGGCGGGGCCACCATCCATCCCAGCCGCAGGCCAGGCATCAGGGCTTTCGACAAGGTGCCCAGCGCAACGGTGCGCTCCGGCGCCTGCCCTTGCAGCGCGGCAGTTTCGCGGCCATGCCACAGGAATTCGCTGTCATATTCATCTTCGATCAGCACCGAATTATGTCGGTCCGCCTGGGCGATAACGGCCTGCCTGCGGGACAGGGAAAGGCGATGGCCCAGCGGATATTGGTTGGCCGGGGTCAGATAGATCAGCCGCGCAGGCGGGGTGCCTGTCGGATTGGCCCCTTCCCGGTCGACGGGTAGAGGCGCTAGGGTCAGTCCGGCACCCACGAACGCCGCACGCGCGCCCCCGTATCCGGGGTCTTCGATCAGTGCCCGGTCGCCCGGACTTGCAAGAGCCAGCGCGATCAATGTCAGCGAGGCTTGCGTGCCGGGCGTGATCAGGATCTGTTCGGGGGTCAGGACCATGCCCCGGTCGGCAGAAAGTCTTCTGGCCAGAACGGTCCGTAGGCGTGGCAATCCGGCATAGTCGGGATAGCCGAACGCTGTGCCCAAAGGCTGCCGCGCCGCGCGCCGCAATAGCCGCGCCCATTCGTCTCGCGGGAACAGTGCCTCGTCCGGCTGGCCGGGCGTCATGAGGGCGATCCGGTCGCGATCCCGGCTGCTTTCGGCCCAAAGCTGGCCCCTTTGCGACAATTGCAGATCAGCCGACCGTTTGGCCGGATGCGCAGGCTGCGCCGGAGCGACCAGTACCTTTGGCGCGGCACCAGGTGAAATTGCCACCGCCCCATCCGCCCTGAGAAGGTCATAGGCGGTATTGACCGTGTTCCGTGACAGGCCGAGGGCTA
>Ga0209476_10002056_pt1 | contig 13494 bp, 11 predicted proteins | sample KloWWTrecipitate_FD_187179 | JGI IMG/M metagenome (GOLD analysis project Ga0209476, IMG submission 187179) | Active sludge microbial communities from Klosterneuburg, Austria, studying microevolution and ecology of nitrifiers - Klosterneuburg... | ecosystem: Engineered > WWTP > Aerobic digester... | reverse complement strand
AAATCGGTGCGTTGAAGCCGCGCCCGATGATTTCGCCATCCTTGACCACCACGGCACCGACCGGCACCTCTCCCAGCGCGCCGCCTTCACGCGCCAGGCGCAACGCTTCGGCCATGAAGACTTCGTCGGTCGCTCCCGCCGCAATCATGAATGACTTCCGCTTGCCTTAAAGGGTGATGTGGCGTTAAATCCAGTTGGCATGTACAGGCCGTCTATCGGCGACTACAGGGGAGATTAATCATGGCACTCTGGCTACGCTTTGCACACCAAGGATCGACCGGCTTCGGCATGGTTGACAAGGATACCATCCAGGTTTGTTCGGGCAATCTGTTTGCCGGTGCGAACCCGACCGGTGAGCGTCTGGCCCTGGATGCGGTAACCTTTTTGCCGCCCTGCCAGCCGACCAAGATGCTGGGCCTGTGGAACAATTTTTCGGCACGCGCGGAGGTTGAAAAACTACAGCGGCCTGAGCATCCGCTCTGGTTCGTCAAGACGAACAACTGCTTCATGGCGCATGGCGAGCCGATCCGGCGGCCTGAGGGCTACGCTGGTCCGGTGGTCTTCGAGGGGGAGCTGGGCGTAGTCATCGGAAAACCCTGCCGGAATGTCAGTGAGGCGGAGGCCGACCAGTATGTTTTCGGCTACACCTGCGTGAACGATGTCACCGCCCGGCAAATCCTGCGCAGCGATCCCAGTTTCCCGCAATGGAGCCGCGCCAAGAGCTTCGACACCTTTGGACCTTTCGGGCCGATGATCGCTACCGGCATCGAGCCCGATGCGCTTTCGGTCAGGACGCTGGTGAACGGCGAGGAAAAGCAGAACTATCCGGTGGCCGACATGTTCTTCCGGCCGCGCGCGATCGTCAGTTGCCTGTCGCAGGACATGACGCTCATGCCCGGCGACATCATCGCCTGCGGTACTTCTCTCGGGGCAGGTCAGATCCGGGAGGGGGATCTGGTTGAAATCGTGATCGACGGCGTGGGGCGGTTGGTCAACCGTTTCGGCTGACCCGCCCTACTCCCACTCGATTATTACAATGGCCTTGTAAGCCTTGCCGTTACCGGGTTTCATCAGATTTACCCCTCTCAATACCGTCACCGATACCGTCTCCGGAAGAATGCTTAGTGTTCATGCGGGTTTCCGGGCGATGACGAAAATTCGATCTCGTACTGACTATTCAAGACTATTCCAACGTCGGTCATAACCGACTGGCTGCACGACGGTCAGTCATTGTAGTGGGCGCAGCCCCCGCAAGGTGTTCACCAACATCGAAAGCACATCGGCAATTTTTCCTGCCGTTTCCGGCGGCGGCAGAGGAAGTTTGAGACTTTGCGCCCCAGTATCTGGATCACGCTCGATCCAAGGATGCGCTGGAGCAGCGGGGTTGCCGACCGCACCGAGTACAGCAACCAGTTGAGCGCCAAGCTGTGTCAATGCTTGCCAGGGATCGGTTTCGTTTTGCCGAGCCTGTTCCGGTGCCACTCGCCCCCTAAGCTCCGTGTCCGCCGTCTTGCCAGCGCCGACTTCTGTCTCCGAATACGATTCCGGCACGGATATCGCCTCGGTCGCAGTCGTCACGCCTACCGCCTCTTCGGCAGGCGTCATGGCCTCGCCTTCACCCATGTGGCCGGTGACATTCTCGACGTCCTTCATGAAGCGGTTGAGGCGCGAGCCGCCCAGCGATATCTCGCCTGTTCCGCCATCGAGAATGCCGGCCGACAGCGAGCGCTTGAAGGCCAGCACCGAGAGCATGCCCTCCTCGATCGTGCCCTTGGCGACAAAATTGACGATCTGCACCGGCCGTTTCTGGCCCATGCGGTGGATGCGGGCGATACGCTGTTCGAGCAGTGCGGGATTCCAGGGCAAATCCATATTCACCAGCGTGGATGCATGCTGCAAATTCAGGCCCGTCGCCCCGGCATCGGTCGACAGGAAAACACGGCAGTCGGGATCGTCGCGGAAGCGTTCCACCAGCGCCGGTCGCTTCTCCGAGGGGATGCCACCGTGGAAGCTGACGTAGCCGATGCCGCGTGCTTCCAGACGCCGGATCACAATATCGTGGGTGCGCGTCCATTGGCTGAACACCACGGCCTTGGCGTCCGCTTGTTCGAACAGGCCGTCGAACAGCGCCGCCAGTTCGTCCGCCTTGACGCCGTGATCGCTTTCCTGGTCGAGCAAATAGGTGCTGTTGCACGACATGCGCATGTTCTGCAGGGCGCAGGTCAAGCGCCGCTGGTCCTTGTCCGAGAGGAATTTCATCTTGCGCCAACGCTGCACGATCTTGGTCACGATCTCCGCGTTTTCCTGGTGGTAAGTCATCTGCAACTCGGTCATCGGCACCAGCAGGTTCTGGTCGGTGCGCTCCGGCAACTGTTGCAGCACTTCGGATTTGCGCCGGCGGATCATGATCGGTGCCAGGGTCTGGCCAATTTTTTCCAGCCCCGTGTAGCCGGTAACGCGCCCTGCTTCGTCCTTGAGCTGATGCTCATGCAGCAATTTCCAGGTCGGCCCGAGGCGGTGCTGATCGACAAACTGGACGATGGAAATCAACTCCTCCAGCTTGTTTTCCAGCGGCGTGCCGGTCAGCACCACGGCGTAGGGGCTGTCGATGCGCTTCAGCGCGCGGGCGGCGATGGTGTTCCAGTTCTTGACCCGCTGCGCCTCGTCGACGATCACCAGATCGGGTGCCCAGGCGGCGATCAAATCCAGATCGGGCTGGAGCTTTTCGTAATTGGTGATCTTGCAGAAGTCATCGCGGGCGTAATCCTTCTGCCGTTGCGCACGACCTCCGGCGATGACGAACGAATCGCGGCCGGAAAAGCGCTTGATTTCGCTTTGCCACTGGTATTTGAGCGAGGTCGGGCAGATCACCAGCACCTTCGCCGCACCGAAGTGCCGCGCCAGGATTTCGGCGGCGGCAATGGCCTGGATGGTCTTGCCGAGGCCCATTTCGTCGCCGATCAGCGCCCTGCCCGCCCGCACGGCGAACAGTGCGCCTTCGGCCTGATAGGGATACATGGGCACCTTGAGCAACTTCTTCAGCAAGGGATCAGCGCCGCCGCGTGGGAAAAGGCTGTCAAGCGATGCGGCACGCCGATCGGCATCGCGCCGCCCGGCCACAAAATCCAGCGCATCGTCGTAGGCGCGCAGTTCATGCCCGCTCTTGATCACGGCGGCGACAAACCGTTCCAGCTCGCCGAACTTCTCCTGCGGCAAGATCCACCCGTGCGCCGCATCGAACAACAAGCCGGCGGCTTTCAGCACCGACGGCGGGCAATCCATCCCGGGGCGAAAATGGATTGCCCTCCCGCCATCGTTGCGCAGATACAGTTCGGAGAACGGCGGGTGATAGCCGCGTGCGAAGGCCGACTTGGCGCCGCGTTTCTTCCCCAAAGCGGCGAGCACGAATTCAATGTGCTTGCAGGTACCCAGGTCGTTGGTGGCGTAATCCGGGCAGGCGCAGTAGTTGTCGCCCGGCAGCTTGCCGCGTATCGCCACGCGATAGGCGCTCTTCGACTGCGGGTTGCTGACACGAAACTCGGAAAAGAACGGCTCCGTGCCGATGTTCTCCAACCCGAAAGCCTGTTCGCGGCCAAACTGGCGGCGCAGCACGCGTTGCCATTCAACCGGGGAAATTTCCGCCGGGGCGTGGGTACGGGAAAGCTTTTGTTCCTTTGGTGGCTTGGCTGTCTTGGCGCCACGTGACTTTGACGATTTGTTCTTCATGAATGCCTCTCTTCAACAAAGTTTTCCCTGGGTGGTGTCTATCCGATATCCCATGGCACGATAGCCGCGCTGCCTCTTGTCCCACATGCGTTCGAGCATCACGTTACCGGTATCGACGTAGTCGTAGATCAGCACCTCCGACTTGCTGGCGTGCTCGCGGTGCAGGCGACCGGCATATTGCTGCAAGGTGCCCTTCCACGAAATCGGCATGGCCAGCATCAGCGTATCGAGCGGTGGGTGATCGAACCCTTCGCCAATCAGCCGGCCGGTGGCAAGCAATACGCGGGGAGCGTCACCGGGCAAAGCTTCCAGTGCTTCAAATAATGCGGCGCGCTGCTTTCTGACCATGCGGCCATGCAAGGCGAACAGGTTTTCAATCTGGCCGGCAAGCGCCTGCTCCAACGTGGTGAGGTGCTCGGTACGCTCTGTGAGGACGAGGATGCTGCGACCGGATCGATAGGCGTGGAGCACATCGTCGACGATCCGTCGACTGCGCTCGACACTGTTGGCAAGCTGCCGGAAGACATCCTGAATAGCCATGGCCGAATCGCTGTTCGGCTGTGCTGCCAGGAGTCGAGGGATGACCATCAATGATCTTGGGGCACCTTCCGGCCGGCTGGCTTCATGGCGAATGGGGCCGCACTGCATGAAGATGATCGGATGTTGGCCATCGCGGCGGATAGGCGTCGCCGTGAGGCCGAGCACATATCGCGCCTTGGCCGCCTTGAACAACTTTTCATATGAACGTGCGGCGAGATGATGACACTCGTCGATCACGACATGACCATAGTGTTCGATTACGTCGCTGACTTCGTCGCCGCGAAAAAGAGACTGCATGGACGCGATGTCGACCATCCCCGTCGGCTTGCGCTTGCCGCCGCCGATGGTGCCAAGCTGGCCTTTGTCCAGTCCAAGAAAGACGCGCAGCCGTTCCTGCCACTGTTTGAGGAGTTCATTTCGGTGGACGAGGATCAGTGTGCTGACGCCGCGCCTGGCAATCAGCGCCGCCGCCGTCACGGTCTTGCCAAAGGCGGTGGGTGCGCAGAGGACGCCGGTATCGTGGGCCATCATGGCTTTGACCGCCTTCTCCTGGTCGGGGCGGAGCTGGCCGGCGAATTTCAGCGATAGCGACTCCCCGGCAAACCGCTCATCGGTGAGATCGAGTCCGATACCGTTTTCGTCGAGCAACTTGGTTGCTGCATCCAGACAACCGCGGGGCAAGGCAATGTGGCGGGGATAGTTTTCGGCGCACCCGATAACACGCGGGAATTCCCACGTCGACCGGCGCATGGCCTGGGCCCGGTAGAACTCGGGGTTCTGGAATGCCGCGAGCCGGATCAGGCGATTCATCAACGCTTGCGGCAGTTGGGCTTTCTCGAAGTAAATCTGATTGGCGAGTACGGCGGTGAGCTTTTCGGGCAAGGGACCGGGCAGTTTCTTGGGGATAGGCCGACGCTTCCAAGGTTCGAGTTCGTCTTCTTCGGTGATGAACGCTACATCCAGGGGATGGCCGCCGCCTGTAGCGCGCAGGATCGTGGATTCCAGATCAGCCAGAGACATCGGGCGGACAGAGGCCAGAAACTCCCATTGATCGGCATGCGGCTTGAGATCGTCATCGACGAACAGGCTGAAGCCTTTTTCTCTCGCTGCTTTCTGGAGCGGCAGCGCGATCAGGTTGCCGAAACCACCCTTGGGCAACGTGTCCTGATTGGGAAACAGCCGGTCATACGATTCGAGTTTCAGTTGCCGAGTTCGGGCGCAGGTAAGGCTGATGATGGCGGAACCGAGGCGGCGCGCATCGCGGGCGGATACGGCGGACGAGAAAAATATCCAGGCATGAGCGCCGGCGCCGGAGCGGGATATTTCAATGGCGACGGGCACACCGAGTTCGTGACAGGAAACGGCAAAGGCTTTGGCATCCTCGCGCCAGTCGGCTTCGTCGAAATCGGCGGCGAGGAAATGGCAGGTGTCATCGACGAGCAACGGATAAGCGCCCACGACATGCTCGCCGACAAGGTGGTCGTAAATCACTTGGTCGGTGAGCGGCAGCAGCAAACGGTTGCCACATTCGCTGCATTTCACCCGTTTCTTGTCGCAGAGATTGGTTATCCATTCGTTGCCGCAGGCCGGTGCGTAGCCCGCGTTGCTGCCATCCTTTTTCTCCCACCGTTTCGGATAGACATCTGTGCGGCCACAGAAAAGTTTCCGGAACAGGGCGATCTTCTGCTCGGTACTGCGATGCGAATTGGGCCGAGGAGGTGTGACCGACGGCGCCGACAGAGATGGTTCGACGGAATGAGTAATGCCGTGTTTTTCCAGCAGAGAAATCAGTCGGGCATTTTCGCTACGCAGCTCTGCGCACTCCTGCAGCTGGTCAGCGAGTTGTTTGTCGAGTGACTTCACTGTCGAAAGCGATCAAAGCGTTCCATGAGTTCGGTAGCCTGTAGCTCAAACCGAACCTTGTGCGCTGTGCGCAGTTTTTCCAAGTTGAACAGCTTCCAGCGGATCGCAGGCATATCCTTGAGATGCTCGAATGGCATCAGCGACCAGTCGGGCTCCGCGCGCACGAAGGAAAGCAGGAAGTGCCGGTGCGCATCAGTGAGTACCTTGGGGAGTTCCTGCCGGATGTGCTGCCGCGTTTCGATCAACCGTTGCAGCGGAATTTCGACAGTGGTCATGCCGACAAAATCGCTGTTGAAAATTTCGTCCAGCGGCAGGTCGTTCGAGAACAGCACCTCGTGGACCGGGCGATTGTGTCCGGCAAGGTAGGCGACAAAACAGTCGACCATCGAGGCCTCAAGGCCGAGGCCGTCAATCATGGCGGCAACGTCGAACCAGTCGCGCGGATGCTGACGATCCAGCGCGGCAACCAGCTTGCTGCCATATAGCTCGGGGATGGCAAGAACCGGCAATTCCATCGAGGCGGTAAACAGGGTGCGTGCCAAATTCACCAAAGTGCGCGACGCCACGGGCAACAACGTTCCCCGGAAGACGAAATTCACCTCGACCTTGATCTGGCTGGTCTGATCCGCCACCAGCAACTTGGCCTCGTCACCCTTTTGCGTTTTTCGGATCGTGGCCGAATAGCCCATGCGTTCCAGCTTGGCCTTGGCTGCCTGGAGATCATTGCCGATCGCGATGAGTGCTGCTTCACGCTCCAAGGCATGATCCGTGAAGACGACATCGATATCGACCGACAACCGGGGTAAGTCCTGCACGAAAAGGTTGAGCGCGGTGCCGCCCTTCAGTGCAAAGCGCGGCGATTCGAAAATCACTGGCGCAACGGCGAGCAGCAGGCGGACGGCATTGACGTATTGGCGACCCATTATTTCTTCAGGCTCAGTAGTTCGCCGTTGCGGGTGCGCAGCATCCAACGCCGATCGCTACCCATACGCTGGCTGTGAGGGTGAACTATCTTCGCCCAGGGCAGTTCAAGCTCGTCGGCGAACTGGCGCGCCAGCCGAACTACCTTGATGCGCGTGCAATGAGTAAGCAACATGTCGAACACTTCCGAACGGGGATTGCGCAGGCCATCTGTCAGGTGCCTGGCTTCTTCCACCGATTGCTGCTTGCCAACATTGCATAGCATTTCCAGCAGCGCGCGTTCAGGAACGGATACCAGTGGGCCATCCGGTTTCTCGGGCAGGGGCTGTAGTCCAAAATCGCTGGGCAGGCCGACGTCGAACAATCGGGTAGTCTGGTAACGGCTGGGGTAGTGCTCCGTCAGCCAGACAGGCAGCCGCACCGGCTGGTCACCCCATAGTTCCAGTTGCTCGCGGGTGGCCAGATTGTGCCGGATTCCCCGCCAGGCCAGCGCAGTCTTGCCGCCGACATGAAATCCGGGAATACGCCGCGCCAAATAGGTCAGGCATCCGTCCCGGCTCAGTTGATCGCCGACGAGCAAATACAGACCGCGCGACAGATGTTGCAACCATCCACGCTTGGCGAGGTAGGATGCCAACTGTGGAGAAACGCCGTGCGTAGTAAGCGTGGATGTTTCCACGGGCTCACCGCGAGGCAGGGCCTCAAGCAAGCGCCGTATTGAACTATGTGATCGAGTTAAAGCCATGCTTTAACTATCTCAAATAACTCAATCAATATCAAGCCGCATCAAAAAAACTGTCGCGACACTCATACTTGCGACCAGACGTTGCAATGCATAATGGCACCAACGAACAGGTCTATTTTTAGCCATCTAAGCGTAACTATCTCGCGCAACAGACTATTTTTAGGCTTTTGGCAGATGAAATGGGCCATCCGTACCTAAGGTCGCGACTTTTTGTGCGGCCGCCGAATTTTACCGATCCGACAGAATAATCAACGCTCGTTGAGTATTTACGCTCTGATACCTCACAACCAGGACAAAATCAACGAACGTTGATTTTTGTTTCACATCCGACACGCAGACGGTTAGACCCCTGAACGCTTGACGGGCTGACCGGAAAACTGGAGCAATACCGTCAAAAGGTGCTGATCGTCTACGCTATTTCCGAATTATCTCCTTGTTTTTCAAATGAAATAACCTTGTTGATGATTGATGATGCATTATCAATACTCAAGCTATTTTCACTTATAAAACAATCGACTACAAACACACGTCATTCCCACTCGATGGTCGCCGGCGGTTTGCCGGAGATGTCGTAGACCACCCGGTTGATGCCGCGCACCTCGTTGATGATGCGGTTGGAGACCTTGGCCAGCAGGCCGTAGGGCAGTTCGGCCCATTGGGCGGTCATGAAATCCTGCGTCTGCACGGCGCGCAGGGCCACCACGTTTTCGTAGGTACGGCCGTCGCCCATGACGCCGACGGAACGCACCGGCAGGAAGACGGCGAAGGCCTGCGAGGTCTTTTCGTACCACTCGGCCGCGCGCAGCTCGTCGATGAAAATGGCGTCGGCCCGGCGCAGCAGATCGGCGTACTCCCGCTTGACCTCCCCCAGGATGCGCACTCCAAGGCCGGGGCCCGGGAAGGGATGGCGATACACCATGTCGTGCGGCAGGCCGAGCGCCACGCCCAATTCGCGCACCTCGTCCTTGAACAGTTCGCGCAGCGGTTCCAGCAGCTGGAGGTGCAGCGTTTCCGGCAGGCCGCCGACGTTGTGGTGCGACTTGATGGTGTGGGCCTTCTTGGTCTTGGCGCCGGCGGATTCGATCACGTCAGGATAGATCGTGCCCTGGGCCAGCCACTTCGCATTGGGCAGATTTCCTGCTTCCGTCTGGAACACTTCGACAAAGTCAGCCCCGATGATACGGCGTTTCTGTTCGGGGTCGGTCACGCCGGCCAGCTTGCCGAGAAACTGATCGGCGGCATCGACATGAATGACCTTGACGCCGAGGCTGCGGGCGAAGGTCTTCATCACCTGATCAGCCTCATTCAGGCGCAGCAGGCCGTTATCCACGAAGACGCAGGTGAGCTGGTCGCCGATGGCACGATGGATCAGCGCCGCCGCGACCGAGGAATCGACGCCGCCGGACAGGCCAAGGATCACCTCCTCCGTCCCGACCTGTGCGCGGATTTTCTCGACGGCTTCGCCGATGTAATCGGGCATGTTCCAGTCGCCCGTGCAGCCGCAGATGTCCAGCACGAAGCGGGCGATGATGGCCTTGCCCTGGATGGTATGCGTGACTTCCGGATGGAATTGCACGCCGTAGAAACCGCGCGACTCATCGGCCATGCCGGCGATCGGAGTCGCTTCGTTGCCGGCGATAATCCTGAATCCAGGCGGAAGTTCGGTGACCTTGTCGCCGTGGCTCATCCACACGTCGAGCAGGCCGTGGCCCTCTGAATTGACGCTGTCCTGGATGCCTTCCAGCAGTTTGGAGTGGCCGCGGGCGCGAATTTCTGCATAACCGAACTCGCGTTTCTTGGCACCTTCAACCTTGCCGCCCAGTTGCACTGCCATGGTCTGCATGCCATAGCAGATGCCGAGAACAGGTATGCCCAGTTCGAAAACGGCTTGCGAGGCACGATAGGCTTCCTCTTCATATACAGAATTGGGCCCGCCGGACAGGATGATGCCGACGGGCGCGAACTCGCGGATGAAGGCTTCGGAGACATCGTAGGGATGCAGTTCGCAATAGACCTGCTGTTCGCGCACGCGGCGGGCGATCAACTGCGAATACTGGGCGCCGAAATCGAGGATGAGAATTTTCTTGTGCATGGCTGAAACACCCCGAGGGGCTTATTCGACGCGATAGTTCGGCGCTTCCTTGACGATCTGCACGTCATGGACGTGCGACTCGCGCACGCCCGCCGAGGTGATCTCGACGAACTCGGCCCGGTTGCGCATCTCGTCGACGCCGTTCGAGCCGACATAGCCCATGCTGGCGCGCAGGCCCCCCATGAGCTGGTGAATCACGGCACCCACCGGACCCTTGTAGGGAACACGTCCCTCGATGCCCTCCGGCACCAGCTTGTCGACGTTCGCATCGGCTTCCTGGAAATAGCGGTCCGCCGCGCCCTGCTGCATGGCGCCGAGGGATCCCATGCCGCGGTAGGACTTGTAGGAACGTCCCTGGAACAACTCGATTTCGCCGGGCGCCTCTTCCGTACCGGCGAACAGTCCGCCCAACATGACGGCATACGCACCGGCAGCGATGGCCTTGGAGATGTCGCCCGAATAACGGATGCCGCCATCGGCGATCAAGGGGACACCGGAATCCCGCAATGCACTGGCGACGCTGTCGATAGCGGTGATCTGTGGCACGCCGACACCAGCAACGATCCGGGTGGTGCAGATCGACCCCGGACCGATGCCGACCTTGACGCCATCGGCGCCGTGGTCGACCAGGGCGCGAGCCGCATTGGCGGTGGCGATATTGCCGCCGACGACATCAACCTGCGGGAAATTCTTCTTGACCCACTTGACGCGATCCAGCACGCCCTGGGAATGGCCGTGGGCGGTATCGACCACCAGCAGGTCGGCGCCCGCTTCCACCAGCAATTCGGCGCGCTCCTCGGTACCCTCGCCCACGCCTATCGCGGCGCCCACGCGTAGCCTCCCGAAGTTATCCTTGCAAGCCAGGGGATGTTCGGTGGATTTAAGGATGTCCTTGACTGTAATGAGTCCGCGCAATTCGAAATCGCCGTTGATCACCAGCACGCGTTCAAGGCGATGCTTGTGCATCAGGGTCTTGGCCTCGTCCGGCGTGGCCCCCTCCTTGACGGTGATCAGACGCTCGCGCGGCGTCATGATGTTGCGCACCGGCTGGTCGAGCTTGGTCTCGAAACGCAGGTCGCGGTTGGTGACGATGCCGACAACCCTGGTACCTTCGACCACCGGCAGGCCGGAAAATTTGTACTGGCGGGTCAGGTTCAGCACTTCGCGAACCGGCATGTCGGGCGGAATGGTGATCGGATCCTTGAGAACACCCGACTCGAAGCGCTTCACCTTGGTGACTTCAGCAGCCTGGGCACGCGGCGGCAGGTTCTTGTGCACGATGCCGATGCCACCCTCCTGGGCCAGGGTAATCGCCAGACGCGCCTCGGTCACGGTGTCCATGGCGGCCGACACCAGCGGGATGTTCAGGCGAATGTTGCGCGACACCTGGGTGGCCAGGCTGACATCGCGGGGAAGGATCGTGGAGTGGGCGGGGACGAGCAGGACGTCGTCGAATGTGAGTGCCTTGTATATCACTCGCATGGCTTTCAACCTCTGTTCCAAATCCGTATTATACGCAGGTGGCCTTTTGACGGCAAACGAAGGAGAAACCAATGCGTGCAATTACCCTGTTCATCCTGGCCTTGGTGTGGACGGCCGCCACGGCCCAGGTCTACACATGGCGCGATGCCAGCGGGAAAATCCATTATTCCGATACGCCGCCGCCGGGTGTCGATGCCAAGAAAATGCGCCCGGGAGCGCAGCCCGGCGCCGCATCGTCGGGCAGCACGCCTGTCCGCAGCACAGCCGAGCAGGATATGGAGTTTCGCAAGCGTCAAACAGAAGCGGAAAAGGCCCGGGCCAAGGCGGATCAGGAAAAAGGCGATGCTGAAGAGGGCAAGCGCAACTGCGAGGATGCGAGAAAGCAGCTCAATGCGCTGGAGGCCGGCCAGCGGATGAGCCGTCTCAATGAGGCGGGAGAATCAATACCGCTGGATGACGAAATGCGTGCGCAGGAGATCGAGAAGGCCAGAAAATCCGTGCAATCCTGGTGCAAGTAGTCCTTATCCTTCCAGGTCCCCGCCGCCCTTCTTCATCACCTTGCCCTCTTCCGCCCGCTTCTTGCGGACTTCCTTCGGATCGGCGATCAGCGGCCGGTAGATTTCGACGCGATCCCGGTCGCGCAACGGTGTATCAAGCTTGCTGAGCTTGCCGAAAACGCCGACCTTGTTCTTCGCCAGGTCGATCTCCGGATGCTTCTGCTTGAGTCCGGAGGCTTCGATGGCTTGTTGCACGGTGCTGCCGGCTGGCAGTTTCAGCTGCACCAGCTCCTGTTTCTGCGGCAGTGCATAGGCGATTTCGATTGAAAGCGATTCAGCCATTTTGCGCATAGACCTGACCCGCCCGGCGAACGAACGAGTCGACAAAAGTGTTGGCGATATGGTGGAAAACCGGGCCGAGGGCCTTCTCCAGCAACTTGCTGGCGAATGCGTAGTGGAGCTGGAACTCGATTTTGCAGGCCGTGTCGCCGAGAGGCTTGAAGTGCCAGCAGCCGTCGAGGTGTTCGAAGGGGCCGTGTCGCAGGTTGATCTTCATGAAATGCGGGGCCTCCTTGTCGTTCTCCGTGGAGAAATCTGCCTTGATGCCATGATAGTTGATGTGCAGCGTCGCGACGGTCTTGGCCTCGTCGCGATGGATCAGTTCGGTGCCCCCGCACCAGGGCAGAAATTGGGGGTAGTCCTCCACTGCGTCGACCAGATGAAACATCTGTCCGACGCTGTATTCGATCAGGACGGATTTCCTGACTTCGGCCATGATCGTTACATGCTATAGAATCCTGCGAATTCTAGCGCAAAAGCCACCATGAGCATTGTCGACAACAAGAAGGCCTTCCACGACTACTTCATCGAGGAACGCTTCGAGGCGGGCCTCGTCCTGGAAGGCTGGGAAGTCAAGGCAATCCGTGCCGGCCGGGCACAGATCAAGGAAGCCTACGTCATTCTTCGGGGCGGGGAGGTTTTCCTCATTGGGTGCCATATCAGCCCCCTGCCAACGGCCTCGACCCATATCCAGCCCGATCCGGTTCGCACGCGCAAGCTGCTGTTGAATGCCGCAGAGATCAGCAAGCTGATCGGCAAAGTCGAGCGCGCCGGCTATGCCCTGGTGCCGCTCGACCTGCATTTCACCAAGGGACGCGTGAAAATCGCCATCGGGCTCGCCCATGGGAAGAAACAGCACGACAAGCGGGACACCGAGAAGAAGCGCGACTGGGAGCGCGAAAAGCAGCGCCTGATGCGGGTCAAGGCTTGAACTTGCCCAATACGCCGCGTATCGTTTCCTGGATATCGGCCGGCAACACAACCATCTTGGCATTCTCGGATCCCGCCAGGTGGGTGATCGCAGTGATGTACCTTTCCCCCAGCAGGTAGAGCATCGGCGTGTCGCGGTCGCCGATCGCCTGGGCGACGCGCTTGATCGCCTCCGACGACGCCTCCGCAAGGGTGACCTGGGCTTCCGCGTCGCGCCGGGCGGATTCGACGCGTGCCTCGGCCTGCAGGATCATCGACTGCTTCTCTCCTTCTGCCCGCGTCACCATGGCCTTGCGTTCACGTTCCGCGGATGCCTGTAACTCCATGGCCTTCTGCATCGAGGCCGACGGCTTGATGTC
>Ga0209476_10002055_pt1 | contig 13496 bp, 10 predicted proteins | sample KloWWTrecipitate_FD_187179 | JGI IMG/M metagenome (GOLD analysis project Ga0209476, IMG submission 187179) | Active sludge microbial communities from Klosterneuburg, Austria, studying microevolution and ecology of nitrifiers - Klosterneuburg... | ecosystem: Engineered > WWTP > Aerobic digester... | reverse complement strand
TGTGTATGAGCGGCTACGCTCAGGCCAGCTGGATTTCGGCACCTATGTGCAGCAAGTGATCGCCGCTCTGCCTGCATGGGCCGTAGGTCTGCTTGACAGCCTGGACCTGACCAGTGTGGCCGCACTGCAGCACAAGTTGTCCACCGTGTCGGTACAGGCCAGCCAGTTGGTGGCCACACGCGCGCTCAATATCGGGCAAAACACCTTGCAGTTTGTGGTGAGCTTTGGTGTGATGCTGTACTTGCTTTTCTTTCTGCTGCGCGACGGCCAGGCGCTGGGCGCACGCATTCGCAGGGCCATTCCCCTGGAGGAAAGCCACAAGAACGATCTGACCAACAAATTTATCACCGTGATCCGCGCCACGCTCAAGGGCAACATCATGGTGGCCGCTACGCAGGGTCTTCTGGGAGGGTTCATCTTCTGGGCACTGGGAATCCAGGGCCCCGTGTTGTGGGGCGTTCTGATGGCCTTCCTGTCGCTCTTGCCCGCCGTGGGCGCCGGCTTGATCTGGGGCCCGGTCGCCATCTATTTCTTTGCCACGGGTTCCGTCTGGCAGGGCAGTGTGCTAACGGCCTATGGTGTTGGCGTGATCGGCTTGGTGGACAACATCCTACGCCCCATCCTGGTCGGCAAAGACACCAAGATGCCGGATTACGTGGTACTGGTTTCCACCCTGGGCGGCATGACTCTGTTCGGCCTGCATGGCTTTGTCATCGGCCCAGTGATCGCCGCATTGTTCATCGCCATTTGGGATTTGGTTACGCCGCCTGCCCCCTGAATTACTCGCGCCCCGGTGCTTCCCGCAAGCGGCGGTAAACCGTATTTCGACTGACCCCCAGCACGCGGGCTGCCTCAGATAAATTACCAGCGCAGGCGGCCACGGTCTGGGCAACGGCTTGGCGCGAAATGGCGTGTAGCTTCGTCATCACCACTTCGGACGCGTTACCACCGACCGACCCGTGATGATCCAAAACGATCAGACCCGAACCAAGAGCCTGCGCCAAATCATCAGATAGATGGTGCCAGTCGATCACACGCTCATGGTCTTCCAGCAGCGCGCAAGCGGTTCGCAGCGCATTTGCCAGTTGGCGCACGTTCCCGGGCCAGCGGTACCGGCGCAAGGTATCGAGAAGGCCCGCCGCCACCACAATGGGGCGATCAGGCACCAGTTGTGCAAGCTGTGCATCGAGGAGGTGGTCAAAATCAGACCGCTCGCGCAAGGCGGGTAGTTGCAGAGTCAGCCCATTGAGTCGGTAGTACAGGTCTTCGCGAAAACGCCCGGCCTTCATCTCCAGTGGCAACTGCCGGTGGGTTGCGCAGACCAGCGCAAAATCCACCGCCACCGGCTGTCCGCCACCCAGGGGCACGACCTCACGCTCCTGCAATACACGCAGCAGCCTCGCTTGCAAGGGTAACGGCATGTCGCCGATTTCATCCAGAAACAGGGTTCCACCGTGGGCCTCGCGGATGCGCCCTGGTGCACCTTCGCGGCGGGCGCCGGTAAATGCGCCGCCCTGGTAACCAAACAGTTCGGCCTCGATCAACGGCTCGGGCAAGGCCGCGCAGTTGACCGCCACAAAGGCTTTGGTACGACGTGCTCCACTGTCGTGCACAGCCCGGGCAAACATCTCCTTGCCTACGCCTGATTCACCCTGGAGCAGCAAAGGTATCGGTTTGCCCATCACCTTGCGCGCACGCGTGATTGCGGCTTGCATCACGGCATCGCCCGTTTCCAATGCTGCCAGTGCATCTGTTTTTTGCGGCGCCGAAGGCGCCTGCGGCGGCGTGCCGCGCGTGTGCTGCAGCGGGCGGCCCATTTCCGCCCGCAGCCAAAGTGTTTGCCCCGATACCGTGTGCACGACACGTGGAATATGAGCTGACCGCTGGCACCAATCGAATAGCTGCTCCAATGACTCGGTCAATGCAGCATCCAGCCGCGCGCTCCCCAGGTCACACCAGGCCAGTCCCAGAATATCGAGAGCCGAGGCACTCGCGCCTACAAGCACACCATCCTCCTGCACAGCCAGCAATCCTTCTGTCATGGTTCCCAACCCCTCCGGCTGTGCATGGAGATGCAATCGCAAACCCGCCCATTGACGTAGATCGTGCCGGGTCTCGAACAACCTGTGCTCGATCATCCGCACCGCGGACCGCACCAGACCGAGTGTGTGGCGATGGTAGCCGCGGTAATCACCAGACACATCCAGAGCCCCCAGCAAATGCCCATCGGGGGCGTGAATAGGGGCGGCGGCACAGGTAAGAAAGCCGTTGCGCTCCAGGAAATGCTCATCGGCATGCACGACCAGCGCTCGATCGTCTGTGAGGGCTGTACCAATGGCGTTCGTTCCGCGGTATTGCTCGTGCCAGGTGGCACCAGGGCGCAGCGCCACCCGCTCGGCCCGGTCTACAAATTGAGGATCACCCGATGCATGCAGCAGCATTCCATCCGCGCCAGCCAGCACCACCATGCTGTCGGTTTCACGGGTCTGATCGAACAAAAATTCCATCACTGGTCGCGCATGCGCGACCAGCTCACGCTGAATTTCTAGCGCCCGTATCAGCTGCGCGGCTGATGCATGGGGAACACCCGGCGTTCGGCCGCAAGGTTGAAGGCCTGCATTCCAGCTTCGCAACCAAGAGCGGGACAACTCCGGCTGAATCATGTCGGGCGGCAGGCTGCCGCTGTTCATCAATTGGCGGCGCGCCTGCCGGAGCAGGCGCGGCACCGGTCTATCCGGTAGAACGGTAGGGGGCATGGCCGTTTGTCTCCTGATGGTTCAGTGGCCAGGATGGGTGCGCCATCTCCGGCGTCGCCATTGCGGCATTCATGGCGACAGACCCATTGTGCGCCAGGGTGCATTCCTGTTTGAGCGGAAAAACCCGTCCCAGTGTTCTGTTTTGGAACAACCTGTACCACCGACCAACACCCCTGAACAAGTGGTACAGCCGTTTTTCAACTCAAACACGCCAAAACACTGCTTTCATACCCCTGAGCGACGGCCATCAAAACTGGCATGCATTGTGCTGAACATATTGCGAAGTCTGCCCACGACCTTCGTGGAATGCTTCAGGGTCAACCCATTCATTCAAAGGAGACATTTCATGCTGTACGCCCTCCCAGGCTCCCCCGACGCAAAAATCAAATACAAGCCCCGCTATGACAATTTCATTGGCGGCAAGTTTGTTGCACCGGTCAAGGGTGGGTACTTTGATGTATTCACGCCCATTACCGGCAAGGTCTACACGCAGGCGGCGCGCTCCACTGCGGAAGACATTGAACTGGCGTTGGATGCCGCACACGCCGCCTCGACAAAATGGGGGCGTACGCCTGCTGCAGAGCGCTCCAATATCCTGCTCAAAATTGCCGACCGGATTGAGCAGAACTTGGAACTGCTGGCTTACGCCGAAACCGTGGACAACGGCAAGGCCATACGTGAAACGCTGAATGCCGACATTCCCCTCACCGTCGACCATTTCCGCTACTTTGCAGGTTGCCTGCGTTCGCAGGAAGGCAGCCTGAGCGAGATTGACGGCGACACCATTGCTTACCATTTTCACGAACCCCTGGGCGTCGTGGGCCAGATCATTCCTTGGAATTTCCCCATCCTGATGGCCGCATGGAAGCTTGCACCGGCCCTGGCTGCTGGCAATTGCGTGGTACTCAAACCGGCAGAATCCACACCGGTATCCATCCTGGTGATGATGGAGCTGATTGCCGATCTGCTGCCGCCCGGCGTTTTGAATATCGTCAACGGTTTTGGCAGGGAAGCAGGGATGCCACTCGCTTCCAGCCGCCGCATCGCCAAGATCGCCTTCACGGGTTCCACAGCCACAGGCCGGGTCATTGCACAAGCTGCTGCCAACAACCTGATTCCCGCCACGCTGGAGCTGGGTGGAAAGTCACCCAACATCTTCTTTGCCGACATAGGCAATGCCGACGACGATTTCTTTGACAAAGCCATCGAAGGACTGGTGCTGTTCGCCTTCAACCAAGGCGAAGTCTGCACCTGCCCTTCCCGCGCACTCATCCAGGAGTCGGTCTACGATCGATTCATGGAGCGCGCACTGGCACGTGTGAAGGCCATCCAGCAAGGCAGCCCGCTCGATACCAACTGCATGATGGGTGCCCAGGCTTCCATCGAACAGATGAAGAAGATTGAAACCTATCTAGCCCTCGGCAAGGAAGAAGGCGCGCAGGTGCTCATTGGTGGCGACCGTGCACAGCTACCGGATGATCTGGCCGGTGGCTACTACATCCAGCCAACACTGTTCAAGGGCCACAACAAGATGCGCATATTCCAGGAAGAAATCTTCGGCCCGGTGCTGGCAGTCACCACGTTCAAGGACGAAGCCGAGGCCCTGGCCATTGCGAATGACACCCCCTACGGCCTGGGCGCCGGGGTATGGACGCGGGACGGCAGCACCGCCTACCGCATGGGGCGCGCCATCCAGGCCGGCCGGGTGTGGACCAACTGCTACCACGCCTACCCGGCTCACGCCACGTTTGGCGGCTACAAGGAATCCGGCATTGGACGCGAAACCCACAAGGTGATGCTCGACCACTACCAGCAGACCAAGAACCTGCTGGTGAGCTACAGCCCCAAGGCGCTCGGCTTCTTCTGACGTAGCAAGGGCGGCTATTGGCCGCCCTTTTACGCCCTGCAACCTGCCATGGAAGGACTGCCATGCCCGAACGTGTCGTAGCGACGCCTGCCGCACAAGCGTTGATCGATCGCCTAAAAGAGCAGCACGGATCTGCATTGATGTTTTACCAGTCGCACGGGTGCTGCGATGGCAGTGCGCCGATGTGTTACCTGGAAGGCGAACTGACCCCAGGTCGCTACGACTTGCTGCTTGGAAAGATCGGGGGCTGTCCCTTCTACATCAGCGAGTCGCAATACCAGTACTGGAAAAACAGCCAATTGATCATTGGCGTTACCGAAGGAAGTGGCGCCACCTTCTCTCTGGAAGGCCCAGAGGGAGTCTGCTTTACGACGACCTCCAGACTTTGGACCGACTCAGAGCTGGAGGCACTCAATCATCCAGATCTGGATCCATCTCCGGGAAAAGCACTTCAGTAAAGCCAAATTGGGTGAAATCGCGCATGCGCATCGGGTACAAGATACCCGCAAGGTGGTCACACTCATGCTGCACAACCCGGGCATGAAAGCCTTCTGCATCGCGTTCCACGGCATTCCCCTGCAAGTCATAACCTGTGTAACGAATGCGGGACCAGCGCGGCACGCGGCCCCGCAATCCCGGTACTGATAGACAACCCTCCCAGTCCAGCGCTTCCCCATCCCCGATGGGCGTAATGACCGGATTGATCAGCACCGTGGCAGGCACCAGAGGCCGGTCGGGATAGCGGGGGTTGGGTGCATCAGAGCCAAAGACCACTACCTGAAGATCCACCCCGATCTGCGGTGCAGCAAGCCCCGCACCCTTGGCCGCACGCATGGTGTCGTACATGTCGGACACCAGTTGGCGCAGTGTATCTGTGCCAAATTCGGTTACGGGGAGAACCGCACGAAACAAGCGTGGATCTCCCATTTTGAGAATCTTGTGAACAGCCATGGTCAGAAAAGTGTGAGTATCCGCAGAGCGTAAACCGTTTTGCTTGCACCTGTATCAGCATGTGCAGCAAACCGAACTACAGCATACCGGTACTGCGGGCAGGCTCTTTCCCTTCGGGTGATCAACCCTGGATGCAAAATACAGTCCAGCAAACCCCATACCCCAATGCCAACGCCCATGGATCCTTCCACTGGCACGCCTGCCTCAGTCGTAGCAGGCACTGCCCGGCCTGCGCCACCCGTTCACCACAAGCTTCCGCTGCTGGTGCGATGGGCCCTGCTCGCTTTTGCCATCCTGTGTCTTGTGCTGGGCGTCATTGGGGTATTTGTTCCTGGACTGCCGACCACCGTTTTCATCCTAATGGCTGCCTGGGCCGCTGCTCGCAGTTCGCCCCGCCTGCATGAATGGCTGTGGTACCACCCCTTGTTTGGCATCATGCTGCGCGACTGGGCCAACGGCGGTTGCGTCAACCGCCGCTCGAAATGGAGCGCTACGATTCTGATGACCTTGTGCGGAGTCATTCTGTTTGCTACAGCGCCCAAAATCTGGGTTGCGGCAATGGCCTGCACATTCATGGCCTGCGTACTGGCATGGCTCTGGTGTCGCCCAGAGCCTGCCTGAATGCATGCAGCAAGCCAGTTGGCTCACTTTTTATGTATATAATCTGAGGCTTGTTCCTCGATAGCTCAGTTGGTAGAGCGCCGGACTGTTAATCCGTAGGTCCCTGGTTCGAGCCCAGGTCGAGGAGCCAAAATTTTTGCAGGCCCTGCATGTGTAAGCGGGGCTTTTTCCATACCGAATATTCCTCGATAGCTCAGTTGGTAGAGCGCCGGACTGTTAATCCGTAGGTCCCTGGTTCGAGCCCAGGTCGAGGAGCCAACAAAGAAGCCCTGAACGGCAATCGTTCAGGGCTTTTTTTTCGGTAAAGTGTCGCTAACGTCGCTTTGTCTCTGGTCAGCCCATGTGTGCCAACGCACCATCGCGGCATCGCTCACTACTTATCCCATGTCACCCCAACTGCCCTGGCTGGAAGATACGGATCCTTTCCCGGCCCCTCTTCACGCATGGGGGCCTGACACCCCAGCCCCCGGGCTACTGGCAGCTGGAGGCCAACTCGACGTACCGCACCTTGCGCAAGCCTATCGTCAGGGCATCTTTCCCTGGTTCAGCACAGGTCAGCCCATTTTGTGGTGGTCGCCAAACCCCCGAATGGTGCTGGAGACAAACAACTTCCGGCTGCATCGGTCACTGCGCAAGACGTTGCATAAATTTCGCACCGATCCGAATTGCGAAATCCGAGTGGACCACGACTTTCAGGCGGTGATTGCCCAATGCGCAGGAAGACACCGCAAGGAACAGAACGGCACCTGGATCGTTCCTCCGATGGTGGAGGCTTACAACGCCTTTCATGCAGCAGGCCACGCCCACTCCATCGAAACCTGGATAGAGGGCCGACTCGTGGGTGGCCTGTACTGCATTGGCATGGGTCGTGCTGTTTTCGGTGAATCCATGTTCGCCTTGGCAACCGATGCTTCCAAAATCGCCCTGGCGGCAATGGTCTGCATGTGTCGTCGCCAGCGGGTTCCACTCATCGACTGCCAACAAAACACGGCCCATCTTGCCTCGCTCGGCGCACGGGAAATCGAGCGCTCCGTATTCCTGCAACATGTCTCGGATGCATGTATGCAGGAACCACTGCACTGGTCTTTCGACCCCGTATACTGGGACGAGCTACTGCCTCCCTCAGCGCCTGCGGCATGACGCAACTCAACGACCTCCCCTTACAGACACTTCAGTTCTACGCCACGGCGCCCTATCCGTGCAGCTACCTGCCCAACCGCCAGGCCCGCTCACAGGTAGCAACGCCTAGCCACCTGGTTCGCAGCGACATCTACTCCCAACTGGTCGCACAAGGCTTTCGCCGCAGCGGAATGTTTACGTACCGACCCTATTGCGACGGTTGCCGCGCCTGCAAAGCGCTGCGCGTGCTGGTCGATGAATTCAAACCCGACCGCAGCCAGCGACGCTCCCAGGTGCAACATGCCCACTTGCAAGTGCGGGTGCTACGCCCCAGCTTCGCACCCGAACACTACCAGCTCTATTTGCGCTACCAGAATGGCCGCCATGCTGGCGGAGGCATGGACCACGACAGCATTGACCAATACACCCAGTTTCTACTCCAGAGCCGGGTGAACTCGCGCCTGGTGGAATTCCGCGAACCGGACACCGAAAGCGCCCCTGGCGCTTTGCGCATGGTGTCTCTACTGGATGTACTGGACGATGGACTCTCGGCGGTCTACACCTTCTACGAACCCGAAGCCCGCAGCAGCTATGGCACCTTCAGCATCCTGTGGCAAATCGAACAGGCCCGCGCACTGGGCCTGGCACATGTCTATCTGGGCTACTGGATCGCGGAGAGCCCCAAAATGAGCTACAAGGCCCGCTTTCTTCCCCACGAAGTATTGACACACGAGCAATGGCAACGGGTTGACTTACGCAATGCACCCGCCACCGAGGTAGATTGATTTCACAAGATAAAATCTCACTTCCGTTGCATTGCATATCTCATGAAAAAAATAGACCCGGATCTTCCCGCAAAACCCAGTGTGCAAGTCATTGAGCGCATGTTTGCGCTGATTGATGTACTTGCGTCGCGTGAAGAAGCGATTTCACTCAAGGAAATCAGCGAAAGAACCGGTCTACACCCCTCCACAGCGCACCGCATCCTGAACGACCTGGCCATTGGGCGTTTTGTGGATCGCCCTGAGTCCGGCAGCTACCGGCTGGGCATGCGTCTGCTGGAACTGGGCAATCTCGTCAAAGGGCGCCTGAGTGTCCGCGATGCGGCCATGCATCCCATGCGGGAGCTACACCGGCTCATACAGCAGCCTGTCAATCTCAGCATGCGCCAGGGTGATGAAATCATTTATGTCGAGCGCGCCTACAGCGAACGCTCCGGCATGCAGGTGGTGCGGGCTATTGGGGGACGCGCTCCACTGCATCTGACATCAACCGGAAAACTCTTTCTGGCGGCCGACGATCCACAGCGCGTCCGCGCCTACGCCATGCGCACCGGACTGGCAGGCCACACACGCAACAGCCTGACGCAACTACCCGCGCTGGACCGCGAACTGTCGAGTGCGCGGTCCAGTGGAGTAGCCCGCGACAACGAAGAACTGGAGTTAGGCGTGCGTTGCATGGCCGCAGGCGTCTATGACGATCAAGGGCGCCTGGTTGCTGGCCTGTCGATTTCAGCACCGGCAGACCGACTGGATGAAAGCTGGCTACCAAAATTGCAATCCACTGCCCATGAGATCTCAGTAGCTCTGGGCTACAAGCCGCAAGCAGAGGACGCACCGCGTGGTGCGCTTTCACTACCCATCCGGTGAGAAAGCCAAGATAAGGGCTTCAAGGCGATCAGCGCTGCGAGAGCTGCTCAGCTCTTGCGCGCCACAATACCGCCTGCCACAGTGGGATGCATGGTTGGCATGGATTCCACCCAGTTGCGCACACGGACGGCATCACCAATCCGGCTGAGCTTTCCAGTCGAATCGAGAAAAACCATGATCAGCTTGCGCCCCGCGATCTGCGTCTGCATCACCAGGCAGCGGCCCGCCTCCGAGATGTAGCCCGTCTTCTGCAAACCAATATCCCAACTGGGGTTTTTCACCAGAAGATTGGTGTTGTTGTATTGCAAGGTTTTTTGCCCGACAGCCACTTCATAGCCGGGGGAGGTGGAGAACTCGCGAAGAACCGGGTCGCTGTGAGCGACGTTGACGAGCACCGCCAAATCGCGGGCACTAGACTGGTTGAGGCTGGACAGCCCCGTAGGCTCCACATAGCGCGTATCAGTCATGCCGAGCAGGCGTGCCTTGACGTTCATCTGGGTCACAAAAGACTTGAGCCCCCCTGGATAGGTACGCCCCAGCGCATTGGCAGCCCGATTTTCGCTGGACATCAGTGCCAAATGGAGCATCTCTCGCCGACTCAGGGTTGTGCCCACCATGAGACGTGAGCGGCTTCCCTTTTCCGTATCAATGTCTTCCTCGGTGATAGTGACAGTCTCATCCATAGACAGCCCGGCCTGGCTGATGATGAGCCCCGTCATGAGCTTGGTGAGCGAGGCAATGGGAAGAACAGCCTGATCGTTTTTGCTCAAAAGAACTTCGTGGGTGTCCTGATCTACGACCAGGGCGACGCTGGATTTGAGGTCCAGCGGATCGGCCAGATCGTGCAGACCCGCCAGTTCCCCAAAAGACTGGCGTGGCGCGGCCATGCGAACGGGCGTGCGAGCCGACACCGAAACGACACGTGGCGCTTTGCCGCGTGCCGCCAGCTTGCGGGTAGCCGCCGACTTGGCGGCGGGACGCTTGCTTGTAACCTGGTGTTTTTTTTCAGCGGCTTGTTTGCGCGGCGCAGCCTGTGCGCCCGACGTGGCAAACAGTACACCCACCAACACTATTCCGCAAAACTGGAGCAAGGAGCGTGGGGCCATCTTGGACTGGTGTGAAATCAAAGCTCATCTCCTAGCGGCAACAATTGTTTCACAGTGTAGTTCCAATGAAAAAGTCGCGCAAGATCAATATCTTGCGCGACGATTTAAATCAATTGGACGAGATTTTAAGCGCCTTGGAATACACCGACACCTTTACCCCGGTACCGCCTCACCCCTGCGCTGCCACCCGGTCGGCTTTGCTGTGCAGTTTGTTGAGTGCAGCGACATAGGCCTTGGCCGAGGCCACCACGATATCCGGATCGGCCCCCACACCATTGACGACCCGTCCACTGTTCTGCAACCGAACCGTCACCTCGCCCTGACTCTCAGTAGAGCCGCTGATGGCAGTGACCGAATACAGCACCATTTCTGCACCACTTTTCACATGCGATTCAATCGCTTTGAGTGAGGCGTCCACAGGCCCATTGCCATCAGATTCTCCTCGCACCTCTTTGCCGTCGACCGTGAAAACTACGCTGGCATGGGGCCGCTCTCCCGTTTCGCTGTGCTGTGCCAGCGAGACAAACGCATACTGCTCGCTGCCCCCGTGGACACTGTCATCACTCACCAACGCCAGAATATCTTCATCAAATATCTCACTCTTGCGATCGGCAAGTTCCTTGAAACGAGCGAACGCGGCGTTGGTATCTGCCTCGCTTTCCAAGCTTACTCCCAGATCCTGCAAGCGCTGCTTGAAAGCGTTGCGACCGCTGAGTTTGCCCAGAACGATCTTGTTGGCACTCCAGCCCACGTCCTCGGCACGCATGATTTCGTAGGTATCGCGCGCCTTAAGCACCCCGTCCTGGTGGATGCCACTGGCATGTGCGAAGGCATTCGCGCCCACCACCGCCTTGTTGGGCTGCACCACAAAACCTGTCGTCTGGCTCACCATGCGGCTGGCCGCGAGGATGTGCTGCGTATCGATGCCCACTTCCAGGTCGAAGTAGTCCTTGCGCGTTTTAACGGCCATGACCACTTCTTCGAGCGAGCAGTTGCCGGCACGTTCGCCCAGGCCGTTGATGGTGCATTCGACCTGGCGTGCGCCCCCGATCTTGACGCCGGCAAGCGAATTGGCCACCGCCATGCCCAAGTCGTTATGACAGTGAACCGACCAGATCGCCTTGTCGCTATTGGGGATGCGCTCACGCAAGGTCTTGATGAAGTTACCGTACAGCTCAGGCACGGCATACCCCACGGTGTCGGGCACATTGATGGTGGTGGCGCCTTCATGGATCACCGCTTCAATGACGCGGCAGAGAAAATCAACCTCGCTGCGGTAGCCATCCTCAGGGCTGAACTCAATATCCCCCACCAAGTTGCGTGCAAAACGAACCGACTGCTTCGCCTGCTCGAGCACCTGCTCGGGCGTCATACGCAGCTTTTTCTCCATGTGCAGCGGGCTGGTGGCAATGAAGGTGTGAATGCGTGCCCGGTTGGCTCCCTTGAGGGCCTCCGCCGCACGCGCAATGTCGCGGTCATTGGCGCGCGAGAGCGAGCAGATGGTGGCGTCTTTGATCGAGTTGGCGATTAGTTGCACCGCCTCGAAATCGCCATTGGAACTGGCCGCAAAACCGGCTTCGATCACATCCACACGCAGGCGCTCCAACTGGCGTGCAATGCGCAGCTTCTCGTCGCGCGTCATGGATGCACCGGGCGACTGCTCGCCATCGCGCAACGTGGTATCGAAAATGATCAGTTTGTCAGCCATGTGGTTTCTCCTGGTTCCTGGTGGGTTGGTGGCCCGCAACGCAATTTATGGCACCCAAAAAAAAAGGCCCGTTGCTACTGCAGACGGGCCTGTGTGGAAAAAGTGTGCGCGCGCGCTTTACTGTCTCCGCCCGTGGGGGGATAGCAGTAGGGCTAGTGCAAACAATTTCATGGCTCTCAATGTAGCACAAAACCCCCCAGCTTTCAGCCTGGAGCCTTCATCATTTGTGCAAGCCACGCTCATCCGGCTCATCCGTGGACATGCTGATGACGCTGCTGTGCTGCCCCCGGGACTTGCGCACGGCATAAACGACATAGCCACTGAGCCCATAGAACACGAATACGCTAAACAACACAATGGGTGGGTGGATATTGATGATGGCGATGCCCAGCGCAATCAGCACGATCACGATGAACGGCACGCTTTTCTTCATCTGCACGTCCTTGAAACTGTAGAACGGTACATTGGTCACCATGGTCAGGCCCGCATACAGGGTGAAAGCAAACATCAGCCAGGTCACCTGTGTCCAGCTGATCCAGTGGTCCTGTCCGCGCTCCATGCCCAGCTCCGTCATGAGCCAGATAAATCCGGCCACCAGTGCGGCGGCGGCCGGTGACGGCAAACCCTGGAAGTAGCGTTTATCGACCACGGCCGTGTTGACGTTGAAACGTGCCAAACGCAATGCAGCGCAGGCGCAATAGACAAACGAGGCGATCCACCCCCACCGGCCCAGGCCGTGGAGCGCCCAGACATAGGCGATCAAGGCCGGCGCAGCCCCGAACGACACCATGTCCGAAAGCGAATCCATCTGCTCGCCAAAGGCACTCTGCGTGTTGGTCATGCGGGCGATGCGGCCATCCAGGCTGTCCAGCACCATGGCGCAAAAAACCCCGATGGCGGCTTGGTCAAACCGACCATTGATGGCCATGACAATCGAATAGAACCCGCCAAAGAGCGCGGCGAGCGTGAACAGGTTGGGCAGGATGTAGATGCCCTTGCGCCGCTTGCGTAGCACCACGCCTTGGTCAGTAGGGGATTCTTCTCCGTCATGCATAAAATGTGTCTCCAGCGCTTACTCATAAAGCGCAAGCAGCTATCAAATTAGTAGTAAAAACAGATCGCGGAACGCTGCAGTGTAGCCGCGGCCAGAGACTACAGGTGGGGTGCTTCACCCAAAACAAAGGCCACCGAAGTGGCCTTTGGGCGAACGGCTGCCGTGGCAGCGTGCTCAGTTGCGGGTCTGGTCGACCAGCTTGTTCTTGGCGATCCACGGCATCATGGCGCGCAACTGGGCTCCCACCACTTCGATGCTGTGGTCGGCCGTATTGCGGCGACGGGCCGTCATGCTCGGGTAGTTCAGGCGACCTTCCTGAATGAACATCTTGGCGTAGTCGCCGTTCTGGATGCGCTTCAAGGCATTGCGCATGGCGGCGCGCGATTGCTCATTAATCACTTCGGGACCGGTCACGTACTCACCAAACTCGGCGTTGTTCGAGATCGAGTAGTTCATGTTGGCGATACCGCCTTCATAGATCAGGTCCACGATGAGCTTGAGTTCGTGCAGGCACTCAAAGTAGGCCATTTCAGGGGCGTAGCCAGCCTCGACCAGGGTTTCATAACCCATCTTGATCAGCTCGACCGCGCCGCCGCACAGCACGGCCTGCTCGCCGAACAGGTCGGTCTCAGTCTCTTCCTTGAAGTTGGTCTCGATGATGCCGG
>Ga0209476_10002054_pt1 | contig 13496 bp, 10 predicted proteins | sample KloWWTrecipitate_FD_187179 | JGI IMG/M metagenome (GOLD analysis project Ga0209476, IMG submission 187179) | Active sludge microbial communities from Klosterneuburg, Austria, studying microevolution and ecology of nitrifiers - Klosterneuburg... | ecosystem: Engineered > WWTP > Aerobic digester... | reverse complement strand
CGCCGACGCTGCCGAAGGACAGGATCGTCCTCGTCAACCTGTCGGGTCGCGGCGACAAGGACATGCACACGGTTGCGCAGCGCGCGGGGATCCGCTTCTGATGTCGCGCCTCGCAGCGACGTTCGAGCGGCTCGCGGCTGGCGGCCGCAAGGCGCTGATTCCGTACGTCACTTCGGGGTTCCCCGCGCCTGCGCTGACGGTGCCGGTGATGCACGCGCTGGTGGCCGGCGGTGCCGACGCGATCGAACTCGGCGTGCCGTTCTCGGACCCGATGGCCGACGGCCCGGTGATCCAGCACGCCAACGAGTGCGCGCTGGCGTTCGGCGTCGGCATGCGCGAGGTGCTCGGCTTCGTGCGCGAGTTTCGTCGCACCGATGCATCGACGCCGGTCGTATTGATGGGGTACGCGAACCCGGTGGAGCGGATGGGCGTCGAGCGCTTCCTCGACGAGGCCGCGGCAGCCGGCGTCGACGGCGTCCTCGTCGTCGACTATCCGCCCGAGGAATCCGGGGCGTTCGCAGCCGCGGCGCGCGCGCGTGCGATCGATCCGATCTTCCTGCTCGCGCCGACCACGACCGAAGTGCGTGTCGCGCGGGTGCTCGCGATCGCCAGCGGCTACGTCTACTACGTGTCGCTCAAGGGCATCACCGGCGGGACGATCGACGCGGCGGACGTCGTGCGCCGCGTCGGCGCGATCCGGCGGCAGACCAGGCTGCCGGTCGGCGTCGGTTTCGGGATTCGCGACGGCGCCACCGCCAGCGCAGTCGCGCAGGCCGCCGACGCGGTCATCATCGGGACCCGGATCATCCAGTTGCTCGAAGACGGACCGCCCGACGAAGCGCCCGCGCGCGCCCGCGCGTTCATGGCCGAGATTCGCGCCGCCCTCGACCGGACGGCCCACACGGAGGTGACTCCATGACCTGGCTCGACAAGCTCCTGCCCCCGCGAATCAAGCGCTCGCCTGCCGGCGGCAAGAAGGTGCCCGAAGGCGTCTGGGTCAAGTGCCCGTCGTGCGACGCGGTGCTGTACTCGGCTGACCTCGAGGCCAACCTCAACGTCTGCCCGAAGTGCTCGCACCACATGCGGCTGCCGGCGCGCAAGCGGCTCGACCTGCTGCTGGACGCCGAGGGCCGCTACGAGATCGGCCACGAGGTGCTGCCGGTCGACGCGCTGAAGTTCAAGGACAGCCGCAAGTATCCCGACCGCCTGCAGGAGGCGATCGACGACACCGGCGAGACCGACGCGCTGGTCGTGCTGGGGGGGGCGATCCGGACGATCCCGGTCGTCGTGGCGTGCTTCGAGTTCGACTTCATGGGCGGCTCGATGGGTTCGGTCGTCGGCGAGCGTTTCGCGCGCGGCGTCCAGGGCGCGATCGAGCAGAAGGTGCCGTTCGTCTCGATCGCCGCCTCGGGCGGCGCGCGGATGCAGGAGGGGCTACTGTCGCTGATGCAGATGGCCAAGACCACCGCGATGCTCACCAAGCTCGCCGAGAAGCGCTTGCCCTACATCTCGGTGCTCACCGACCCGACGATGGGCGGCGTGTCCGCGAGCTTCTGCTTCCTCGGCGACGTGGTGATCGCCGAGCCCAAGGCGCTGATCGGCTTCGCCGGGCCGCGTGTGATCGAGCAGACCGTGCGCGAGAAGCTGCCCGAGGGTTTCCAGCGCTCCGAGTTCCTGCTCGAGAAGGGCGCGATCGACATGATCGTCGACCGGCGCGCGATGCGCGACGAGATCGCGCGGCTGCTGGCGCTGCTGCTCAAGCAGTCGAGCGAGGCAGTGTCCTGAGCCGCGCATGAGCGGCACCGCGTCGCGGGCGCTCGAGGACTGGCTCGCGCGCATCGAGCAACTTCATCCGAAGACGATCGAGCTGGGGCTCGAGCGACTGCGCGAGGTCGCGAGCCGGCTGTCGCTGAGCTTGCCGTGCCCGGTGATCACGGTCGGCGGCACCAACGGCAAGGGCTCGACCTGCGCGATGCTCGAGTCGATCCTGCTCGCCGCCGGATATCGCGTGGCGCTCTACACGTCGCCGCACCTGGTGCGCTTCAACGAACGCGCACGGCTCGGCGGCGCGCCGGTCGACGACTCGGCGCTCATCGAGCAGTTCGAGGCGGTCGACGCGGCGCGCGGCGACGTCTCGCTGACCTACTTCGAATTCACCACGCTGGCGGTGCTGAGGCTCTTCCAGCAGCGCGCGCCCGACGTCGCGATCCTCGAGGTCGGGCTGGGAGGGCGGCTCGACGCGGTGAACCTGGTCGACGCCGACTGCGCGATCGTCACCAGCGTCGACGTCGACCACGCAGACTACCTGGGCGACACGCGCGAGCGGATCGGCTGGGAGAAGGCGCACATCTTCCGGCCGGGCCGGCCTGCGATCTGCAGCGACCCGGTGCCGCCCGCGTCGCTGGTCGAGCACGCGAGGTCGATCGGTGCCGACCTGTGGCTTCACGGCCGCGACTACGACCACGCGGGCGATCGCCAGCAGTGGTCGTACGCGGGGCGCGCGCAGCGCCGCAGTGCGCTGGCTTATCCGGCGCTGCGCGGTGCGAACCAGCTGCAGAACGCGGCCGGCGTTCTCGCCGCGCTCGAGGCGTTGCGCGACCGCCTCCCGGTGCCGCAGCAGGCGGTGCGCCAGGGCTTCGCGACGGTCGAGCTTCCAGGGCGCTTCCAGGTGCTGCCGGGGCAGCCGACGGTCATTCTCGACGTCGCGCACAATCCGCACGCGGCCGCGCACCTGGCGGTCAATCTGGACGCGATGGGCCGTTTCCGGCAGACCTTCGCAGTGTTCGGCGTCATGGCCGACAAGGACGTCGACGGCGTCATCGTGGCGCTCGTGCATCGCGTCGACCACTGGTTGCCGGTCGATCTCCCGGGTCGGCGCGCCGCGCGGGCGAGCTGGATCGCCGAGAGGCTGCGCGCGGCAGGCGTCGCGCGCGAAGGCGACAGGACCAGCATCGAGTGCCACGCGAGCCCGGCTTCGGCGCTCGCGGCGGCGCGGAGCCGCGCAGGCGCCAATGATAGAATCGTGGTCTTCGGATCCTTCCTCACCGTCGCCGACATTCTTGCCGCACGTGTCCCGTAGCGCCCGTTCCCTTGGCAACCTCGTCGACACGCGCCGTGGCGCCCGCGCGTCGGGTGCTGCCATCGCGGATCGCCATGGCCAGGCGTGACGCGATCGACGAAGACGGCGGCGCCCTCGATCCGGCGCTGACGCAGAAGAAGCGCGCGCGCAGGCGCCTGGTCGGCGCACTGGTGCTGGGGCTTGCCGCTGCAATCGTGTTGCCTCTGGTGCTCGACTCCGAGCCGCGCCAGGCCATCACCGACGTCCAGATCGAGATTCCGCCGCGCGAGACGCCGTTGCCGCCGAGGGCCGACGATTCGGTCCGACCTGCGGAAGATCCGGCCGTCGCGCCGCCTCCGCCGGCCGCGGCGCCGGCGACGGAGACGCCGAAACCGGCCTCGGAGAAAGTGCCCGAGAAAGTGCCCGAGAAGGCGTCCGAGAAGGCGTCAGAGAGAGCGCCCGCACCCCGGTCCAAGACGCCGCCGAAGACGGCCGAGCAGCCGAAGCCGGAGGCGAGTGCGCCGGCGTCCAGGGCGCCAGCACCGGCGCCGAGCGCCGCGCCGGCTGCGGTGGATGCGCGGTTCGTGCTGCAGGTCGGCGCGTTCGCCAACCCCGGCAGTGCGCGCGCGCAGGCCGACAAGGCACGCAAGGCGGGCGTGCGTGTCTACACCGAGACGGTGCAGACCGCTCAGGGTGAGCGTACGCGGGTGCGGGTCGGGCCGTTCGCCAGCCGCGAGGCCGCCGACCAGGCGCGCGCGAAGCTCAAGGCCGTCGGTGTCGAGTCTGCGGTGGTTCCGCTGTAGCGATGTCGCTGAGCGTCGCCGCCCTGACCGGATGGGACTACTTCGTGATCGCCACGCTGCTGATCTCGATCGCGCTCGGGCTGCTGCGCGGACTCGTGCGCACGGTCTTCGCGCTGGCCGCCTGGGTGGTCGCGCTGATCGGCGCGCCGCTGGTCACCGGTCCGTTGCTGGCGGTGACCGGCTGGTCGCTGCACCCGCTGTTCGTCGCCGTGCTCGTGTTCTTTGCGCTGCTGATTTCGGTGCGCCTGCTCGGCGGGCTGATCGCGCGCGTGCTCGCGAAAGTCGGGCTGGGCCTGGCCGACCGATCGCTGGGGGCAGTGCTCGGCGTCGTGCGCGCGCTCATCGTCGTGACGATCGTGGCGCTGGTCGCCAGGCACCTGGGCGCCGATCGCGACCCCGCCTGGCAGCAGGCGCTTTCGCGCCCGTTGCTCGACGAGCTGGTATCGTGGGTGATGCCGTACTTGCCCGCGCGTTCGGAGACGGTCAAGCAGACCTGAACGCGGGAACTGGGAGCCTGTCATGTGCGGAATCCTGGGCGTCGTAGCGCGCTCGCCGGTCAACCAGCTGCTCTATGACGGCCTGCTGCTGCTGCAGCATCGCGGCCAGGACGCGGCCGGCATCGCGACCGCGATGGGCAAGGCCTTCCACATGCAGAAGGGCAACGGGCTGGTGCGCGACGTCTTTCGCACGCGCAACATGCGCTCGCTCGGCGGGCACTCCGGCATCGCGCACGTTCGCTATCCGACTGCAGGGTCGGCGGGCAACTCCGAGGAGGCGCAGCCCTTCTACGTGAACGCGCCGTTCGGCATCATGCTGGCGCACAACGGCAACCTGACGAACTCCGAGCAGCTGAAGGACGAGATGTTCCGGCGCGACTTGCGGCACATCAACACCGACTCGGACTCCGAGGTGCTGCTGAACGTGCTGGCGAATTCGCTGCAAGCGTCTGCGCACGGCGTCTCGCTCGATCCCGAAACGATCTTCGCGGCGGTCGGCGAGCTGCACGCGCGCGTGCGCGGTGCCTACGCCTGCGTGGCGGAGATCGCCGGCTACGGCATCCTCGCGTTCCGCGATCCGTACGGCATCCGCCCGCTGTGCTACGGCGTGTCCGAGACCGACCACGGCGTCGAGTACCTCGTCGCGTCGGAGTCGGTGGCGCTCGAAGGCCTGGGCTTCCGGATGGTGCGCGACGTCGAGCCGGGCGAAGCGATCTTCATCGACCTCGACGGCAACTTTTACTCGCGCCAGTGCGCGGCGTCGCCGTCGCTCAATCCCTGCGTGTTCGAGTACGTCTACTTCGCGCGCCCCGACTCGATCGTCGACGGAGCGTCGATCTACTCGGCGCGGCTGCGCATGGGCGAGTACCTGGCCGAGCGGCTGGCCGCCGAGCTGTGGCGCGGCGATATCGACGTCGTCATGCCGATCCCCGACACGTCGCGTCCGTCGGCGATGCAACTGGCGATGAAGCTCGGGCTGGACTACCGCGAGGGCTTCCTGAAGAACCGCTACGTCGGGCGCACCTTCATCATGCCGGGGCAGGCGGTGCGCAGGAAGTCGGTGCGCCAGAAGCTCAATGCGATGAGCGTCGAGTTCAAGGGCAAGAACGTGCTGCTGGTCGACGACTCGATCGTTCGCGGCACGACCTCGCGCGAGATCGTGCAGATGGCGCGCGACTCGGGCGCCAACAAGGTGTTCTTCGCGTCGGCGGCGCCGCCGGTGCGCTACCCGAATGTCTACGGCATCGACATGCCGACCCGCAGCGAGCTGATCGCGCACGGCCGCAGCGACGAGGAGATTCGCGTCGCGATCGGCGCAGACGCGCTGATCTACCAGACGGTCGACGCGATGAAGCAGTCGGTGCGCGACGTGAACCCGCGGCTGAAGAACTTCGAGGCGTCGTGCTTCGACGGCATCTACGTGACCGGCGACGTGACCTCCGAGTACCTCGACCACATCGAGCGCGAGCGGCTGATGGGGCCCGCGGGCGGCTTCGACGACGACGCGCCGAAGAACCAGATGAACCTGCAGTTCCCGGTGGCGACCGACTGAGCGCGGCCGCCGACGACCGGATGGAGCCACGATGACCGATCGCGCGGCGTCGCCGGACGGCGAGGACGACGACTACGGCTTCGACACCCGCGCGGTGCGTGCGGGCTTCGAGCGCACGTCGTTCGGCGAGCACACCGAGCCGGTGTTCCTGAGCTCGAGCTTCGTGCACGACAGCGCCGCGCATGCCGCGGCCAGGTTCGCCGGCGAGGCCGGGGGCTTCATCTATTCGCGCTTCGGGAACCCGACCGTGCGCGTGTTCGAGGAGCGGCTGGCCTCGCTCGAGAACGCAGAGGATTGCCGCGCGACGGCCTCGGGCATGTCGGCGATCATGTCGGTGCTGATCAGCCTCACCCGCAGCGGCGACCACGTGGTCTGCTCGCAGGGCGTGTTCGGCACGACGATCCAGTTGTTCGCGCTGTTCGCGCGCTACGGCGTCGAGACCAGCTATGTGCCGCTGGACGATCCGTCCGCGTGGGAGGCCGCCATCCGGCCGAACACGAAGATGCTGTTCCTCGAGACGCCGTCGAATCCGCTGACCACGGTCGGCGACCTGCGCGCGCTGTCGGCGCTGGCGCGCTCGCGCGGCATCCCGCTGGTGGTCGACAACTGTTTTTGCACGCCGGCCCTGCAACGACCGCTCGAGCTCGGCGCCGACATCGTCGTGCATTCGGCGACCAAGTACCTCGACGGGCAGGGTCGCGTGCTCGGCGGCGCGGTGCTCGGTTCGCGCAAGTACGTTGCCGAGTCGCTTCAACCGGTGGTCCGCTACTGCGGCCCGACGCTTTCCGCGTTCAACGCCTGGGTGCTCGTCAAGGGGCTCGAGACGCTGTCGGTGCGGATGGCGCGGCATTCGGAGAACGCGCTGGCGGTGGCACGCTGGCTCGAGGCGCGCCCCGAGGTCGAGCGGGTGCGCTACCCGTGGCTCGAGTCGCACCCGCAGCACGCGCTGGCACGTGCACAGCAACGCGCAGGCGGCGCGGTGCTCGCCTTCGACCTGGCCGGTGCCGACGATGCGCAGCGCAAGGCGCGGGCCTGGCGGGTCGTCGATGCGTGCCGGCTGCTGTCGATCACCGCCAACCTGGGCGACGTCAAGTCGACGATCACGCACCCTGCCAGCACGACGCACGGCCGCATGCCGGCCGAGGCGCGTCGCGACGCCGGCATCGGCGAGGGCATGTTGCGCGTGGCGGTCGGGCTCGAGGAGCCGCGCGACGTCTGCGCGGACCTCGCGCGAGGGCTGGCGGGCTGACTCCGCTCGCCGCCGACCGGCCGCGGCCGTTCAGCGGAAATCGCGGCTGGCGACCAGGAGCTCGCCGAGCAGCGCGCTGTGGTCGACGATGCGCTGCGCGACCAGGTGCCTCACCAGGCCGCCGGTGTCGGTGTCGCACTGCCAGGTGCCGTAGACCGTCATCAGCTGGGCGCCGAGAACTTCGCGGCGCTGGCGCTCGAACACGCGCGGCCAGACGATGACGTTGACCGCGCCGGTCTCGTCCTCGAGCGTGACGAAGATCGTGCCCTTTGCGGTCTCGGGGCGCTGGCGATGCGTGACCAGGCCGCTGGCGCGCGCGGGCCGCCCGTTCGGGAACGCGCGCAGCGCCGCGGCGGTCGACACCCGATAGCGCGCGAGCCGCTCGCGCAGCAGCGCCAGCGGATGGCGGCCCATCGGGATGCCGAGGCCGCGATAGTCGGCGACGATCTCGCGGCCCTCCGGCGGCTCGGGCAGCCTGATCGGTGGCTCGTCGAAGCGCGCGTCGGCGAGCAGCGCCGGCATCGGCCGGATCGCGGCGGCGTCCCAGTGCGCCTGCGCGCGGTGCCCGGCCAGCTGGCGCAGCACGTCGGCCTGCGCCAGCGCCTGCAACTCGCGGGCGTCGAGCCGCGCCTGCCGCGCGAGGTCCTCGACGCTGTCGAAGGCGAAGTCGCCGCCGCGCTCGCGCCGGCGCGCGTCGCGCGCGTCGAGCAGCCGCTGCGCGCCGGCCCGAGACAGCCCGCGCACCCGGTTCAGCCCGAGCCGCACCGCGGGCTGGGGACGCCAGTCGATCGCGCTGCCGTCGGCGGCCGCGACGTAGGCGGCGGCCGGGCAGGCCGGCGCCGCGTCGAGCTCGGGCTGCGGCGCTTCCTCGAGCGTACTGTCCCAGTCGCTGACCAGCACGTCGGCGCCGCGCACCTCGATGCCGTGATCGCGCGCGTCGCGCACCAGTTGCGCCGGCGCGTAGAAGCCCATCGGCTGGCTGTTCAGCAGCGCGGCGAGGAAGGCCGCCGGCTCGTGGCGCTTGATCCAGGCCGACACGTAGACCAGCAGCGCGAAGCTGGCCGCGTGGCTCTCTGGAAAGCCGTATTCGCCGAAGCCCTGGATCTGCCGGAAGATCGCCTCGGCGAACTCGCGCCGGTAGCCGCGCGCGAGCATGCCGTCGACGACGCGCCGCTCGAACGGCTCGAGCCCGCCCTTGCGCCGCCAGGCCGCCATCGCGCGGCGGAGCGCGTCGGCTTCGCCGCCGGAGAAACCGGCCGCGAGCATCGCCACCTGCATCACCTGTTCCTGGAAGATCGGCACGCCCAGCGTGCGTTCGAGCGCCGGGCGGATCTCGTCGCGCGGATAGACCACCGGCTCCAGCCCCATGCGGCGGCGCAGGTACGGATGCACCATGCCGCCCTGGATCGGGCCGGGGCGCACGATTGCGACCTCGATCACCAGGTCGTAGAAGCAGCGCGGGCGCAGCCGCGGCAGCATGCTCATCTGCGCGCGCGACTCGATCTGGAACACGCCGATCGTGTCGGCGTTCGAGATCATCTCGTAGGTGGCCGGGTCTTCGGCCGGGATGTCCTGGATGCGGAACGGCAGCCGGCGCCGCTGCCCGATCAGTTCGAGCGCGCGGCGGATCGCGCTCAGCATGCCCAGCGCCAGCACGTCGACCTTGAGCAGGCCGAGCGCGTCGAGGTCGTCCTTGTCCCACTCGATGACGCTGCGCTCGGGCATCGCCGCGTTCTCGACCGGCACCAGCCGCGTGAGCTTGTCGCGCGCGATCACGAAGCCGCCGGTGTGCTGCGACAGGTGGCGCGGAAAGCCGCGCAGCGCGCCGGCCAGCTCGAGCCACTGGCGCGCCACCGTCGACTCGGGGTCGAAGCCGGCCTCGCGCAGTCGCTCGGGTTGCACGCTGCGGTCCCACCACTGGTGCGCGCGCGCCAGCTGCTCGATGCGCTGCGCGTCGATGCCCAGCGCGCGCCCGACGTCGCGCAACGCCGAGCGCGATCGGTAGCTGATCACCGTCGCGGTCAGCGCGGCGCGGTGACGGCCGTACTTCGCGTACAGGTACTGGATGACTTCCTCGCGGCGCTGGTGCTCGAAGTCGACGTCGATGTCGGGTGGCTCGTTGCGCTCGCGGCTGATGAAGCGCTCGAACAGCACGCTGGTGCGCGCCGGGTCGACTTCGGTGATGCCCAGGCAGTAGCAGACCGCCGAGTTGGCCGCCGAGCCGCGGCCCTGGCACAGGATGCCGCGCGCGCGCGCGAAGTGCACGATGTCGGCGACGGTCAGGAAGTAGGGCTCGTACTTCAGCTCGGTGATCAGTGCCAGCTCGTGCTCGATCTGCGCGGCGACCGTCGGCGGCAGGCCGTCGGGATAGCGCCCGGGAACGCCGTCGAAGACCAGCGCGCGCAGCCAGCTCGCCGGTGTGTGCCCGGCCGGCACGATCTCCTCGGGGTACTCGTAGCGCAGCTCGTCGAGCGAGAAGCGGCAGCGCGCGGCGACCTCGAGCGTCTCTTCGAGCAGCGCCGGCGGATACAGCCGCGCCAGCTGCAGCCGGCTGCGCAGGTGCTGTTCGGCGTTGGGCGCCAGCGCGTAGCCGAGCGCGGCCAGCGGCGTGTTCAGGCGGATCGCGGTGAGCGTGTCCTGCAGCGTCTTGCGCGAGCGCACGTGGCAGAGCACGTCTCCGACGGCGACGCGCGGCAGGCCGGTCGCCGCCGCGACGTGGCGCGTGCGCTCGAGCAGCGCCGCGTCGTGGCCGCGCACCAGCAGCGGCACGCCGAGCCAGCAGCGGCCGTCGAAGCGATCGCGCAAAAGGCGCGCGCTGGCCGACAACTTTCCGCACGGCGAATCCGGTGGCGGTGCGGGCGAACCGGCGGCCGGATCGACGGCGATAGCGGCCGACGGCACGAGCAGCGCGAGGCAGTCGTCGAGCCGGTCGGCGAGGTCAGTGTCGAGCAGACGGTAGCGTCCCTTGTCGGCGCGCATGCGCGCGCGCGTGACCAGCTCCGACAGGTTGCCGTAGCCGTTGCGCGAGGCGGCGATCAGCACCAGCCGCGAATCGTCGCCGCAGGCGTCGCGCAGCGAGAACTGCGCGCCGATGAGCAGCGGCAGGCCGGTCGCGCGCGCGCGCAGGTGCGCGCGCACCACGCCGGCGAGCGAGCATTCGTCGGTGATCGCGAGCGCCGCGTAGCCGAGCGCGTGGGCGCGATCGACCAGTTCCTCGGGGTGCGAGGCGCCGTGGAGGAACGAGAAGTTGCTGGCGCAGTGCAGTTCGGCGTACGGGGAGGGCATTCGGCGAATACTGTATTGATGACCAGTATACGCCCGGTTTCGACGGAGCCGGCCCGGCGGGGCGCGCGGGCGCGGCGAGGGGCGCGGCGAGGGGGCGGGCGTGGGGCCGGGGCGCGCGGCGCGTGGCCTGCGCTCGCGCGTGAACGACGCGGCCCGCTTCGCGGGCTGCCCTCGCTCCCTACGAAGGCTGCCGCGCCCCGCGTCAGCCTTCTCGTCCGCTCGGCGCGTCCCACACGCGCGAGCGCAGGCCACGCGCCGCGCGCCCCGGCCCCACGCCCGCCCCCTCGCCGCGCCCCTCGCCGCGCCCCTCGCCGCGCCCGCGCGCCCCGCCGGGCCGGCTCCGCCGAAACCTCGATGGAGTGGCGTGCGTACAGCATGCGCCGAAGCGGGATGGGGGGCGCGGGGTGGGGCGGCGCCGGCCGATCGGTCGGGGTCAGGCGCGGTTGACGAGCACGATGCCGGCAGCGATCAGGGCGAGCGCGGCGACGATGGCGGGGCTGACCGGCTCGCCGAGCAGCAGTGCGCCGGCGAGCACGCCGAACAGCGGGGTGAGGAAGGTGAACGCGTGCAGCGTGGTCGCGCGATAGCGCGACACGAGCCAGAACCAGGCGGTGTAGCTGGCCCACGCGATGACGATGGTCTGGAACGCGAGCGCCGCCCAGACCAGCGCGGTGGGGGCGAACACGCCGGGTTCGCCGAACGCGTACGACAGCGCGACCATCAGCGGCGCCGAGACCGCCAGCTGGTAGAGCAGCGTCGCCTCCGGCGGCGAGCGGCGCAGCGCAGTGGTCTTGATCACGATCGTGGTCGCGCCCCACATGAATGCAGCGCCCAGGCACAGCAGGTCGCCGATCAGCGCGCGCGAATCGGGCAGCGTCACCCGGTCTCCGAACGCGAGCAGCAAGCCGGCGAATGCCGCCGTCAGTCCGATCAGCTTGTTGCGCGTGAGCCGATCGCCCGGCACGAAGAAGTGCGCGCCCAGCGCGACGAAGAACGGCGCCGAGTACAGCAGCAGGACTGCGCGCACCGCGGTGGTGTAGACCAGCCCGACGAACAGGAACACGAACTCGAGGCCGAACAGCACGCCGGCGACGATGCCCGGCGCCAGCGTCTGGCTGCGGTCGCCGAGCGGAATGCGCCGCCACGCGATCCACGCGGTGAGCAGCAGCGCAGCGCCGATCGAGCGCAGCGCCGCCTGCCAGATCGGCGAGATGCCGGCGTTGCCGACCTTGGTGGCCACCTGGCCGAGTCCCCAGATCATGCACAACAGCAGCTGGGTCGCGATCGCCTGGGGAGGGAGCGTGCGGGCATCGTTCATCGCTGCGTTTATACCCGGGTTCGGCCCAGTTGCGAGCCGGCCACGGTTCTGTAATAGTCGGCGCACGACAATAACGCGCCGCCCGGCCGGGCGGCCCGGCCGTCAGAAGCCGGCATCACTGGAGAGGAGAGTTCATGAAGACGCACAGGGAGGGCGGCGTTGCGGCTCGGGCGCGGCGCGCCGTCGGCGCCATGCTGGTGGCGGCCGGGTTCACGCTGTCTGCGCCGGCGATGGCGGCCACCGAGATCCAGTGGTGGCACGCGATGACCGGCGCGCTGAACGACAAGGTCAACGACTTCGCCAACCGCTTCAACCAGAGCCAGCCCGACTACAAGATCGTCCCGGTCTTCAAGGGTTCTTACCCCGAGACGATGACCGCGGCGATTGCCGCTTTCCGCGCCGGCAACGCGCCGCACATCGTCCAGGTGTTCGAGGTGGGCACCGCGACGATGATGGCGGCCAAGGGCGCGATCGTGCCGGTCGAGAAGCTGATGAAGGACGCCGGCGAGAAGTTCGACCGCAGCGCCTACGTGTCGGCGGTGGCGGGCTACTACACGAGCAACAAGGGCGAGATGCTGTCGTTCCCGTTCAACAGCTCGACCACGGTCTTCTACTACAACAAGGACGCGCTGGCCAAGGCCGGCGTCGACAAGGTTCCGGAGACCTGGCCGGAGTTCGCCGCGGCGGCGGCGAAGATCAAGGCTTCCGGCGTCTCTGCGTGTCCGTTCACGTCCAGTTGGGCGAGCTGGGTGCACATGGAGAGCTTCTCGACCTGGCACAACACGCTGTTCGCCACCGAGAACAACGGCTTCGGCGGGCCGAAGGCGCGGCTGGCGATCACCACGCCGCTGCACGAGCGCCACCTGAACAACCTGCTGAACTGGTCGAAGAACGGACTGTTCGTCTACCCGGGCCGCACGACCCAAGGCGACGCGAAGTTCTACAGCGGCGAATGTCCGCTGTTCACCGGCAGCGCGTCGGCGTACGCGAACATCAAGCGCAACGCCAAGTTCAACTTCGGCATCGCGAAGCTGCCGTACTACTCGGACGTGCCCGGCGCGCCGCAGAACACGATCATCGGCGGCGCCAGCCTGTGGGTGATGGGCGGCAAGAAGCCGGCCGAGTACAAGGGCATCGCGAAGTTCTTCAGCTTCCTGTCGGCGCCCGAGGTGCAGGCGGAATGGCACCAGAGCACCGGCTACCTGCCGGTCACGCTGGCGGCCTATGAGCTGACCCGCAAGTCCGGGTTCTACGAGAAGAATCCGGGCACCGAGGTCGCCGTGCAGCAGATGATCGTCAAGACGACCGACAAGTCGCGCGGCGTGCGCCTGGGCAACATGGTGCAGCTGCGTGACATCGTGCACGAGGAGATGGAGTCGATGCTCGGCGGCAAGCAGGACGCGAAGACCGCGCTGGCCAACATGAAGCGGCGCGGCGACGAGCAACTGGTGCGCTTCGAGCGCACGGCCCGGGAGTAGGGACTGGACAAGCGCGTCGTCTTCGGCGCGACCGGCTGGCTGCCGGTCGCGCTGCTCGCGCCGCAGCTGGCGATCGTTCTGGTCTTCTTCTACTGGCCCGCGTCGCAGGCGCTGTTCCAGTCGGTCTTCATCCAGGACCCGTTCGGCGGCAGCCTCGAGTTCGTCGGGCTGGAGAACTTCCAGACGCTCTTCTCCGACGAGCTGTACCTGAATTCCTTCAAGGTCACGGCGGTGTTCTCGGTCGCCGTGACCCTGA
>Ga0209476_10002050_pt1 | contig 13512 bp, 10 predicted proteins | sample KloWWTrecipitate_FD_187179 | JGI IMG/M metagenome (GOLD analysis project Ga0209476, IMG submission 187179) | Active sludge microbial communities from Klosterneuburg, Austria, studying microevolution and ecology of nitrifiers - Klosterneuburg... | ecosystem: Engineered > WWTP > Aerobic digester... | reverse complement strand
GCGGGCCTTGCAGTCATTTCACGTTGCGGCGGACAGGTTTCGGGCACTCGGCTACCGCACGGGCGAAGCCGATGCGCTCGCCATGGCGGGCAGCATTTACGCGCAGACGAAGCGCGATGAGGAAGCCTTGCTGGCTTTCACGGAAGTCGTTCACCTGCGCGATGATGAAACGGAAACGGCCGCCCGGGCGGCTGCCCTGAGCAACCGCGGCCTGGTGCTCGCGCGCCTCGGGCGGTATGAGGAAGCCATTGCGTGCTTCGAGGAGGCGCGGTTGCGCTATGAGCAGGCCGGTGAATTGCTGCGCAGCGCCGGGCAGTGGGCCAACATCGGTACCGTCCACCGCGACATGAATCAGCCACAGAGCGCATTGGAGAGCTACAGGCAGGCGCTCGCGATTTACCGTCAGCTCGGTCACGGGGAGCGCGTCGGCGATCAGCTCTCGAACATCGCCTACGCCCTTGTTTGCCTGCAAAGGGCGGCCGATGCCTTGCCCTGGTACCGCGAAGCGCTAGCGCACTACATCGAGGCGAAAGACACGCCGAGAATCGACAAGACCGTGGACAACATCAACAGACTCGTCGCGGCGCTCAGCCGCAGAAGCGATACGCCAGGAAGTTATTGCTGCGGCTGACCATGAAGGGGCTCGAACTGGCCGAGGAGTATTACCGCTCCAGCTGGGCGCCCCTCGCTCCCGCGCGATTCGCTTCCTTATGGCCGCGAGTTGCCGCGGGCCTGGCAGGGCCTGGTTCCGAGTGCTTCGGATTCGATGACAGCTTTTCGCGGGACCACGACTGGGGGCCTGGCTTTTGCCTGTGGCTGACCGACGAGGACCACCGCGAATTCGGCCAGGCCCTGCAGCAAGCCTATGAAGGCTTGCCCACGCCTTTCCGGGGATTCCCGCCGCGGGGAAGCAGTCCCGGAGAAGAATGGCGCGTTGGCGTGATGCGCACGAGCGCTTTCTTCATGCGCTTTACCGGGCTCGCCCGCCTGCCTGCCACACTGCACGAGTGGCTGCGAATTCCGGAACATGCGCTGGCTGCCTGCACCAACGGCAAGGTCTTCAGCGATCCACTCGGGGATTTCACGCGCTGGCGGGAAGCCCTGCTCGCGCATTACCCGCAGGACGTGCGGCTGCGGAAGATCGCCGCACTCTGCATCACGCTCGCCCAGACCGGGCAATACAACTTCCTTCGCTCGCTGAAGCGCGGCGAACTGTTCGCCGCGGAGTACTCGGCGATGAAATTCTGCGCCGATGCGATCGCGCTCGTCTTCCTGCTGAACAGGCGCTATGCGCCATTCTACAAGTGGCTGCACCGCGCCGTTCGCGACTTGCCGATCCTTGGCGCCCCGATCCATGCGCTCGTCGCTCGCCTCGTGAAAGCCCCCGGCACCGACGAGAGAGCGCAGCTGATGGAGCAAATTGCTGGAGAATTGATCGGAGAATTGCAGCGCCAGGCGCTGACTGATTCGCCGAGCAGCTTTCTGATGGATCACGCGCCTTCGGTCCAGGCCCGTATCGCCGATCCGCAACTCCGGCAACACCTGTCGGCTCTTTAGCCATGCGCCATCGCCGACCCGAACTGCTGCAATCAGGGGAGAGCCCATCATGAACCGGACGAAGTTCCTCGTGGACGAGCTGGTCGCGCGCGAATGGGAGATGTTCAGTCGGGTTCCGAACTCTGGTGGCCAAGCCTCCTGTCAGCAGAGTCCCGGTACATTCGCAATCATGCGCGCGGCGCAGCTGGCGAGCTGGTCGGATGCCCTGCTGGAAAGCTACCTGACCGATCTGAAGGACGCGACGCTCACCGGTCGCAACCTGCTCACCGAGAAATATGGCCACATGATGCGATCGACCGCGCCGGATGAATACGCGCGCATCGCGCGCCTGTTGCCGGTCGTGGCGCCGCGCGCGCTCCATCTGATTGCGCAGATCGTCCCGATCATCCTCGCTTGGGAAGTCGCCCTCGCCAGGCTGTACCCGAGCCTCATGGCAAAGGGCCGCCCTATCTACAGATCGGAAGACCGGCCGCAAGTGACCTCGCTCGAAACCTACCTGACGGGCGAGCTGGCCACGTACTCGATCGGAACACTCGAACTTTACCTCGCCCACGTCGAGCAGCAGTGCGCGGAGGGTATCAATGGTTCCGGGATCACCCTGGCCTGCACCGCGAAGCAGTACGGTTATGCCTCGCTGCAGGACGCGAACGAGCACCTTGCGCGCCCCGCCGGATGATGGTCAAGAGGCCCTACTCACGCACAACCTTGCCGCCGATGAGGCAGCGGACCACGCGCAGCTCCTGAATCTCCCCGGGCTCCATTGGGACCGGATTCCTGTTCAGCACCATCAGGTCGGCAAGCATTCCCGGGCCGATGCGCCCTTTCCTGTCAGCCTCGAAGGAGGCCTGCGCACCGCCCTGCGTGTACATCTCCAGCGCCTCGAGCAGCGTCACGCCCTCGCGACACGCAAGGATCTGCCCCGTGTCCGTCCGTCGGCTCACCGCAGCCTCGATGCCGATCCACGGATTGCACGGCACCAGCGGCGCATCGGAACTCAGGGCGACCCTGACGCCCCAGCGGCGCAAGGAACCGAGAGGCAGGAACCAGCCGGCCTGCTGAGGTGTCGCCTGTTCCAGATACGGCTGCCCCATGTAGCGAAGAAAGGCTGGCTGTGCGACCACGATCGCCCGGCAAGCCCTGGCCTTCAGCAACAACTCGGGTGGGCAGACGGTGCAATGTTCCAGACGAAAACGCCCCTTGGCTACGGGCAGCTGCCTGCTGACGTACTGGATGGCTGCGATAGCGCCCTCGAGCATCGGGACATCGCTGACATGCAGACCGACGCTGAACCCTGCCCGCGCAGCGCGCAGCGCCTGGCGATTGACGTCTTCCTGCGGCGGTGCGGCGCAGCCAGTGCTTTCGTCGAGCGCGAGCTTGATGCCACCAATGCGCAGGCGACTGTCACCGGCGTCCATCGACAGGCCCGCTTCAGGCAACTCATCCAGCGCATCGATGCCCATCAGCACCGAGACGCGGCACACCGCGGCACCGCATTCGATCAGGCGGCGCCACTCCTGCCAGTGCCGCAGCCCGTTGTTCCAGCCGGTGTCCTGCAGCGATGTAATGCCGTGCGCGAGGAATTGCCCGGTAGCGAGCTTCATGCCCCGGATCAGCTCCTCCGCCGCGATCGGTGGTAGCGCAGCTTCCACCCGCGCATTCCGTCCGATGATCAACCCGCTTGGTTCGTCGGTCACCGGATCCCGGTGGACTGTGCCACCCGGCGGATCCGGCGTGTCGCGAGTGATGGCAGCCCGCTTCAGCGCGAGGCTGTTCAGAACACAATGGCCGGCCGTGCGATGCATCAGTATCACCGGGTGATGCGGCGCGGCCCTGTCCAGTTCTCGAGCGGTGGGCGGGCGTTTCTCGCGCAGATGAAATTCATCGTAATTGGCTGCCCGGATCCACTCGCCTTCCGCGGTCTGTGCCGCACGTCGCCGGATCGCAGCCGTGATGCCGGCAATGTCCTCGACTGCCTCGGGCGCGCAGTCGACACTGAGCAGCGCGACGGCGAGGGCCAGCGGATGGCAGTGAGCGTCGTTGATGCCCGGCATCACGCCGCCACCTTCGCAATCGATGAGCCGCGTGCCCGGCCCCTGGAATCGACCGAGGTCGTCCTGGCTGCCGGTGGCGAGAATCCGCTCCCCGCGGATGGCTACCAGATCGGCGTACGGCCGTTGCGCATCCCAGGTGATGACCCTGGCATTGTGCAGGATGAGATCGGCCGCGCTACCGGCCATCGGCCTGACGGTACCATTCATACGTTCTTGACATGCCCTCCTCGAGGGACAGAAAGCGGTGCTGCAGGATCTGTCGGAGTCGCGCGCCCGAGTACACCAGATGCTCCACGAGTGGGAAGGGCAGTGGCAGGCCTGCGGCATTGAGCACGCGCACCGTCTGGCGCTGCACGTCGAACTTTCGCGAGGTGATGGTCTCGAGCGCCTCGATCAGGCGATCGCAGGACACGAGTTCATCGGCGCAGACCGCATAGGCCCCCCCGGCGACTGCGCCATTATCCAGACAGGCAATGCAGATCCAGGCCAGATCCCAGACCGACACCATCGAGAAAAGTGCCTGCGGTGGCGGCGGCAGGATGATGGGTTCGCCTTTGCTGATCAGATCGAAGAGCCAGGACTCGCGTGGGGCATAATTGTACTTGCCATAGACCATGGCGGGACGCAGGGACACGTACGGAATTGCCTTCTCTTCGCAACATCTCGCCAGCTCTTGCTCGAGCAGCCACTTGTGGTAGGCATAGGCGCCCTCCCGGCCCGGAGACGGACCGGTGAGTTTCGCGGCATCGTCGCTTATGGGCAGATGCGTGGAACTGCGGTGCACGGACGCAGTGCTGATGTAGATGTACTGGCGGACGGCGCCCGGCAGATGCTGCAGCAGCGTTGCGATGTCACCCGGTGCGTAAGCGCAGAAATCGACCACCGCGTGCCACTCGTGAGCTGCAACGGCACTGGCCATTCCCGCCCCATCGTGCCGATCGCAGACAATCTCGCATACTCCCTCCAGCCTCAACGGCCGGTTGCCACGATTCATGAGGTAGGGGACGTAGCCGCCGGCAGCGAGTAATTCCTCTACCAGCACCCGACCCGCGAAATAGCTGCCACCGATGACGAGAATGTTCTTCATGTGGTCAGGCTGCCGGCTTGGCCTATACTGTTCTGCAACGAGACAGGAAAGACCGCATGAACAGAGAGCAGATCCTGAAGATGTCTCCTGGAGAGGGGCTGAGCCTGCTGGTCGCCGAGAAGATCATGGGCAACGTCACGACAAGAGACGAGTTCATGGGATTCATGGAGCGCATGATCGATCCCGCCGACGGTGGCTCCGTGTGGGTTCCATTGACGGCTTACTCCGAGGATATCGGAGCCGCCGAAGAAGTGGTCGAACGCATGCTCGGCAAGGGCCATCCGGATGCGATCTACTGGTCGCAATTCGGTGAAGGCAAATACGCCGAAGCCGAAGCCATCTGCAAGGCTGCGATGCTCGCTCTCGAGGAAGCTCCGGAAGGTCGCCAGCAGGGCTGACATCGCCCGCCGCATCGTATCCTCCTATGGCCCACCTTTGCGGCTCCTGTTGCGATCGGCCGCTTCTGCCATCATGTTTGCGCCGCGGGAAATCAGCGCCTCGGACGGCGCGGGCAGAACGACCGCTCCTGCTTCGCGCGATGGCAACATGACGGTAGCTGTGCCCGGGCTCGTGATTTCACCTCGCTGATTGGTCGCCTTTACCTCGATGTGCACGAGACGGCGTGCGCCTTCGATCGTCTTTGCCTGCACCACGCCCGAGCAGATCGTGGTGTCGCCGAGAAAGTTGAAGGCGCGCATCTCGGTCTGCAGGCGCACGAGCCACCCGTCGTCACCCATCCAGTTCGTCAGCAGATGCGCGAGCCAGTTCGTGCGCATGGTGCCGTAATCGTAGGGCGCGGGCAGGCCGAGTTCACGGGCGCGAGCCGGATCCCAGTGCAAGCGCTGCACGATGTCCGGCACGCCGAACTCATCCGTTGAGTAAAACGCCGGTGTCCGCCGACGCTGCTTCCAGCCGTAGCGAAGCGGCCCGGCTCCGTACATCTGCCCGAACCCCCAGCCGATATGGAATCCCACGACGTCGGTCACCCTCATCGGGCCTTTGATCACGGGAGTGAGCTCATCGCCGACCTGCACGTCTTCCCAATAGCGCGTGTCGCTGCCGCGCACTTCCTCCGCAGCATAGAGGGCGTCGATCCGCTCGATGTCCTGCGGCGTGTAGCTTGCCCGCTGGATGTCCTTGTTGCGTCCCTTGTCTTTCGACGCCTGGCGCTCGGCGTTGATGAAGCTCAGCTCGTGCGTGGCGACCGGCTCGCCGTTGGCGTTCACATAGTGGTAGCGATAGCGGTCGATCACCGTGATTCCACCGCTGAAGCTCGAGCTCTCCTTCACTTCGACGCCCGAAGTGGTGTACTCGCGCCAGATCACATCCCCGGGGCGAATCGGCCGGTACCACTCCCAGGTCGCGCCGGAGTAGTACTTGCCGACGCCGCGGAACAATCCGCGGAACAGTTTCTTGAGTTCCGGACCGGGGCGCGGCGTGTCGTCGAGGCCGAGGGTGGTGGCGTAGAGGGGTGAGGCGATCTGCCCGCGCCAGCGCGTCGCGCGGCCGTACTCCGCGTCGTGCCACAGGGGATTGTCGTCGCCGATGCCGAAGGCGAAGTGGCTGATGGTGTCGCCGCTCGCCACTTTGTTGAACACGGGATTGCGCTCGTACTGCGGAATCCCGATCTGCGCCCGCGCCCGCTCAATATCCTCGGGCGTGATCCTGCCGTCTCCTGTAACCGTTTCCCCGTCGTTCATCTGCGATCCTTTCAGCATCGGGCACGCCCAGCTTGCGGCTACTGTCATGGCTGCGGGCCGGGCGTTCATCGGCCAAACAGACTATCGACCAGGCAAATGATCGCCTTGCCTGCCTTGCACCCGTGTTCCAGAATGCCTTCATCCGATTCACCGTGAGATCCTGGATCAGCACCACAATGAATACCAACAAGGCTCACGGTGCAGAACTGGATCTCAATGCCCTGCGCATGTTCGTCGCCGTCGCGGATGCGGCGAGCTTCTCGGCGGCAGCCAGGAAACTGAACCTGCCGAAGTGGTCCGTGAGCCGGCGCCTCTCGCAGCTCGAGGCGACCATGGGCGTACCGCTTCTGCACCGGACCACGCGACGGGTCGTGCTCAGCCCGGCAGGCGCTGCGCTCCACGAGCGCGTCGCTTCCCTGATCGCCTCCCTCGAACAGGCTGCCGTCGAATCACCGGACCATCTCGGGGAGCCGACAGGCGAAGTGCGGATCTCCGCGCCGAATTATCTCGGCTCCGCCTTCCTCGCCGATGCCGTCACGAAATTCTCGGCGCGCTATCCACGGGTCCACTGCGACCTGTACCTGAACAGCCAGCCCATGGACTTCGCGGTGGGGGGCTTTGACATCGCCTTGCGCGCGGCACCCGAGCGAATGAAGGATTCCTCGCTGGTCGCCCGGCCGGCCTGCCCCATTTACGCGAGGCTCTTCGCTTCCCCGAAGTATCTCGAGACGAACGGCATCCCGCGCGTGCCCGATGATCTGGCCGGCCATCGGTGGGTGACTCACCGTGGTCTGCCCACGCTGCAGCTGCAGAGCAAGACATCATCGGCCACTTTCAAGCCACAGGGTCCCATCTGCTGTGACGACATCTTCTTCGTGCGCGAGGCCGTTCGATCCGGCGCAGGAATCGGCGTCATTCCGACATTCCTGGTCGCGAAAGACCTGGAGAGAGGCCGGCTTGTCACCGTTCTGCCGCAGTATCACAGCCTTTCGACGTTCATCTACATCATCCGGCCCGGCACGCGGGAGGTACCGCGCCGGGTCAGGTTGTTCAGCGACTTTCTGCTCGAATACCTCGAAACGCATCCGCTGATGACAACGCCCACACCTTGAGATTTATCAACTCCTTGTGACGTCCAAGCGCTGCAACATTGTTGCGCTAGCGTGACGCTGTTTTGCGTCGCTGTTTATTGTTGGGTGACACCCTGCTCCCTAGACTACCGCCGGCTACCGCAACAAGGCCCATCAGAGGAGCAGGCGAGATGTCAGCAGTAATAGACGACCTCGCGACGGCGACACCGATAACAGTCCGGATGACGAAGATCATTGCGGCCGTGCTCGGGAAGATCCCCCTCGCCGAGATCAACAAGGTCAACGGCTTCACGGAGCGGATCCAGCGCATGAAGCAGCGTTACCTGGCATCCCGGCCCACGATCTGCGGTCAACGGGCCCGGTACTGGACCGAGTCCTACCGCACGACGGAAGGCGAGCATCCGGCAAAGCGGCGAGCGAAAGCCTTCGCGAACGCGCTCGCGAAGAAGGACATCCTCATTCGCGACGACGAGATTCTGGTGGGCGCGCCGACCCGGCATATCCGGGGCGCGAACCCGGGCGTCGAGCAGTTGCCGATTCACCTCGCAGCCCTCCTCGATCGTGTCGATGTCACCGCGGGCTCGGAGGTGACCGTCACCCAGTTTGCCGATGAAGACCGCCAGTACCTGCGCGAGGCAGCCGAGTACTGGAAAGACAAGTATCCTGCCAAGCGCTCCTTTGAGACCGAGAACGCGCTCGACGGCGGCAAGATGCACCTGATGGGCGAGGCCCGCAATGCTCTGCGCCCGCCACTCACGCCACAGCTGTTCACTCCCGGCGCGGACATGGACAAGATCATGGCGATTGGGTTCCGCGGGCACATCAAGCAGGCGCAGGAGCACATCGACGCCATCCGCACCCGTTCCAGGGCGAGCGGCCCCTACCTCAGCCACGAGGACCGCGAGAAGATCGAATGGCTTGAAGCGGTGATCATTTCCCTGGAGGGCATGATTCACCACGCGCATCGCTATGCGGCGCTGGCGCGCTCGGCGGCAAAGATGGAGCAGGATCCGCGACGCCAGAAGGAGCTTCTCAAGACCGCGGAAGTGTGCGACCGGGTGCCCGAGAATCCGCCGCGCAGTTTCCACGAGGCCTTGCAGACCTACTGGTTCGTGGCGTTCGGCCAGGAGATCGAAAAGGCGACGACCAACGCCTTCGTCGGCCGCTTCGACCAGTATCTGTGGCCTTTCTACTCGAAGGATATCAACGAAGGACGCCTTACCCGCCAGGAGGCCGGCGAGCTCCTCGGTTGCATGTTCATGAAGTGGCTCGAGTTCGAACCCTTCATGTTCCTCGGTCAGGTCGGCAAGCGCGACCACCAGGAGATCTCGCCCTCGAACTACTACGCGAACGTCACGCTCGGCGGCACGACACGCGATGGCAAGGATGCATCAAACGAGCTCTCCTGCCTCTTCCTGCAGGTTGCAAAGCAGGTCAAGACCCACCAGCCGCACGTTTCGCTGCGCTATCACCGGCTGATGGCGCCGGAACTGCTGGAGAAAGGCATCGAGTGCAACCGCGATCACGGTGGCGGCATTCCCGCCTGGTTCAGCGACCGCATGGGCACCGAGTATCTGCTGGATCGCGGTGTTCGATGGGATGATGCGCGCGACTGGGCCATGGCAGGCTGCATCAACACCTCGTACCCGAAGAGCTTCGCCTGGGTGCGCAATGCCGTCGTGTCCTTCTGCAACCATTCGAAGCTCCTCGAGTGGGCGCTGTTCAACGGCATGGACACGTGGACGAACAAGAAGCTCGGTATCGAGACCGGCGACCCCCGCACGTTCACCCGCTGGGAGCAGATGCTCGAGGCGTACGAGAAGCAGCGCGATTCATTCTACGACTACACCATGAAGAACTTCAGGGCGTACGAGAAGAGCTATTACGAAGACGCCTTCTACTTCCCGTACATCTCCGCCTTCCTTCAGGACTGCATCGCGGATGGCAGGGATGTCACGCGCTTCGGCGGCCGCTATCAGCAGCTGGAAGCGTTCTCCTTCGTCGATCGCGGCTTCCAGGACGCGTCCGACTCGTTGCTGGCCATCAAGAAGGTCATCTTCGAGGACAAGAAGGGAACGATGGCGGACCTGCTGGATGCCCTGAAGAACAACTGGGAGGGCTACGAGGAGCTGCGCCAGGCCTGCGTCGCGGCGCCCAAGTACGGCAACGACGAGGATGAGCCTGATGCGCTCATGTGCAAGCTGTACAAGGATGCGACCGACCGGTGCCAGAGCTATCGTGACGGCTACGGCCGACGCTTCACGATGTTCCGGCAGGGTGCCGCCTGGTCATCCTGGGCCGGCAAGACCACCGGAGCGCTGCCGAACGGACGCAAGTCCGGCACGCACCTCGGTGATGCCTCGGCTTCCCCGGTCCAGGGCTGTGACGTGAAGGGCCCGACGGCGGCCATGAACTCGGTCTGCAAGCTCGACAGCACCTTCATTGAAGGGCCGCTGCTGAACATGAAGTTTTCGCCGGCAACGCTCAGGACAAAAGGCGGTCAGCAGAAGTTCGCCAGCCTGCTCGATACTTATTTCGAGAAGGGTGGTTTCCAGGTGCAGTTCAACGTGCTCGACACCGAGACGCTGAAGCAGGCGCAAGCCGCGCCCGAAAGCCACCGCGATCTGGTCGTTCGTGTGGCGGGCTACAGCGCCTTCTGGGTGGAGCTGTCGCCGGTCGTACAGGACGAGATCATCAGCCGCACCGAACAGTGCATGTGAGGTAACCGGCGGAAAAGCATATGAGCGACTGCGAGCTGGACACGGATCCGGTGCTCGACGACCCCGATGAGCCAGACATGGAGGCTGGCGCGGAGCACTGGCTCACGGGGCGCATTTTCAACATCCAGCGCTTCAGTACCGAGGACGGCCCGGGCATCAGGACGACCGTCTTTCTGAAGGGCTGTCCCCTGACCTGTCTGTGGTGCTCCAATCCGGAGTCCCAGCAGACCCGACGCCAGCTCGCCCACAACGACGTGCTCTGTGACCAGTGCGGCCGTTGCGTCACGGCCTGCAGCAAGCAGGCGATCGAACTCACGGGAACCGGCATCCGGGTGAACCGCGACCTGTGCGACAACTGCGGGGACTGTGTCCAGGTTTGCGGGCCGCGTTCCCTGCGAATGATCGGCGACGACAAGACCGTCGATGAGGTCGTCGAAGAAGTACTCAGGGACCGGCTTTACTACCGCAGCTCGCAAGGCGGGGTCACCTGCTCCGGCGGCGAACCGCTGATGCAAGCGCCCTTCGTCGCCGCGCTCTTCGAGCGCTGCCAGGAAGCGGGCCTGCACACGACACTCGATACGACCGGCCATGGATCCACCAAGGGACTGAAGTCCGTGCTCAGGTACACAAACCTGGTGCTCTTCGACCTGAAGGTGATGGACGACGCACTGCATCGCAAGACAACGGGTATCACGAACAGGCAGATTCTCAGGAACGCCCGTGTCGTCGCCGACAGCCCCGCGCAGATGATCATCCGCATGCCTCTGATTCCCGGCGTCTCGGACACGGATGCGAACGTCACGGCCACCGCCCGGTTCGTGCAGCAACTGCGCCCCGGCATCGTGGTCAATGTCCTGCCCTACCACCGCTTCGGCATGAACAAGTACAACATGCTCGACCGCCCTTATCCCTTGGGCGACGCGCAGCCGCTCTCGCACGAGCGCGTTGCGCAGATCGTCGGAATGTTCGAAGCTGCCGGCCTCGCCTGCGAGATCGTCACTTGAGGGGATCAACATAGCTGGCATCGATGCGATCCGGGCGGCGCTGACCGCGCCGGGCGCTCCTTTCGAAATGGTGACCGTAGAGGTCAACGGGATGCCGTGCAGGCTCTTCCGAAGCTGCCCGCAAACGCTGCCCGATCTCTACAGTCAGGCCGCGCGCTTCGCCGATCGGGTGTTCACGGTTGAAGGCGGGAAGCATCACACTTTCGGGGAGGTCTTCGGGCAGGCGGCGCGGCTCGCCAGCAATCTGACGCAGCAGTTCGCTGTGCAGAAGGGGCAGCGGGTTGCGATCGCGATGCAGAACTCCACCGGGTGGATCATCGCGTTTCTCGCAGTCACGTCGCTGGGCGCCGTCGCAGTCCTGGTCAACAGCCGCGGCGCCCCGTCAGAGCTCGACCGTGCGATCTGCGACACCGGATGCAGCCTCGTCATAGCCGACTCGAGACGGGCCGAACGGCTGCAGGAGGCCGGTGGCCAGAGCCAGCACCTGGCAAGAGTGGTACTGACCGACGACGCTCGCATGCTGCGCCCACGCCAGGACCGGTCCTTCGATGAGCTGATCTCAGGATGGGAAACGGCTCCGCGGCTCACCTGCGCGCCCGTCGATGGCGACGATCCTGCCCTGATGATGTTCACCAGCGGTACAACGGGCTTTGCCAAGGGCGTCATGCTGACCCAGCGCAGCGTGCTCGCGGGACTGAGCGGCACTACATTCGGCACTGCGGTGTCGTTTGCCAGGTTTCGGGCGCTGGCGGGCGCGGAAGCTGCCGCGATGCTCGCGGCGAAGCAAGCCGTATCCCTGATGGTCGCGCCGATGTTCCATGTCTCCGGTTGTCACAATGGCGTGCTCTCTGCCTTGTCCACCGGCAGCAAGCTCGTCATTCTGAACCGCTGGGCCGGAGAAGATGCCCTGCGGCTGATCGCCGGGGAACACGTCCAGACAATCACCGCAGTTCCCACGATGCTGTGGGACTTGCTCCGCACCCCGGGTTTTCAGGAGTACGACTTGTCGTCGCTCGCCGTGGTGGGTACCGGTGGCGCGGCCTTTCCACCCAATCTTCTGCGCAAGGTTCACGACGTGTTGCCGCACGTCGTATTTGCCACCGGCTATGGCATGACGGAGACCAACGGTTCCGTCTGCAGCTCGAGCGGCGAGGACTTCATCGCACAACCCGATTCGGTCGGCAGAATCCTGCCAATCGCCGACGTCAAGGTCGTTGACGATGATGATCGTGATCTGCGCGCGGGCGAGCAAGGTGAAATCGTGGTACGCGGCGCGCTGGTGATGAGCGGCTACTTCGGACTACCGGCCGACTCGGCCGCGACATTCAGGAACGGCTGGCTGCATACCGGGGATATCGGCAGATTCGACGATCAGGGGCGGCTCTATATCACCGACCGCCAGACATTGATGATCATCAGCGGTGGCGAGAACATATACTGCGCCGAAGTGGAGCGGGCGTTGGGCGAGCACCCGGGCGTTCGGGAAGTGCTGGCTCTGGGCGTCCCGGACAGCCGGTTGGGTGAAATGCCGGTGGCCGTGGTGGTACCTCAGCCCGACCACTCCCTGAGTGCCGACGAGCTGCGGGTGCACGCGAGGAAGCTCCTCGCTGCTTACAAGGTGCCGCACACTTTCCATTTCCGCTCCCAGACCCTTCCGCGTACCCACACCGACAAGATCGACCGGATCAGCGTGACCAGGGAGATACTCGCGGAACACGCGGCAACGTGATGATCGCGCGCCGGTTGCGCCTCGCTGCCCTGGTGCTCGCTCTGGGCAAGCTGATGACCGTGCAGGGTGCGATCACCACGACGGTGAATGCCACCGTCGTGGATGATCGGGCACTTGCCGACGAAAACGACGGCCGCAACTGGGCCGGGTACGGCCGCACCTTCAGCGAACAGCGCCACAGCCCCCTCGCGCAGATCGACGCCCGCGGCATCCAGCATCTCGGCCTGCTCTGGAGCCTCGAGCTCGAAGCACCGGGCAATGTGGCGACCGCACCGCTCGAAGTGGATGGCGTGATCTACTTCGGCGTCGGTCTCAGCGTGATCCACGCAGTGGAAGCGAGGACCGGAAAACTGCTGTGGCGCTACGACCCACAGACAGCGAAGGCAGCAGGCGCCAGGCTGCGGCGCGCCTGGGGCATACGCGGCATCGCCTTCTGGAACGGCAAGGTGTACTCCGGCACCCAGGACGGGCGCCTGATTGCCATCGACGCGAAGAGTGGCAGGCCGGTGTGGAGTGTGATGACGGTCGGCAAGGATGACCTGCGCTACATCACCGGCGCACCGCGCGTCTTTC
>Ga0209476_10002049_pt1 | contig 13512 bp, 7 predicted proteins | sample KloWWTrecipitate_FD_187179 | JGI IMG/M metagenome (GOLD analysis project Ga0209476, IMG submission 187179) | Active sludge microbial communities from Klosterneuburg, Austria, studying microevolution and ecology of nitrifiers - Klosterneuburg... | ecosystem: Engineered > WWTP > Aerobic digester >... | reverse complement strand
CCGCGTTGCGGGCCATTTCCTCGAGCGCGCGCTTGGCTTCCGCCAGTTGTCGCGAGCTCCAGAACAGCGCGCGCTCGCGACGTTCGATCTCGACGGACATGATCCAGCCGATGAGGTTGGCCATGAGAAGATAGACAAGTAGCGCTCGGACGTAGTCATCTCCATACACTCGAGCGCTCACTATGATCGCCGCCGATCCGATGACGCATGCGGTAGCGACAACTCGCGTAGGCAGTCGCGTAAACCCGTATGCAAGCCAGCATGTCAGGCTCATCGCAACAGTCCACCGCCCGGATCTGGGCTCCTCCAAATCGGCCGGCACCATGCTCATCGCACCAATGGACAGCGCGGCGAATATGACGGCACTTCCTACCACCCCCACGTAGTGCTTAACCACCTCTGTCGGCCTGAACGCCACAAGGGCGGCCATGCCCCCCATGCTGAAAAACAATGCCAATCTGAGGGCTTGGCGTGGATTGGTCGGCGTCTCGTCGTCCCGGATCGAAAGGACAAGTGCGAAGAACACTAGCGCTAGGCCGGCGCCCAGCAGCAGCGCCAAGCTAACGAAACGCAGCCCAGAATGTCGGTACTGTGCAAGAAATTCCTGTTCGACCACAGGGCTCTCAAATTCCTTGGGCGTGCCTATCACAGCGGACCTCGGCAAAACGAGTGTTGTGGACCGGCACCAAGTTCGCGACCCCCTGACGTCTCAGACGGTAAGCGGCGTGCCAAGGAACTACCGGCGGGAAATGCTTCACGCGAACCTGCAATATAGTGCTAGCGCATTCTTTGGATGCTGCCTTCCTCGGCGATTGCACCCTCTTGGCCGAAGGAGCCCTCCCCGAGGTCGCGGCAAACCCACAGCCAGCTTTACTCTCCCCCGCCCGCCCTTCATCATGAAACATTGGGTGGTAGTGAATCGTCTATAGGCCAAACGGCTAGAGCCAATGATGCGCAGCACACTTGCTACTGACGTACAGAACGCGTCAGACTCGTTCAGTGAGATCTATGTCCATCCCACAAGTCGTGGTCCTCGCCCCGTTTCGCTGCCGTTCACGGTTCGACTTGTGCGGACGACCGATCAGCTTGAGCGCGCGGTCAACGTGCGGTCGATGGCATACGCTAAACGTCTCCCTTCATTGGCGAGAACGCTTGGAACCGCCGAGACGGAGGACCGCTTTCGAGACAGCATCATTCTTTTGGCGGAGTCGAAGGAGACTCTCGCACCCGTTGGTACCCTTCGAATCCGTTCGAACTTGCACGGACCTACTGAATTTGAAAGAGAGCTCGTACTACCGAGCAAGTTCCAAGGGCACAGCATTGCGCATGTCTCGCGCCTTGGCGTAGCCAGTGGACGAGCGGGCGTACAAGTGAAACTCGCCCTTTTCAAGGCTCTTTACAGGTACTGTTTGGCGACCCAGATCGAGTGGATCATGGCAACTGGCATTCCACCGCGAGACCGCGACTATTTGAGTCTCCAATTCGAGGACGTCTTCCCAGATGGCGGTCTGGTCACACTGCCATCCTCCATGGGGATACCCGCGCGTCTGCTGGCGTTCAATGTTCGGACAGCAGAACAAAGGTGGCGCGAAACGGACCATCCGCTCTATGACTTCATGTGTAACCAGATTCATGAAGACATTCGAATCTTTGACTCGGTGAGCGGCGCTTGGGCAACTAGTCGATCACGTAGGAGTAGAGGCGCAACGACGAATGGAAAAGCGGGTTTGACTTTCGATGTCCCAGTGATCTGAGGTACTGCCCAGACCGGGGGATTGCTCTACCCCTTCGCAACGCACGTTGCAAAACTACAACGCGACCCACTGACCCGACACATTCCGCCACTCGTCGGCGCCCAGCCCTGACGGGGCCGACTTCATCGAATCCTTGCCACTAGGCAAGGGAGAAAAGCGGGTCATGTCGATTCCTCGGGCACTAGTCCGGAAAAAGCTCTGGTTCTCAGGGATGCTCATCGGCGCATCGCGCGCGCTTCACTTGCTGAAGTCAATCGCGGCGTCGGTCGCGATCTTCCTGGGTTTCATTTCGGCAGGGCTTCTGGTCGCACAAAGCATCACGGTTGAACCGACCGGGACCGTCACCCTTCGCTACCTTGACGATTCTGTCAGACAACTTCCTCCTGAAGCGGCGGCGCATCAGTTCCTCGCCGATGAGGCTTCTGTCAAGCCTAGCCGAGGGCTTACGCCCGAGGGCGCGTTCTGGCTGTTCCTCACCGCTAACGTCGATTCGAGCCTGTCTCAGATATCGCTTGAACTGCGTCAGTTGCGAGGTCGGGGTGCAGAGTTCTGGCAGATCGAAACGGAAGCAACAGCTTCTCGCTCCTACGAACTCCGCAGCGTGCGTGTCACCCAGACTCGAAGCGGCATTGCGTTCGAGGGATTGTCCGTGCGGAGCGGCGCACTGCGTCTAGTTGGCCGGATTCGCGGAGAGTCCGTCGTAAAGCCGCAGGTCGTCTTGCAGCCAGGCCCCACGCTCGAGAATCATCTAATTGCATCAGATAGGCTTGGCGGCCTTCTCTTCGGCGGCATGCTCGGTCTGGCGGTTTTCGGCGCCATCGTCTCCGTACTAAGCCGGGATAAAACGTTCTTTCTCTTGGCGGCTCTTCTAGTCACAAGCCTCCGAGTCGCCGGATTCAATTTTGGCTGGGACCTGCAGTGGATCGGCTGGGAGGTGGAAGAGCGCTATGTCCCCCTTATAAAAAACTCCACGCTCCTTCTTCATATGGTGCTGACTGTTGCACTGTTTCAGGAGATTTTTCATCGACAACTTCCGCGCGGCTTGGCGGAGCGCGTTCTGGCGTGCCTCTATCTCGCGTATCTGCTCGCCGGAGCACTCACTCTGGTGCTGCCAGCACACGCAAGCATCGTCCTGATCTGGGCGCTTGGGGTCTTTACGACGGGAACTATCTTCTACTTTCTCGCGAGGATTCTTCGCAGTGACGCTTCTCCCGTGGCCATCTGGTATGCGCTTTCATGGTTCGTGACCGGGTTCGGCATTTCAGGCGAGATCGCGAACGCGCTTGGCTATTCCGGCTCAATCACCAAGGTGATGAATAGCCAGGTAGCGGCAGTCTCTGCCGCAGTCTTGGCGGGCATCGCGCTTGCGGCCAAACTTCAACTCGAGAGAAACGCTCGAATCCTCGCCCAGAGCAGCGCCGTCAACGCCCTTCAGCGTTTCAGGGAGAACTACAACGCCATGCCGGTCGGGATCTTCTCGATCAGGCATGACGGTACGGTCATCGAACATAACCCGACCTTCGCCGAGATGTTTCCCGTGAATGGTCGCCGGGGTTCGAAGGTCGGGATGAACCTCGTGGAGCTGACGAACCTCGATGCGCTCAAGGCTCTCAAGGAATTGACGGCGAGCGATCGCATGATGGACACGGAGATCGCGATCGATCGCGCCGACGACAAGCGGCGTTGGTTCCACGTACGTGCCGTGCGAAAGCCCGACCGCTACGAAGGCTGGATCGAGGAGATCACGCCGCGCAAGGAGGCCGAGGGCCAGCTGAAGTTCCTCGTCGATCACGACTCGCTCACCGGGCTGTTGAACCGTCGCGGCTTCGAGATGCACCTTCAGAAGGCAATCGGCGCCGCCGGCAATCGCCAGGTTTGCCTGGCCTACGTCGATCTCGATCGCTTCAAGCTGGTCAACGACCTGTTCGGCCACGCAGCTGGTGACCAGATCCTTCGCCAAATGGCGACGCGCATGCGCGAGGTGATCAAGCCGCCGCATGTCGCAGCTCGGGTCGGCGGCGACGAGTTCGTGGTGATCATCGACGGAACCTCGCTGGACGCGGCCAAGGCTCTATGCGAGAAGCTTCGCTCCGACCTGAGCGAGCGCCCCTACCAGTACCAGGACAAAGCCTTCAGCGTGTCGGCCAGCATCGGCGTGATCCGGGTCCTCGACAACATGCGCCCCGCCGACGCGCTGACCGCGAGTGACCGCGCGTGCTCGGAGGCGAAGACCTCCGGCGGCTCGACCGTGGTCTCGTACGATTCGAGCAGCAGCGAGCTGCTCAACTACCTCGACGAGATCAAGCTCGTCGCCGGCATGAAGGAGCGTCTGCCGGTCGAGAACTTCTTCACGCAGCTGCAGCCGATCGTGTCGTTGCGCAATCCCGAGTCGAGCCTGTGCTACGAGGTGCTGATCCGCATGCGCGACTCCGACGGCCACGTCATTCCGCCCGGACGCTTCATCCCCGCTGCCGAACGCAATGGCCTCATGACGCAGATCGACCGATGGGTGCTGCGCAGCACGCTCGAGTGGCTGGATTCGCAGCCGGCTCATCGCGACAACGTCGACTTCTGCACCCTGAACCTCAGTGGTGCGTCGCTCAACGACGAGCGCTTCCTGCAGGACACGATCGCGCTGATCCGGGCGCATCCGGAATCGACCCGGAAGATCTGCTTCGAGATCACCGAGAGCGTCGCACTATACGACCTGAACACCACGCGGCGATTCGTCGACCGGGTCAAGTCCTTCGGCGCGATGGTCGCGCTCGATGACTTCGGGGCTGGCTACACCTCCTTCAGCTACCTGAAGGAGTTGCCGGGCGACCTGGTCAAGATCGACGGCAATTTCATCCGCGACGTCAACCTGAACCCGGCCAACTTCGCCATCACCCGCGCGGTTGTCGACCTCGCGCACGAACTGGGCATGGGCTGCGTGGCCGAATGGGCCGAGAATGCTGAAATCGTCAAGTCGCTGATCCAGTTGCAGGTCGACTTTGCGCAGGGCTACGGGCTCTGCCGTCCGCTGGACCGCGAGCGACTGCTCGCCGTGCCGAACGGCGTGTCACTGATCCGCGACGAGGAAACCGCCGACCTGATCCTGCGCGGTGCGACGAACTCGCGCACGTCGCTCGAGCGCGTCACCCTTCCCATCTAGTGCGGTCCCGCCGAGCGCCGGGCCCATTCGCGGCACCGGAGCCCGAGCGCGTCCGGGCGCAGCAGCCGACGGTTTATGATTGGGCGCTCAAGCCCATTCCCGACAGGCCCGGAGACCCCATGTCCAGCATCCGCTACGAGAAGGACGCCGACGGTGTCGTGACGCTCCTTCTCGACGCACCCGACCAGCCCGTGAACACGATGAATGCCGGTTTCCAGGCCGACCTCCGGGCAAGCGTCGAACGGCTCGAGACGGATCGGGACCACATCCGCGGGGTCGTCGTCACGTCCGCCAAGAAGACCTTCTTCGCCGGGGGTGACCTGCGCGCTCTGATCGCCGTTCGCCCGGAAGACGCGCCCGCGTTCTTCCAGGGGCTCGAAGCGATGAAGGCCTGTCTGCGCCGCATCGAGAAACTCGGCCGGCCAGTGGTCGCGGCGATCAACGGCAGCGCCCTGGGGGGCGGCCTCGAGATCGCGCTGTCCTGCCATGCACGGCTGTGCATCGACGACGCGTCGATCGAGATCGGCTTCCCGGAAGTTACGCTGGGCTTGCTCCCCGGCGCGGGCGGCGTGGTGAAGACGGTCCGCCTGCTCGGGCTGCAAGACGCGTTGCCGTTTCTCAGCGAGGGGCGCCGCGTTCCTCCGGCGACGGCGCTCGAGATGGGATTGATCCACGGACTCGCCCGTGACCGCGACGACCTCCTTGCGCGCGCCCGGGCGTGGATCGTCGCCAACCCGAACCCTCGTCAACCCTGGGACGATCCGAAACACCGGATCCCGGGCGGCACGCCGTCCAGCCCGGCAGTTGCCAGCGTGCTGCCGATCGCGCCCGCCATGCTCCAGCAGCAAACCCGCGGCAATTTCCCGGCGCCGGAGGCAATCCTGTCGGCAGCGGTAGAGGGCGCGCAGGTCGACTTCGACACCGCGATGCGAATCGAGTCGCGGTACTTCACGAAGCTCGTCACGGGGCAGGTCTCGAAGAACATGATCGGGACGCTCTTCTTCCAGCTCAACGACGTCAAGATGGGCAAGAGCCGGCCAACCGGGCCGGCACGCTGGCACGCCGAGCGGGTCGGGATTCTCGGCGCAGGCATGATGGGCGCGGGCATCGCCTGGGCCTGCGCCAGCCGGGGCGTTGAATGCGTCCTGAAGGACGTCGAGCGCGCAAAGGCCGAGAGCGGAAAGGCCTACTCGGCGCGGCTGCTCGCGAAGCGCGTCGAAAAGGGCCGCATGTCCGCCGCCGACGCCGAGACGGTCCTTGCTCGCATCTTGCCGACCGCCAATGTCGCCGATCTTTCGCACTGCGACCTGGTGATCGAAGCGGTGTTCGAGAACCGCGAGTTGAAGGCCGAGGTGACTCGGGAGACCGAACTCGTGCTGGCACCGCAGGCGATCGTCGCGTCGAACACGTCGACGCTACCGATCACCGGACTGGCCGAGGCGTCGAAGCGCCCGGATCGCTTCATCGGGCTGCATTTCTTCTCGCCGGTCGATCGGATGCAGTTGGTGGAGATCATCAAGGGCAAGGCGACATCTGCGGAAACGCTGGCGAGGGCCTACGACTTCGTGCTGCAGATCGGCAAGACGCCGATCGTCGTCAACGACTCGCGCGGCTTCTACACCAGCCGAGTGTTCGGCACCTTCGTCAACGAAGGCATGGCGCTGCTTGGCGAAGGCGTTCCGGCGGCAACCGTAGAGAACGCAGGCTGGCAGGTCGGCATGCCGGTCGGTCCGCTGGCCGTGCTGGACGAAGTCTCGCTGAAGCTCGCTGACGACGTTCTGCACCAGGAACTGGCCGACCTGGAGCGGGACCAGCGGGAACACGAGCATGGCCATCACCACGAGCACGGGCACCAACACGAACACGAACACGAACACGGGCACGAGCATGGGCATGAGCACGGCCATGAGCACGCGCACGGTCACGCGAAGCCGGCCGCGGCCGCTGGCGGCCATCGGCATGCGCACAAGGTCAAGAGCCGCCGCGTGCCCGAGTCTGCGGTCTACGTCCTCGAGAAGATGGCGCACGGATTCAAGCGAATGGGCCGCTCGTACGGCGGCGGCTTCTACGACTACCCGCAGGGCGCGGAAAAGTCGCTGTGGCCCGGCCTGAAGGTGTTCGAGCGTGGCGGGCGGGCGATGCCCTTCGACGACGTCAAGGACCGGATGCTGTACGCGCAGGCGATCGAGAGCGTGCGCTGTCTGCAACAGGGCGTGCTCGAGTCGACGCGCGACGCCAACATCGGCTCGATCTTCGGATGGGGTTTTCCGGCGTGGACTGGCGGCACGATCCAGTTCATCAACCACGTCGGCGTGCGCCGCTTCGTCGCGCGTGCGCAGGAACTCGCACAGCGCTACGGTGAGCGCTTCGCCCCGCCGGCACTGCTGTCGAAACACGCCGAGCAGGACCAACCGCTGTAGCCTGGAGGAACACTGGTGTCCAGCCCGGAATCCCTCGGCGCCGGCGACAGCCGGGGCGCCGTCTTCGTCGAGCACGACGGTCCCGTGACCATCGTGACGTTGTCGCGCCCCGAGGCGCGCAACGCGGTAGACCGGCCGACCGCGGAGGCGCTGGCCGCCGCCTTCAGGGCCTTCGACGTCGACACCGCTCGCAGCGTCGCCGTGTTCCACGGCGCCAACGGACACTTCTGCGCCGGTGCCGACCTCAAGGCGTTCGCGGAAGGCGCCCGTCGCAACCGGCTTGCACCCGACGGCGACGGGCCGATGGGTCCGAGCCGGATGCTCCTGTCGAAGCCGGTCGTCGCCGCTGTCTCGGGGTATGCCGTTGCCGGCGGACTGGAACTCGCGCTGTGGTGCGACCTGCGCATCGTCGAGGCGTCGGCGACGCTGGGCGTGTTTTGTCGCCGATTCGGGGTGCCGCTGATCGACGGCGGCACGGTACGCCTGCCCCGCATCGTCGGCCTGTCGAGGGCGCTCGACCTGATCCTGACCGGGCGCGCGGTCGACGCGATCGAGGCCGAGCGCATCGGCCTGGCCAACCGGGTGGTGCCCGACGGCACGTCGCGCGCCGCGGCAATCGCGCTGGCCCACGAACTCTCTGCCCTGCCGCAGACCTGCCTGCGAAACGACCGCCGCTCCGCCTACGAGCAATGCGGCCTGACGTTCGACGCAGCGCTCGCCAACGAGTTCGCGCTGGGGATGCACACCCTGGAGCACGGCGAGGCGCAAGCGGGCGCGGCGCGCTTCTCCGCCGGCGCCGGACGCCACGGCGGCGCAACCTGACTCCCTCCCGAGGACACAGGTCTTGACGACCCCCGTACGACCAGAAAAGCAGCTCCACCCCTGGCGTGAAGGGGTCGCGCCGCGACCGGCCGCGACGATCCTGCTGCTGCGTGACACGTCCGCCGGCCCCCAGGTGCTGTTGACTCGGCGCTCGCCGACCGCGAGCTTCGGCCCGGGCGCCCATGTGTTCCCGGGCGGTGCGCTCGACGACCGCGATGCGTCGCCTCGAGCGCTCGAGCTCGCCCACGCGCGCGACGACCAGGACGCAGAGATTCTCGCCTACGCCACCGCCGCTGCACGCGAGGCCTTCGAGGAACTCGGCATCCTGCTCGCACGCGGCCGCGGCGACGCCGCCTCGATCGCGGCGCTTGCACGTCGGCTGGATCGCGGTCCCGATGCAGACCTGTTCGAACAGATCGCCGCAAACCAGTTGCGCCTGGCGCTCGACGAGATCCACTGGCTCAGCCGCTGGATCACCGACCACGACCTGCCGAAGCGCTTCGACGCCCGATTCTTCGTGGCGCGCATGCCCGAGCGCCAGGAACCGGTCGCCGACGAGAGCGAGCAGTTCGAGCCCGTCTGGGTGACACCCGCCGAGGGGCTCGCCGGGCACGCCGACGGCCGGTTCGACATGATGTTCCCGACCGTCTACACGCTGCGCAAGCTGCGGGGTTTCGGCAGCGTCGACGAGATCATCGACCACGCGCGCACGCAGCCGGCCGTGAAGGTACGGCTGTCACGCGGCGGCTGGCGTCGTGGCGAGATCGCGCGTTTCGTCGAGGAAGACCTCCCCTTCGGCGAACTGGAACTGGTGGCCCCTGACGGAGGCCTGCATCACTGCGTAGACTGGCAGTCCGACAGCGCGGTCCCGCTCTTGCGGCACGTCCATCGGCTGACCGCCCCCAACCCCGGGCGCATGACGGGGCCGGGCACCAACACCTACCTTGTCGGTGGGCCCGGCGATTGGCTGGTCATCGACCCGGGTCCCGACGACCCGGCGCACGTCGATCGCATTGCGGCGCTCGTTGGCGACGGGCTGAAGACGATCGTCTGCACGCACGCTCACCCCGACCACGCGCCGGGAGCGCGGCCGCTGCAGCAGCGCACCGGAGCGCGCATCGTCGGGCGGCCCAGCGGTCCCCACTTCAATCCGGCCTGGACCTTTCGCCCCGACGAAGCGCTCGACGACGGAGACCGCCTGCGGGTTGGCGACTCGACGCTTCGCGTGCTGCACACGCCCGGCCACGCCGCGCACCACGTCTGCCTGCTGCTGGAGGAAGACGGGCTGCTGTTTTCGGGCGACCACATCCTGTGCGGGTCGACAACCGTCGTCGATCCGCCCGATGGCGACATGCGCGCCTACGTGGCGTCGCTCGAGCGATTGGCCGCCGAGCCGTTCGAGTTCATCCTGCCCGCGCACGGCCACGTGATCGGGCGCGCCAAGACCGAGATCGCGCGGCTGATCGCGCACCGGATGGCGCGCGAGGCGAAGGTCATCGACGCGCTCGAGCGCCTGCGTGGCGGCACGCTCGACGAACTCGTCGTGCTCGCCTACGACGACGTCGATCCGATCCTGCATCCTGTCGCCAAGCGCTCGCTCACCGCGCACCTGCTGAAGCTGCGCGACGAGCGTCGCGCGACGTTCGACGATCGAAGCGCGCGCTGGCAGCCGATCTGATCGCGGCGGCTCGCGCGCACCGAAAAAAAGCCCGCCGAAGCGGGCTTGCTTCGCGCCGGACGGGTCCGGCGGCGACGCTGGTCAGGTTCCGGACGGCGCGGCGGCTTCGTCGGGCGTCACGGCCTTCATCGACAGGCGCAGGCGCCCCTTGTCGTCGGCCTCGATCACCTTGACGCGCACGACCTGGCCTTCCTTCAGGTAGTCGGTGACCAGGTTGACCCGCTCGTTGGCGATCTGCGAAACGTGCAGCAGCCCGTCGCGGCCCGGCATCACCTGGACGATCGCGCCGAAGTCGAGGATCTTCAGCACGGTGCCCTCGTAGATGCGGCCGATCTCGACCTCGGCGGTGAGGTCCTCGATGATCTTCTGCGCGCGCCTGGCGGCGGCGCTGTCGACCGCCGCGATCGTGATCGAACCGTCGTCCTTGATGTCGATCTGTGTGCCCGTCGTCTCGGTGATCTGGCGGATCGTCGCACCGCCCTTGCCGATCACGTCGCGGATGCGCTCCGGGTTGATCTTCATCGTGTACATGCGCGGCGCGAAATCGGACAACTCCTCGCGGGCACCGCCGATCGCCTGCTGCATCAGGCCCAGGATGTGCATGCGGCCTTCGCGCGCCTGAGCGAGCGCGACCTGCATGATCTCCTTCGTGATGCCCTGGATCTTGATGTCCATCTGCAGTGCGGTGATCCCGGTGGTCGTGCCTGCCACCTTGAAGTCCATGTCGCCGAGGTGGTCCTCGTCGCCCAGGATGTCGGTGAGTACCGCGAAGCGGCCGCCTTCCTTGATCAGGCCCATCGCCACGCCCGCGACGTGCGACTTCACCGGGACACCGGCGTCCATCAGCGCGAGGCAGCCACCGCATACCGAAGCCATCGACGACGAGCCGTTCGACTCGGTGATCTCGGAGACGACGCGCAGCGAATACGCGAACTCCTCGGGACCTGGCAGAAGCGGGCGGATCGCGCGCTTGGCGAGGTTGCCGTGGCCCACTTCGCGGCGCTTCGGCGAGCCGAAGCGTCCGGTTTCGCCAGTGGCGAATGGGGGCATGTTGTAGTTGAACATGAAGCGCTCGCGATACTCGCCGGTGATCGCGTCGATGATCTGTTCGTCGCGCGACGTGCCCAGCGTCGCAACGACGATCGCCTGCGTCTCGCCGCGCGTGAACAGCGCCGAGCCGTGCGCACGCGGCATCACGCTGGTGCGGATCGCAATCGGCCGCACGGTGCGCGTGTCGCGACCGTCGATTCGCGGTTCGCCCGAGAGGATCTGGTTGCGCACGATCCCGTATTGCAGATCGAACAGCATGTTGCCGAGGTCGTTGGCGTCGGGCGGCGGATGGCCGTGCGTCGCCGCGTCCTCGACGATCCGCGCGATGGTCGCCTTCTCGATCTCGCCGATGCGCGCCATGCGCTGCTGCTTGTTGCGCAGCGCGTAGGCTGCGCGCATGTCGGCCTCGGCCAGTTCGTTCACCCGCGCGATCAGGCCCTGGTTCTTCGGCGTGGGCGCCCAGTCCCACGCGGGCTTGCCCGCCATCTCGACCAACTCGTCGATCGCCTTGATCGCGGTCTGCATCTGCTCGTGGCCGTAGACCACGGCGCCGAGCATCACGTCTTCGGGGAGTTCGTGCGCCTCCGACTCGACCATCAGCACGGCCGCGTCGGTGCCGGCGACGACCAGGTCGAGCTTCGAGGCGTCCATCTGCGTCGCGCTCGGGTTCAGCACGTACTGCCCGTCGATGTACCCGACGCGCGCGGCGCCGATCGGGCCATCGAACGGGATGCCCGACAGCGCGAGCGCTGCCGAAGCACCCAGCATCGCCGGGATGTCGCTGTCGACTTCCGGGTTGCTGGACATCACCTGCACGATGACCTGGACCTCGTTGTAGAAGCCCTCGGGAAAGAGCGGGCGGATCGGCCGGTCGATGAGCCGGCAGATCAGGATCTCGCGCTCGGTCGGGCGGCCTTCACGCTTGAAGAATCCGCCCGGGATGCGTCCCGCGGCGTAGAACTTCTCGACGTAGTCGACGGTCAGCGGGAAGAAGTCCTGGCCGGGCTTCGCGCTGCGGGCGGCCGTCACGGTCGCCAGCACGACGGTGTCGTCCATGCTCACGACGACCGAGCCCGACGCCTGCCGGGCGATCTCGCCGGTCTCGATGGTGACGGTGTTACCCCCCCACTGGAAGGTCTTCTTTGCGATTTCGAACACTTCGATTCCTTTCAACATTGCCCGCGCGATCAGTCCGGCGGCGCGGTTCGCCTGTCAGCAGTCCAAAACAAGAAACCCGCAAGGTTCGCTTGCGGGTTTCGGGTCCGTTCTGTCAACCGCGCAGACCGAGCCTTTCGATCAGCGCCTTGTAACTCGAAGGGTTGGTTCCCTTCAGGTAGTCGAGCAGCTTGCGGCGCCTGCTGACCATCTTCAGCAAGCCGCGGCGCGAATGGTGGTCCTTCGCGTGCGTCTTGAAGTGGTCGGTCAGTTCGACGATACGGGCGGTGAGCAGCGCAACCTGGACTTCCGGCGAGCCGGTGTCGTTCTTGCCACGCTGGTAATCGGCGACGATCTTCGCCTTGTCGATGTTGGCGACAGCCATGAGTTCCCCTGGGTAGTGACTTCCACTTGCGGCATCGCCGGGCTGCGATGCCGTGCATGCTTGCGCGCGCCGCAGGAAGGAACGCGGGGCGCGAAACCTTTGAATTGTAGCAGGTCGGGGGTCAGCCCGGCGGCCGTTTCATCGCACAGGCATGGGCTTGCTCGGTCTGGCGCGCATCGAAGTGGCGTTCGGTGCGAAAACCCAGGCCGCTGCCCTCCAGGTCGTACTTCGGCGCGCCGGCCCCTGCGCCGGATCCGGCGCGCTGCATCACCGAAACATACAGCGGCGTCAGCAATTGGTGGTCAGCCGCGCGCATGGCGGCGGCATACGGTTCGCCATCGTGCGCCCTTCCCTCCAGGGCCCGGGCAACCGCGACTGCGTCGGTCGAACCCGCTGCCTCGATCGACGCCACCAGCATTTCGATCATCACGACGTGGCGCATGTTGAAGTAGTCGTCGCGAGGATCGCGCAGCCGCTCGCGAAAACCCAGGTAGACGCGCTCGGCCGCTGCCACCCCGGCGTTGGGGTGCCACTCGGCGACGGCCCGCACCAGGTCGACGCCGGCCTCGCCGATCGCTGCCGGCGCGCCGAGTCCGTTGCCGTAGAAGGTATAGAAGTTCGCGGCCAGTCCGACCTCGCGCGCGGCGCGCACGAGGAAGGTCAGGTCGTTGCCCCAGTTTCCGGTGACCACCGTGTCGGCGCCTGTCGCCTTGATCTTGGCGGCATACGGCACGAAATCCTTGATGCGCCCGAGCGGGTGCAGCTCGTCGCCGACGATCTCGATGTCCGGCCGCTTCGCGGCGATCGTCTGCCGCGCCAGGAGCGCCACCTGCCGGCCGAAGCTGTAGTCCTGGTTCAGCAGGTAGACACGGCGAACGCGCCGGTTCTGCGCAAGCGCGTCGCTCAACGCGCCCATCCGCATGCCGGCGTGCGCGTCGAACCGGAAGTGCCAGAAGCTGCAACGCTCGTTGGTCAGCACCGGATCGACCGCGGAGTAGTTCAGGAACAGCACGCGGTTCGCCGGCACGCGACCGTTGTGGGCATCGATCGCGTCGACTAGCGCGGAAGCGACCGCCGAGCTGTTGCCCTGCAAG
>Ga0209476_10002048_pt1 | contig 13514 bp, 10 predicted proteins | sample KloWWTrecipitate_FD_187179 | JGI IMG/M metagenome (GOLD analysis project Ga0209476, IMG submission 187179) | Active sludge microbial communities from Klosterneuburg, Austria, studying microevolution and ecology of nitrifiers - Klosterneuburg... | ecosystem: Engineered > WWTP > Aerobic digester... | reverse complement strand
GCTGTTGCTGCTCACCGACGACGGCCGCCTGCAGCAGCGCATCGCCGACCCGCAGCACAAGCTCCCCAAGACCTACTGGGCACAAGTCGAAGGCGAGCCCACCGAGGAGGCTTTGCAGCGGCTGCGGCAGGGCGTCGACCTCGGCGACTTCGTCACGCGGCCCTGCGAGGCGGCGTGCATCCCGGAACCCGCCGGCCTGTGGCCGCGTGACCCGCCGATCCGGCAACGCAGGCATATTCCCACGGCCTGGCTGCAAATCGACCTGCGTGAGGGCAAGAACCGCCAGGTTCGTCGCATGACGGCCAAGGTCGGTTTCCCGACCCTGCGTCTGCTGCGGGCCTCAATCGGCCCGTTTTCCCTGGCGGGACTGCAGCCCGGCGAATGGCGTGATGCGGATGCCGCGCTGCTTTGACATGCATCAATATGCACTCTGCGCTGGCTCTCAGAATTCAAACAGAAACCCTACGGACCGGATCGAATGAAACAGGCGTTGGCCGCTGCTGCGCTGATCCTCCTCGCGAGCGTCGGCTTTCTCTGGTGGATTGCCGAAGACATGGCGCCGCGGGCGGATTTCGTTCCTCATGCCGAACCGCCGCAGGCAGCCGAGATCGACTACCTGCGCGCGGTCTATAGTCCGCTGCATTTCCGGCCGGCGATCGAGACGGCCGCCGACGCCCAATGCCTGGCCTGCCACCGTGAGGTGCTCGAGGACAAGGTGCGCCCGGCTTCGCCTTCGGGGTTGAAGACGGAAACCCTGCGCGCCGGGTACCAGGAGACGCCGACCTATGCCGGAGAGCAGGATACTTTCCACCGCCGCCATCTGGTCACGCCGCTGGCAAGAAAACTGATGAATCTGCGCTGCCACACCTGCCACCAGGGCCACGACCCGCGCGAGGAAGCGCAGGGCGCCGCGGCCGATTCGGCGCGGCAGGATGACGCTGGCTTCACGCTGCGCAAGCAGGTGAATCCGGAGACCACCTGCCTGAAGTGCCACGGTCAGTTTCCCTGGCAGCTGATGGGCCTGCCCGGGCAGTGGGAGACGCACAAGGCCACCTTCGCCAACAACTGCCTGACCTGCCATGCCGCCATCCGCAGCAAGCGGCACGAGGTCACGTATCTCAACGCCGAGGCGATCGAACAGGCAGGCATGGAGGGCGCCGACGCCTGCTACGGCTGCCACGGAGGGCGCAGCTGGTACCGCATCAGCTACCCCTATCCGCGCACGCATTGGCCGGAGATGCCGGCCGAAGTGCCGGAATGGGCGAAGCACCGGCCGACGCAATCCGAAGCGCGCTTCCTCAAGAGTGCAGTGCAAGGAGCCCGCCCATGAACGCCAGCGACAAGAGCGCAACCGATCTCCTGCTGAATCCGAACCGGCGAAGTTTTCTCAAGACGGCCGCGGCCGGCGGCGCGATCGCCGCGGCCGGCGGGCTGACGGAACTGACTTTCGGCGGCAAGGAAGCCCAGGCCCACGCCTACGAGCCGTATCCGACCGACGACCAGCTCACCACCGTCGTTACCTCCTGCGACCACAACTGCGGTTCGCGCCACATGCTGGTGGCGCACAAGAAGGGCGACGTCATCGTGCGGTTGTCGACCGACGACGGCCGCTATCAGGAGGGCGGCGCCTTCGGCTTCGAGTCCGAGCAGGTGCCTCAGTTGCGTGCCTGCCTGCGCGGCCGCTCCTACCGCGCTCGCATCTATTCGCCGGAGCGGCTGCTCCATCCGATGCTGCGCGTGGGCGAACGCGGCGAGGGCAAGTTCAAGCGCGTGTCCTGGGACGAGGCGCTCGACTACATCGCCAGGAAGATGGTGGAGCTGAAACAGAAGTACGGCCCCACGGCGATCCTCGACCAGGCCTATGCCGGCACCTCCTATTGCGTGTTGCACAAGTCGGACCAGATCGAAGGCCTGCTGGCGCGCTTCCTCGGCATGTTCGGCTGTCGCACCAATTCCTGGTCGGTGCCGTCCTACCAGGGCACCACCTTCTCCAGCCGCATGACCTTCGGCACCATCGATGACGGCAACGAGGACGATGCCTTCGCCCACTCGAAGCTGATCATCATGTGGGGCTGGAATCCGGCCTACACCTTCCACGGCGGCAACACCTTCTACTACATGCGGCTCGCGAAGCAGCGCGGCTGCAAGTTCGTCCTGGTCGATCCGCAATACACGGATTCGGCGGCGAGCTACGACGCCTGGTGGATTCCCATCAAGCCGAACACCGATGCCGCCATGCTGGCCGGCATGGCGCACCACATCTTCGCCAGCAAGCTGCAGGACCAGCCCTTCATCGACAGGTTCGTGCAGGGCATGGACGCCGGCACCATGCCGGGCTGGGCCAAGGGCCAGGAGAACTTCAAGGACTACATCCTCGGCAAGTCCGACGGCGCGCCGAAGACGCCGGAGTGGGCCGAGCAGATCTGCGGCGTCAAGGCCGCGGACATCCGCAAACTCGCGGAAATGTACGCGACGACGAAGCCGGCGGCGCTGAAGGCGTCCTGGGCGCCCGGCCGTGCCGCCTACGGCGAGCAGTACAACCGCATGGCGGCGGCCTTGCAGGCGATGACCGGCAACATCGGCATTCTTGGCGGCAGCGCCGAGGGCGTCGGCAAGGGCTGGCATGCCGAGAGCGTGGCCTACCCTTACGACGAGAACGCGAATATCTGGTATGCCTCGATCAAGTCCGATCGCTGGGCGCATTGCGTACTGAACTATCCAAACGTCAAGCGCGAGGAAGTCGGCCTGTGGCCGCGCAGCGACAAGTTCGACGGCGTCATCCCCAACATCAAGGCGATCTGGTGGCACGGCTCGGACTGGTTCAACCAGCTGACGAACGTCAACAAGGAAATCGAGGCGGCGAAGAAGCTGGAGCTCATCGTCTGCCAGGATTCCACCATCACGCCCTCCGGCTTGTGGGCCGACGTGCTGCTGCCCATCGCGACGCATTTCGAGCGCCACGGCGTGGCGCTGCCCTGGTACAAGGGCCATTACTACATCCACCGGCCGAAGGCGATCGCGCCGCTCGGCGAAGCGAAGACCGATTTCCAGGTGTTCACCGAGCTGGCCTGGCGGCTGGAGAAGCTCGACCCGGCGCTGAAGGATTTCGGCAGGCGCTACAACCCGCGCGCCGACCGCGGCTATTTCGACAATCCGGACGCGGTCGACGAGGCTTATCTCGCCGCCTGGTGGAAGGACAAGGTGCAGGCGCATCAGGGCGTGACGATGTCCTGGGAGGAGTTCAAGCGCCGCGGCGTCTACAAGTTCGAGCTCGTGCAGCCGCTGGTGGCCTTCCGCGAACAGATCGAGCAGGGCAAGCCCTTCCAGACGCCCTCCGGCAAGATCGAGATCTTCTCGACGACGCTGGCCAAGGTCACCGACTGGACGAAGACCCAGTGGGGCTATGCCATTCCCGCCATCCCGAAGTGGATCGAGCCCTTCGAATCGCTCAACCACCCGCTGGCGAAGATCTACCCCTTCCACATGATCACGCCGCATCCGCGCTGGCGCACGCACTCGATCTTCCACAACATCCCCTGGCTGCGCGAGACCTACCAGCAGGAGATCACGCTGAACGCTGCGGATGCGAAGCGGCTCGGCATCCGCACCGGCGACACCGTCGAGGTCTGGAACGCGCGCGGCCGCATCGTCCTGCCGGCCTACGTCACCGAGCGCTGCATGCCCGGGGTGGTGGTGGTGTACGAGGGCGCCTGGATGGACCGTGACCCGGCGGGCATCGACCGCGCCGGCAACCCGGACTTCCTCACCCTGGACGAGCCTTCGCCGGCTGGCGCCTTCGCCTACAACACCATCCTCTGCAACCTGAAGAAGACGCAGCGGGCGCACAAGCCGGGCTGGGACGTGCAGGCCACGTCGCGTTCGCATGTCTTCAGGCGCGATTACTGAAATGGCCAAGAAACTCGACAAGGCGGAAGTCAGGAAGGCCCTGGAGCGCAAGGTGGCACAGACTACCCGCCCGGTGCAGCCGAAAGCCCAGCTCGGCTTCATCCACCACAACGTCGACTGCATCGGCTGCCGCGCCTGCGAGATCGCCTGCAAGGACAAGAACGGCCTGCCGGCCGGACCGCGCTTCCGCCGCGTCATGTACGTCGAAGGCGGCAGCTTCCCGGACGTGTATGCCTACAAGGTGAACATGTCCTGCAACCACTGCGCCGAACCGGCGTGCCTGCCGGCCTGTCCCTCGGGCGCCATCTGGAAGCGGGCCGACAACGGCGTGGTCGATATCGATTCGACGCTGTGCATCGGCTGCCGCCGCTGCGAGGCGGCCTGCCCCTACGGCGCGCCGCAGTGGGACCCGAAGGAGCAGATCGTCAAGAAATGCAATATGTGCATCGACGAGCTGCAGGCCGGCCGCAAGCCTTACTGCGTCATGGCCTGCATGATGCGCGTGCTCGACATCGGCCCGATCGAGGCATTGGCCGCCGGCACCTGGAAGACCACCGCGCTGGGGCCAGGCGAAATGCCGGTGCGCCAGGTGAAGAACATGGCGAATCCCGAACTGACGCGGCCGTCGATCGTCTTCATTCCGCACAGCAAAGGCAAGGTATGAGTTTGCCGAGAGAACTGTTGGAGGCGCTTGCCGAGGACGCCGAGGCGCTTGCGGCGCTGCACGACCGCGAACTGACGGCGGAAACGATTGCGGCCCTGCGCGAGGTCGGATTTCCTGCAAACCTCGGCCTGCTGCCGGCCGGAGAACATTCGATCGAAGCCTGGCACCTGATGGCCGCCGCGCTGGAAGAAACCGACCCCGGAGCGCTCGATCAGCTGGCGGTCGACTATGCGGCGATCTACCTCACCGGCGCCTATGGCGCCTCGCCCTGCGAATCGGTGTGGACCGACGACGACCATCTCGCCTGCCAGGACGCCATGTTTGGGTTGCGCGAAATCTATGCCGCGGCGGGACTGGCGGCCGAGGATTGGCGGCGACGGCCGGACGACCATCTGGTCCTGCAACTGCTCTATATCGCCCATGCCTTGCGGCGCTCGGACGGAGCGGAAGAACTGCGCCGGCTGGCGGCCATGATGGACGAGCACCTGCTGCGCTGGCTGCCGGATTTCGCCGCCCGTGTCGCCGCGCGCGCCGAGACGCCGTTCTTCGCCGTGCTGGGGCGGCTGACTTTTGCCTGGGGCGAGCAGCTGCGCGACCTGCTCGCTGAAAGCCTGGACGATCCTCGGCCGACGCGCGAAGACATCGAGTCCCGCCTCCGGCCCCAGCCGCGCGCCGCGGTGGCGCCCCTGGCCTACCTGCCGGGCGCGGCGCCAAGCTGGTAAGCTTTTGCTCCTGAAATGAGGAGCGAGCCTTGAAATTCCTGCGTTGCGTTCTTTTCCTGCTGCTGACCAGCGGCGCCGCCCTGGCCGCGCCGACCATCGAGCTATCCGCCGGCATGCACCGCATCGAGGCCGAGGTGGCGAGCAACAATGCCGAGCGCGCCACCGGCCTGATGAACCGGCCCTCGATGCCGATCCATCGCGGCATGCTGTTCGTCTTCCCCGAGGCCGGCGTGCAGTGCTTCTGGATGAAGAACACCCTGATCCCGCTCAGCATCGCCTTCCTCGACGACGCCGGTCGCATCGTGCAGATCGCCGACATGCAGCCGCAGTCCCTCGACAACCACTGCTCGGTCAAGCCGGTGCGCTTCGCCCTGGAGATGAACGCCGGCTGGTTCAAGCGCCGCGGACTCGCAGCCGGCGGAAGGATTTATGGTCTCGAAAAGGCGCCACCGGGCCGCCAGTAGTCAGTCACCGCAATACGGCGTTCCCGCCCTGTTGCATATTCTTTCCGCTCTCCATATGTAGAACGCCACCCTATTTGAGGGTGGTTTCGATCCACCTACAATCGATACGAAAACATGGCATAAAAGCTGTGAAAACGTATCACGACAAGGAGGATCGATGGAAACGAATACCGCGGCGAAATGGGTGCCGACCTACTGCTTCAACTGCGTCGCGGGTCCCGACCTGCTGACGGTGAAAGTGGAGAATGGCGTGGCCACCGAAGTGGCGCCGAACTTCCGCGGCAAGGGTATCCATCCTGGCGACGGCAAGCCCTGCGTCAAGGCCTACGGGCTGATACAGAAGACCTATTCGCCGCATCGAATCCTGTCGCCGATGCGGCGCACCAACCCGAAGAAGGGCATCGACGAGGATCCGGGCTTCGAGCCGATCTCCTGGGACGAGGCGCTCGACATCGTCGCCGCCAGGATGCGCGACATCCGCGCCAGGGGCATCATCGACGAGGCCGGCCTGCCGCGCGTGGCGGCGAGCTTCGGCCACGGCGGCACGCCCTCCAACTACATGGGCACCTTCCCGGCCTTCCTCTCCGCCTGGGGGCCGATGGACTTCAGCTTCGGCTCCGGCCAGGGTGTGAAGTGCGTGCATTCCGAGCACCTCTACGGCGAATACTGGCACCGCGCCTTCACCGTCGCCGCCGACACACCTTACACGGAATACAACATCGCCTTCGGTGCCAACGTCGAGGTCACCGGCGGGGTCTGCGCCGCCGCGCGCCACGCCAAGGCGCGCGTGCGCGGCATGAAGCGCGTCTACGTCGAGCCGCACTTGGGCGTCACCGCGGCCGCCTCCGCCGAATGGATCCCGATCAAGCCGAAGACCGATGGCGCCTTCATGTTCGCCCTCATCCACGTCATGCTGCACGAGCGGCGGCGCGAGGACCTCGACCTGCCCTTCCTGCGCGACCGCACCGCCTCGCCCTACCTGGTCGGGCCGAACGGCTACTACCTGCGCGAGCCGGCCAGCGGCAGGCCGCTGCTCTGGGACACCCTCAGCAACGCTGCCGTGCCCTTCGATACGCCGGAAACGCTGCCCGCGCTGGAAGGTCGCTTCATTGTGCCGGAAGCCTATGAGCAGGGCCCCGACGAGGACCGCTGGCAGCATTGCGGCGTCGAGGCCGAGCCGTCCTTCGCCAAGCTGGTCGCACACGTCCAGCCCTATTCGCCGGAATGGGCGGAGCAGGTCTGCGAAGTGCCGGCCGAGCGCATCCGCCGCGTCGCCAACGAATTCGTCGACCACGCCCGCGTCGGCGAGACCATCGAGATCGACGGCGAGGTGCTGCCCTTCCGGCCCGTCTCGGTGACGCTCGGCAAGACCGTCAACAACGGCTGGGGCGCCTTCGACTGCTGCTGGTCGCGCACCGTCATGGCGGTGCTGGTCGGCGCGCTGGAAGTGCCGGGCGGCACGCTCGGCACCACCATCCGCATCAACCGCCCGCACGAGGACCGCCTGCAGAGCGTCAAGCCCGGCGAGGACGGCTTCATGGTGCACGGCCTCAATCCGACCGACCCGAAGCGCTGGATGCGCAAGCCGACCGGCCGCAACGCCCACCGCACCCTGGTGCCGCTGGCAGGCAACGGCCCCTGGAGCCAGGCGCTCGGGCCGACGCACCTCGCCTGGATGTGGCAGAAGGAGGCGCCGGAAAACCTCATGGACCCGGCCTTCCCGGAGCTGTGGATCACCTTCCGCACCAACCCGGCGATTTCCTTCTGGGACACGCGCGGCCTGTCGGAAACCATGGCGCGCTTCCCCTTCATGGTCTCCTTCGCCTACACCATTGACGAGACCAACTGGATGGCCGACATCCTGCTGCCGGAGGCCACCGACCTGGAGAGCCTGCAGTTGATCCGCCTCGGCCGCACCAAGTACATCGAGCAGTACTGGGACCACCAGGGCTTCATCCTGCGCCAGCCGGTCGTCGACCCGCAGGGCGATACGCGCGATTTCACCTGGATCTCGACCGAACTCGCACGCCGGGTCGGCCTCCTTGAGGAATACAACGCCGCCATCAACCGCGGCGCCGGCAGCGTGCCGCTGAAGGGCGAGGGTTTCGACTATGGGCTCGACCCGGCGGTACCGCACGAAGTCGACGCCATCTGGGACGCCGCCTGCAAGGCCGCCACCGCCGAGCTCTCCGGCGGCGCAGAGGTGCGCGACCTGGCCTGGTTCCGCGAGAACGGCTTCTACAGCAAGCCCTGGTCGCGCCGCGGCTGGTATCTCACGCCCACGCTGGCAGCGCAAAACCTGCGCTACGAGCTGCCTTACCAGGAGCGGCTCACCCGTTCCGGCCGCGAGCTGGAGCGGCGCCTGCACGAGCAGGGCATCCACTGGTGGGACAACCAGCTCACCGAATACCAGTTCCTGCCGGCCTGGCACGACATGCCCGGCCTGTGGGAAAAGGCGCTGGTGAACCAGGGCGTGAAGCCCGAGGACTTCCCCTTCTGGCTGCTCACCACCAAGAGCATGCAGTTCCACGCCAGCGGCAATGCCTCGATCCAGCTCATGGACGAGCTGTCACAGAACGTGCGCGGCCACCGCGGCGTGGTGATGAACACGCGTACGGCAGAACAGTTCGGCATCGGGGAAGGCGACCTGGTAGACATCGTGTCGACGGTGCGCACCACGCGCGGCCCGGCCATCCTCAACCAGGGCATCCGGCCGGACACACTGCTCATCGTCGGCCAGTTCGACCACTGGGCGACGCCCTACGCCAAGGACATCAAGGCACCGAGCCTGAACACCGTTGCGCCGATGTCGCTGGAACTCACCGACGCCACCGGTTCCGGCTCGGACGTGGTCCGCGTCGCCCTGCGCAAGGTTGCCTGAGAGGAGCAGAGCATGACTTTCATTCATCAGCATGGCATTCGCGCAGTCAGCGCCCAGCGCTTCGACGAGACCTCCCGCAGCGACGACGCCTGCTGGGTGGTCGAGGAGGAGACCCTCACAATCGACGTCGAGGGCATCGGTGCCTACACGCTGATGTGGACACCGACCGAACCGGTTGCCGCGCCTTGCGGCTTTACGCCGGAGGACGGCGTGCTGGCCGGGGACGGCGTGCCGGAAGTCCTCGCGCTCGCTGCCGGCTTTGCCTTCACCGAGGGGCTGTTCGACCGCCTCGATGAGATACGCTCGCTGGCCGTCTGTCCGGACAGCCGCGGCGTGGTGAGACTGGCCCTGGCCGACCCGCAGCGCGCTCTGGTGCGTCGCCGCAACGTGGTGGTCGGCTCCTCCTGCGGCATCTGCGGCGGCCGCGAGCGGGTGGAAGATGTGGTGCGCGGCATCCCCCCGGTGGGCGACCGTCTGCGTCTCGAGCCCTCCCGCCTCGACGCCGTCATGGCGGCGATGCGACAGCGCCAGGCCGTCTGGCTCGCCACCGGCGGCACGCATGCCGCGGCGATCTTCGACAGCAGCGGCCGCATCATCGTCATCGCCGAAGACCTTGGCCGCCACAACGCCCTCGACAAGGCCATCGGCAAGTGCCTGCTCGCCGGATTGCCGCTAGTCGGTTGCGGCACGGCGCTGACCAGCCGCGTCACGCTGGAGATGGCCAGCAAGGCGGCCCGGGCCGGGCTGGAGCTGGTCGCCGCCGTCTCCGCTGCTTCGTCGCTGGCCATCGAGGTGACGGAGCGCTTCGGCATCACGCTGTGCAGCTTCGTCCGCAACGGCCGCGCCACCGCCTTCACCCACGGCCGGCGCCTGCTCGTCGAGGATGCCGCGCCGGCTTGCGGCAAGCTGTGCAAACCTTTGCATATTGCTTGAACACAAATTGTTGTGTTTCAATCTTTCATCGACTTCCGCTATGAAGGGACGGGCACATGAAACGCATCCTGCGCATCCAGGTAAATGGCCGCTGGCGTGAGGACGCCGTGGCGGACAACACCCTGCTGATTGACTACCTGCGCGAGCAGCTCGACCTCACTGGCACCAAACAGGGCTGCGACGGCGGCGAATGCGGCGCCTGCACGGTGCTGGTCGACGGCCGGCCGCGCCTGGCCTGTTGCACCTTCGCCGCCGCGGTCGAGGGCCGCCACGTCGAAACCATCGAGTCGCAGTCAGAGAACGGCCGGCTCTCGCCCCTGCAGCAGGCCTTCCACGAGAAGCTTGGTGCCCAGTGCGGCTTCTGCACGCCGGGCATGATCATGGCGGCGGAAGGGCTGCTGCGGCGCAAGCCGAACCCGGGCGAGGCCGAAATCCGCGAGGCGCTGGGCGGCAACCTGTGCCGCTGCACCGGCTACGTGAAGATCATCGAGTCGGTGCAGGCGGCCTGCGCAACGGAAGGGGAGACGGCATGACCACAAAACCGTTCAAGGGCGTCGGCGAGCGACTGCCACTGGTCGACGGCATCGAGAAGGTCACCGGCCGCGCCAGGTACACTGCCGACCTGTTCCCGGCCGAGGCGCTGGTCGGCAAGATCCTGCGCAGCCCCGTGCCCCATGCCGAGCTGCTCGAGGTTGACGTCTCGGAAGCGCGCCGGCTGCCCGGCGTGGTGGCGATCGTCACCGGCGAAGATTGCGACGTTCCCTACGGCATCCTGCCGATCGCGCAGAACGAGTTCCCTCTGGCGCGCGGCAAGGTGCGTTATTTCGGCGAGCCGGTGGCCGCCGTCGCGGCGGTGGACGAACAGACCGCCGAGCAGGCGCTCAAGCTGATCCGCCTGCACGTGCGCGAACTGCCGATCATCGAGAACGCCGCCCAGGCGCGCGCCCCAGGCGCCGCGCTGCTTCACGACAACAAGCCCGGCAACATCGAGCGTGAGGTGCACAACGAGTTCGGCAACGCCGCGGAGGGCTTCGCCGCCGCCCACCTGATCCGCGAGCAGACCTACCACACGGCCGAGGTGACCCACGCCCAGATGGAGCCGCACGCGGCGATGGCCAGCTACGACCCCTCGCGCGACCACCTCACCCTGCACACCGTGAGCATGGTGCCCTACTACGTGCACCTGCGCGTCGCCCAGTGCCTCGGCATGGACACCTCCCGCGTGCGCGTCATCAAGCCCTACGTCGGCGGCGGCTTCGGCTCGCGCGTCGAGACGCTCAATTTCGAGATCATCGTCTCCCTGCTTGCGCGGGCCGCCGGCGGCACCGTGCGCATGCAGCTCACGCGCGAGGAATCCATCCTCACCCACCGCGGCCGCCCGGAAAGCGACACGCGCATGAAGCTCGGCATGACGCGCGACGGCCGCATCACCGCCTGCGAATGCGAGGTGGTGCAGCGCGGCGGCGCCTACGGCGGCTACGGCATCATCACCATCCTCTACGCCGGCGCGCTGATCAACGGCCTCTACGATGTACCTGCCGTGAAGTACGACGGTTACCGCGTCTACGCCAACACGCCGCCCTGCGGCGCCATGCGCGGCCACGGCACGGTCAACACCCGCATCGCCTTCGAATCGCTGATGACCTCGATGGCCCTCGAGCTCGGCCTCGACCCGATCGAGGTGCGGCGGCACAACCTGCTGCCCTGCCCGACGGAGACCATCAACGGCCTGCGCGTCGAGTCCTACGGCCTGCCCGAGTGCCTCGACAAGGTCGAGGCGGCGAGCGGCTGGCGTGAGCGCCGCGGCCGCATGCCGAAGTGGAAGGGGCTCGGCATGGCCTGCTCGCACTTCGTCAGCGGCTCGGCCAAGCCGGTGCACTTCACCGGCCAGCCGCACGCCACGGTGGTGCTCAAGCTCGACTTCGACGGCGGCATCACCATCCTCACCGGCGCCGCCGATGTCGGCCAGGGCTGCACCACCATCGTCGCCCAGGTCGTCGTCGAGGTGCTCGGCGTCGATTGGCGCCGCGTGCGCGTCATCTCCAACGACAGCGCGTTGACGCCGAAGGACAACGGCTCGTATTCCTCGCGCGTCACCTTCATGGTCGGCAACGCCTGCCTCGACGCGGCGAACAAGCTGAAGCAGGCCCTTGTCGAGGCCGCCGCGCGCCGCCTCGAGGTGGCGCCGGAACAGGTGGAGTGCCTGGGCGAGGCGTTCCAGGTCGCCGGCGATCCGTCCCGATCCATCGGCTTCGGCGATGCCACTGCCGAGGCGCTGGTGAACACCGGCACGCTGCATTTTAAGGGCACGTTCACCTGCCCGGTCGAGTTCCAGGGCGGCAAACACCGCGGCGGCGCCGTCGGCTCCACCATGGGTTTCTCCTACGCGGCGCAGGCCGTCGAGGTCAGCGTCGACCCGGTCACCGGCCGCGTCAGCGTGGACAAGGTCTGGGCCGCGCTCGACTGCGGCTTCGCCATCAACCCGCTCAGTGTCGAGGGCCAGGTGCAGGGCGCGGTGTGGATGGGCATGGGCCAGGGCCTGTGCGAGCAGACGCGCTACGAGAACGGCAAGCACGCCGCCGCCAACTTCCTCGATTACGCCTTCCCGACCATCGCCGAGTCGCCGCCGATCGAGGTGTTCATCGTCGAGAGCATCGACCCGAACGGGCCCTTCGGCGCCAAGGAGGCCAGCGAAGGCCCGCTCTCCGGCTTTCCCGCCGCGCTGGCCGACGCCGTGCGCGAGGCGACCGGCCTCGATCTGCACGATTTCCCGCTCACGCCGGAACGCATCGCCGGGGCGCTGGAAGCGCGCGAGCGCGAGCAGCGCGCCGCCGCCCGCAAGGCGTCGAGACAACCCGCCACCGAAGGAGCCGCCTGATGCAAGTCCTCGCCATCCTCAAGCCCGACTCGGTCGCCCAGGCGATCGCCCTGCACGGCGCCGGCGAAGGCGTACGCTACCTCGCCGGCGGCACCGACCTGGTGCCCAACCTGCGCCGCAACATCCAGAAGGCGCAGAAGCTGATCGACGTCTCCGGGCTGGCCGAGCTGCGCGAAATCCGCGCGGAAAGTCAGTCGCTGCGGATCGGCGCCGGCGTGACCCTGGAGGCGCTGTGCGAATCGGAGGCCGTGCGCCGCCACGCGCCGCTGCTGGCGCAGGCCGCAGCCCAGGTGGCCGGCCCGACGCACCGCGCCGCCGGCACGGTCGGCGGCAACCTGATGCAGGACACGCGCTGCTACTTCTACAACCAGAGCGACTGGTGGCGCACCGCCAACGAATACTGCATGAAGTGCGAGGGCGACACCTGCCGCGTCGCGCCGAAGTCCGATCGCTGCTACGCCTGCTACAGTGGCGACCTGGCGCCGGCTCTGCTGGTGCTCGGCGCCGAGGTCGACATCGCCGGCCCCACGGGCAACCGCCGCGAGCCGCTCGCCGCCCTCTTCGCCGACGACGGCATGCGCCACCTGAAGCTCGCACCCGGCGACCTGTTGGTCTCCGTCGAAGTGCCGCCGCAGGCCGGCTGGTCGGCGGGCTACGAGAAGATCCGCGTGCGCGGCGCCATCGACTTCCCCCTCGCCGGCATCGCCGTGGCGCTCAGACGCGAGGGCAGCCGCATCGCCGAGCTGCGCGTCGCCTGCACCGGGGTGAATTCCTACCCCGGCCTGGTGCCGGGCCTCGACGCCTTGCGCGGCCAGGCGCCGGACGACGGCTTCTTCGCCGCGCTGGACAAGGCGGTGCGCAAGGAGATCCAGCCGATGGAATCGACTCTCACCGCAGCCGGCTACCGTCGGCGCGTGGCCGGCGGGCTCGCGAAGCGGCTGGTCGAGCGCCTCTATCAGGCGGCCCAGTAAAAGTCAGTCCCTGGAGAACGGCACTTCCGTGCCGCTGCCGGCCGGATCGTAGCCCGGCAGGGCGCGCACGGCGCGACGTAAGGCATTGCCCTTCA
>Ga0209476_10002046_pt1 | contig 13520 bp, 14 predicted proteins | sample KloWWTrecipitate_FD_187179 | JGI IMG/M metagenome (GOLD analysis project Ga0209476, IMG submission 187179) | Active sludge microbial communities from Klosterneuburg, Austria, studying microevolution and ecology of nitrifiers - Klosterneuburg... | ecosystem: Engineered > WWTP > Aerobic digester... | reverse complement strand
CCATGCTCTCGCTCTGCTTGCTTCGTGCTGTATCTCCGGCTGCGCAGGCGCTTCGCAGCCATGGGTTGAGGTCGGTGGCCAGCGCTATGCAATCGAGCTTGCGGATGACGATGCGGAGCGCGCGCGCGGCCTGATGTTCCGCGATGCGATGGCCAGCGACCAGGGAATGCTCTTCATCCACGATGCGGAGGAACCGCAGGCGTACTGGATGAAGAACACCAGGATCCCGCTCGACATCCTCTATATCGACGACGACCGCAAGCTCGTCGCGCAGCAACGCGACGTGCCGCCCTGCTCTCTTGGCGATGCATGTCCGTCGTATCCGAGCGAAGCGCCGGCGCGCTACGTACTGGAGCTCAACGCGGGCGAAGCCGCGCGACTTGGACTGAAGGACGGTGCCGAAGTCCGCTTCGGCCCTGGCATACCACCGGCGAAGTGACCCCGGCGGGTCAGGCCTCGATCGGCTCGAAGTCGTCCTTGCTGACGCCGCAATCCGGGCAGGTCCACGTGTCCGGCACGTCTTCCCAGCGCGTGCCGGGCGAGATGCCGTCTTCCGGCATGCCAAGCGCCTCGTCGTAGATGAAGCCGCAGACCACGCACATCCAGGTGCGGTAGGGCGCGTCGGAGTCGGATGCGGTCATCGGGGCGATAATGGGGAAGCCGGCCCCGATTGTCCCACCCCGCGCCGGCATGCGGAAGCGCGATGCCCTCGACGACACAACAACGCGGATCTTCGACGAAGCTCAGGACAGGGCTCTACCTGATCACGCCCGACGATCCCGATCCACGACGCATGCTTGCACGCGTGCAGCCGCTGCTGTCGTTCGCGTCCTGCCTGCAACTGCGCAACAAGGTCATGACCGATGCGACGTTGCGCGAGGCCGGTACGTTGCTCCGCGATGCCTGCAAGGAGGCTGGGGTGCCCTTCATCATCAACGACGATGCTGCCCTTGCGTTGGAACTCGGCGCCGATGGCGTGCACCTCGGCGAGCACGATGGCGGCATCGCATCGGCTCGCAGGTTGCTCGGCGGCGACGTGATCATCGGCGCGTCCTGCTACGACGATATCGAGCGCGCGCGAACGCTGGTGGCGCAGGGCGCGGACTACATCGCCTTCGGTGCGTTCTTCCCGTCGCCCACCAAGCCGCATGCACGCCGCGCCAGCATCGAGTTGCTACGCGACAGCGCCAACCTGGGAGTGCCGCGCGTGGCGATTGGTGGCATCACCCCGGACAATGCAGGATCGCTCGTGGCTGCCGGCGCCGACCTTGTCGCCGTGATCAGCGGCGTGTTCGACGCATCGGATCCGATCGCGGCGGCGCGCGCCTACCTGTCCCTGTTTCGACACACGCTTCCCGAGAACGACAAATACGCATGAACAACGAACGCTCGCACGATCTCTTTTCCCGCGCCCAGCCGCTGATGCCGGGTGGCGTGAATTCGCCAGTACGCGCCTTCAAGTCGGTGGGCGGCGAGCCCTTCTTCGTGCAGCGCGCGGACGGCCCGCACCTGTTCGACGTGGATGGCAATCGCTACATCGATTACGTGGGCTCGTGGGGGCCGATGATCGTCGGCCACAACCATCCGAAGGTGCTCGAGGCGGTCATCGACACCGCGCGCAACGGCTTGAGCTTCGGCACGCCGAACCCGCTGGAAGTGACGATGGCGGAAACCATCACTCGGCTGATCCCGAGCTGCGAGATGGTGCGCATGGTCAACTCCGGCACCGAGGCCACGCTGTCCGCAATTCGATTGGCGCGCGGCGCGACCGGTCGCAACCGGATCGTGAAGTTCGAGGGCTGCTATCACGGCCATGGCGACTCCTTCCTGGTGAAGGCCGGCAGCGGAGCGCTCACCTTCGGCGTGCCGACCTCGCCCGGCGTGCCGAAGGCACTGGCCGATCTAACGCTGACACTCACCTACAACGACTTCGACGGGGCCACGAAATTCTTCGACGAATGCGGCGACGACATCGCCGGCCTGATCGTGGAACCGGTGGTGGGCAATGCGAATTGCCTGCCGCCTCGCGAGGGCTACCTGCAGCACCTGCGCGACCTGTGCACGCAACACGGCGCGCTGCTGATCTTCGATGAAGTGATGACCGGTTTCCGGGTGGCGCTGGGCGGCGCGCAGGCACGCTACGGCGTGGCGCCGGACCTGTCGACGTTCGGCAAGGTGATCGGCGGCGGCATGCCGGTCGGTGCCTATGGCGGACGCCGTGAACTGATGCAGCAGATCGCACCGAGCGGGCCGATCTACCAGGCCGGCACGCTGAGCGGCAATCCGGTGGCGATGGCGGCGGGCCTGGCGATGCTGGACCTCGTGCAGGCGCCAGACTTTTACGACGTGCTCGAAGCGAAGACGAACGCGCTGTGCGACGGACTGGAAGCGGCCGCGCGCGATGCCGGTGTGGCGTTCACCACGCAACGCGTCGGCGGCATGTTCGGCATGTTCTTCAGCAGCGAAACCGTCGACACCTTCGCCCAGGCGATGGCCTGCGACAGCGCCGCGTTCAACCGTTTCTTCCACGCGATGCTCGAGCGCGGCGTGTACCTGGCACCGTCCGCATACGAGGCCGGCTTCATGTCCAGCGCGCATGACGATGACGCCATCGCCCAGACCATCGACGCGGCGCGTGGCGCGTTCGCCGCCATCGCCCACTGACCCACGACACGGAACCCGCCATGCGCCCCGACACGCTCGCCGTCCACGCCGGTAACGCCCCCGACGAAAGCACCGGCGCGGTGGCGCCGCCGCTGCACCTGAGCACGACCTTCCGCCACGGCCCGGCCGGCGAGCGCGTGGCCGGCTACGAGTACCAGCGCGAAGGCAACCCGACTAACGACCGCCTGCGAGAGGCATTGGCGGCACTGGAAGGCGGCCAGACCGCCTGCACCTTTGCCTCCGGCATGGCGGCGATGACGACGCTGTTGGAGTGCCTGCCCGGCGGCGCGCGGGTGCTGTTCCCGGATGACTGCTACAGCGGCCTGCGCATGCTGTTCCAGGAGTTCCTGCCGGAGCGCGGCATCGTCGCCGAAGTGGTCGACATGGCCGACCTCGAGGCGATCCGCGCAGCCTGCAAGTCGCCGGTCGCGATGCTGTGGATCGAGACGCCATCGAACCCGCTGATGAAGATCAGCGACATCGCCAGCCTCGCCGACATCGGCCATGCGGCCGGCGCGATCGTGATCGTCGACAACACCTTCGCCACGCCGCTGCTGCAGCGCCCGCTGACGCTCGGCGCGGATGTGGTGATGCATTCCACCACCAAGTATTTCGGCGGCCATAGCGACGTGCTCGGCGGCGCACTGGTATTCGCGAAGGACGACGAGCTGGCCCGCAAGGTCGCGCACCGGCTGCACGTGACAGGCGCGGTGCTGTCGCCATTCAATGCATGGCTGACCCTGCGCGGCTGTCGCTCGCTGGGCGCGCGCATGGCGATGCACTGCGCGAATGCACGCAAGGTGGTCGCATTCCTGGCAGTGCATCCGGCGATCGAGCGGGTGAACTGGCCGGGACTGGCATCGCATCCGGGCCATGCTGTCGCCGCGCGGCAGATGCAGGACTTCGGCGCGATGCTGAGCATCGAGGTCCGTGGTGGCCGCGAGGCCGCGCTGGCGATGGCCGGCAAGCTGCGCGTGTTCACCAATGCCACCTCGCTTGGCGGCTGCGAATCGCTGGTCGAACATCGCGCATCGGTCGAAGGGCCGAATCCGCGCTCGCCGCAGAATTTGTTGCGGATTTCGATCGGGCTGGAGCATGCGGATGATTTGATCGCCGATTTGGCGCACGCGCTGGGCTGACGCCGGATCAGCCGGCAACGAACGCCTCAAGCGCAACGCGCAACCTCGCCAAGCCTTCCGCAACATCGTCATCACCGATGTTCAACGCCGGCACGAAGCGCAGCACGTCCGGACCAGCCTGCAACAGCAGCAGGCCGTTGCCCGCGGCATGGTCGAGGATCTCGCCCGCGCGCCCGGAGTAGTCCGGCTTCAACACGGCACCGATCATCAGTCCGCGGCCACGCACCTCGGCGAACACATCGAGGTCGCGGTTGATCGCGTCGAGGCCTTCGCGGATCGCCTGCGCCTGGCGTTGCACGTTCGCGGCGATGTCGCCCGAGGCCAGCGTGCGCAGCGCCACGCGCGCCACCGCCGAGGCCAGCGGGTTGCCGCCAAACGTGGTGCCGTGCGCGCCGAACTGCATGGCCTCGGCGACCTTCGGGCCGGCCAGCATCGCGCCGATCGGCATGCCACCGCCGAGCGCCTTGGCGAGGGTGACGATGTCGGGCACCACGCCGTCCTGCCAGTGCGCGAACAGCGCACCGCTGCGACCCATGCCGCACTGGATTTCGTCCAGCACCAGCAACGCATCATGCTGGTCGCACAGCGCGCGCACCGCCTGCAGGAAACCGGGTGCGACCGGCATCACCCCGCCCTCGCCCTGCACCGGTTCCAGCATCACCGCAGCCACGTCGCCACTGGCCATCGCCGCTTCCAGCTGGGCGATGTCGTTGAAGTCGACGTAACGGAAACCGCCCGGCAGCGGCTCGTAGCCTTCCTGGTATTTCGGCTGCGCGGTCGCGGTGACCGCGGCCAACGTACGGCCGTGGAAACTGCCGCGGAAGGTGACGATGACGCGACGCTCGGGCGCGCGGCCCTGCGCGGTCGCCCATTTGCGGATCAGCTTGATCGCCGCCTCGTTGGCCTCCGCGCCGGAATTGCACAGGAAGGCACGTTCGGCGAACCGCGAGGCGGTCACCAGCTCCTCGGCCAGGCGCAGCGGCGGTTCGCTGTAGAACACGTTGCTGGTGTGCCAGAGCTTGCCGGCCTGCTCGACCAGCGCGGCGGTCAGCACGGGATGGCAATGGCCGAGCCCGCACACCGCGATGCCGCCGGCGAGGTCGATGTACTCGCGTCCTTCGATGTCCCACAGGCGGCTGCCGCGGCCGCGTTCCAGGATCATCTGGCGCGGGCGGTAGACCGGCAGGTAGTAGTCACGGCCAAGGGCGAGGAGGTGTGCAGCATCGGATATCGATTGGGTCATGTGGTGAACTCGATCAGAAACTCATCGCGGCAGAATTGATCAGGCCAACGCCGAGGTGGATCGCCGCAGCCAGCACCGCCGCTGCCATCTCGCCGCGATTGATGCGCTTGGAGAAATCCTTGAGCAGCAGGGCCACCAGCGCATACGCCACCAGTTGCGCGACCAGCGCCATGAACGCCCATGCCGCCACGTCCAGCAGGCCGCTGGCGATGCGCAAGGCGCTGGCCAACGGCACCGCGAACCCGAGCAACGCACCCGCCAGCACCACCGCGGCGGGCAGGTTGTCGCCACGGATCAGGGTGATTTCCCGGTGCGGCGTGGCGTACACGTAGAGCAGCACGTACACGACCATGAAGCCCAGGCCCATGCCGAAATAGGTGGCGAAATCCGCGAGTCCTTGCATGAAATGCATTGCTGTCTCCGCTGCAGGCCAGGTCACCAGACGCCGGTGTTCGGCATCGACGCCCACGGCTCCTGCGGCGGCAGATCGCCCTCCTGCAGCAGCTCGATCGAAACCAGGTCGGGCGAGCGCACGAAGGCCATGTGGCCGTCGCGCGGTGGGCGGTTGATCGTGTAGCCCATCGCCTGCAGGCGCTCACACGTCACGTAGATGTCGGCTACGCGGAAGGCGAGGTGGCCGAAGTTGCGGGCGCTGCCATAGTCCTCGACCGAGCCGTCTTCACTTGGCCAGTTGTAGGTCAGTTCGACTTCGGCGCCAGGGGTTTCATCCGCGGCAACGAAGACCAGCGTGTAGCGGCCCTTTTCGTTTTCCATGCGCCGCGTTTCCTTCAGGCCCAGGCCCTCGCAATAGAAGCGCAGGGAGGCATCGAGGTCGCGGACGCGGACCATGGTGTGCAGGTATTTCATCGGCGTGATCGCAACCGTGGGGTGGCCATCATCCCACGCGTGGCGCGCTGCCGTCCCGTCATCCTTGGCCCGCAGCGTTGCGCGGGCCACGGCGCGAATGCCTCAGTCGTTGGCCGTCACCTGGCTGATGTTGCGCGCGAGCAATGCGTCGCTGGCGATGCCGGCTCGAGCGAGGCGCGCATGCGTGTTGTAGTCGCCCTTGCGCTCATCGGCGGCAGACACCAGCGCGGCGGCGAAGCGCATCGAGGCATCGTCGGCACGCAACCTGAGCGCTTCGGCGATGCGCAGGCTGCCGTCGCCCTTCGCGAGCACGCTGCGCAATGCGGCGACATCGACCTTGCCGATGCCGGGCATGTCGTAGCCCTGCAGGCGTGCGATGTCCTGCAGGGTCTCGGCGAAATAGCCGGCATCGAACAGGGCGATGGCTTTGGCTTGCGGCGTTTTCGCTGCCGTGATGCGGGCATCCAGTGTCGCGGCGAGGCCACGTAGCCTGGTGCCATCGGCGCTGGCGTAGATCGCGGCACGGCGCAGGGTTTCCATGCGCGCGATCACCGGAACTTGTGCGCCAAGCAGGGACACGGTGTCGGCACTGAGGCGCGCGGTGTCGTAGCCACGATCGGGCACGTTCCAGCCCTTGCCCCAGGGCAGCAATGCCGCGCCGCCAGTGTCGAAGGGATGGCAGAGCAGCGGCGGGCCGGCCAAGGCCGCGGACGAGAACAGCAAGGCGGCGAGCAGCGCGGTGCGCAGGGACGATCGTGTGGAAGTGCGGAACGAATTCATGGCGTCCTCCTGTGGATGCGGATGCTGCGTACCCGTATCGGTACGCATGCATCTCAAGGACGATCTCGTCGCGCACTGCGTTAACCGTTGCCTTGGGTGCTCAGCCAATGCGCCATCTTGGCGCTGCGCGACGGCAGTGCATCCGGCCATTGCGTCCACCAGCGCTTGACCCGCGGATACGGCAGCGCGTCCCACCAAGCGTTGAGCACCGCCATGCGATCGCCGCGCCACGCATCGCGGGTGGCGACGGGCGTGGGCAACAGGATCGCCAGACGCTCGAACATCGGTCCTTCCGCCAGCTCCGGGTAATCGCGCAGCAGCACCAACAGGCTGATCGCATCCTGCTGCTGCGACTCGGCGATCAGGCGATGAACTTCCTCGCCATTCGCATCGACCGCGCCGTTGCGCGCATCGATCGCTTCCAGCGCGGCGGCGAATGCCGGGCTCGCCGAGAACGCCTGCGGCGTACCGGCCGCGCCATCGCCATTCACCCGCACGCGCGTGCCCTGCGGCACCAGCACTTCACGGCGCAGGTTGTCGACCTGCACCCAGCCGCTGAGCACGCTCAGGCTGCCGATGCCGTCGGCATCGACCTTGAGCAGGAATTCGCACCCGAGGTCGATCACATCCGTACCCGCCACGCCCACCCCGAACTGCCCGGGCGGCGCCCACACCCGCGCCCACAGGCTGCCTTGCTCCAGCTGCACGCGATGGCGTCCGGTGCGCGTCTCAAGCAGCCGCACGCGCGAGCCCGCGCCAACCGCCACTTCGCCGATACCGGCCGCGCCCAGGCGGGTCATCGCGTTCGTGCCGGTTTCCAGCGTGCCATGGAGTGACAGCACGCGTGCCTGCTGGCTGCGACCGTCGATGCGCACGTCGCCCTGCTGCGCCAGCACCTGCCAGGGTTCCCCGACATCCCAGTGCAGGCGCTGCTGGAACCAGGCGCGCATGCCGAGCGCGCACACGGCCAACATCGCTGCCGCCGCGAGGGCCACACGCCAACGGCGACGACGCATGCGTGGCCACGGCTTCGTCAGGACGCGCGCGCGACGCGGCACGTCGGCATGCGCCTGTCCACTCAGCAGGTATTCCAGCCGCGTGACCTCCGGATCCACCGAACCGCTGCGATCCCACAGGTAGTCGTTGTTCGTGTTCGTACCGTCGTCGCGCATGCGCTCGTCGCCATTCATCACGCGCCTGCTCCCGTCGTTCCGTCCGTCAATGCCGCGCGCAACAGCGCCATCCCGCGATGCAGGTTCACCCGTACGCTGCCGGCGGTGAGGCCGGTGCGCTCGGCGATCTCCGGGCCGGTGAGGCCTTCGACCAGGCGCAACAGCAATGAGTCGCGATAGGCCTCCGGCAATCTGCGGATCGCGGCCAAGGCGCGTTCCGCATCGAGGCGATCCTCATGGGTTGCACGTGCGTCGACTGCGTCGATCACGATACCGGTCAGCGGGACGCGCCTGCGTTTCGCATCCAGCGCGGCATGCCGCGCGATACCGAGCAACCAGCCCGGGAATGCTGCGGCCTCGCGCAGGTCGCCGAGGCGCTGCATCGCGGTCTCGAAGACCTCCTGGGTGAGATCGTCGGCATCGGCCTTCTGCACGTAACCCAGCAATACGCCATGCACGACAGGGGCGAAGCGGCGGAACAGCGCGTCCATCGCGCCGCCGGTTCCCCGGCGCGCGGCTTCGACCAGCATCGGCACGTTTGCTGCCTCGTCCACATCGTCCCTGTCGTCACGATTCATGGGAGGACGTGGCAGGGATGGCAGGTGTTAACGACTCAGTCGAGGAACAGGTCGGGCAGCAGCGGCAGCGACGGATCCATCACGTAGCCGGAGAAATCGGTGACGCCGGTTTCGGCCAGGACTTCATCGTCGATGAAGAAATGTCCGCTGGTCGTGCGTGCGTCGCGCATCAGCACGGCGTGTGCGGCGTCGGCCATGATCGCTGGCGAACGGCCATTGCCTGCCTGCACGCCCGGGATCATGTTGAGCGCATCGGTGGCGATCAGGGTGCGCGGCCACAACGCATTCACTGCCACCCCGCGCGGGCCGAACTCGGCCGCCAGCCCGAGGGTGACAAAGCTCATGCCCATCTTCGCCAGGGTGTAGCCGGTGTGCGGCGCCCACCATTTCGGGTCGAGCGAAGGCGGCGGGCACAAGGTCAGCACATGCGGGTTCGGCGCATCGAGCAGAGACGGCAGGCAAGCCTGCGCGCACAGGAAACTGCCGCGCGAATTGACCTGTTGCATCAGGTCGAAGCGCTTCATCGGCGTGTCCAGCGCACCGCGCAGCCAGATCGCGCTGGCGTTGTTGACCAGGATGTCGATGCCGCCGAACGCGTCCACTGTCGCCGCCACCGAGGCACGCACCTGATCTTCCTCGCGGATGTCGCATTTCAGCGCGAGGCCGCGCCCGCCGGCGTCGTTCACCGCCTGCGCGGCGCTGTGGATCGTGCCCGGCAACTTCGGATTGGCCACATCGGACTTCGCCGCGATCGCCACGTTCGCACCATCCCGCGCAGCGCGCAGCGCGATCGCCAGGCCGATGCCGCGCGAGCCGCCGGTGATGAACAGGGTCTTGCCTGAGAGGGAGGCCATGGCGTGCCATCGGGAGGAGTGAAGCCGGAGTGTAATCCGACGATTGCATCCCTCCTTCTATAATCGGGCGATGCAGAGCGCCTGGTTCGACGCCACCATCGCCTGGATCACCGCTCATCCGCAGGCCGCGGGCGGGCTGGTGTTCCTGATCGCCTTCTGCGATGCGCTGGCGGTGGTCGGGATCATCGTGCCGGCGCTGCCGCTGCTGTTCGCGGTGGGCACGCTGATCGGGCTCGGCCACCTCGATGGCCCGTACGCGATCACCTGCGCCGCGCTGGGCGCGTTCGCCGGCGACGGCCTGAGCTACTGGATCGGCCATCGCTGGGGTCCGGCGATGCGCGAACTGTGGCTGTTCCGTCGCTATCCGCAATTGCTCGACCGCGGCGAGACCCTGTTCCGGCGGCATGGCACCAAAGGCCTGGTGATCGCCCGCTTCGTCGGCGCGGTGCGTCCGTTCGTGCCGGCGGTGGCCGGGATGTTGCACATGCCGTTGCGGCGCTACGTCCCGGCCAGCGTGTTCGCCGCGTTCGCATGGGCGGCGGTGTTCCTGGCGCCCGGCTGGATCTTCGGCGCCTCGTACGATGCGGTGGCAGCGGTGGCCGACAAGCTCGCGCTGGTCCTGCTGGGACTGGTCGTGTTGGTGGCACTCGTGTGGGCGCTCGTGTTGTACACGTGGCGCTGGTTCGCGAATCATGCCGACAACCTGCTGGCGCGCGCATTGCGGTGGACCCGTGCGCATCCGCGACTGGGCCGCTATGCCGCCGCGCTGATCGATCCGCGCCGGCCAGAATCCGCATCGCTGCTCGTGCTCGCCTGTTGCCTGTTCGTGGTGGCCTGGTTGTGGGCCGGTTTCAGCGCAACCCTGCTGTTGCGCGGCGGGCCGTCGCTGTTCGACCACCACGTACACGCGGCGATGTTCGCCCTGCGCAACCCGCTGGCCGACCGGCTGATGGCCTCGCTCGCGGCGATCGGCAGTGGACCGGTGCTGGGCCTGCCGTCGCTGGTGGCGATGGGCTGGCTGCTCTGGCGCAAGCGCTGGATGGCGGCCGCGCACTGGCTGGGTGCGATCGCGGTGGGCCTCGCCCTGACCGTCGGCCTCGGCGCGGTGGCCGACATGCCGCGCCCGCCGACCGCGGTCGCCGGCTTCGGTTTCCCGTCGATCGCAGTGACGATGACCACGGTGGTGTTCGGCTTCTTCGCGGTGCTGATCGCGCGCGAACTGCCTGGGCGCCAGCGCGTGTGGCCGTACCTGCTGGCCGGCGTGGCCACGGTGCTGGTGGGGTTCGCGCGGCTGTACCTCGGCGCGCACTGGCTCAGCGACATCACTGGCGGCGTGCTGCTGGGGGTGATCTGGCTGCTCGTGCTCGGCATCGCCTACCGCCGCCACAGCGCACGCTCGTTCTGGATGCGGCCACTGGCCTGGGCGTTCTACGGCAGCTTCGTGCTGGTCGCGCTGTGGCATGCGCCGCGCAGTGCCGAAGCCACCCTCGCCCAGTTCGAGCCGCCCGCGCCGGTGCGCGTGGTCGACGATGCGCGCTGGTGGTCGCAAGGCGTCGATGATCCGCGCCATTTCGACCTCGAGGCCGCCGGCAACCTGGCCGTGCTGCAGCGACGGATGCAGGCGCAGGGCTGGAGCGTGCAGACGCAGGCCGACTGGGTCGCCGTGCTCGGCCTGCTCGACGACGACCATGTGCTCGCCCAGCAACCGGTGCTGCCATTGGCACTGGACGGCCATCCGGAACGACTGCTGCTGCGCCGCCCTGGCCCATTGGCCGATGAGCTTGACGTGCTGCGCATCTGGCCGGCACCGGCGCGATTGTCCAGCGATACGCCGCTCTGGGTCGCGCGCTACGAACGCATGCACGGACGCAGGCTGCTACGCCTGCTCACATTGTGGCAACCGGACCCGCATACGCACGCATTGCCGGAGGATTTGCGGCAGCTGGCCGGCACCTCGGCGGAGCACGACGCGGTGCTGCAGATTCGCATCGACACGCCCCGCATCGACACGCCCTGAGCCAACGCGGTCAGTCGGCCTCGGTGTCGGCGATGTCGTCGAGCAGGGTTTGCAGGCGCGCGTGTGGATCGTCGAGTTGCAGCAGCACCTGTCGCTGCGGCATCGACAACGGCAACACTTCGGCCAGTCGCCAACCCACCCACGCCGCGTTTTCGAACAGCAATGGCGACGGATCTGCATCGCCGCTTCCAATCTGCGACAGGATCCGCCGCAGCAGTTCCGCCAGCAGCGCATGTTCGGGGCGCAGACGCGGTGACGATGCGTCGTCTTCGCGCCATTCGATGTCGGCGATCACCAGGCCAGTGTCACGCACGCGGGTGCGCAGCACGTGGAAGCGTCGGCGACCGCGCACGCGCAGCGACAACAGCCCTTCCGGCGTGTTGCCGAAGTCCTCGATCAGCGCCTCGGTACCGAACGCGACTGGCGTGGCCGGCGCGCCGGCCTCGGCGCCTTCCAGGATCAGGCAGACGCCGAAGCCCGAGCCCTTGCGCCCGCATTCGCCGACCATGTCGAGGTAGCGGCGCTCGAAGATGCGCAGGTCCAGCGCGGCACCCGGCACCAGCACGCCGTGCAGGGGAAACAGCGGCAGCGAGGCGTCGTTGTCAGCCATCCCGCAAGGCGGCGTGGAACCGCCGCGGCGCGCCGTCGAAGCCGCCGTTGGACATGAACACCACATGGTCGCCACTGCGCGCGATGCCTCTCAACGCAGCGATCAACGCATCGCCATCGGCCACGGTGCGGGCATCGCCACGCACGGCCGCAACCACCTTGCCTGCATCCCACGGCAGTTCCGGCCGCGCCAGGAACACCACCACGTCGGCGATGTCCAGTGAAGGCGCCAGCGCATCGGCATGCGCACCCAGGCGCATCGAATTGCTGCGCGGCTCCATCGCCACCACGATGCGCGCGTCACCGATTTTCGCGCGCAGTCCGGCCAATGTGGTCGCGATCGCGGTCGGATGATGGGCGAAGTCGTCGTACACGGTGATGCCGTCGTGTTCGCCGATGACTTCCATCCGCCGCTTCACGCTGCGGAAATTCGCCAGCGCAGGAATCACCGCCGCCACATCGACACCGGCCGCTGCGCATGCCGCCAATGCAGCGAGACCATTGAGCACATTGTGGTCGCCGAGCAGCGGCCATTCGACGATGCCGAGTTCCTTCAGAGCATGTCCGTCGCCGCGATGCATGACGGCGAAGCTGCTGCCGTCGTCGCGCAACTTGCGCGCACTCCATTCGAACGAGCCATCGAAACCAAACCGCTCCACCGGCGTCCAGCAGCCCATCGCCAGCACTTCGCGCAGGCGTTCGTCGTGGCCATTGACGATCAGCCGACCACGTCGCGGCACGGTACGGACGAGATGGTGGAACTGGCGCTGGATCGCGGCGACGTCCGGGAAAATATCGGCGTGGTCGTATTCGAGATTATTGAGGATCGCGACCAGCGGCCGGTAGTGGACGAACTTGCTGCGCTTGTCGAAGAAGGCGGTGTCGTATTCGTCGGCTTCGACCACGAATTCGCGGCCACTGCCGATGCGCGCGGACGCGCCGAAATCCTCGGCCACGCCGCCGACCAAAAACCCCGGCGAACGCCCCGCCGCTTCCAACAGAAAGGACAGGATCGTGGTGGTGGTGGTCTTGCCGTGGGTGCCGGCCACCGCCAGCACGTCGCGACCGGGCAGCACCTGTTCGCTCAGCCATTGCGCGCCGGAGGTGTAGCGCAGCCCGGCATCGAGCACGTGCTCGACCGCCTCGTTGCCGCGCGACAACGCGTTGCCGACCACGATCTCGTCGCAGTCGGTGGAAATATTTTCGGGCCGGTAACCCTCCTTCAGCGCGATGCCGAGCGTTTCCAGCTGGGTCGACATCGGCGGATAGATGTTCTGGTCGCTGCCCTCGACCTCATGGCCGAGTTCGCGCGCCAGCGCGGCCACGCCGCCCATGAAGGTGCCGGCAATGCCGAGGATGTGCAGTTTGCTCATACGCTTCTTGTGCTCGTCATCCCGGCGAACGCCGGGATCCAGCGGTTGGCTTGGTTTGGTCAAGGCTGGATTCCGGCCTTCGCCGGAATGACGGCCTAATTCAGCCGATCTCATGACCCGGCTGGATCGCTTCCACTATCCGGGTGAACACCTCGTCCAGCGAGCCCACGCCATCGACCACGGTCAACTGCCCGTGCTGGCGATAGAAATCGACCACCGGCGCG